>Ga0209161_10000231_pt1 | contig 43891 bp, 35 predicted proteins | sample GraSoiAngelo_155_FD_186169 | JGI IMG/M metagenome (GOLD analysis project Ga0209161, IMG submission 186169) | Grasslands soil microbial communities from the Angelo Coastal Reserve, California, USA - 14_1009_13_30cm (SPAdes) (version 2) | ecosystem: Environmental > Terrestrial > Soil > Grasslands... | reverse complement strand
ACGAGCCGCGCCTCGGCCCAATCTCCTTCAGCGTGATAGCCGTGAGTGCCGAGAATCTTCGTGGCGTCGGCTATCTCCGCATTCTGACGATTACGAATTTTGACGACAAAACTAAACCGCGCATCGAGTTCGGCCGGGGGCAGGTCTTTCGAGACTACAACCGAGTCTATACGTTCTGCGATCATCTTAACCGCAGTCGCATCCACCCATTCCAGAGCCGTGAAACCCTCATAGACAAGCTTCCGAGGAGTGCTCTCCGGCAAACCGAGCGCTTTCAATTGCGCCGCCTGCTCCTCCTCGATCCGTTTGCGAATGGCATCCCGCGGCCATGAGACCTCGGCAAACTCCTTTCCATCCCATTCGTAGAGCATCGCTGTCCACGTCCGCGGCCCTGTTTGAAAACTCAGGGCAATATGCTTCGAGTCATTTGACCAATAGGGCTCCCGCCGCAGGTGAATAGGCGTCAGCGCTTCTTTCGGTGACGGCAGGACCACTCGCTTAGAGGAGATTTCGACGACTTCAATCGCCATGGGGTCGGACATCTCCGATTGTTCCGTTTTTGCAGCGCCCGCAAAGGAGTCTCGAAACCCGAAGCGTTCGTCCGGCGATTTTTCATAAATTTGATCCTCCGGATCGGCGGCATTCGCGAGGGCCCCAACTGCGCACACCATCAAGAATGTTGCCGGACCAATAGTTGTTAGGCAGATAAATAGTCTTTTCATTTGCTTCTCAATTCCCGGTCCTCATTCTCGATCCTGTTAATTTCTTTGCGCTCCTCCGCGTTCAATCCGTCGACTCCTTTTGGCGGCACTTCACGAGTCCTGACAATTTCCCACTTACCCGCAGCGTCGAATTTGAGCGTGAAGAAAAAAGATGCGCCTACGCTTCCCGTCTCGTTTTTGATTTCGAAGTTTTTTTGCGAGTGCGCATATAGCAGCGCGGTGCTTGGGTCGATCCATTTGCGAACCTGCCAGCTTGTCATGACTGGCCAGCCGCGATCCTCCCCCGGCAGTTTCAACTTTTTCTTCTGCCTTGCCATCGAACGATCAAGCGGCGCAAACGTGGCGTCGTTGGATTCTAGCGAATCGAGCTTGCGCCACGTGTCTCCGTCGAGTTGATAAAATTGCACCGTTTGATAGGCCTTGCCCGGCTGAAGATTAAATGCAAAGCGTTTTGAGTCCGGCGCCCAAACGATGTTTGCGTAACCGGGCGCTCGACCCAGCGCTTCTGCAAGTCCATCCGCGTACTCTTCTTCAGAGAGCACGAGGGAAGTCTCGACGCTGCCGGCTTTTGCGATAACAAAATCGCCCTGTTCACCGGCCGCGCCAGCGCGAAATTCCCACTTGCCATCCGGCGAAACAGATCTCGCTGGCGGTGTTTCCTGCTCCTGTGCGAAGGCGGATGTGGCGAAAAGCAAAAATACCGCCGCGCCGTAACCTGCGCGAAGTCGAGTGAATGTAACTGAGGGGATCAGTGACATAAAAGGGAAAGCCGCGACGGGTAACGGCCAGCGAGCGCGTAAGCGAAGCACGAGTAAGAAGAGGCGACTGATTGTCTGCCACATGATGAGACTCTGAACTGGTTTGATGATTGTAACTTTCAAAGCGTCTTTGCAGCCATAGCGAAGCGATCTAACGAACATCTACTTCACTTTCTTCAGACGTTTTTCTAACTCGGCCGCCCGAGCCAGAGTCATTTCTGTCACTTCGCGATCGGCGACTTCGGTTGGGATCTCCTGGGCATTTGCCTTGGCGGCTTGCGCCGCGGCGTTCCGCCGATCAATCCAGGCGAGCTGTTCTTTCTTTAACCGATCGCGCTCTGATGGGGACAGGCGGGCGCGCAGCGAGTTATAAACTTCATTAAGGCGACGATCCGCGTCGCGAAAACTCGCATCCGCGCGGAGCTCCTCCTGTTCAGTTGTTTGTGTCGGGCCGGAAATATCCTTCCGAGCGTCTTCCTCGCCTATCTCTTCCTCATCTGACACCCGTTGCGTTTTGACGATCTTCCACTTGCCAGCGTCGTCGAACTTCAGAGTAAAAAGAAAATTGACGGTGAAATCTGGATCCAGAGTTTCGCGAACCATCTCTTCTAACCAGGCATAGAGAATAGCCGTGTTAGAATCCACCCAATGAGTCACTTCGAACCTCTCCCCAATGAACCGCAGGTCTGTTTTCTTCGGCAATCCACTTTTCTTTACTTGCGCGGCTATGGCCTTGTTTAAAATCTCATGCACGTCGTCATCCGGTGACTTCAGCGTTTTCCATTTGTTGCCACGCAGTTGGTACAGCTCAGTGTTATGCGAGCGTCCCCGTCCCCAATTAAGAGCGAACCGCTTAGAATCCGGCGCCCAAATCACTCCTCCAAGAACGTGATCCGACAAATCCAGGGCCATTTCGTTTGTCCCACTCTTAACAAGTTTTTGCTCATCCCCGCCGACGTATTCCCATTTCTTGTCTGGAGAGGTGTGCTCTGAGACGACGGCGAAGGTGCTGCGGGCTCCATCAGGAGTGAATTTCAAGATCGAGCCGCTTTCCAAAACATAAAGGTTGCCCGCTTTATCAAAGATAGGCCTTATGAAGTCGCCGGTAGCGAACGTGCTCTTCGTTCCATCGGACGCGAATTTGAAGATCGATTTGCTGCCACTATCCACAACAAAGAGATTGTTGGCTGTGTCGAAGACGAGGTCGTACCCGCGGTCACTGGCACCAAGATGCGAGGCGAAGGTGCTCTTGTTTCCATCGGGCGTGAATTTTAAAATCGAGCGGTTAGCATCGTCTGCCACAAAGAGATTGCCCGAATGATCGAAGACCAGCTCAATAGGCGTGACTCCCGGGGCAAACGTGCTCTTCGTTCCATCGGGCGTGAACTTGAGGATCGATTTGCTGCGGCCGTCCGACACAAAAAGATTGCCCGCTGAGTCAAGGGCCACGGCATGAGGGACGAGCTGGCTAGCGAAGGTACTCTTCTTTCCGTCGGGTGTGAATTTGAAGATTGCGCCGTCGCCACGATCCAGCCCAAAGAGATTGCCTGAATGATCGAAAATCAGCTCGTCAGGCGTGACTCCCGAGGCGAACGTGCTCTTCTTTCCATCGGGCGTGAACTTGAGGATCGATTTGCTGCGGCCGTCCGACACAAAAAGATTGCCCGCTCGATCAAAGACTACGTCATATACGCCTTCAGGCATAAGCCCATATGTGAACGTGCTCTTCGTTCCATCGGGCGTGTATTTGGAGATCGTGCCGCTGTAGTCTGCTACGAACAGATTACCTTTGCCGTCAAAGGCCTGGTGCCTGGCGTGAGTGTTGATGGAAACCAATATTGTTGTCAGAGCGGCCACTGTCAGGGCGACAAATAGTTTATTCATTTTTCTTCTCATTGTTCATTCTTCCAGGTGCACTGACTCCATGATGCGGTCGATCTCTTTCTTCAACTCGGGGCTAGTGTTCAGGTTTGAGGTGAAGGTGATCTCTAAAAGTTGGCCTTTGTAAGAAGTCGTTAGGTTTCGCGTGTAGACCGGGTTATGCGAATAATCCTTCTTGCCCTTCGACATTGGCACGAAGCTCCAGTCAGCCCATTTGTGTCCGTCGATCGTCACGATCTCCTTCTTGAGCCATTGCAGGTGTGAATCCTTCGGTAGCCACTTAAAGCCTTTGCTATATTCGGCCACACGCATCTTGAGATAACCCTCAAGTTTGTCTGGCATGAGTCCGTGAGTGCCGCGCAACACTTCTCCCCACGCCCCATCCGGACCCGAGAACTTGGCTAAGCTCTTCGGATTTTTGGGATCGGCAGAGTCGCGGGAGAAATTAGAGGGAATGTCCAGCTTGAGCTTGCCATCCAGGAGACTGACTGTTGTCGCTCCCGAAGGATGATTGTCTTTTGAATCCGCCGCGGACTCTTCGCTGGCCAATTCGGGATCGAGTTTCTCGGCCGTCTTGAAGTCAGCTTCAGCACCGGTCTTGTCGCCTTTGGCCTCCTTAGTGACAGCGCGATTGTAGTAGGCGCGTGCATAGCCGGGTTTGAGTTCGATCGCACGTGTGTAATCGGCAATTGCGCCATCCCGATCGTTCTTCTCCGCTCTGGCGTTGCCGCGGTTGTTGTAAGCAGCGGGATTTGTGGAGCCGAGTTCAATGGCTCGCGTGTAGTCGGCAATGGCGCCGGGTGTGTCCTTCTTCAGCCGTCTGGCTTGAGCCCGGTTATAGTACGGCGCATCATCTTTTGGATTGAGTTTGATGGCGCGATCGAAATCGGCGATCGCACCGTCCAAGTCACCGTTTTTCCCTTTTTCGATCCCGCGGTTAACGAGGTCTTCATCAGATTCTTCAGCCGCTGAAGCAGCCGATGATGGCTTCGCTGCAGCGGTGGCGGACTGTCCCGACGTCTCGGGACTTGAACCGGCCGCTGGCGATGGTGGAGGTGGCGATTTCTCAGTTACATCCTGAATGTTAACCGCCACCAGATGGCTGAAACTGATCTTTACCTGGGCTTCGTGTCCGCCGAGACGCATCGGACCGGAAAATTCCGAGAGCAACACTGGTCCTTCCTTGTCGCTCTTGTATCTACCGAAGCTGACGTGCGGATAGGACTTTGATTTCCGTTTTTCTTTGGACTCTTCGAAGACGAATTCTTCCCGCTCTCCTTGATCTTCCTTCCCGATGAATTTCATCACCGTCGCCCCTTCGCTCGGATCGTTAGAAGCCGGCGCCTCATTCAATCGCGCTTGGATCAAACCGACCCAGTTATTCAGTCGCTTGGATGTTTGCGCATCGACGGGCTTGCCGGTCTCGCCCCAATCGTTTGATTTCAGCCAGGTCTTTCCATTCTTCCGCGCGAACTCACCGTCGCCGCACTGGATTCGTTCCGGTCCGCCATTCGGGTAACGGTCGTACTTGAATTCCACCGTTCCTGCCGAGCCCAAAGACAAGTTCGCTATCGCGACGAGATGAACCTTCGAATAAAAGTCGCGGCTATATTTCAAATTATCGGCAGCGAATTTCGCATCCGGCGAAGCCGATGGTGCGCTGTGTTCTTCTGGCAAAGCGGCCGCGCTGGCCGGCGGTTGAATTGTTTTGTCGTTCGTGGGCTGATAGGTCGCCACGCAATGCAACGGTTCCTTCTCATGGCCTGGTTCCGTGACCGGGCCTTCGTAGCGCCGGACGCCATTGCGCTTGGCATCCTGGCTGATCGCAATCCAATATTCAGTCTGCTGAAGCTCGGCCTTTTTTTTATCAGATTTTTTCGGGCGAAGCTGCATCCAGGTGTCGCCATCGTGCGTTTCCTGCTTAACGACTTGTAGCGCGGGCGACGCGGCCTCGGAACGAAGAGGGTTGTGCACGAAACCATAAAACCGTTGAGCAACCGCGTCGCCTTTCGCGTCTTCCAATTTCCAAGTTTTGCTTCCGTCAAAGCTTGTCCACAGTTGGCCTTTGATCGCGATTAGCCGGAAAGCGTTTCGGTTCTCAGGCTCGACTGTGAGATCAAAATCTTGACCGGCTAGGAGCCCATGGACGCGGAACTTGAACGCTCGGCTGATCGTAGCGTCCACTTCCCAAGTACCGGTTTCCATTAGCTTCAATGCTAGGGCGAGAAGTCGTGGAGCGTTCTCCGGGCTAATGTTGATCGACAATGACACTGGCCAGTTGGCGTGCGGCGGAGGGGGAAGCTGGAGATCGCGGAATTTATCGCCCACACATTTCGCGGCTGGCTGCTCCTTAGGCCCCCCTAATACCTGTTCCAGTTGACCGTTGGCCGCAAAAACAAAAACAACCTGAAATTTAACTGTCGGGCCAAGATTCTTTGTGCATTCGCCGATGATGTCACCCAGGCGCGGCGCAACTATTTTTCCGAACTCACCTTGATATGCTTTTCCCGCTTCGGTATCGGCAAGACGTCTCGCTTCGGCCAATGCCTCTGTGAACGCGCGGCTCTGTTGCGAGTTCTTTGCCGTAGACTTTGCATCCAGCGGTCGCAAACCCACCAACGTCAGGAGCAAAACTGCAGTAATACTCAGCCGCAAATCCTTGTCTCGGAATCGGTGCATAGTTGCTGTCTTGCCTCGAAAAGTACGTCAACTCCTGGCATAAAATTGCTTCTCATTATTTGCCGCGGATGAGGAGCGTGGGTCGTCCCGCCACCGTTTCGCACCATGCAGTTGCGTGGTGATCGCTTCTTTCCCACTTGAGCTTGCGCGGATCTTTTTTCCATTCCTTGCCGGCAGAATTTCCCTGGAGAAAGATCGATAATTCTTTTTCCGAAAACTTCCGGCTATCCACGCGAGCATACGATTCGGTAACGCTGTGACCTTTTAAAAACTGGACCACAGCAAGGTATTCGCCTGTTGGGTTCTTATACATGTTTGTTGTTATGCCGTCGCTATCTGGTTTACCCGGGTCAGTCGGCTTTCCGAAAAGCGCGTTGACTTGATCTTCGGTCTGGCCGAGGCGCGCGAAAGCCTGGTCGCTCAAAGCGATAACCAGCGCGGCTGCTAATATTACGATGTGTTTCATGATTGATCCTTTCGAATTTGCTCCACCTTAAACCTGGTAGCTGGTTTTGTTCTCATAGGGAACGGAATGTGGGTGAGTTATTTTTTCTCCTCTTCCTCTTTAACAGGCCGCGTGTTGACGACCCGGGATTTGTCTCCGGGTAAAAGTTCGCATTCCCCTTCGGCGCTGAACCAGAGATAGTAGCTCTCGGAGGGCTCATCTCCTCCTCCTTTTGCTTTTCTGCAGATCTTGGCTCCTCCATTCGAGGTGCTCCGGGGATATTCACCGTGCCTCCGTGTTAGTAGTTAGCAGCGCTTTGATTTTCTCCGTATCGGGATGAGTAATGCCCACCTCCTGAAACTCTTTGAAGTCATCCAGCACGGATTGGCTAAAGGGCCGTCCATCCTGGAGCTTGGCATCTTTGTTTTCCAGATAGATCGCTTTCGCCTTCTCGAATTGGTTATCGAAGAGATAACCGTGGGCGAGATTGCCCTTGATCATCACTGCATTGTCCGGCGACAACTCCAGAGCTTTGAGAGACGCCGCAATCGACTCACGAGGCTTGCGATTGAAGAGCTCATACCAACCGAGAGATGAGTAGTAGTCTCCGTTTTTCGGATCCAGTTGAATAGCTTTCTGTATATCGTCGATCGCGGCACTATACTGCTTCTTTTCAAGCCAAACGTCGCCGCGCTCCTTATAGAAATCGGCATCTTTCCCATCGAGTTCGATTGCACGCGTGTAATCGGCAATCGCGCCGGCTGCGTCCTTCTTTTGCTGTTTGGCGTAGGCACGGCTATAATACGCGACTGCATTCTTTGAGTCGAGCTTGATGGCACGGTTAAGATCGGCCATCGCGCCATCTAAGTCGCCCTTGGATCGCCTGGCGTTGCCGCGGTTGGTGTAGGCAGCAGCATATTCCGGAGCTAGCTCGATCGCATGATTGAAATCCGCGATCGCCCCATTGAAGTCATCCTTCCGCTGTCTCGCAACGCCGCGGTCGTTGTAAGCGACGGGATCTTTCGGGTTCAGTTCGATGGCGCGAGTATAGTCGGCGACGGCCCCGTCGATGTCGCCTTTGGTCTGCTTCGTGTAGGCGCGGTTGTAGTAGGCGTCGGTATATTTCGGATTGAGCTGGATGGCGCGAGTGTAATCGGCGATAGCCCCATCCGAGTCGCCCTTCTCATCCTTAGCGTTGCCGCGGTTGAAGTAGGCGATGGCATACTTAGGATCTAGCTCGATGGTGCGGTTGTAATCACTAATTGCTCCATCTAGATCGCCCTTTCTTCGCTTGGCGACGCCGCGGTCGCAGTAGGCTTTTGCGAATCTAGGGTCGAGTTCGATCACGCGATTGTAGTCGGCGATCGCTCCGTCTAGATCGCTCTTCTGCTTTTTGGCTAGGCCGCGGTCGTAGTAAGCGTACGCGTATTTCGGATCGAGTCGGATGGCGCGATTGTAATCGGCGATAGCTCCATCCAAGTCACCCTTGTCACGCTTTGTGTTGCCGCGGTTGCTACAGGCGACGGCATCTTTCGGGTTGAGTTGGATGGCACGATTGAAATCGACGATGGCGGCGTCGAGATCGCCCTTTTCTTGCTTGGCGAGGCCGCGGTTATTGTAAATCGCAGCATCCTTCGGAGCGAGTTGAATGGCCCGATCGTAGTCGGCGATAGCCCCATCTAAGTCGCCCGCGGCCTTTTTGGCTCCGGCGCGGTTGAAAAAATCTTCTACCGATGCTGCCGATTCCTTCTTCTTGCCTTTAGCGATACCGCGATCGACGTGGTCCGCAGCAGACCCTTCGCTTGCGAGTTTCGGATCCAGTTCTTTCGCGCGCTTGAAGTCTGCGGCAGCGCCGGCCTTGTCACCCTTGGCCTTCTTCGTGACAGCGCGATTGTAGTAGGCGCGCGCGTAATCAGGTTTCAATTCGATAGCCCGTGTATAGTCAGCTATCGCGCCATCTCGGTCGTTATTCTGGGCTCTGGCGTTGCCGCGGTTGTTATAGGCAGCGGGGTTAGTGGAGCCGAGCTCGATGGCTTGCGTGTAGTCGGCTATGGCGCCCGCACTGTCTTTCTTCAGCCATTTGGCTTGGGCGCGGTTGTAATAAGGGGCGTCATCTTTTGGATCGAGTTCGCTCGCGCGGGTGAAATCAGCGATAGCGCCATCCAAGTCACCGTCCTTACCTTTTTCTATGCCCCGATTAACAAGATCTGCGACCGACTCATCATCCGGTGGGGGGGCTTGTGTCGCAGGCGATGATGACTTCTCAGCGGCAGCGCGCGACTCTTGGCTCATTAACTCCGGGTCTAACTCCCCCGCGCGTTTCAAATCCTCGTTCGCGCCTGAGGCGTCGCCTTTTGCTTGTTTCGCGTCACCGCGATTCTTGTACGCGATCGCGAGCTTTTCATTGAGTCCGATGGCGCTGGTGAAATCGGCGATGGCTCCATCAAGATCGCCTTTGGCTTTCTTGATATTGCCGCGGTTGTTGAAAGCGTTGGCATTTTTCGGGTCCAGCTCAATCGCGCGATTGTAATCGCCGAGCGCGCCGTCAGCGTCTTTCTTGATGTTCTTAGCCAGAGCGCGGTTTCGGTACGCGATCGCATTCTTGGGGTCAAGCTCGATGGCGCGCGTAAAATCGACGATCGCGCCGTCGTTGTCACGCTTGCGCAGCTTGGCCAGGCCGCGGTCATTGTAATAATCAGCAGTGTTCGGGCTTAGCTCGATTGCGCGAGTCAAATCCGCGATCGCGCCATTGTTGTCTCCCTTTTGCAACTTGAGTGCGCCGCGCCTATAAACCGCCGGCTCAGATTTCGGGTCGAGATCAATCGCGCGAGTGCAGTCCGCAATCGCGCCGTTCATATCACCGTTAAAACCGCGTGCGCTGGCACGCTGAACGAAGCCTTCCGCGTCTTTCGGCTTCGGGCCCATGTCGAACTTGGATAGATCGATCGGTTTGTTCTCCAGCTCTTTCGGCGTTTCCAAGTTTTCCCACGCAGCCTCAGAAAGCTCGAAACCGCTCTGGGCAATCAAATATCCAAAACTGAACTTCACACGTTCGCTACGGACAGCCTTACCACCGGCTATGGGTAACGAGCCTTCGAAGCCGTGCAATAGCACATTCGAATTTTTGTCGTACAGCGGCTTATCAAATTCCAGCCGAACAGGAGCGCCCGTTTCGTTTGCCCCCCGCGCTTCGAAGAGCCACTGCACCCGGTGGCCTGCTTCCGATTTGTTGATGAGCTTTACCTCGCTCGGGGCAAAAGCCAACGCCGCGTCGACGAGTTTGACCCGGCCGTCGAGCTTTCGCGCCATTTGCTGATCAACAGGTCGTCCGGATTGACCCCAGTCTTCCGATCTTAGCCACGGCTTTCCATGCTGGCGCGCAAACGTGCCCGCGTTGCACTGGATGCGCTCTGGCCCGTCATCCGGATAACGCTGGTAGCCAAACGAGGGCTCGGATTCTGCAATCGCCGAGAAGTGAACGCCGGAGTAAAACTCGCGGCTGTATTCGAGATTATCAGCAACGATCTTCGCGTCCTGCGCCCGCAATGTTGACAGAACGAGCAGCGAACAACCCATCGACAGCAGAAAAACAACGGTGTTTTTTCTCATCAAAGTCATGGCCTACTCCTTCGATGGTACTTTCTTCTTTGAGATGATTTGGAACTTGCCGGTCTTCTCGTCGAACTTGGCGGTGAATCTGTAAGTAGCGTTCTTGCCGTTGGTGACGTGTTGTTCAAGCAACAGAACGCCCGGTTTTATCCAGCGAATCGGCGTTACCCACACAAAACGCACGTCGCCTTTGACATCGACTCCCAGCTCCTCCTCTCCGCCCATCTCGACAAATTTATCGCCACGCAGATGGTAAACCGTGGTCTCACTGGTTCGAGACATGTTGGCGTAAAACGCACACCACTTGGAATCCGGAGACCAAGTGAGGCTCATATCTACCGCGCTCCCATCCCATGGGAGGTCGGCGACCACCGCTTTCTCTGGCAACGAAACTAGCCCGATGGCTTTGATCGCTTGAGGAAAAATTTTCTCCGCATCTGCATTCTGGCCTTTCATAAGTTCCTGATTCGTCTTCGCATCGTACGAAATGCGCAGGGCAAACTTCTTGTCCGGCGAAGTATCGCGAATCTTTTCCGCCAGTGCTGGGTTCTGCGTCTCTGGCTGCTGGGCCGACTTGGTAGGCTCCTGGGCATCGCTCGGCTGCGGCAAAATCAGCAGGCAAGCAAGCAGACCCGATAATCGGAGCGTTTTCACGCCGCGAGATTAAGAACTTTGAGCGTGCATTGTCAATGCGTTGGTAGTTAGCATTGCGGCATGAACCGCTGCCGAATCGCAACAATGATGATGTGGCCGGACCCGCCTTCGGCGGGCAGCTCCTTCAGTGCAAGGCGAGACGCTCTGAATAAGAGATGCATGAGAAGAAGCTGGGCGATCCAGCTAGTTCGTAGAACCGGATGCCGCTACGCGGCGCTTTGCGGATCGATCTTGCTGGCCGTTTCTGCTTACGGGGCAAATCCATTTCTCGATGCGCCGGATGATAAGCCCGTCTCCGCTAATTTTCGCGGCACCGAGTGGGGCGAAGAAATTCAGGAGGAGGAAATTCCGCTCACCGCACGAGTGGTCACAACGCGCGTTGCAAAGATGCCGTGGGGCGCAATTTTCAAAATCGAGTTCACGAATATCAAATCGCGCGTCAAAAAGCGCCGCAAAATTCCGCTCGACTACTTTATCGTCACAGATGATCGCATCGTTCTGTTGAACGAAGAGGACAATGACGCGGCCGTTAAGAAAATCTCAGCGCTGGATAAACCGCCAGAATTCGAGCCGGGCGACGTTTACGGAATTACGACTGGTAAATTTAACCACGAAGATGGTCCGTGGACCACGACGATCGAGGTCAAAGGGGACGAATGCACTTATCTTGCCAGCCATAATTCAGGTCATTTCAAAAAGGTTGTCTGGAAAAAAGGAGTTGGATTAGTTGAGTACGCGAGCGGCTACGGTGCGCACGCTGACGGCTATCGGCTCAAACGGACAACAACAACTCAAAACCGGTAAATTGACGCGAACTTTTCAGAAGCTTTAACGAATTTATGCGCTTCTTGCTTCAGTTACCGCCGCCGGTTTCATTTCTTATTGTCTCGGCGATTACCACCTTCTTCGCTCTGGTTGGACTTCACCTAGTGCGAAGGAAGTATTCCGCGGAAGTACTAAAGGAAAACCACGAAGTCGCGGCCATTATTTTCAATGCCTTCGGGCTCTTCTACGGCGTAATGGTGGCATTTGTTGTGTTTGTTACGTGGAGCGGATACGACGAGGCAACGAAAAATCTGCAAATGGAAGCCAGCGAGGCCCTCGATATTTTTCACAGCTCGGACGGATTTCCTGCCCCGGTCAATAAAACAATACGGGACGGATTAAGAGATTATCTCACTTCCGTTTATAAGGATGAGGTGCAAAGAATGTCACAAGGTGACATAAGCCTCTATTCCGGGGAAGCCCATACCCAGCTCACAGCGTTGTTTTATCAGATGGATGAGAAATCGATTCCCAACAGAGAGCTCTACGCCGAGTCGTTAAGGTGCCTAAATAAACTGGCGGAGTATCGCAGGCTGCGAATATTTGCAGGGAACAATACGGTGCCGCCCGTTATTTGGTTGGTCCTACTTGTTGGCGGTGTGTTCGCGGTGTCCTACACCTTTTTCTTCGGAATGAAGAACATCAAGGCGCAATATCTGATTACTACCACGCTCACGGTAACGATCACGCTGATTTTATTTTTGATCTATGTTCTTGACCATCCCTTTACCGGAACAAGCAAGGTAAGCACGGAACCTTTGAGACAGGTGATCGAAGAGATCATACAAAAAGGATAAACAAAGGTCTTGTCCGCTCTTTGAGCTTTGGCTGATCTCAACGCCGCTTTTTCTTTGTCGGTTTTCCTTTGCGCTTGGTCTTAGCCATTCTGCGCAGCTCCGCTTTGCTCATCGATTTGTACATCCCTCGCGAAGCACCTTTCAGCGATGACTTCGAGCGCTTACCCCGCTTGGCCGCAAGCGCAGCGCCGGCAGCCATTTGTTGTTTCTTCGATTTTGCAGGCATACAAAAGGAATTCGCGTCTCAAATGCGAAATGGATTTGCTTGCCACGCCGTAGCTGCGCAAAGGCGGGTTTAAGCCGCCGCGATTTTGCGCCAGAGAAAGTAAACTGGGACTCCGCTTAGCACGATCAAAATCCCGATTCCGGAAGTTGTCGGAGCCAGCCAGGCAAGATCGATGATCAATAATCCGGCAAGCAAGATCGAGATAATCGGCACGATCGGATAGCCCCAGGTTCGATACGGCCGCTCAGCTTCCGGCTTTTTGCGCCGCAAAATGATTAGCGCCGCCACCATCAAAAGATAAAAAAGCAGATCAGCTGAAACGATGTACTCGAGCAGTTGCGTATAAACGTTTCCGTACGTCACCTCGTGTGTCACGGCATTGATCGTTACCGTTCGCGGCAGTGTTAAAAGTGCCGTCCAAATTCCCTGCGCGACGAGTGCGGCCGCAGGCACGTGGTAGCGATTTGTTGTTCCCACCCTTTTGAAGAACAGCCGGTCGCGGGCCATGGCATAATAAACACGCGCGCCCGACAAAATGAGCCCGTTATTACAGCCAAAAGTTGAGATCATGATCGCCGTCGCCATCCCCATCGCGCCGGGATAACGGAACACGGCATTCATTGCCGCCACCGCGACACGATCTTGCGGTGCGTGTTGAATCTCGGAAAATGGCAGCACTACCAGATAGGCGACATTCGCCAGCAGGTAAAGCACCACCACAATCCCGCAGCCAAAAAGCAGCGCGCGAACGAGATTTTTTCCCGGATCTCGCACTTCACTGCCGATGAAGGTTACATTCGTCCAAGCTGTTTGCGCAAAGAGCGGCCCGACCATGGATTTTCCAAAAAGCAAGACTAGTGCGATTCCACCCGCGAACGTGAAACCGGGTTGGGCAATTTGCGGGCTCCAGCCGTTGGCCCACGAGTCCCACCACGCAGCCGAACGCGCTGCACTCGACTGATTCCAGCCAAAGAAAAGGCCGATGACGACTACTCCAGCAAGAGCAGCGGTTTTTGCAAACGTGAAAACGTTTTGCACGAGCGTGCCAACCTCGATTCCGCGCGTGTTTGTCCAAGTCAACAACGCAACCAACGCAATTGCGACCAACTGTTGGGTCGAAAGACTGATAGCGTATCCGCCGCCTAACGATAGCGGCTGATTTATGATCAGGTACTTGTCCGGAGAAACCATTGCAACGAACACACCAAGAAATTTGGCAAAGGCGATTGCAACTGCGGCAATTGTGCCGGTTTGAATCACGAGGAACAACGTCCAGCCATACAAAAATCCAATGGACGGCCCGTAAGCTTCGCGCAGAAAGACGTAAACGCCGCCTGCGCGTGGCATCATGGTCGCAAGCTCTGAGCAACAAAGCGCGCCGGTGATTGTTAACAGACCGGCAACTGCCCACGCGAGCAGAAGCCAGCCCGGCGCACCACTCAATCGCGACGATTCAGCTGAAGTAATAAAAATGCCCGAGCCGATCATCGAGCCCATGACGATCATGGTCGCGTCAACTGGTCCGACTGCGCGGACGAGTCCTGATTGCTGGCAACTGCCGACCTTGTTGTTCACAACGAGCACTGCGGCGCGCTGATCCTGACACCGTGAGATTCGAGTTGCATTCGTAATTCACGCGCGAACGCCACTGCGCCGGGTGTATCGCCATGAACGCAAATCGTATCGGCGCGCACATCGACATCGCGGCCTTCGACGGAGCGCACTTTTCCTTCGCGTAACATCCGCAGGACGCGCTCAGCGGCTTCTTTTGGATCGCGGAGCAATGCATTTGATTGCGTGCGCGGAACCAGCCATCCGTCATTCATGTAATTACGATCGGCGAAAACTTCGCGCGCGATTTGCAAGCCATGCGCCTCGCCGGCGCGGCCAAGCTCGGTATTGTCCGGCGCAAACAGAATTAACTTGGGATCGACCGATTCGATGGCCCGCGCGATCGCATCGGCCAGTTTTTCGTCGCGCACCGCCATATTATAGAGGGCGCCGTGCGGTTTGACGTGATTCGGTCGCACGCCCACAGCCCAAGCGATCGCCTGAAAAATGCCAAGCTGATACGCCATGGCATCGAAGACTTCTTCTGCGCTTACCTTCAGTTCCTTGCGTCCGAAATTTTCGCGATCAAAAAGACTTGGATGCGCTCCAACCGCGACTCCATGCTCCTTCGCCGCAGAAACTGCGGCGTGCATCGTATCGGAATCGCCGGCGTGAAAACCAGTTGCGATATTCGCCGAGCTGATGAGCTCGAACAGCTCGGCATCGTGACCAGACCCTTCGCCCAGATCGGCGTTAAGATCGACAATCAAATTCATGATACATGCAAGCTCAGTCCGATGCGAAAACGTTCCAGTTCACGCTCGCGTTCGAGCAAGAGCTGATGCGCATCGGCGAGGGACACTTCGGAAAAACGAACATGATCGCCGGCACGAAGTTGGGCCGCCATGCTAAGATCAAGGGTGATCACGTAAGCGATTTTCGGATAACCGCCGATGGTTTGGCAATCTCCCAAAAGTAGAATCGGCTTTCCGCTCGGTGGCACCTGGATCGTGCCGGGCGCGACCGCTTCAGAGACGAGATCGACATTGCTCTTCCGTTTCAGCTCCGGACCTTCGAAACGCGCGCCCATTCGGTCCGAATCAGGTGAAACGGCGAATGGCTCGCTCGTGAAACGTTCGATCGTCAGATCGTCAAATTGGCTCCAATCTACGCCACGAACGAAGCGCAATGTCGGGCCGCGTTTTGCTGGACTTACCCAATCGTACGGCGCGGTCCACGAAGAAATTCCTTCTATAGCGGCGGTTTGCGACCGCCGAAATTCGCCCAAGGCTAACTCATCGCCGTCACGGAGGGCGCGACCATGAAACCCACCGAAATTTGCTCGAAGGTCCGTGGAACGGCTCCCCAGAACAACTGGCACATCGACTCCGCTGGAAATCGCCAGCCAGCATCGGCAACCGATTTGAGGTCGGCCGAATTTCAATTCTTCACCGGCTTGCAGACGCGCTGCGTGCCCGGCTGGCAATGGCATGGATTCGATCTGAACATCAAATTCGCCGCCGCACCACGCGACAGCGCGTTCGTCGGCGAAATGCAACTGCAGCCCGCCAAAGGTGATTTCAAGTCCCGCTGCGCCCTCGTCGTTGTCGACCAGCAGATTTGCTACGCGTAATGCAAACGGATCTAATGCACCGCCCAACGAAACCCCGAATTCGCGGAACCCGGTCCGGCCAAGATCTTGAACGCTGGTAAGAAATCCCCCGCGCGTAACAATCATCTTCATGGCTCACTGCTCTAGCGCTTCAACGCTTCAAATTCCTGCCGCGTGATCGCGCGGAAACGCACGCGATCGCCGGCTTGCAAAAGCGCAGGCGGATTTTTGGTCGGATCGAACAATCGCAACGGCGTGCGGCCAATCAGGTTCCAGCCGCCGGGCGACCGCAGCGGATAAATTCCGGTTTGCGCGCCGCCGACTCCTACCGACCCCGCCGGAATTTCTTTTCGCGGCACGTCGCGACGCGGTGTGGCCAGCTTCTTCGGCAGACCGGCCAGAAATGGAAACCCAGGAACGAACCCGATGCAGGCGACACGATACTCGGTCGTACTATGAAGATCGACAACTTCCTTTGTCGAGATCTGCGCATGTCGAGCGACTTCATCGAGATCCGGAGCGAACTCCGGATCGTAGCAAACTGGAATTTCGACTAGGCGTACATCGCTTCTTGTAGTTCTAACGCGTCTGCCGCGATCAGCGCCCGCAGCTACAACTGCGCGAATTCGCTCTGCCAGCCAATCGAATGCGTCGCCGCCTTTTGCGCTCTCCTTCGTCACGGCGACTGGATCAAAGAAAACTGCGACGCTTGTATAGGCCGGCGCGAGCTCGATTACACCTGGAATTGCAGCGTTTCGAAGGTGCCGAAATGTGCGGACAACCCCGTCCAGCGTTTCCTCAGGCGCATCTTCAAATTGCTCGCGCACACGCACGATCACCGCGGAATCTCCGAGGGGAACGATTTCCATCGGCGCTAGTCAGCTCGCTCCGCGCGCTTCGCTTCGATCTCGATGTTGATCGCAACCGTTTGACTGATGCCGGACACTGCCTCGGCCGCTGAGGCAAACATCAAATTGAAGTCGCGCCGCCTGATGGGCTCGGTCATCACCGCCCAGCGCGTCCTGGCCGTTTCGCTGATCGGGGTCAGCAGTTTCACATGGAGCGTGATTGGTCTGGTCACGCCGTGCATCGTGAGGTCGCCAAGAATGTCACCGCTTTGCGGCCCAGTCCGCTTCACGCTCCGGCTCTTAAAAGTGATCTGGGGAAATTTTTCCACGTTAAAGAATTCCGTGCTGCGCAGATGATCGTCCCGCTTTTTGATGCGCGTGTCGATGCTGCGCACGTCGATCTGTGTCGTGACCGAGGAATTCTCCGGATGCTCGCGGTCGACCTCGATCTTGCCGCTGAACTTCGTGAATTTTCCATGGGTGGTGCCGAGGAATTGGTGCACGGAGAATCCGATCGTCGATCCGGACGGATCGAACTTGTACGCCTCGTTCGCCCATGCGGCGGGACTCAAGCCGGCGATTACGGCTGCAGCGATAAAATTGCTTAATCTCATTTAGAACTGTTTTTCGCCTCCCCCGCGAGCGTTTTCAAGAGCGGCGTACGAGAAAGCGGCAACCGCCCGAATAAGTTTCCCAGCGCAAAGGCCGGGTCGGCTTTCAGTTTTCTGATGTCGTGCACGCCGGCGATGCGCGCCAACTCGGTCTCGAAATGCGAGACTGCGCGTGGCGTCGGATCGTTTACATCAAGATAACCGAACGCCCGACGCAACAGCGCAAACAATTCCGGCTCGCGGTGATCTCGCTCGGTGCAAATCTCAATCAGCTCGACAAAATAGGCTGCAGTCTGTGTGCGCAGATAATTACTGCGAATTCCGGCGAACGGATTTCTTACCACGACCTCCGTAAGTGTGTGCAGATCCGATCTCCGGCTCCGCGCGATTTGAATTTCGGCTTCGAAGAATAAATCCAGCTTCCCGGCAAATGGGCTTTTCGCGCGGCGCGCGCCTTTGGCAATGGTTTGAATACAGCCGAAAGATTCCGTGCACCACGAGACGATCAGGCTCGTATCGCTGAATTTTCGTTTGCGCAGGAGGATGGCGCTCGTGCTTTCCACGTTTCATTGTTAGCCTGGATTTTCTCGCGCGCGAGCGACGCAGACAATCGTATCAACGGTTCACGATATGCAGTGCGCGTTTCTCGACGTTGAGTGCCGCTTCCCTGACTGCTTCGGTCAAGGTCGGATGGGAGTGACAGGTGCGGCCGATATCCTCCGAGCTGCCACCAAATTCAATCACTGAAACGGCTTCGGCAATTAACTCCGAAGCGCCGTGGTGCAAAATGTGCGCGCCGAGAATGCGATCAGTTTTCGGGTCGGCGACGAACTTGACCATTCCCTCCACGTCATCACTGCAAAGCGCGCGGCTGTTGGCGCGGAATGGGAATTTGCCAATGCTCACATCGATCCCTTTTTCTTTCGCTTGATCTTCGGTGAGACCGACGCCGGCGAGTTCGGGATTTGTGTAAATGATACCGGCAATGGCTTCGTAGTTTACGTGACCGGCCTTGCCCGCGATGATCTCTATGCAGGCCATCCCTTCGTCCTCGGCTTTGTGCGCCAGCATTGGCCCGGCAATCACATCCCCGATCGCGTAAATGCCTTCGACGTTGGTCCGGAAATGTTCGTTCACTTTGATGCGCTTCTTTTCGTCCAACTCGACACCCACTTTTTCTGCACAGAGACCTTCCGAGAACGGCCGCCGTCCAACTGAAACCAGAACCTTGTCCGCTTCGAATTTGATTTCTTCGCCGTCTTTGCTTGCAGTAACGGTCGCGCGGCCATTGCTGACCTTCGCGCCGCTCACTTTTGTATCGACGTGAAACGTCATGCCTTGAGCGGTGAGTAAACGCTGAAGCAAGTTTGAGAGCTCAAGATCGAATCCGAGTGCGATGCGCGGGAGAAATTCCAGCATCGTCACTTCCGAACCGAGCCGGTTCCAAACGGAGCCCAGCTCCAGCCCGACCGCGCCCGCGCCGATCACGACGAGCTTCTTTGGAGCTTCGGTGAATTCCAGCGCTTCGGTGCTGCTGACGATTGTTTTGCCGTCAAATTTCGCGAATGGCAGTTCCACCGCCGTGCTGCCAGTAGCGATGACGATATTCCTTGTTTCAATCTCTTGCGTCTCTCCATTGGAGGACTTAATCGAAACTTTTCCAGGCGCGATGATTGTGGCGAGACCTTCGAAGGTGGTGACCTTGTTGGTCTTCATCAGCGTGCGCACACCGCTGTTGAATGTCTTTACAACCTTGTCCTTGCGCTGTTGCATCTTTGCGAGATCAACCCGCGCGCCGTCGATAGCGATGCCATGCTTGGCCGCCTCTTTTTTGACGAACATGAAATGATCGCTCGAGGTCAGGAGCGCTTTGCTCGGGATGCAGCCCACATTCAGGCAAGTGCCACCCAGTTCCTTGTCCTTTTCGACGAGCGCGGTTTTCAGACCGAGTTGGCCCGCTCGGATCGCAGCAATGTAACCGCCCGGCCCCGACCCGATAATAACGACATCAAATTTTTCCATATCGCCTCAATCAAGTGAGCAATCGTCGAAAAAAATCGCAGGCGCAACCGCTGCACCAACATTAACGGCGCGCCCTCGGCCGCCCAACCCAGACCACATCCTTGGTACACGGAGGGGCTTGACTCTCCTCGGCAAAACGGTTTGTTCAACCCGCTCGATGAAGAAGCCCACAGAATTTGATTTCGCCAGCGCGGCAACTGACGCGAACACGCCAGCGGTACGAAAAGCTGCAAAACCAGCGCGAAAGCGCAGGAAGCTTGCGTCAGCCGCCAGGCGAAAGCGACGACCGCGGGCCCCAAGGAAGTTGCGTCGAGCTTCTGGCATCAGAGAAACGGAAGAAGCACGGGCTCTCCTGGAAAAGCAATTGCACAGTCTCTATTGGTGGGTTTTCAACGCTTGTAAAATGAGGGGGTTCATTCGAGCAAAGGCGCTCGAGAAGTTGGAGCGAGTCGGTGAAACCGACAGCGAGACACATACTGAGCAAGACGGTTCCGGCCGGGCTCACATTTCAACGAAAAAGCAAGCACCTTAAAAAAGTGGCCGCTTCCCCCGTGGGCAATTCCACCAAAGATACAACTCCGGGCTACGAGCGCTCGCAACACCGGGCTGAGGCACAGCCGCGGTGCGTGCTCAGTCATAGGTAAACCAAGCGATTTTGCGTCATCTCAACTTGCGCTCAAATGCACTGAAAAAAACTTCAGCAGCGGAATAAAACATACGAGATTCGACCTCGCAGCGATAAACGCGGTGTTGATCTAATCTCCGATGCACTGCCCTTCGGTCGCCTGTGGTAAGCCGAGCCGAACGCAATCGACAATGCAATCAGACACGCCAAGTTTTTCAGCCGCTCGCATGATGCTGTGATTCGCATTCGATGAAGTGGGCAACGTGATCGCTGATGAGCTCACTCCGTTGATCGGCGAATGCACCATTGTCCTGCGGGGCCGGCCACGACGAGCTCAAATTTTTCCCTCTTGATAAACTGATTAACAGCCTGAAACACGCCATGGTGGGGGTGCTTTTTGTCAGGCGTCCAATCATCGCCCATTATCACGCCGTCGGGCTTCGATAGTTTCGAAGCCGCGTACAAATGGCGCAGAACATGCTCGTAGCGGTGATTCGCATCCAGGTACAACCAGTCCAGAGGTTCGACGATGGCAGGCGCACACTCCGGGAAATCTCCTTCGATCAGAACAACGTCTGTATCCGGATGCTTCGAAACCCGGAGCTCTACTTCCTCGCGCGCGAATGCAGTCGGCAAAGTATTGTTACTTGTGTATGAATCACCCCAATCAAAATAACTTCCCTCAAGTGTCCAGTGATCGACCAAATATAATTTCGACGGCCTTAGGTTCTCAAGCAGAATCTCTGAGAAATGCCCCCGGAACACACCAATCTCAGCGCCAATTCCGCCCTTTTTTGCCCAATTTGTAATCCAACCCCGTCGACGGATTCGCTGTAATTCCTCGTCGGGAAACGGGAATTCCGCCTGCATCGCAGCAAGTTTTGACTCAATATTCTGCATCGGATTGTCCCAACCTGAGTTGTCAGCGTACTGTAATCCAAGCAGGCGTGCAAGCGAGGCAAGACAATCGATCATCGAGTCGGGACGCGAAGTGACACGTCAAGCCGGACAAGCCGCTCCCGCCTCCACAAGGCCGCTGAGAATCGTATCGCATTACTTTACGCAGTGATCACACCTTCATCTAACCCCTGTTCCGGATGTCAGGCAGGCGAGTGTCGTCAGTGGTTAATCAGGTCATAAACTGATTCCTTAGGAGTTAAGGCTTGAATCGTCGGTCTTTGAAGTGGATATACCAGCCACAATGGGGACCACCTTACACTATTCGACTGAATGGAGAAGCGATTTCATAGGAATCGGGCATCGCTGCAGCGCACGGTTATATTGCGTCGAACCGAATCCTCGAACACAAAAATTACTCGCCGATGCAGGTCGTTATCCCTATCGCGATGTTTGCGCGCTGGATTTAGCGCTCACTTGTCATAATCTTTTTTTAAGAGTCCTCCGATGCAGCACCGTCCCCAGCTAGCACCAGGATACCTCAGTAGTGCCTATGCCGAGTCACTGGCGGAATTTGGGCGGCCACGTGAACTCGCAAAATGCGGCGGATGGATTTTAGAGCGAAAGATTCCGGGCACCGACTTACACGATGCTATGGGCTGTTATCCGCTGTTTGCGTGCCGCGAGTGGAAAAACCTTCAGGAGGATTGCGAAGCGTTATCGCGTGAAGTTGTTGCGCTATCAGTTGTCACCGATCCTTTCGGGAATTACGACCAGTCCGTGTTAGAGAATGTGTTCAAAGATGTAGTGCGCCCGTTTAAGTCGCATTTCGTTGCCGACTTACGGCAGTCTCGCGATTCATTGGTCTCCAAACATCATCGTTACTACGCGCGGCGAGCGTTGAACAACGTTGTGGTCGAAATTTGTAAGAGCCCCGACGAGATCTTCGAGGATTGGATGGCACTTTACAGTTGCCTTGCGCAACGTCACCATCTGAAAGGAATGAAGGCATTTTCTAGAGCTTCATTTGCCAAGCAGTTACGCGTTCCTGGGATCACGATACTCCGAGCGCTCGAAAACCGAACAACGATTGGAGCGCATCTTTGGTTCACGCATGGCGATGTGGCCTTGTCCCACCTTGCAGCCACGAATGCACGTGGGTATGAGTTGATGGCGTCGTACGCGCTATACTGGTCAGCCTTAGCGTATTTTGCTGAGCGAGTTCGCTGGATTGATTGGGGCGCTGGCGCGGGTTTGGATGGCAACGAGGCGGACGGTTTGACAGAGTTTAAACGCGGTTGGGCAAATGAAACGCGTATGACATTTTTCTGCGGCCGCATCTTCGATGTCTCGGCCTATCAAAGGCTTTGCCAGAATAATCCAGCAACAAGGTCCGGCTATTTTCCAGCATACCGAGCGGGAGAGTTCGATTAATGCCTCAGAAGTAGATAATGGAAGATGCCAGATACACCCGGCTCGCGAGATCCCTGATTCACTATTCGTGCGATCTAACCGTGGGCGAAACCGTGCTTATCGAGTCAATTGGTGCGCCGATAGAATTTGTCGTTGCGTTAATTAGAGAAGCTAAAGCAAGCGGCGCCACCCCACTCGTTAGTCTAAAGGACGATTTGATCATGCGTGAACTGGCCCGGCAATACAGCGATTGCGATATCAAGATGATGGCAGACTGCGAGCTACACGTGATGAAAAAGGCCGATGCTTTCATCACTATCCGAGCAACGCAAAATGCGGCCGAGTATGTCGATGTTGGTGATAAGCAAATGGGCAATATCTTACGGCACTACATCGAGCCGGTACATTATCGATACAGGAACGACAACGTGAAATGGGTTGCGCTGCGATGGCCGACGCACGCAATGGCTGAGCGCGCGGGCATGAGTACGGAGGCTTTCGAACAGTTCTTTTTCCAAGCTTGCGATATCGATTACAAACGAATGGCAGATGCAATGCGACCACTCGCTGATCGCATGGCTAATGCAAAAGAAGTCAGAGTAGTGGGTCCGGGCGAAACTGATCTGGCGTTTTCGATCAAGGGAATTGGCCACTACAAATCCGTTGGCCGCCATAACTTACCGGATGGCGAAATATTTACCGCTCCGGTAAAGAATAGTGTGAACGGACAGATTCATTTCAACGTCTCCTCAACGTACTATGGTGCAACATTTGACGATATTCGCCTCAAGATGCGAGATGGTAAAATCGTCGACGCCACAGCAAGTAATCTGCACAAACTCGCCCAGATTCTCGATCAGGACGATGGCTCCCGATTTCTTGGCGAATTCGCGTTCGGTGTACATCCGCAAATCAGAAGACCCATCAGAGACATTTTGTTTGATGAAAAATTGGCTGGCTCGTTACACTTCGCTATCGGCAACTCTTACAGTAGTGCCGACAACGGGAACCGTTCCTCAGTGCACTGGGATCTGGTTCTCCTTCAAACTCTCGATGCTGGCGGCGGCGAGGTTTATTTTGATGATGCCTTGATACGTAAAGATGGTCGTTTTGTCCCCACCGACCTCGCAGTGTTGAATCCTGAAAATCTTGGCTGATGCTTTACGCTCTATGTCGAAAATAATTATCTTCGGTGTCAGCCAGTGGGCTGAACTGGCGCACTTTTACCTGGCGCACGATTCACCGCACGATGTTGTCGCGTTCACTTTGGATCGTGACTACATGGAGACAGACACTTACAAGAAGCTACCGGTTGTTTCATTCGAATCCGTAGACAAGGAGTTTCCTCCGAAGGAATACCAGATGTTTATTCCTATGAGTTTTAAAAAAATGAACCACCTGCGCGCGGCGAAATATTTCAGTGCGAAACAGCGCGGCTATCAGCTCATCAGCTACGTCAGCTCAAAGGCTACGGTTTGGCCCGGATTCACCTGTGGCGATAATTGCTTCATCTTCGAGGACAACACAATTCAGCCCTTCGTCAAAATCGGCAACAATGTTGTCATGTGGAGTGGCAACCACATAGGCCACCACACGGTAATTAAGGATCACGTCATGATTACTTCGCACGTGGTGATCTCCGGCTGCTGCACCATTGAACCGTTCTGCTTCTTCGGAGTTAACGCGACCGTGCGCGACGAGACCGTCATTGCGCGCGAAACGTTGGTTGGGATGGGTGTCACAATTTTGAAGGACACCAAAGAGTTTCAAGTCTACAAAGCTGCTGCCACAGAACCCACCGGATTCCGCAGCGACCAAATCCGCAGCCTTTCACATAAATCCAAGGGCTAGCCCCGGCCGTGTTGACAAGGACCAACGATGGCCCGTGGCTGTTTGCTTGGTTTGTGGAGACGGTAGACTGACGAAAGCTCCGAGCTATATCAGCCAATCATGCGTTGGGAAAAAAAAGGACTGATCTTCAAGGTCGACAAACAGTATGAATGGATGTCGCATCACGCGGGCGTCCCCGTGGTCGATCGAGTTAACGATGAGGTGCTGCGGATTTACTTTGCACCACGTGACACCAGCGGTCGCTCGCACGTCGCGTTCATCGAAGTCGAAGCTGATAACCCAGCGAAGGTGCTTTACGTTCACGATCACCCATTACTCTCGCCTGGGCAATTGGGCACGTTTGATGACGGCGGCACGACACCCTGCAGCATCGTGAACCGCGGCGGTAAGAAATATCTCTACTATGTCGGCTGGAATGCCAGTGTGACCGTGCCGTATCGCAATGCCATTGGCGTAGCCATCAGTGAAGATGATGGAATTACCTTCCGCCGCTTGTTCGAAGGCCCAGTTGTCGATCGTAACAAGAGAGAGCCGTACTTTTGCGCTTCGCCGTTTGTCATGGTCGATGATGACGCGCGGTGGAGGATATGGTACGTCTCAAGCACAGGTTGGACGATTGTTCGTGGCCGGCCCGAACCGCTGTATCAGGTCAAATATGGTGAATCGATGGACGGCATTAATTGGGTGCGAAACAATATAACCTGCCTCGAGTATCGGTTCGAAGGGGAAGCGAATGCCCGGCCGTGCGTGATCAAGGAAAACGGCTGCTACCGCATGTGGTACTGCTTCCGCGGCAGTGTCCATTACCGGACCAACCGAGAGCAAAGCTATCGCATTGGCTACGCAGAATCCTCAGATGGTATCAAGTGGCTGCGCAAAGACAACGAGGTAGGCATCGAGCGTTCTGACTCGGGGTGGGATTCCGTCATGATGGCTTACCCATACGTTTATGAGCACAAGGGGCGCAAATACATGGTCTACAATGGAAACGGATTCGGCGAGACTGGATTCGGCTACGCAGTTCTGGAGGAAGATGGCTGAAAGCTTCCGCTCACCTCGCAAGATAGCGCGTCGGCTGAAGTACATTCCTCTGGCCATCCGTAAGATCCTGGAATCAAATCATCTTGATTACGTGGACGTTCTGAAGAATCGATTGCGAAGGCGCGGGGTATGAAATTCTTTATTCGACATCGTTATCGTGCTTAGAGAGAATCGGCAAGATCCGGATGGAATATCACAATCTAGATTCCGGCGAGCGTAATGCCGGCGGGCTCAAGCGGTCTTTTGCGCAAAGCGGCTTCACCGTTACGCACCAACACTCTATCTCCGAAACCAACGGCACTCTCTGGGCAGAGCGAAAATAGTCATATGATTGATGTGAACGACTACCGAGAGAACGGATTTGTTCTCGCGAAAGGATTTTTCCCGCCGGAAGAAGTCGAGCAAATTTATGCCGACGCGAGGGAGGTCTTCACACTTCAGATGCGCAGACTCGGGATCGTGGCATCGAGAGCACCCAGCGAGAGCGAATTCGAAGCAGGCATGTTCAAACTCTTCGAAGCGGACCTGCAAACGTTCGCCAATTGCGGCAAGCAGGCGCAGCATCTGATCTCCTTGCATCGGCTTTCGCTCGACAAACGCATCGTTTCTGCGCTGAAAGGTTTGGGCCTCGAATTCCCAAACATTAGCACGCGACCTCTTCTCTACTTCAATGCCGAACGACTCGCGAAAAAGGAGGTTTATTGGCGCCTTGATGTTCACCAGGACTGGCGCAGCATGCAGGGCTCGCTCGATTCGGTTGTTGTCTGGCTCCCGCTGATAGATATCGACAAAACTCTAGGCGCGCTTCAAGTCTATCCGGGCAGTCATAAATGGGGACTGCTGGAGGCGGAGATTGTCGACGGCTACGGGCATCTGCGGTCTGATTTAGACAAAGCCAAACTCATCTCTGTCGAAGTCGAGCGAGGGGACGCGCTCTTCTTCTCGACCCTGCTTGTGCATCAATCCGGCACCAACGTCTCGCCGTCGATTCGCTGGTCGTGCCATTTTCGATATAACAATCTCAGCGAGCCGACATTCATCGAGCGTGGTTTTCCACATCCCTATCTTTACAAGCCGCAGAGCGATTTGATCACGCCGAATTTTCCCTCTCCCACCGAGGTGCGGAAGATTTTTGATTCGGGCGAATCCTAACGAGGCATTGGATGGATGCCTCTGTTAAACGCGGGCATGACGCTGCGGAATCCGGAGCGAAGGACCGGACGATCCTCGCCGTTTTGGGGGCGACTCCGGTCTTCTCGGAAGCAATTCACGTTGGTCGTCCCAACATTGGAAACCGGCAGCGATTCCTTGAGCGCATCGAGACGATGCTCGACCGGCGTTACCTCACGAACAGCGGCCCTTTTGAGCGGGAACTTGAGCAGCGTCTCTCTGGGATGCTTGGCGTTCGCTATTGCGTCGCGATGTGCAACGCGACGGTTGCGCTCGAAATTGCGATTCGTGCACTCAACCTCACCGGCGAGGTCATTGTCCCTTCTTTTACATTCGTTGCGACGGCCCACGCCTTGCAATGGCAGCAGATAACACCCGTTTTTTGCGACATCGATCCGCTAACCCACAACATCAATCCGCGAAAAATCGAGCATCTCATCACGCCGCGCACCAGCGGCATCCTTGCCGTACACCTATGGGGACGGCCGTGTGCAATCGAGGAATTGCAAGCAATCGCGGATGCCAACGGCTTGGCCTTGCTTTTCGACGCCGCGCACGCCTTCGGTTGCACGTATGGCACACGCAAGATTGGCGGTTTCGGCAGAGCCGAAGTTCTGAGCTTTCACGCCACTAAATTTATCAGCGCTGGCGAGGGTGGCGCGGTGATGACCAACGATGCCGCGCTCGCTGAGCGCATGCAGTTAATGAAGAACTTCGGCTTCGCCGGCTACGACAACGTGATTTCGATCGGCACTAACGGCAAAATGAATGAGCTTTCCGCCGCCATGGGCCTCACCCACCTCGAGAGCCTGGAAGAGTTTGCTCGCACGAATCGAACGAACTTTGAAACGTACGAACATAATCTGGGCGGCATACGTGGACTTTCGCTCCTTCGTTATGATGAAGAAAACTCTCCGAACTACCATTACGTCGTGGTAGAAGTGGACGCTCGCGAGTTTGGCCTTACGCGCGATCAACTAGTCCGCGTACTCCACGCCGAAAACGTTTTGGCACGCCGATATTTTTATCCCGGCGTTCACCGCATGGAACCATATCGCTCGCTCTTTCCAGACGCGCGACACGCTCTACCTGAAACAGAAGCGGTTGCCGAACGCGTGCTTGTTCTGCCGACCGGCAGGGGTGTTACAACAGTTGACATCGAGACGATCTGCAGAATTATTCGCTACGCTGCTGAAAATCGCGGCAGCGTCGCAAGAGCCTTAAAAGAGACACAGCAGAAATGACAGTGCCTGACTCAAGTCCAGCGACTAGGCCGCACCCACGTGTTAGCGTCGTGACAAACACGTACAATCATGAACACTATATCGCTCAAGCCGTTGAATCAGCGTTGATGCAAAAAGCTCAGTTTGATTATGAGATTCTGATTGGTGAAGACTGTTCGTCTGATTCAACACGGAAAATCGTATGCGAATACGCCGCGCGTAACCCATCAAGAATTCGCCTCCTCCTCCACCCATCCAATGTCGGTGGTCCGGCAAGTTTTAAGCAGTTGCTGGCAGAGTCTCGCGGAGAATTTGTCAGCATACTGGAGGGGGATGATTATTGGACCTGCCCGGATAAATTGCAGAAACAGGTAAGCTTTCTGGATCAGCATCCTGAGTGCGCGCTCTGCTTTCACAACGCGCTAAGGATCTACGAGGATGGAAGCCGTGTCCCGGTTGTCTACACGGGCGCGGGCCAGACGCGGATCTCCGCTCTTGAGGACCTTTGGCAGCACAATTTTATCGCGACCTGCACGGCAATGTTTCGGAAAGATGTGCTAGGTGACTTTCCAGAATGGTACTACGACCTACCCTTGGGCGATTGGGCCCTGTGGATTTTGTGCGCGCAATACGGCAAGATTGGATACATCGATGAGATCCTTGGCGTACATAGGATTCATAGCCGCGGTTTATGGTCGGGACTTGACAGTATTCAAAAATTGGAAGGGCTGATTGCGTTTTACGAAACGATGAATGCCAATCTGGACTTTCGATTCAACGACATTGTTGAGCATTGGGTATCTGCTCGGCGAAAACAGCTCGCTGGCGAGTGCGCGCTCGTAGAAGCAGCACAAAGAACTCTTCCGCCGGCGAGCGTCGTGATCGTAATGAGCAGAGCTTACGACGATCCGCCACCGCTTAAGGGACACCAAGTCTGGGCCTTTCCGGACCCGTTGGGCAAACAAACGCAGCGACACTTCGCATCGGGCTCCGTCGGGTCTGCCGAGGCCCCCTGGATCGGAGCGGATGCTACATACGACTTCCGCTTGTTCGGAGGTGTGGCGCGGGACAAGCTGCTCGCGTCAGTCACAGTCAGGCAAAATGCAACTCCGCTTTGTTCGCCGGTCTCCGACAAGGAACCGCGCAAAAGTGGCGCTTTTATCGAGGCATCCCCTAACCCAGTCCCGCCGGGAACAAAGTACGGGAAGACAACAATCAACTGGAGTACCGGCGATGGTTCACCAGGCATAATCTATGTCGCTCTCGAGGATCAGCGAGTACACTATCCTGCCAACAGTGGTGAAGCGATCGAGCAACTCGAGACGTTGAGAGCAAAGGGAGGCGAGTTCCTTCTGGTACCGCGCAAACTCTTCTCCTGGCTTGAGGAGTACGTCGGATTGAAAGAACATCTTGATAGTCATTATCGCCTTGCCCAAGACGATGAGACCTGTCTGATTTATGACCTTCGCGAAATGCCGTCGGGAGGCCGCTTAGGGATGGCAGCGAGATAAAGAGCGGATCTCAAATAATTAACCGATGAAGATACTTCGAAGCGCAAGTAAATGTCTCCGGCCTTAACTACTCAAGAGACAACCTGGAACTAGCTCACCGGTTATCAGCGTCCTAATTGCGACGTTTAATTTGCGCGGCGATGCTGGCCGCAACGCTGGAGAGCCTCGCTGACCAAGGTATGCCGAAGCATCGATGCGAAGTCGTTGTGAAGGACGATGGATCGAGAGATGCCACGCCGGAAATATGCCGTGATTTTGCCTCGTGGAGCCTAATAATTCCTCGTGCATGCACCCCCTCCGAAATGGCTTAACGTTATGCAGATTTCAATCAACATTTGTGCGTACGCTACCGGGGTATCTAAAGCGATGATTGCTTTATTATTCACAACTTATCCGACAGCGCGAAGGCAAAATGCTTCACATAGCGCGAAACTGTGTAAAATATCACTGAAAGTGAAAAGAGGTGTACGCGTACATGGCAACAGTCGAAATAATTGATGTCTCCTTGACTGAGGTGGTTCCTGCGCGGCTGCGAGGGCGCTACTTCCAAGTAATACCCGTAACCGGCACGTCGAGCGCAGGGCATTCAATCGAAATTGCGGGTTGGGTGCTGGGTCGGGAGTGCCCTGTGGTAGCCGTTGAATTATTGAACGAGCGTAATGTTTGCAGGCGAGCCCCCGTTAATAACTATCGTCCCGATGCCGCAAAAATTTATCCAAACGTACCAGAGGCCGCTTACAGCGGTTTTAAGATTAATATGACCGTCCTGGGATTAACCCCAGAGATCGAGTTTTTAGTACAAGCTGTTCTGAAAGATCAGAATCGCGTTCCTCTTGGGGTGATACGAGCACGGCGATCATGGCGTAGAGATACATTTGACACGAATCCGCCACTCGTATCAGTAGTCATCCCGTGCTATGACCAAGCACATTTCCTTTCCGAAGCCATCGAAAGCGTACTGGCGCAAACCTATCCCCACTTTGAGTTGGTGGTAGTAGACGATGGCTCGAACGACAATACTGCGGCGGTAGTCAACAGATATCCTGGCATTCGCTATTTCCGTCAGGAGAACCAAGGATTGGCTGCGGCGCGGAATGCGGGGCTTCGTCAAACTATGGGAGAATATTTAGTATTTCTCGACTCCGACGACCGCCTGTTACCGAGTGCCTTGGAGGCTGGTTTGCGATGCTTCCGGGAAAACCCGGCGTGTGGTTTCGTTTACGGCCACTGCCAATTTATAGCGTTTGACGGTGCGTCCATGCGGGGATTGCCGCCGCCGGTTGTTAAGGTTGACTTTTACCTTGAGCTGTTACGGGGTATGCCAATCCTTGCACCAGCTTCAGTAATGTACCGGCGCGAAGTTTTCGAAAGTGTCGGTGGCTTCAACGTCGCTCTTAGTCCGGCCGCTGATTATAAAATGTACTACGATATAGCGAGGCGGTTCCCGGTTTCTTGTCACGGAGAAAAGATCGTTGAGTATCGGAAGCACGGCACGAGTATGACTCGCGATTCTTTGCGAATGTTGCGTGCTAATTTGGCTGCGCTCCGTTTGCAGCGGCAGCACGTCAAAGCGGACCGATCTAAGAAGGAAGCGTACAAGGCCGGAATTAAATTTTGGAAGAAACAGTGTGGTCCTGGCGCGGTTCAGCAGATCAAGGCCCTAGCCGAAACTGGGCAATGGAAACGAGCGATCGCAGGATCCTGGACGCTGCTCCGCTTGTGCCCATCATATTTGTCGTTGCTGATGGGCGATAAGCCTTTGCCGCGAAAGATCCGAGACTGGATTGAACGCAATGTAGGCGAAACAGCTCCAAGCCGCTCGCGCGGTGATGTGTCTCAACAATTAGTCCAACAGATTCGCCAAGTCGTTCACACCCGCATACCATCTCATGCAAAAGTGATCGTAGTAGATAAGGGCGATGGTGGTGTTTTGGAGTTAGATGCGCGCGAACAATGGCATTTTCCCGAGCCGAAAGAAGGTTCGCCTGAAAAACTACTTGCAGCCGGTTCATCGAAAGGGTCCAAAGAGGTACCTTGGATGAATGTCGGGTCGGCTTACGACTTTCGCCTCTATGAAGGAAAGGGCCGGCGCAAGTTGTTAGGTGCCATTAAGGTCATGCGGACAGAAGGCGCGACGCTCTCAGCGGCTTTGGAGCCAGTGCCTGCGAGAAATACAACAGGAACCGGAACAATTCTTTGGAACAGTCGCAATGATTCAGAGTCGGAGATTTATGTCTCAATGAGCCCGAGATTTTCCGGATATTATCCGCTCGATAGCAATGAGGCGGTCGCTCGGCTCGAAGCACTCCGCGAAAAAGGAGCGGAATTCTTGCTACTCCCCTGCACCGCCTTTTGGTGGTTAGAGCATTATCCGGAATTTAAATTGCATTTGGAGGACCGATATCGTGTAATCGCAGACGCAAAGACGACCGACAATACCTGCATTATTTTCGACCTGCGCTGTGCAAGCCCCGCCAAACAGCGATCTGTTACTAGCGTTTAAAACCGTTCGTGGGGTCATCCCTTAGGCGATGTTTAAGTTCTTGTTCACACGGCGAGCGCGGGGCATTACCCCGATTTGATGAAGTTGTTATCATATAGTACAAAATCCAGCTTTTGGACAATGCTTAATGAGCTTCTGCGCAGGCTACTCTTTTGAAAAGCGCTAAAAAATTTCCAACGACTGTTCAGGATCGAGCTAAGCCTGGGGGAATGGCCAGGTCGTCCAAACGAAGAACGCCACCGCGTCGAAGCAGCGGATCCAAGCGCCCATTGATCAGTGTCGTAATTCCGACGTTTAACCGCGCTGCGATGCTGTCGGCAACCTTGGAGAGCTTCGCCGCCCAGAGCATCTCGAAATATCGGTACGAAGTGGTTGTAGTCGATGATGGGTCGAAAGATACCACAGCGGATGTGTGTCGCGACTTCGCGGCGCGGATTCAACTATCCCATCGCTATATCGATAACTCAGGTATATCGGCTGCGAAGAACACCGGGATCATGGCATCCCGCGGCAAGATTCTGCTCTTTTTCGATGATGACGATGTCGCCGATTTTCATTTACTCGAGGAACATATAAAGGCTCACGAGCGACATCCGCAAGAAAACGTGGCGGTACTCGGTTACACAACGTGGGCGCCGACGCTATCGATCACGCCTCTAATGCGCTACGTCACGGAAACCGGGCGTTTCCTTTTTGCCTACGGCGATCTGCGGGACGGGCAGATGCTCGATTTTACCTACTTCTGGGGAGGGCGATCTTCGTGTAAGCGATCGTTCCTTGCCAAACGCGGCATCTTTAATCGCAGGTTCCGCTTCGGTAGCGAGGATGTGGAACTGGCATACCGCCTTTCGAAATTCGGATTTCGCGTGGTGTTTCACCGTGCGGCAGTGAGCTATATGACAAGACCGCCGACCCTGGAGGAATTTTGTGACCGCTGCGAGCGACAAGGTGAGTCTCTCTTCTTGTTCAGCCGATTGCACGACGATCCGATCGTGCAGCAGTATTGTAAATTGGCTGATCCGTTTATCGACAACCGAGCTGTCGGCGTAGATGCGGAAGAAAAATGGCCGGATGTTGCGGCCTTGTTCCGGGAAAAAGTCGATCAGCTGGGCCGAGTTGAACGCTTGCTGGCGTGGGGATTTGAGCCCAAAGCGATTCCCGAAGCCGCAGGTTCCAAGCAGTTGGCACAGGCCGAGGCGTATCGGCTCCAGATGCACGAGCTTTTCGCGAAGTCGGCACAAGCCGAAGCTTATCGGCTCCAGATGCGGGATCTTTTCGCGAAGATTACTGAACTGGAAGCAAAGCTCTCCCAGCGGGAAGCAGCGTATCATGCGGAAATGGCTCAGCGGGAAGCAGTGTACCAGGCAGAGCTTGCGAGGCTCAATCAAGATATGGCCCAGCGAGAAGCAGTGTACCAGGCGGAACTTGCCAGGGTTAACAAAGATATGGCCCAGCGGGAAGCAGTGTACCAGGCAGAGCTTGCGAGGCTCAATCAAGATATGGCCCAGCGAGAAGCAGTGTACCAGGCGGAACTTGCCAGGGTTAACAAAGATATGACCGAGCTTGCTAGGCTTAACGACGAATTTAAAAATCGTTTCGAGGATATGACTCACCTGCTTCACGACAAAAGTGTGAGTCTGGCTGAGCAGGAGCAGCGCGTTATTGAGCTAACGGACCGGTTGCGAAAACAGCTCTGGAGCACCAGAAAACTTTCTCGCTTACTGGATGACACAGAGAAAGCTGCTGCACGCCTGCGGTCCTCGCGGCGGTGGAAACTCGCGAATCCGATGACGGCGATCGAAGCCAAATTATTTTCGGGCAAAGGACCAATGGGTTATGGCCATCTTGAGAAGATCGTTGATGCCTATGCGCAATGGCGAGCTCTTCATCCCGAAATTGGGAAAATCAAAGAAGAAATCAGCGCGCTACAGACCGCAGCCATATCAAAATACGCAGGCGTCGATGCGGAAAAAAGCGCTCTGGTGTCTCAGATCGTTGAACCTCCCGTGCCGGTGCTGCCTGTTGAATCAATCTCCTTCCCCACTCACGAAGATGTTGCTGTGTCAATCATCGTACCGGTGTTTAACCAATTTCAATACACGCACGCTTGTCTTGCTTCACTACAAACCGTCGGAGATAAGGTCGCTTTCGAAGTGATTGTGGTTGACGACTGCTCCACGGATGAAACTACTGCGCTGGTACAACGGATGGAGGGCGTTATTTACCTGCGCAACGAGACGAACTCCGGCTTCATCGCTTCGTGTAATCGCGGTGCGAACAAGGCGCGCGGCAAATACCTCTTTTTTCTGAACAATGACACGCTTGTTAAGGAAGGTTGGCTAACTACATTGGTGGATACCTTCGCAGAGGAACCAGGAGCAGGCATCATCGGTTCGAAGCTTGTTTTCCCAGATGGTCGTTTGCAGGAAGCAGGCGGGATTATATGGCGAGATGCCTCGGGATGGAACTACGGCAAGTTCGATGATCCAAAAAAACCGGAGTACAATTATCTCCGGGAGGTCGATTACTGTTCGGCAGCGGCGCTCATGGTCCCAAGATCGCTTTTCCAGAAGATCGGGGGATTTGACGAAAGGTATGCGCCTGCTTATTACGAGGACACCGATCTGGCGTTTAAGGTTCGCTCGGCCGGCTACAGGGTGTTATACCAACCACTGAGTCAGATCATTCACTACGAAGGGGCAACCGGCGGAACCGATCTCTCAGCTGGCACGAAAAAGTATCAAGATATCAACCGCTCAACCTTCGCGGCAAGATGGGCCAGTGACCTGTTGACGAGACCAGTTACTGGGGACTTGGCATTCCTACGTCAACCTTCGCCGGGGCGAAAGAGCATTCTCGTAATCGACCATCATCTCCCAATGCCCGAACGCGATTCAGGATCGCTTCGGATGTTCCAAATTCTCAAGCTACTCCGCCAACTCGGTCATCGCGTTACTTTCATTCCCGATAATCTGGCCGACATTCCACCATATACTGGCGAGCTGCAAAAACGGGGGATCGAAGTGGTTTATCACCCCTACATCACAACGGTGCGCGACTATCTCATGTCGCACGGCTCTGACTTCGACGTGGTAGTGCTTAGTCGATGTGACTTCGCTCGCAAACATCTCGCATATGTTCGTCTGTATGCCCCGCAGAGCCGCGTTATTTTTGACACGGTTGATCTGCATTTCCTCCGTGAGGACAGAGAAGCACGCCTAACCCGAGACCCCGAGGCGCGGCAGAAGGCGCAGGACAAGCAGCGCCTGGAGCATGAATTAATCGACGAAGCTGATGAAACATGGGTGGTAAGCAGTGTCGAACAGCAGTTGCTTCAACAAAAGCGGCCCGACAAGTCCATCCAAATCGTTTCAAACATTGTAGATATTCCAGGTTCAAACACGCCATTCGCTCTGCGTCGGGACTGGCTTTTTATAGGAGGCTTTCAGCACACTCCGAATATTGACGCTGTCACCTTTTTCTTGAATGAAATTTATCCACTAGTACGCCACCGGCTTCCCGGTGCCAAATTCTACATCATCGGCGACAAAGCGCCGCCAGAAGTAGTCGCAATGGCGAATGAGAACGTCATCGTCACAGGATTACAGACAGATGTGCGGCCCTTCTTCGAGAGCGCTAGGTTATCCGTTGCACCGTTGCGCTTTGGCGCGGGAGTGAAAGGGAAGATCAACCAGAGCATGGCTTTTGGCGTGCCGGTGGTCGCAACGTCCTTAGCCGTGGAGGGGATGGACCTCACAGACCATGAGGACGTTCTGGTCGCAGATCAGCCGGAGGATTTTGCGCGAGCTGTGATCGAGCTTTACGAATCGGAAGAGCTTTGGAGCCGCCTCTCGAGAAACAGCATTGCGAAGACTCGGGCGCTCTATTCAGTTGAAGCGGCTCGGGAACGGCTCAGCTTTTTATTGAGCGAAGAGCAAGTCAACACTGCGCGAAAGGTGAGAACGCCTGCGTCTGAAGTGGAATTAATAAGCCACGGGTCGCCATCAGGTCCGTAGTAAACGTTTTCCAGCAAAATGCCGTCTTCGATGAAACGAACAGAACGTCCCATCTTTATCGTAAGCTCAGGCCGCTCGGGCTCGACGATCCTCACATGGTGCCTTGGCCAGCACCCGAACATCATCCCCGAGGAAGAGTCAAATTGGCTGGGACCGTTTGCGATCGATGCAGCCGTCGCGTTTCATCGTGGGAGTGTGCGTGGTGAGCGCGGACAACTCAGTGCAAACTTTATTCAGCGCGAAGAATTGCTCTCGCGTTTGGGCCAAGCTATCAACGAGTTAATCGTTAGCCATCGAAGAAAATTCGAGGATATAAACCTCCGAAAGCAAGCTGGATGGTATCCGCCAGCCTTCAAAGTCTCCCGCTCCCCGGAAGAGCCGAAGTCCCGGTGGGTGGATGGAACGCCCGAATACTCTTTTTATATTTGCGGACTGCGGAAACTGTTCCCCCAGGCCCTGTTTGTTCATCTGGTTCGAGACGTCACTGCCGTTGTGCGCTCGTTGCTAAACTTCTTTCCGGACGGCCGGAACCGCCTAGTAGCTAATGAACAGGCCGCCTACGAATATTGGCTGCGCAGAGTAACTCACTGCTTCGAGGCGGAGCAAGCGTACGGTCCAGCGGTCGTTTATCGGGTGCGTTATTCCGATTTCGTGGAGCGATCCGAGTCCACGATGAGATCACTGCTCGAATTCTTGGGAGAGCGGTACGCTCCAGAATGTTTGGAGCCTCTCGCGGAACGCATTAACAGTGCGAATGTACCAGCCAACTTCAATGAACGTGACCCGCGGACTGATCCAGCGATCATGGAAAGAGCTAAGCAATTGAGCAATCAACTTCAGAGTTCACCACAAATCCAGGGAAACTCGGCAAGAATTGCTGAAAAGTTGGAATCTGAATTTGATCACCGTGTGCAATATTTTCTCAACTTGGAGCGAAATTATAACGAAGCCCAAAAAATGATTACCAAGCTTCAAAAGGAACTCGAGGCTATCAAGACTTCACCGATGGCATAAGGATATCGCCCTTGCTAGGAAAACAGGCCAGCCCTTAATATTTGCAACGATTTGCCCCGCACAACGACTGTCCACCGGAATGCAGAACAGGATAAACAGACCGATCTTTGTGGTGGGCTCACCTCGCTCCGGAACCAGCATTCTCACTTGGTGCTTGGGTCAGCATCCGAACATATTCCCAGTGCCAGAATCGAACTGGATGGGAGAATTCGCTTCAAATGTCGCCATCAGCTACCGCGTTGGCACAGCGCGCGGCGATCGAACAATCTTAAGCGCCATGGACATATCGACCGAAGAGTTCTTCGCGAATTTTGGCCGAAGCATCAATGACCTAATTGTGGGCCATCGGCCAGACCTCGAAAGAAGGCGCAAAATGACGCGACCGCCAACTGAACCTAAGCTGCGCTGGGTGGATGGGACACCAGAGTACTCGTTACATATTTGCGGACTGCGAAAGCTCTTCCCGGAGGCGGTATTTGTTCACCTGCTACGCGACGTACGCCCCGTTGTTCGTTCGATGCTTAATTTCCATCGCGTCGCGGGGACACACCTTGTGCCGAGCGAAGAGCAGGCCTACAAGTACTGGCTACGCATGGTCAAGGCGTGCGTACGTGCGGAACAGGCCTACGGTTCACGCGTCGTCCATCGTCTGCTCTATACCGCTTTGATCGACGATCCAAAGTCTGCAATCCGTTCCTTGTTAGACTTTATTGGCGAGCCCTATTGCGCCAGGTGTCTTGAACCGCTTAGCCAACGCATCAACAGTTCTAACGTACCGCCCGACTTTGTCGCTGAAGATCCCGCTACTGATCCGCACGTCGTTTGGGAGGCTACGAATCTTTACGGCCGCTTGCAAGAAACGCCACCGCCAGCCAAAGGGTCGTCAGTCGTAGCTGATGAGATGGAGGCTGCATTTAGGAAACGGGTCGAATATATGGCGACTGTAGATAGCGAATATCAAAGGGCCAAACGGATGATTGCAACGTTGCAAAAGGAAAATGCCGAGCGGACCGCCTGAGCGCAGAACCTTGCAGAAAACACGGCTCGCAATTTCCGCCGAGTTGGTTACGAGCGCACCCGCATCGCCTTTGGCACCGAGATTCTTAGTCGGATAAAAACTGAAAGCGCCCCAAGCGCCGAAGACGCCGGCGTGTTGCCGCGCCCAGACAGCTCCATGTGCCTCGGCGCAATCCTCAAGGAGATGAATTGTTGCCTTTTTACAGAACGTCATCCAACGCTCCATCTCGCGGACCCATCCGTACAAGTGAACCAGCAACACCGCCTTCGTCTGCGGCATTAGGCATCGCTCAACACTCGCCAAATCGAGCAGCGCCGTTGTGGGGTTGATGTCCGCAAGTGCCGGCGTCGCCCCAGCCTGGATGATGGCCATAACGGTAGCGATGGCTGTCATCGGCGTGGTGATGACTTCGTCGCCGGGGCCAACATCCAGCGCGCAAGCCGAATTCGATGGCTTCCATTCTATTGGCGACTCCGACGCAGAATCTCGCGCCGCAAAATTTTGCCCAACCTTCCTTGAACTGCTGTACTTCATTTCCAAGAATAAATCGGCCCGAGCGAAGACCGCGTTCGATCGCCGCCAACTCCTGCCGCGACAATTCCTCCGGCTCGGATGTGAAATCGTTCATCCAAATCATGGCGTGGAACCCCAGTAGTGCGCACCATGTTTCTTGTAATATTCGAGTGTGTGCGCCAGCCCGGTACGGAGCGACACTTGCGGAGACCAACCTAGGGCAGTCTGAATCTTGCTGAAGTCGCCGTAGTAATCGCCGATATCGATCGCCTCACGGTTGGCAGGGAATGGAACGATCTCGTACTGTCCACCGTTGTTCAAACGAACGAGCAATGCTGCCAGTTCCTGCAAACTGATATGCTCGTTGTGACCCAAGTTGAAGACCTCGCCTTCAGACGCCGCCTCCGCCGCGGCCAGTAGGAATGCCTCGACGACATCGTCAATGAAATTAAAGTCGCGCCGCTGGGTTCCACTGCCGAAGATCTGGATCGGTTTGCCTTCAATTAAGTGACGAATCCAAACGCCAAGGAACGTCTGGCGCGCGTCTTTGACGCGCATTCCGTGACCGTAAGTATTCGTCAGCCGCAACGCGCAGGCCCGAATTTTGTAAACGCTGTTGTAAAGTAGGTGATATCGTTCGCCGGCCAGTTTATTGATGCCGTTCACATCGACTGGATCAACAGGATGCTTTTCATCCACGGGCAGATACTGCGGTCTGCCGTAAAGCTGACGCGTGCTGGCAAAAACAATTTTCACGTCCCGATTGTGCATGCGGCAGGCTTCCAGAATAGACAATTGTGCCGCGGCGTTGATGTTCAGATCGGTCAGCGGATCGGTCATTGAATCCAAGTGGCTGGTCTGGCCCGCCAGATTAAACAGGAAGTTGCGTCTTTTGATCAAGGACGTCATGGTTTGCGGGTCGCGGACGTCGGCAAGGTTCACCGTAACGCAGTCTCGAATGTCATGAATGTTGAAGAGGTTCCCGCCATATTCCGGAATCAAACTGTCAACCAGCGTCACATTTGCATCTAGCGTAACAAGACGCCGCGCCAGCGAAGAGCCGATAAAGCCGAGCCCGCCTGTCACGAGAACATCCGATCTCGAGAAAATTTTGTAGTCGAAGGGCACAGCGAATTGTAAGCTCCACGCAAGAGAATCTCCTATAACTTTTTTGACGAAAGTTCCGCATAACTGCCAACCAGACATGAACACCCGGCGATGACTACTGAACGAACAATGCCGGGATTGGCTCCCGAGTTATCATTGGTGATCCCCGTTTACAACGGCAGTCAGACCATCAGCCTCGTCGTCGAGCGCATCCACACGGTTTTCGCCTCGATGCAATTTGACGTCATCCTGGTGAATGACGGCTCGGAGGATGACAGCGAAGTGGTTTGCGCGAAGCTGGTGGAAAAATTTCCGCACATCGTGACGCTTGTGCAGCTGAGCCGCAATTTCGGCGAGCACAACGCCGTCCTAGCTGGACTGAGCCATGCACGCGGCCAGTATATCGCCGTGCTCGACGATGACGGTCAGAACCCCCCCGAGGAGGTGGTGCCTATGTTGGAAGAGCTAAAGCGCAGAGATTACGACGTCATTTACGGACATTACATCAAGAAGAAACATTCGTGGTTTCGCAATGCGGGAAGCTGGTTCAACGATCGTATTGCCACCTTTATACTGGATAAACCGAAGAATCTTTATCTTTCGAGCTTCAAAGTGATGACCCGCTTCGTGGTAGACGAAATCATCAGGTATCGCGGGCCGTTTCCCTACATTGACGGTTTGATTTACCGCACGACCCGGAAGATTGGTCAGATACCAGTCCAACATCGCGCCAATATCAGCGGAGCCTCGCGTTATTCGTTTCGAAAACTGGTAAGGTTGTGGCTAAACATGTTTTTGAATTTTTCCATCGCGCCGTTACGGTTGTCGGTTTACGTCGGGCTATTCACATCTTGTTTGAGTGTCTTGGCGCTGGTCTTGATCTTGATAGATAAAATTTGGCTCTCCCCAAACCTGACGATGGGTATTCCGACAGTACTCGGAAGCATTGTTTTCTTTTCAGGCATTCAACTTATGATTCTCGGGCTCGTCGGTGAGTATCTTGGACGGCTTTATCTGGATCACACGGGTACGCCGCAATATATCGTGCGCTACGTGACGCCGGCCGATTCCAAAGCGAAACCGTCCTCTGCACTTGGCCAACGATGAACATCGGGACCGATACTACGACATCGTTTATGTCGCCAAAGGAGGCTAGCGCAATCGTTGGTACATGGGTTAAAGAACATTGAGATGGTGTTGCGGTTCTCGATGCCCTTTGGTACGTCGATCCTCGCGTGGCGCTGGCTGCGCACTTCACCGAATGCATAAGTTTGCCGTGTTGACTGAGCGGGCGGTCCAGATTTGCGCGGCTTTGGCAGCGCTCGCCTTTTTTACCTCGGGCGCCGTCTATCTCTACCTGGGTCGGTGGACCGTGACGCACTACGATTACTGGTGGCAGTACGATTTGAACCGCACGTGGCTTGAGACCGCGCTGCTTAAGGTCAACAATCATTCGCTGTTTTTCCCAAGCCTTTTATGGCTGGCTGATCTTCGGTTTTTTCGAGGTGACCAGCTGCCGCTTTTCATCGCCGGCGCCGCGCTACTTGTTATCACTGCGTCGCTGCTGCTGACGCCGGTTTGGCATGATAAAACGGTAGGTCTCACTGCAAAAATCATGTCCACTCTTGTCGTGATCGTCGGCAATTTTTGGATGGGGCGAGCCACTATCACTACGTCGGGCGGCTTTAATTGTGAAAATTCGTTGGCGATGGCGGCAGCAGCTCTTGCTTTTCTCCTACTGCCAACGATGTGCGCCAGGCCGACCCGGTCGTTGCCGGCAACGGTGATCGTGGTGTGTGCCGGGTTTGTTGCCTCCTTCAGCTGCGCTGAAGGCCTGGCGACTTGGCCAACCCTGGTGTTGCTGGCATGGTGTTTACGCCCGCCGAGATATTCCCTGGAGTTACTGGCTCTGGCTGGTCTAACAGCAGCTATCATCTTCATCCTACTTCCGCCGCACGACGTTTACCCTCTTTTAGCAACTTTTTTTTCTCGATCGCTGCCGTCTATGGTCTATGGTTCAGTCGTCTGGTTGTGTCGGCTGCTAGGCAGTCCATTTTCTCATGCAGTGTTCGCTTGGTGGCCTAACAAATTCTACGTTCACCTAGTCAAATCGTCGGGGTTGGCCGAAGCTTCCGGGGCAGTGGGCTTGGTCTTAGCATTACTTGTAATCCTGCTGCAAATCGTCCGGCGCAATACAGAAAAAAGCAGTCTGGAATTTACAGGGGTTGCTCTGATTGCTTTTAGCCTTTTCGCGATGGCTCTAGTTGTCATTGGCAGAACAGATTACTTTCATTTTCCACCCTCCAAAGTTTTCGGACATCCCGGTTATTTTTTCTGGAGCACGCTTTTCTGGTCCGGGCTGCTGTTGGTCGCCATTCGGCGCGCCGAATCCAAGCAGTGGCTACGCTGGCCAATATATCTCGCTGCTCTCGCATTGCCCGTTCTGGTTTTCCCCAAACACTATAAGGAAGGGCTGTTTCGGAGACAGATAAGGAGTGAGGCCGAATCCAGTGCGACGAGCTTGGTTAATGGAGTCCGCTGCGATGAGCGACAAATAGGGATCCTGAGTGGTGCAGTTGGGCGCGCAGAAGCAGTTTACCACCGTGCGGAAGAGTTGCGAGCGCGCCGATTGGATATGTTCGCGGACGGTTTACAAGATTGGATCGGTCTTGGAGACACAGATTTGTTTGGGGGACGGCAGAAGCCGGAAGGGTTAAAGGGTTGGTGCGGCGTTGTTGCCTTAGGTCAGTGCGATAATGGTGCCCCAGCAGCGCGGGTGCTCGGTCAAGTTTCAAAACACCGGAGTCTAATTCCGAAGACGTTGGTGATAGTGGATCCAACTGGAGTGGTCCGTGGAGTGGCACACTCTTCATCGACAAGTCAGTTTATTAATTACGCATTTTACCTTGGTAAACTTAGCCCCCTCAGCACCGATCGGTTTGTGGGCTACATACGAGATTACAATCCGCAACTACAGTACGCAGTCCGCAGCGCGGATGATGGGATTCTTTCGGAGGAGAAGATTCCTGTGCAGCGATGGTTTGGAAGTCAATGATTCCGATTTTATCGGGTGATCGCGAGGGAGGCAAGTGGATTGGACGAGAACTACTTGCCGAATGTCGCCGTCATCACCGAGCGGCCGATGAATAATTTTGATCGGCTGGAAACGCTCGATGATATCGTTACTTCCGAAGAGCGCGAGGCGATAGCCCGGGAGTAATTTCACGCCGCCTGCATCGAGTTGATTTTGTCCGATTTTCTCGTCCGCCACTGAACGATCCTGAAATAGTGCTGCGGGCCGTTCGGTATCACGCATGACGTTCCCCCAATTCGGAATAATACTTCTTGGTTCCGCGCGAGTCTTTCGACATTGGTGTTGCTTGCCTGTCCAGACGAACGGAGCGTTGAACGCGGCCTGTGTACAGGCGATTCAGGATCTGGCGATGCAAGCCGCGAACGCAGCGATTGTTAGCGCATGACGGCCTCACTCGACGACTTGGCTATTGCCGACAGAGCAAAGCCTTTGGAAGATTAAGTTGGCTCAACGTCCCAAGTCGTTCTGGTATCCATACGGAACATTAAGAAACGTCGCGATTCTCGAGCGGCGCTCGAGGAAGGTAGGGCTTAACCTGCTGCAGTTGTGCGGAGCCAAATATGAGAAGATCGCGGATATTGAGGCTGGGGATGGTGACCTCGTATTTTTCCTGGAGAAACAGGGCCCTTCTTGGAATTCTCTATCACTTGAAGTTTCTCGCCAAAGCTGCCGTTACCAGAGCAACATAATCTTCACGGCCTTCTAGCAAAATTTTTCGTCACCCATCCGTCACAAGACGTTTTTTCCCCACACTTGTCACCCGACGCTGTGGTTCTCGTCGCATCTCGATACTCCTTCAAGTAAAGGGGGGTCACGCCCTGCACGTCCCATGGCAAAGGCGATCGCGACCGTTGCGGCTGATCGCCCCCCGGCCACCTGTGATAATGCCGATCCTATCCTGTGATTTGCTGCTACGGCAATATTTGCCGTTGTCGGATTTCGGGGGCGGCCTCATTCTGTCCTCGCGGCGGTCGTTGAACTTGATGTTGGGGACGGCTGAAGTTTTCTGTCGAGGCCTGTCGGGGCAAATGTTTCGCGTAAGTCTTTGCAATATTGCTAGTTATAAAAGGCGGGAATTTTTCGAAATTTAGCCGAATCCAATTTGACCGAGGGCCCAAATTAGAGTACGCTACTTGTCCTGCCGGAAGCGGGACTCCTGTAATTAGGAGTGCGTTCTACGTACATTAAGGGACTGCAAATTAGGGCTCAATTTTGTCCCGGCAAGGAAAACAAGCCGCCACCGCGGGAGGCTGTGATTTTTGTCGGTGCGAGATTGAGTTTTTTTTGTGGCCTGAAATGTGCGTAAATGCCGGTTCTTTGACATCTACATACAGGGTAGTAAGAAATACAACTTTAAGAGCTGAGTCTGAAATATCTGTAGCGGCGGTCTGTGACCGCTGTTCAGGAGAGTTTCAGTTATCAAAAGAATCTCCCCAGCTACTTCAAGTGCTGAGAATCTTTCGGAATTTCCTACACGCAGGGCCGCTAACGAATTTCCCTAAGTGCAGCAGCATTAGAAGTAGCTGGGGAACAGATTGATCAAGCTACAAAGAGCGCATCATGGATGCCTTGGTGCCAATAGGCGATGAAGGACGTGGTAAGCTGCGATAAGCTACGGACAGCGGCAAACACGCTTTGACCCGTAGATCTCCGAA
>Ga0209161_10000230_pt1 | contig 43897 bp, 41 predicted proteins | sample GraSoiAngelo_155_FD_186169 | JGI IMG/M metagenome (GOLD analysis project Ga0209161, IMG submission 186169) | Grasslands soil microbial communities from the Angelo Coastal Reserve, California, USA - 14_1009_13_30cm (SPAdes) (version 2) | ecosystem: Environmental > Terrestrial > Soil > Grasslands... | reverse complement strand
GGGACCGGTACTGTCTGGCCCGGGTGGAATACCGCCGCACGTTTACGCCGCGCCGGGCCTTCTACGGCGAAACCGTCACCTTCACCATGGAGGTCACGAACCGCAAGCCGCTGCCGCTGGCCTGGCTTGAGGTCGTGGATGAGCTCCCGCAACAGCTGGTGCCGCTGCACGGCCGTGTGATTCCCAGCCTGCGCCAGCGCCGCCATCATCTGGTGAATCTCTTCAGCATCCGCTGGTACCAGCGCGTGCGCCGGCACACGACGCTTCGTTGTGACGCACGTGGGTACTTCCCGCTGGGGCCGGCCAGGCTGCGATCGGGGGATATCTTCGGCTTCACCGTGCGAGGCGCAGACATCGAACAGGTGGATCACCTGCTCGTCTATCCGAAAGTCGTTCCCCTCACCACGCTGGGTCTCCCTGCACTCTACCCACTGGGCGACGTCAGGCACCGGCATCTGCTCGAAGACCCGGCGCGGATCATTGGCACCCGCGAGTATGCTCCGGGAGATCCGCTGCGCGCAATTCACTGGAAGGCCACCGCGCGGGCGCAGGGGTTGCGCTCAAAACAGTATGAGGCGTCGGCCAGCCATCGCGTCGTGATCTTCGTGAACCTTGACACACTGGGCCGGTACGCAGAGTACCGGGGCTTCGTGCGCCCGCTGCTAGAGTTGAACATCATGACGGCCGCGTCGATCGCGAACTGGGCCGTGGAATCCGGCCATCATCTCGGGTTGTTCGCCAACGGGTATCTGCCGCAGGGGTTGCGGTGGGTGCGCATTCCGCCGGCCGGGGGCACGGGGCAGCTCTCGTCGGTGCTGGAGGCCCTGGCCAAGATCTTTCCGACCCCCGTCATGCCGGTCGGCGATTTGATGCAGCTGGAGGCTTCTGCCCTGCCGTGGGGTACCACCGCCGTGGTGGTGACTGCCGTGACGGATGATCCGCTGCGGGCCGGCCTGATGCGGCTGGCCGACGCCGGCCACAGCGCAGTGGTGGTTCTCATCGGCGACGAGGTCGCGCCACCCGGGCCGGCCGTGTCCACGTATCGCGTCCGGGAGGCAGACGGCTGGCAGGCGCTGGACGGCATCGTGCCGGAGATGGTGCGGTGAAGGTCGCGGTGCGCCCGCTGCTGGCGCTGACCATCGTGGCCATCGAGTTCGCATGGGCCTACCCGTGGGTGTTGCTGTTGAGCGGCACATTCTACGGAGCGTCGGCTGCGCCGCTGCTCCGCCCGGCTGCCGCGTTTGCGTTGCTGGTGTTGCCGTCACTGATGGTTCGTACCGTGGCGGCGCGGCCGTGGTGGTTGCGCAACGCCCGAGCTTTGGTCGCGGCCGCCGGTGTGCTCAGCGGGATGACCGCGGTGCGGTTCGCATACTATCCGGGGCGCGGGCCGCTGGACGTGCGCTGGATCGGTATGCTCCTGATGGCCGCGCACGACGCGTTGCCGGCGATCACCCCGCAGGTCTTAGCGGCGCTTCTGGCGACGGTGCTGTGGTGGCGCGGCGTGGTGTTGGGCGAGCGGGAGTCCGGTTACTTCGAAGTCGAGCGGGCGTTCCGGCGGGGGATTGGGTGGAGCGTCGTGTTTGTAATCCTGCTGGCACTCTATGGGGATTCCCGGGGTTTCGCACCGGCGGCCTCGGCTCCAGCCTACCTGCTCGCGTTCTTCTCGCTCAGCCTCACCACGCTGGCGGTCACCCGCCTGTTGATGTTGTGGGAGGAAACCCACGCCGATCCGGCGCAGGCGCTGGCGGCCAACCGGCACTGGCTGCTGTTGCTCCTCGGGGTCGTCGGGGTGATCTTCTTGTCGGCGGCTAGCCTGGCCACCGCCGTCCACGTGGAGGTCTGGCCGGTGCTGGTCCGGTTGCTGCGCCCGCTGGCTCCCGTGGCAGAAACACTCTTCTATGTGCTCTTCGCGGTGGCGATGGTGGTCGCGCGGGCGCTCGTGTTCGTCTTCGCGCGGCTGCCGTTCCGCGGGATGGGCTCACCGGTACCGCGAGCAGCGCCGCCGTCCTTTCGCGACTTACTAAAGGATCTCCCGCCGCAAGTGGTGAGCGGCGCCCGGTGGGGCATGGTGGCGCTGGTCATCGCCGTGCTGGTGATTCTCGTCGCCATCTCTGTGGTGCGGGCGCGCCGGCGGGCGCGGAAAACGGATGACGATGAGCGGGAGTCGGTGTGGTCGAGCGAGGCGGTGCTCAGCGGATTGGGCGAGGCGTGGCGAAGGTGGCTCCGGCAGATGCGTCCCACGGCGCGCGGGAGCGAGCTGGCAGGTTTGGGTGTCATCCGGACCCTGTACCGCGAGATGCTACGCACCGGCGCGGCGGTCGGCATGCCACGCGCGCGGCATCAAACCCCCCACGAGTATTACCCGGTCCTTGCCGGCCGGCTGCCGGAGGCTGGGAAGGACATCGCGACGCTTACAGAGGCGTACGCGCGGGCACGGTATTCCCCGCGGCTGCCGGGTCCCACGGAAATCGCGGCCGCGCAGGGGGCGCTCGAACGGATCAAAACGTCCGCCAGCCCTTGACAGTTGTGTTATAATTCCGCTTACCAATTCCATATCGGCCAATGACCGAGAAGAGTACCCGCCGTCATGCTACGGAGAGAGCCGCGGAACGGTGAGAGCGCGGCAGCGACACGGCGAGGGAATGGGCTCGGGAGGCGTGACGTCGGAGCATCGAGCGTCGGTCCATACTGAAGTTGGAAAGTTGAACTCTCCAACTCCGTAGTTAGGGCCGGAAGCCGGGTGGCACCGCGGGAGTGATGACGATACCCTCTCGCCCCTTATCTGGGGTGAGAGGTGTTTGTTTTTTGGGGGAGATGACCATGGACAGCGAGATGTCAGAATGGGCATTTTCGTCGGGGGCGAGAGCATGATCGTCGTCATGGAACCGCGTGCCAGCCGCGAGCAGATCGATGCGGTCGTGAAAAAGATTCAGGACGCCGGGCTGGGGACGCATCTGTCGGTGGGGGTGGAGCGCACCGTCATCGGCGTCGTCGGCGACAGCCACACCAAGGAGCTCCTGCGCCAGTCGCTGGAGGCGACAGCTGGCGTGGAGCGGGTCGTGCCGATCCTCCAACCCTTTAAGCTCGTCAGCCGGGAGTTCAAACCCGAGAACACGGTGGTGGACGTCCAAGGCGTCCGTTTCGGCGACGGGACGCTCGCCGTCATCGCCGGGCCCTGCTCGGTCGAGGGGCTCGACCAGATCGTGAACACGGCGAAAGCGGTGAAGGCCGCGGGCGCGGTGATGCTGCGCGGCGGCGCGTTCAAGCCCCGCACCTCGCCGTACTCATTCCAGGGGCTGGAGGAGGAAGGCCTGCGCTATCTGGCGGAGGCGCGGAAGCAGACCGGCCTGCCGGTAGTCACCGAGGCCATGGACGCCTACCAGCTGCAGCTGGTCACCAAATACGCCGACATGATCCAGATCGGGGCGCGGAACATGCAGAACTACACGCTGCTGCGCGAGGCCGGTCGCGCTAAGTTCCCGGTGCTGATCAAGCGTGGTCCCAGCGCCACGATCCAAGAGTTGCTGCTGGCGACCGAGTACGTGATGAACGAGGGCAACTACCAGGTGGTGCTGTGCGAGCGCGGCATCCGCGGGTTCGATAACTACACGCGCTATCTGCTCGACCTCAGCGCCGTGCCCGTGCTGAAGGAGCTCTCCCATCTGCCGGTGATCATCGATCCCAGCCAGGGGACGGGGAAGCGCAAGTACGTGTCACCCATGTCGCGGGCGGCGGTGGCCGCGGGCGCCGACGGGCTGATCGTCGAGGTCCATCCCGACCCGGAAAAGGCGCGCAGCGACGGCCCGCAGCAACTGACCCCGGAGCACTTCCGAACCTTGATGGCAGAACTGGACCCGCTCACCAAAGCGCTCGGCCGACGCGTGCAGGCGCCAATCCTAACACGATGATTGCGGATTGCGGATTGCGGATTGCGGATTCGTCCTCTTCTGTCCAATTCGCAATTCGCAATCCGCAATTCGCAATGGGTGTCTTGTAGTGGATCGCCTGGAGTGTGTGGGCATCGTTGGTGTGGGCCTGATCGGGGCCACGGTGGGCATGGCCCTGCGGCAACGCGCGGTGGCCGGGCAGGTCGTGGGCGTCGACATCGATGCGCAGGCGATCGCAGCCGCGCGCGAGGTTGGCGCCCTGGACGCCGGCGGCACTGATCTGAGCGTGCTGCGTGCTGCGGACCTGGTCATCGTCGCCGTGCCGCCCGACGGCGTGGTCGGCGCGGCCGTGCAGGCGGCGGCCCACATGAAACGGGAGAGCGTGCTGACCGATGTGGCGAGCACGAAGGCTGAGATTGTGCGCGCGCTGGATGATCGGCTGGCTGCGCGCGTCCATTACATCGGCGGGCATCCGATGGCCGGCTCCGAAGGCCGGGGGGCGCGCATGGCCGATCCCGCCCTGTTATTAGGCCGGCCGTTTCTGTTGACGCCGACCGAACACACCGACCCGGCAGCGGTGTCGGTGATGACCGAGGTGGCGGAACGGCTGGGGATGCTGCCGGTGCTGCTCTCTCCCGACGATCACGATGACCTGGTGGCGCAGGTCAGCCATCTGCCGTATCTGCTGGCGGTAGCGGCCGTGGGGGCGGCCACGGACCGCGCCATCGGCATCGGCGGGCCGGCGTTTAGCGGGTTAGGCCGCGTGGCGCGCAGCCCGGTCGCCCTGTGGGTCCAAATCTGCCGGAGCAATCGGGCGGCAATCAAGCGGTCGCTGGGCCAGTTCCGGCGGGAGCTGGATCGGTTGGAACGCGCGCTGGACGGCGAGGAGGCGCTGGAAACCCTGCTGCAGCGGAGCCGGCGCCGGGCTCCCGTGGACGGCGCGCCGTTAGACAAACCACACGAATCGGTGACGTGATGGCCATATGTATGGCCACGGAGCCACTCGGCCGCAAGTCCAAGTTTTGCAACCTATGTGACTAGGAGCGGCTTTTCGGTCGAGGCACACAGGTATCAGATGAACGCCCTGGACATCGAACCGACCAAACCTGAATTCCTCAGCCGCACTCGTGGCGGCAACCTCATTCCGGTGTCATGCGAGTTGTCGGCCGATTTGGAGACGCCCATCTCCACGTTCATGAAGGTGCGCGGCGGCGGAGATGCCTTCTTGCTGGAGAGCGTAGAAGGCGGAGAGCGCATCGGCCGCTATTCGTTCATCGGCAGCCGGCCGATGATGACCATCGTGTCGCGCGGCGAGCAGGTCGAGATCCGCGAGGGCTCCTCAGGCGATGGGGCGGAGTCCTTGCGGGTGGAGCGTCAGACCGCCGACGTGCTGGAGGTGACCCGCAACATCCTCCACCGCCACCGGCCCGTGCCGGATCCTTCCCTGCCCCGCTTTGCCGGCGGGGCCGTCGGCTATTTCGGCTACGATTTGGTGCGCTCGTGGGAGCGACTGCCCAACCGGCCGCCGGATGATCTCGGCCTCCCGACATGCTATCTGGCTGTGGCCGACACAGTGGTCATCTTCGACCATGTGCGGCACACGATGAAAATCGTTGCGAATGCGGCCGTGGACGGCGACGGAGGAACAGCATACCGGCGCGCGATCGAAAAAGTTGAGCACATCTACGAGCGGCTGCGATCGCCGGTCGTGCCGGTCCAGCGCGCCGGCAGGATCCATCCCGCCATGGACACGGACATGCCAGTGTCCACGTTCCTCGGGGCCGTCGAACGCGCCAAGGAGTACATCCGCGCCGGTGACATCTTCCAGGTCGTGCTGTCGCGGCGCTTCTCCGCCGTGGTCGACGACGTCGACGCGCTGGACATCTACCGGGCGCTGCGCACCGTAAACCCATCGCCGTACATGTTCTTTCTGGATTTCGAGGACGCGAAGATCATCGGGTCCTCGCCGGAGCTCCTGGTGCGGCTGGAAGGCAACGTGGTGGAGACCAGGCCGCTCGCCGGCACGAGGCCGCGCGGGGAGACCGACGAACACGATCGCGCGCTGGAAGCACAATTGCTGGCCGACGAGAAAGAGCGGGCAGAGCACGTGATGCTGGTGGATTTGGGCCGGAACGACCTGGGCCGGGTCTGCGACTACGGGACGGTGCGCGTGACCGACCTGATGAGCGTGGAGCGGTTCTCGCATGTCATGCACATCGTCTCAGACGTGCAGGGCCGCCTCAGAGGGGACCTGGACGCGATTGACGTGTTGCGGGCGTGTTTCCCCGCCGGGACCGTGACCGGCGCGCCGAAAGTACGGGCGATGGAGATCATTGACGGGCTGGAACCGGTGGCGCGGGGACCCTATGCCGGCGCGGTTGGGTATCTCGGATTCTCCGGGAATATGGACACCGCCATTACCATCCGTACGATCGTCGTCGCCGGGAACCGCGCGTATGTGCAGGCCGGCGCCGGCATCGTGGCCGACTCGGTTCCGGAACGCGAGTATGTGGAGACTGTAAACAAAGCGAAGGCGTTGGTACGCGCGCTGGAGCGCGTTAATCGCGCGAACCAGGGGACGCCATGATTGTTGTCGTCGACAACTACGACTCGTTCACGTACAACCTCGTCCAGTATCTGGGCGAACTGGCGGGCGAGGTGCGGGTCTTCCGCAACGATCGGACCACCCCCCACGAGATCCTGGCGATGCGGCCCGATGCCGTGGTGATCTCCCCGGGCCCGTGCACCCCCAACGAGGCCGGCATCTCGACCCCGCTGGTGGCTGAGCTGGCGGGCCATCTGCCGCTCCTGGGCGTGTGCCTCGGCCATCAGTGCATCGGGGCCGCCTTCGGGGGCAAGATAGTCCGCGCTCCCGCTCCCGTTCACGGGAAAGTGTCGGAGGTGCGCCACGATGGCCGCACCATCTACGAAGGCCTGCCCAATCCCCTCGTCGGGACGCGGTATCATTCCCTGATCATCGATCGCGAGACGTTGCCGGAAGCGCTGGAAGTCTCGGCCCAGCTGGCCGACGGGACCATCATGGGTGTACGGCTCAAGCACGAAATGGTGGAAGGCGTCCAGTTTCACCCTGAATCGGTGCTGACCGCTGCGGGGAAAGACTTGCTGCGGAATTTTCTGAGGCTGGCGGGAGGTCACGTGGGTGGCCATTAAAGAGGCGTTGAGGCAAGTGGTGGAGCGTCGCGACCTCACCGAGCAAGAAGCCTGGGCCGCCATGGGCGAGGTGATGGACGGGCAGGCCACCCCCGCGCAGATCGCGGCGCTGATCACCGCGATGCGCATGAAGGGCGAAACCGTGCCGGAGATCGCCGGATTCGCCCGGGCGATGCGGGAGCGGGCGCAACGCATCACGCCCAAGGCTGAAACGCTGATCGACGTCGTGGGGACCGGCGGGGATCGGCTGAGCACTTTCAACATCAGCACGACCAGCGCGTTCGTCGTCGCCGCCTCCGGCGGCTACGTTGCCAAGCACGGCAACCGGGCGGTGTCGCGTCTCAGTGGGTCGGCCGATGTCCTGGAGGCGCTGGGCGTGCAGATCCAGGTGGCGCCCGACGTGGTGCGGCGGGCGATTGAAGATATCGGTATTGGATTCATGTTTGCGCCAATCTATCACGCGGCGATGAAGCACGCGGTGGGTCCGCGGAAGGAGATTGGGATCCGCACCGTGTTCAACATCCTGGGGCCGTTGACCAACCCGGCCGGCGCGAACTACCTGGTCGTCGGGACCTATGATCCTGCACTCACCGAGATCATGGCCCACGTGCTCGGAGAGATGGGAGCCCGCCGCGCCATGGTGGTGCACGGACTGGACGGCGTGGACGAAGTCTCGACGGTGGGACCGACGCGCATCTCGGAGTTGCGGAATGGGACCGTGCGGACATACGCGGTCACCCCCGCCGACCTGGGGCTCCCCACGGCTGCGCCCGAGGCGATCGCCGGTGGTCGTCCCGAGGAGAATGCCGCGATTACCACGGCGGTCCTGCAGGGCGAGCGCAGTCCGCGCCGCGATATTGTGCTGGCCAACGCCGGCGCGGCACTGTGCGCCGCAGGACTGGCCGGCGATTGGAAGGGCGGGATCGAGCTGGCCCGCCGGGCCATCGACTCTGGCGCCGCCTACGAGAAGTTGGAGGCGTTGCGGGCGCACACCCGCGCCGCGGTATCATGACCACCTCTGTCATTGCGAGGGGCGAAGCCCAGAAGCAATCTCACTTGGTCAGGAGATCGCCACGCGCCTTCGGCGCTCGCGACGGCGGATCGCCCCGGCCCTGCGGGCCTCGCGATGACAGGCCTGGAGCACCGAGATGATTCTTGACGAGATCGTCGCCCATAAGCGGGCCGAAGTTGCCGCGCGCAAGGCCATGCGGTCACCTGCCGCGGTGGCGGTGGAGCGCCCCGGGCCGGCAGCGGGGTTCCGCCGGGCGCTGTCCGGAAGCGGGCTGGCCCTGATCGCCGAGATCAAAGGCGCCTCGCCCTCAGCCGGGACGATCCGTTCCCGCGTCGACCCGGTGGCCATGGCTGCGGCCTATGAAGCCGGCGGTGCGTCGGCCCTCTCGGTGCTGACTGATGCCAGGTACTTCGGCGGATCCTGGGACGCGCTGACCGCGGTCTGCCATGCCAGCCGGCTGCCGGTCCTCTGCAAGGAGTTCATCATCGACCCGTATCAGATCGATGAGGCCATGAGCGCCGGCGCGGCCGCGGTGCTGCTGATCGCCGCGATTCTCGACGGAGCGCAACTGCGGCGCTTCCTTGATGAAGTGCGGAGGCGCGGGATGGACGCACTGGTGGAAGTGCACACCCCGGATGAAGTTGCCGCGGCGGTGGATGCCGGCGCGGATCTCATCGGGATCAACAACCGGGACTTGAACACGTTGCACGTCGATCTCCAGACGACGGCGCGGCTGCGGCCGTTGATCCCGCCGGGGGTTGTGGTGGTCAGCGAGAGTGGGTTTGCGACGAGGGAGCAGGTGAGCGAGGTGGAACGGCTGGGGGTCGACGCGATCCTCGTCGGGACGAGTTTGATGCGGAGCGACGATCCGGGGGCCAAGCTGCGGGAGTTGAGGGGGCGAGCATGACCAGCGCGAAGACGGGCGTGCGCCCCGCCGCCAGGGCCTCGGTGCCGGGGAAGAAGGGGCGGCTGCTCACCGGGGACCGGCCTACGGGGAAGCTCCATCTCGGGCACTACGTGGGGACGCTCGCAAACCGGGTCCGCCTGCAGGACGATTACGACTGCTTCTTCCTTGTTGCCGACCTGCACTTGCTGACCACGCGGCTAGAGAACCTCGCGGAGATCCGCGACAATATCCGAGAGATCGTCCTCGACTATCTCAGCGTTGGCATCGATCCCCGCCGCTCCACGATAGTCTTGCAGTCACTTGTGCCGCAGACTGCTCAGCTTCAGCTCATCTTTTCCATGCTGGTCTCCGTCCCCCGTCTGCAACGCGTGCCGACGCTCAAGGACGTGATGCGGGACCTGCACATCCAGCAGCCATCGCTGGGGCTGCTGGCCTACCCCGTCCTGCAGGCTGCCGACATCCTCGTCGTCCGCGGCGAGATCGTCCCAGTGGGTAAGGATCAGGCCAGCCATCTCGAGGTCACGCGGGAGATCGCCAGACGGTTCAACGAGCAGTTCGAGTCGGTCTTCCCCGAACCCGACACGCTGATCGGCGAGGTCGGCACCCTGCCCGGGACCGACGGCAAGGCGAAGATGAGCAAGTCGCTCGACAACGCCATTTATCTGTCCGACGACGCGGCGACCGTGACGCGCAAGGTCATGGCCATGTATACGGATCCGACGCGGATCCACCCGACCGATCCCGGCCATGTCGAAGGCAACCCGGTCTTCATTTACCATGATGCGTTCAACGCCAGCAAAGGCGAAGTTGAAGAACTCAAGGAACGATATCGAAAGGGCACGGTGGGCGACGTCGAGGTGAAGCGCAGGCTCGCGATCGCGCTGAACACCTTTCTCGAATCAATCCGCGAGCGGCGAGCCAAGTATCGGCCCAGTGATGTCGACGAGATCATCGTAGCAGGCAGCGAGAAAGCGCGGGTGATCGCCCAGGAGACGATCGAACTTGCGCGACAGGCCATGCGCATGAACTACTATGGTTAGGGTCAAGATCTGCGGCATCAGCGACTCGGCGACTGCAGTTGTCGCCGCGGAGGCGGGGGCTGACGCCATCGGGCTGATCTTTGCCCCGAGCCGGCGGCGGGTCACCGCGGCGCAAGCCAGAGAGATCGCGGCGGCGCTGCCCCCGTTCGTGACGAAGGTGGGAGTCTTTGTGGATGAAGAGCGCGGCCGAATCGAAGAAAGTATCGCCGCATGCGGTCTAGGCGCCGTGCAACTCCACGGCGCAGAACCGCCGGAGTTCTGCGCGGGCTTTCGCGTCCCCGTGGTCAAGGCGATCAGGGTGAAGGATGCGTCATCGCTGGAACAGATGACCGCCTACCAGGTTGACGCCTTCCTGCTGGATACGTTTGATGCGTCGGCGCTGGGAGGGACCGGCAGGACGTTCGACTGGACGCTGGCCATCCAGGCTGCGCGGACGCACCGGACCATTTTGTCTGGCGGCATGACACCGGTGAACGTCGTCGAGGCCCTGACCCGCGTCGTCCCGTACGGCGTCGATGTGAGCAGCGGCGTGGAGACCGATGGGCGCAAGGACCATGCCAAAATACGCGATTTCATCAGGCGCGTGAGAGAGTGGGATGTTGAGAACCAGTATCCGCGTGTGACGTACCAGGTGCAAACATGGAGACCGTGACCCAGAAAGGCCGCTTTGGGAAGTACGGCGGCCGGTACGTCCCGGAGACGCTGATTCCGGCATTGGATGAGCTCGAGCAGCAATACGATCGGTGCCGGCAGGACCACCTGTTCCAGGAAGAGCTGGCCTACTACCTGCGCCGCTATTGCGGGCGGCCCACCCCCCTCTACTTAGCGGAGCGGCTGACCGAGCGGCTCGGCGGCGCGCGCATCTATCTCAAACGGGAAGACCTCCTGCACACGGGCGCGCACAAGATCAACAACACGATGGGTCAAGTTCTGCTGGCCCGGCGAATGGGCAAGGGCCGCGTCATTGCCGAGACCGGCGCCGGACAGCACGGGGTGGCCACGGCCACGGCGGCGGCGATGTTCGGGCTGGCGTGCGATGTCTACATGGGCGTCGAGGACATGGCCCGCCAGGAGCTGAACGTCTTCCGGATGCGGCTGCTGGGGGCGCGGGTCATCCCGGTGGACAGCGGCAGCCGCACGCTCAAAGACGCCATCAATGAGGCGCTGCGGGACTGGGTCACCAACGTCCGCACGACCTTCTACGTCATCGGGTCGGTGGTGGGGCCCCACCCCTATCCGTCGATGGTGCGCGATTTCCAGTCCGTCATCGGCCGGGAGGTACGGACGCAGATCACCGAGGAGATCGCGCGCCTGCCCGATTACCTGGTGGCCTGCGTCGGCGGCGGAAGCAATGCCATGGGACTCTTCTTCCCGTTCAAAGATGATGTAGATGTAAAGATGGTCGGCGTAGAAGCCGGCGGGCTGGGCGTGACGACTGGACGGCATGCCGCCACGCTCGTTGCCGGGACGCCCGGCGTGCTGCATGGCGCATTCTCGTACCTGCTGCAGGACGGCGCAGGGCAGGTCAGCCCCACACACTCTGTGTCGGCGGGACTGGACTACCCTGGCGTGGGGCCGGAGCACAGCTACTTCAAGGACACCGGCCGCGCGCAGTATGTGGCGGTGTCTGATCAGGATGCGCTACAGGGTTTCCGGCTGCTGGCGCAGACTGAGGGCATCATTCCCGCGCTGGAACCGGCTCACGCCATCGCGTACCTGCGAACACTGGTGCCCACCCTGAGCCGCGATCATGCCGTCGTGGTCGGGCTGTCCGGCCGCGGCGACAAGGACGTGCAGCACGTGTCCCGCATCGTACAGTGAGCCGGATCGCGGCGACGTTCGAGAGGCTGCGGGGCGAGCATAGGCAGGCCCTGGTGCCCTTTGTGGTGGCGGGAGATCCCGACCTCGCCGTCACGGAACAGGCTGTCGCCACCCTGATCCGCGCCGGTGCAGACATGGTCGAGCTTGGCGTGCCCTTCTCCGACCCCGTCGCCGACGGTCCGATCAATCAACGGGCATACCAGCGCGCGCTGGCCGGCGGAGTGACCCTGCGCAGTGTGCTTGACCTGCTCGGTCGGGCGCGGCCCGCCGTGCCCGTCGTGCTCCTCTCCTACTACAATCCCATCATTCAGTTTGGCGTGGAACGGTTCTGCGTGGATGCCGCGCTGGCCGGCGTGGACGGCGTCGTGATTCCGGATCTTCCCGCCGACGAAGCCGACGAACTGGTCGCCTCTGCACGGCCCGCGGGTCTCGATACCATCTTTCTGCTCGCCCCGACCAGCACCGACGCACGGATTCGGGTCACCGCCGGGCGGTCGAGCGGGTTTATCTATGGGGTGTCGGTCACAGGGGTCACCGGCGTACGAGACCGGTTGCCCGAAGACATCCCGGAACTAATCGGCAGAATCAAGAAATGGACCCGGCTGCCGGTGTGCGTCGGGTTTGGAGTGTCGACGCCCGAGCAGGCCCGCCGGGTGGCGGAGGTTGCCGATGGCGTGATTGTCGGCAGCGCCCTGGTGTCCATGCTGGAGCAGCCTGGTGATCAGGTCGTCCGCCTGGATCAGTTTGTGCGCGAACTCCGGGAGGCGATCGACGCGGTCGGCGCGCGGGGGTCAGGTGAGGGCCCGAGGGGGCCCAACCATACTCCCCTCTCCCGTTGGGAGAGGGGTAGGGGTGAGGGGTCGTCCTGATCTCGCCGCGCACGCTGTGCTTCCTGCGGCGAGAGAATCGCGTCCTGCTCATCCACCGCCGCAACCCTCCCAACGCCGGGATGTGGAATGGCATCGGCGGCAAACTGCAGCCCGGCGAAGATCCGTTCACGACCTGTATCCGGGAAGTGCGCGAAGAGACCGGTCTGACCATCACCGGCCCCGTGCTGCGGGCGCTGCTGGTCATCTCGGTCAAGTCAACGGGTGATCTATGGACGATCTTTGTGTTCACCGCCGCCTCACCGGCGGGGGAGCCGGTCGCGTCTGACGAAGGAGAACTGGCGTGGGTGGACGTCGGCCAGCTGAATTCCCTGCCCGTTCCTGCCGATCTCCCCGTGATCCTGCCCCGCGTCTTTGAGGACGGCGGAGTTGTCGTAGCCCGGCTCGAATATGAGACGGAAGACGCGGCGTCCGTTTCACGCGTGGAAATCCTCGGCCCTAGTTGATCCGTGGACTTCGTCATCGTCGCTAACCTGGTCATCCTGCTGCTGGTACTCACGCTGCCGCTGATTTCCCATCGGGTTGAACAGAATCTGGAGGCCTTCCTGTTCATCATGGGAGTGCTGTCGGCTCTTGCCGCGAGCGTGCTCTCCTGGCCCCTGATCCGGGATGCGCTGGCCCACCCGATCCCGATCACCCTGGCCGTCTTCGCCTCTGGCCTGGTGTTCAAGTGGACTCGCCGTCATCTCGGCCAGGGGCTGGTGCAGCTGCGGCTGGTCATCCCGATGCGGGTCCTGCTGGCCGTGCTGGTGATCGTACTGGCGCTGCTGAGTAGCGTGTTCACCGTCATCATTGCGTCGCTCGTGCTCGTCGAGCTCGTCAGCGCCCTGCGATTTGCCAAGGAAGATGAGTCACGGTTGGTGGTCATCGCCTGCATGGCCATCGGGCTGGGGGCGGCGCTGACGCCCATCGGCGAACCGCTCTCCACCATCGCCACGGCGAAGCTCCACGAGGACTTCTGGTTCCTGATGCGCCTGCTGGGACCGTGGGTGATTCCAGGGATCGTGTTGCTGGGCGTATGGACCGGGTTTCAACCCATGCGGTATGCGGGCGACACCCTGACGGAGGGCGAGGACCAGGAAACGTATCGCGGGGTCGTGGCCCGGGCCGCTCGGGTCTATCTGTTCGTGATGGCGCTGACGCTGCTCGGTGAGGGATTCAAACCCCTCATCGACCGGTTCGTGATCGCGCTGGACGCGCGCATCCTCTACTGGATCAATATGGTCTCGGCGATCCTCGACAATGCCACGTTAACAGCCGCGGAGGTCAGCCCGGAGATGACTTTGCTTCAGGTGCGGGCGGTGTTGATGGGACTCCTGATCAGTGGCGGCATGCTGATCCCCGGCAACATTCCCAACATCATTTCCGCCAACAAGCTGGGGATCCGCAGCCGCACCTGGGCCCGCTTTGGTGTGCCCCTCGGGCTCATCTTGCTGGTCGGTTATTTCGTGCTCTTGTTTGTCGTCTAGGTGCCCCGCATGCCTGAGACGCGGTTCCTCACTGACCTGGGGCTCCTCTTCCTGGCTGCGCTGGGCGGGGGATTACTCGCACAGGCTGTGCACCAGCCGCTGATCGTCGGCTACATTCTCGCGGGAGTGTTAATCGGTCCATTCACGCCAGGGCCCACGCTCTCTGATCCGCACACGTTTCAGTTGTTCGCCGATGTCGGCGTCGTGTTGTTGATGTTCACCATTGGCGTTGAGTTTGCGGTGGAAGAGCTGCTGCGGGTCCGCAAGGTTGCCCTGTTGGGTGCGCCGGCGGGGATTGCCCTGGTCGCCCTCTTGACCATTCCAGTTGGAAAGCTCCTGGGGTGGACGCTCGTGCAGAGTCTAGTTGCCGGTGCGGCGGTGAGCGTGGCCAGCACGATGGTGCTGTTGAAATTCCTCCTGGAACGGGGCGAGCTGGCGACGCTGTACGGGCGCGTGGTGGTGGGCATCACACTCGCCGAAGACCTCGCCGTCGTAGCGATGACGGTACTCATTCCGGCCCTTGCTTCGCCGGGAGGCGACCGCGCCGCTGCGTTGGGGCAAGCACTTCTGGAGGCCGTGGTGTTGTTGGGCCCGCTGCTGTGGCTGGCCCGGCGCGCGGTCCCGTTATTGTTGGCCAAGGTGGCCCATACCCGTAACATGGAGCTGTTCTTACTCGTGGCCCTGGCGGTGGCGATCGGCACAGCCGCGCTCACGGCGGGGCTGGGGTTGTCGATTGCCCTCGGGGCGTTCCTGGCTGGGTTAGTCATCAGCGAATCTGAGTTTGCGCACGAGGCGCTGGCCCGCGTGCTGCCGGTCAGAGACATCTTCGTCGCGATTTTCTTTGTCTCGATCGGGACGCTGATCCGTCCCGCCTCGCTCCTGGCTGAGTGGCCTGCGGTGCTGGCGCTGGTGCTGCTGGTGATCGCCGGCAAATTTGCAGTGTGGACGCTGGTCGTCCGCGCCGCAGGGTATCCGGTGGCCACGGCCAGGAACGCAGCGCTGGGGTTGACGCAGATCGGGGAGTTCTCATATATCCTGGCGGGGGTGGGGCGCAATCACGGGCTCCTCCCCTCCTCCATGTACGACGCCGTGCTGGCGACATCGCTGGTCACGATTCTCATCAACGCATTGGTCTTTCGCCGGAGACCCACCTGGGTGCAGCGGCTGGTGAGTGGACAAGAAACTGTGCCGCCTCCAGCGGCCGCGGCTCTGGCGCCGGAGGTTCAGGTCACTGTCTGCGGGTTCGGCCGCGTCGGAAGGGAAGTGGCCGACGCGCTCGATGCCTTTCATATTCTGTACACTGTTGTGGACCTGGATCCGGAGGCCACGCGCGAGGCGCGGTCGCGGGGTGCCGGTGCGGTCTTCGGGGACGCCGGCAGCGAAGGCATGCTGCACCATGCCGGGGTGGACCGTGCCCTCCTGGCGGTGGTGGCGATCCCTGAGTTCGAGGCAGCCCGCCGGTGTGTCACGGCCTTGCGGGCGCTCAGACCCGATCTCCCCATTCTGGTGCGGGTACACCAGCAGCGCCACCGTGCGGAGTTGAGTGGGGCCGGTGCGACTGAAGTCGTTCAGCCTGAGGTAGAGGCCGCCCTGACCATTGTCAGGCATAGCCTGGATCTGCTGGGCATCGACCACCGCCTGGCGCGGCGATACATGGAGGGGGCTCGCGCACACTGGCCCGAGGCCGCGCGCGCGGAAGGCGTGTCCGGCGACGCGCTGCAGGCGATGGAGGTCGTTGTGCAGGACCCCGCCCTTGAAGGACAATCGATAGAGCAGGCACACATCCGAGAGCGTAGCGGTGCCGCCATCGTCAGCATCACCCGGGCCGATGGGCGTGAGATCGTAAATCCGCGGCCCGATGAAAGACTGCAGGCGGGAGACCGGTTGCTGGCGATCGGAACCCGAGAGCAACTGGATTCCCTCCGGCACATCTGCGAGAAAGAAGTGGATCCATATGTTCCAGGATAGAGATGAAGACATCCTCGTGGTCCCGCGGGACCGGCTGTTGGTCGAACCAGTGCATGGCTTCGTGCGAGGGAAGGCCGACGTATACCTGGCGCGCATCCGGGACCATGGGGTCTTCCGGCCGCGGGCGACCGTGGAGCAGGATTCATCGTTCAAGCAGATTATCCCGTACCTGATCGTGCGGCATGCGGGCCGGCTGTTTCTGTGTCAGCGCAGTACGCAGGGCGGCGAGGGACGTCTTCACGGCAAGTACAGTATCGGCGTCGGCGGCCACATCAATCGCCGGGATGTCGAAGGCGCGGAGGAGGTGATCGATGCGGGATTGCGGCGGGAGCTGGAAGAAGAACTCCTGATACGCGGCCCGTGGCGGGCGCGGGCGGTGGGGGTGCTCAACGACGACAGTAACCCCGTGGGACAGGTCCACTTCGGGCTGGTGCATGTGGTGGAGGTCGATTCGCCCGGCATCTCGGTGAGAGAATCAGACACGCTGGCAGGCCGGCTGGCCTCGCTGCAAGAAGTCCGCGCCATGCGCGGCCACATGGAGACGTGGTCGCGGTTGATCCTCGATGCCGCCGACCCCACCGCGCTGTAACATGACCTTTCCCGTGGCGCATGAACGTCTCACCCGGTCCGCCGGCGTCGTGATCCTCGCTGTTCGGCCCCCGTATCATCTGATCCGTACGCTGCAGTGCGGTCAGGCATTTCGCTGGCGGGTGGACGGCGCCGGGGCGGCGGGAATGTTCTCCGGCCGGCCTGTGCGCATCGAGCAGACGGCAGGAGGGATTGCCGTCTGGGGGCTCACCGCCGAAAAGGACCTGTTCGGCTTGCGCCGTTACCTCGGCCTCGATGAACCGTTAGCCTCCATTGAGGATCGATTGCAACGGGACCCCGTGCTGCGGAGAATCGTGCCGCATACCAGCGGGATCGCGCTGATGCGCCAGGACCAATGGGAATGCCTGGTCAGTTTCATCATTTCCGCCTTCAACAACATGCCGAAGATCGAACTCTCGCTCGCGCGCCTGACGAGCCGGTTCGGAGATCCTCTGGGCGAGGGAGTCTGGGGATTTCCAGGCCCCCAGAGGCTGGCTGGCGCGAGCCTGGCGGACCTGCGCCGCTGCGCGCTCGGGTATCGCGCGCCTTATGTGCGAGGTGTCGCTCGACTGGTTGCCTCCGGGGAAGTGAACCTTCACGAGCTGCAGCACATGTCACATGCCGGGGCGCGTAGAACACTGTTAGCCCTCCCCGGCGTGGGTGAAAAGGTCGCCGATTGCGTCCTGCTGTTTGCCTGCGGCAGCGGCGAAGCATTCCCTGTCGACGTGTGGGTCAAGCGCGCGGTCGAGCGATGGTACTTCCATGGCCGGCGCACAACGGCGCGGCAGATTCAGGAGTTTGCCCGCAGCCGGTTTGGTCCGCTTGCCGGGTACGCGCAGCAGCATTTGTTCTACTACATACGGGAACGCGGGAACGGGGGAACGCGGGAACGCGCGCCCGCGAGAGCTAGGGCACGACCTCAATCCGGCCGTCGGCTCCCCCGGTGATCTCACCAATGTGGGCCACGGGGCTGACTCCCCGGGCCCGCAGTGCCGCCGTCAGAGCGTCCAGGCGCTCGGGCGGGACCGCCATCAGGAGGCCGCCGGAGGTCTGCGCGTCGCACAGCAGGATTTGATCATCTTCATCCAGCCCATCGAAGGTAACCCGCGGCTGCAGGTACTCATAGTTCCGCGCGGTACCGCCGGCCACCGCGCCCTGTCGCACGAGCGACCTCGCCTCCTCCAGCACCGGTACGCTCGCATACTGGAGGCGAGCGCGTACCCGGCTCCCCGCGGTCATCTCCCGGAGGTGGCCCAGCAGCCCAAAGCCGGTGACGTCCGTCGCCGCATGCACGCCGACCTCGATCATCGCCTCCGCGGCGGCGCGGTTGAGCGTTTCCATGATCCTGACCGCTTCCTCTACCGCGGCGGCTGAGGTCTTGTCTTGTTTGATCCCCGTCGTGATCACGCCGATCCCGAGCGGTTTCGTCAGCACCAGTTGATCGCCGGGGCGCGCGCCGACGTTTCTCACCACGCCGTCGGGGCGCACGATCCCGGTGACGGCCAGGCCGTACTTCGGCTCCGGGTCGTCGATGGAGTGTCCCCCCGCGATGATAACCCCCGCTTCCGTCGCCTTATCCGCACCGCCGCGGAGCATTTCCTCCAGCACCCACATCGGCAGCTTGCTGCGGGGGAAGCCGACGATGTTCAGCGCTAGGATCGGCCGCCCGCCCATCGCGTATACGTCTGACAGCGCGTTCGCCGCAGAGATCGCGCCGTAATGGTACGGATCGTCCACCACCGGCGTGAACACGTCCACGGTGTGCACCAGGGCCAGATCGTCGGCTAGGCGATACACCGCCGCGTCGTCGACGGTGCTGGTGCCGACGAGGAGGTTCGGATCCGTGACATTGGGCAGCTGGCGCAGGACCTGCGCCAGGTCCTCAGGGCTCAGTTTTGACGCTCACCCGGCGCAGGCGACCATCGTCGTGAGCCGGATGCGCTCTCGCTGTGTCACGATCCTCACCTCCTTTCGCGTGATTCGTGAATCGTGATTCGTAATTCGCACGGAACCGCCGTCGCGTCGGCGTCTATTGTAGCATGGAGTCCAGGAAGTCCTCCGTCAGAAGATGACGAATCACCAATCACGAATCACAAATCACGAGGGTTACGCATGACGCTACGCCAGCTGCGCATCTTTGCCGCCGTGGCTCGGCTGGGCAGCTTCTCCCGTGCGGCGGAGGAGTTGCAGATCAGCCAGCCGTCCGTCAGCATCCAGGTTGCCGATCTGGAGCGGGTGTTGGGCGTCGATCTCTTCACGCAAGAAGGACGGCGTGCTCACCTGACCGGAGCCGGGCGCGTCCTGGACGAGTACGCCCGCCGCATTCTGGCGCTTGTGGATGATGCCGAAGCCTCAGTGAAGGGGGCGAAGCACCCGCGCCGTCCCCAGACTGCGGAGCAAGCCCCAGTGGGCCCGGGGGCCGTGCCACCCCCGTTTGAGGTCGTCGAGCACACCGCCGACGTGGGTCTCGTCGCGCACGGCCGCTCGCTGGAGGAACTGTTCGCCAATGCCGCCAGGGGGATGATGCATTTCTTGATCGACCCCGCCGCAGTCCGCCCGGTAGAACGCCGGGCACGCGAGGTGGAAGCGGGCGATCGGGAGGGCCTGCTGGTGAACTGGCTGAATGATCTCCTCCTGCTGCTGAATGCCGATGGATTCGTGCCCGCTGACTTTGAGGTGAGCGAGCTCAGCGACACGATGCTGCGCGCCGACGTGCTGGGAGAGCCGGTTGATCCCCAGCGCCATCGATTCCACCTGGACGTGAAGGCGGCGACCTATCACCAGCTCTATGTGCGAAAGAACGAGTTTTGGGAGGCCAGGATCATTTTCGACGTTTAAAGCGGGACTAGGGACTGGCGACTCGGGACTGGAAACTACGTTGTGATGCAAGTAATCTAGTCCCAAGTCCCTAGTCCCCAGTCCCGTAGTTGTGGCTTCACGAATGTTAGATCTCAAACTGATCCGCGACAACCCGGAGTTCGTCAAGGCGGGCATCCGCAAGAAGCAGCGCGACCCGGCGCTGGTCGACCGCGTCCTGGAGATTGACCGCCGACGGCGCGAGGTGGTGCAGGAGGTGGAACGCCTCCGCGCTGAGCAGAATCGCGCCTCGGGGGAGATCGCAAAGCTCACAGGCGCAGCGCGCGAGCAGCGTATCGCAGGGATGCGCGAAATCTCGAGCAGCCTGAAAACCCTCGAGCCGGAGCTGCGGGACGTGGAGGCGGCGCTGCAGCATGCGCTCCTGGAGTTGCCGAACCTTCCGGATGAGAGCGTGCCCCCGGGCAAGGGTGCGGCCGAAAACGTACCGGTGCGCCACTGGGGCGACAAGCCGCGCCTCGATTTCAAGCCGCTCGATCATGTGGAAACGGGGACACGGCTCGGGATCCTGGACATGGAGCGCGGAGCCAAGGTCAGTGGATCGCGCTTCTACTATCTGCGTGGGGCCGGCGTGCTCCTGGAGCAGGCTCTGATCCGGTTGGGGATGGACCTGCTGCTGGCCGAGGGATTTACGCCGGTGATTACCCCAATCCTGGTCCGCCCGGAGATCATCACCGGCGCCTGGGGCGGGGCGGATCTGGACGAGCAGCAGGTCTACAGGATTGTCGGCGAGGAGCTGGCACTCATTGGCACCTCTGAGCAGGCGCTGGCCGGGATGTACAAGGAGGAGACGCTCGACGAGGCGCAGCTGCCGTTGCGTCTGGCCGGCCTCTCGTGGTGCTTCCGCCGGGAGGCGGGAAGCTACGGGAAGGACGTCCGCGGCATCTATCGCGTGCACCAGTTTGACAAGTTGGAGATGTTCTCGTTCACGCTGCCCGAGGCGTCCTGGGAAGAGCACGAGCACCTCGTCTCCCTGCACGAACGGTTGTTGCAGCAGCTCGGCCTGCACCACCGGGTCGTGGCGGTGTGCGGCGGGGACAGCAGCGCTCCCTCGGCCAAGACCTATGACGTGGAGACCTGGATGCCCGCCAGAGGCGAGTACGGAGAGACCTCGTCCGTCAGCAACTGCACGGACTTTCAGGCCCGCCGGCTGGCGATCCGTGTGCGGCGCGCGAAAGGCACCGTGTATGCGCACACTCTCAACGGGACCGCGGTGGCCACGAGCCGGGCGTTGGTTGCCGTGTTGGAGAACTATCAGCAGAAAGACGGCACCGTCCGGGTGCCGGACACCCTGGTGCCGTATATGAACGGGATGAAGGTTATCACAACGGCTCGTTAGTTTCCACCGCTGAGGTGGCGCGTGGTTCTCCGCATAGTTGTCTTCGGCGCCGGCGCGGTGCTCATGGCGCTCGAGATCGTCGGCAGTCGGATCCTTGCTCCCTATTTCGGCAGTTCCGTGTACGTCTGGGGCAGCCTGATCAGCATCTTTCTGGCCGCGCTCAGTGCGGGATACTACCTGGGCGGAGTAGCTGCGGACCGCTGGCCCCGGGCCGGGACTCTGGCCCTGGCGCTCGCGGTGGCGGGTGCGCTGATCCTGATGCTGCCGATGGTGTCCCGGCCCATCCTGGAGACGTTCTCGGCCTGGGATCTGGGGCCGCGCGCCAGCCCCCTGCTGGCCTCGGTCGTCTTGTTCGTGCTGCCGAGCCTGCTGCTGGGCATGACCTCCCCGGTGGCGATCAAACTCGCCGCCACCGATCTTGCCACGGTCGGCAATACCGCGGGCGTCCTGTATGCGATCTCCACCGCCGGGAGCATCGCCGGCACGCTGCTGACCGCGTTTGCGCTGATCCCCGCGATGGGGGTCCGGGCGATCCTCTATGCATTGGGAGTGACACTGCTGCTATGCTCCGGCCTGTTAGCCGGCCACGCGCGCCGTGTCGCGGGGCCCGCGGCGGCCGCCCTGCTGGTCCTGTCGCTGGCCGCCGCCGGGGCCGCGCAGACCGTCGGCATCTCGCGGATCCTGCTGGAGAAAGACTCCGTGTACCATCGCATCCGCGTGCATGAGGATGCGTCCTGGCGATACTTACGGTTTGATCGGTCGCTGCAGGGCGGGATGCTGCTGAAGGATCCAACGATCAGCCCGCTGCGGTACACGGATTATGTGCACCTGGCATGGCTCTTTACCCCGACCATCCAGCGAATGCTGGTCGTGGGGCTGGGCGCCGGCTCGATCCCCAAGCGGTTCCTGGTGGACTACCCACAGGTGAGCATAGAATCGGTGGAGCTTGATCCGCTGGTGGCGGAGGTCGCCAGAACGTACTTCGCAGTGGCCGATGATCCTCGCCACCGCATCATCGTCCAGGATGGCCGTCAGTATGTGCGCCGCGCGGAGGGCCGCTACGACATGGTGCTGATGGACGCCTACTTTGCTGAGGGGATTCCCTTCCACCTCGTGACGCGAGAGTTCTTCGAGCAACTTAAGGCCAAACTCACGCCCGGCGGGGTGGCGGTGGCCAATATCGTCGGCGCGCTGGGCGGATCGAATAGCAAGCTGTTCCGCGCCATCTACAAGACCTACGCCGCGGAGTTCGCGGGTCTCTATCTGTTCCCCGTCGGTTTCTCAACCGGCAAGGAGGAGGAGACGACGCGAACGATCCTGCTGTTCGCGACCCAGCGGCCGGGCGTCACGCGGGACGCACTCGCGGCCAGATTAACGACGCTGCTCGCGGGAAAGAAGGTCTCTGAGCTGGTGACGAGGTCATTCCTGCGCGACTATTACGAGCGCCCGGTGACGACGGGAGACGTGCCGGAGTTCACAGACGACTACGCTCCCGTGGACATCCTGCCCGTGTATGGGTGGGAACCGGAGCGGCGCTGACTATTTCGAGTGTTTATCCGCGACTTTGCTCGCCCCGTACGCGTCCGGCTTGGTGACCGCGAGATAGCCTGATCCGGTGACCATGCCCACCACCTCGCGGATGATCCGCTTGGTGTCCCCATTGGGCCCGACGTCGAGGTGAATCTCCACAGGCAACTCGGAATGACCATTCCGGGAGAGTTCCGCGCTCAGAAGCCCGGCGGTTTCCAGGCTGAGGGACGTTTCAAAAAGGATCCGCTGCCGCAGGCTTTCCATCTTGCGGTTGAACATCTTCCGATAAAAGTACCGGCCGCCGTGACCAACGCGGTGAACGATCACGGCGGTCACAAAACAGGTGCGGTCGCTGAGCAGCGAGTCGGTCCCGATGATCAGGTGGTACTGTTGCTCGGGGTCCTCGCTCATGTAGCCGACCAGACTGCCGAACATCTGGCGGAAGCTAAGTTTGCCGTACGTCGGGCTATGAAAATCCATTCTACGGACGCCTCAAAACTCAGTATACGCTATGATTTTGTCGACTCGCAACCCTGCCCGTCATTGCGAGGAGCGAAGCGACGAAGCAATCTCGTAGTCGCTGCTCACATCTCTCTCCGGCCTTCCAGGGCCTTGGCCAGGGTGACCTCGTCGGCATACTCTAGATCGCCCCCCACCGGCAGGCCGTGGGCGATGCGGGTGACCTTGATCCCCAGGGGCTTGATGATCTTGGCGAGGTAGATCGCGGTCGCCTCCCCCTCCACGCGGGGATTGGTGGCCACGATGACTTCCGAGACCTCATCGCCCTTCAGACGGGCCAGGAGTTCGGTAATTTTCAGATCGTCGGGGCCGACTCCATCCAACGGTGAGATCGCGCCGTGGAGCACGTGGTACAGCCCACGGTACTCGCGCGTCCGTTCCATGGCCAAAACGTCCCGGGGGTCTTCCACCACGCAGATGATGCTGTGTGTCCGTGACGCATTGGTGCAGATGGCGCACGGGTCGACGTCAGTAATGTGAAAACAGTTGCTACAATAGCGGATCTTGCTCTTGGCGTCGAGGATCGCCTGGCTGAGCCGCTCGGCGTCCTCTTTGGGCATGCGCAGGATATAGAATGCCAGCCGCTGGGCCGTCTTCGGCCCCACGGTGGGCATTTTCGACAATTCCTCGATCAAGCGGGCAAGTGGTTCAGCGTACATGCCTGAGAGACCACTACGGGACTAGGGACTGGGGACTAGGGACTAGTAACAACATTTCCCTTTGAATGTGCCAGTCCCTAGTCCCAAGTCCCCAGTCCCGCAGTTTCATTTAGAGTAGTCCGGGCGGCAACGGGAGGCCACCGGTGAGGCTGCGCATCCGCTCTTCAGCTTTTTGTTTCGCCAGGCGCTGCGCTTCGCTGACCGCGGCGACGACGAGGTCCTGGAGCAGACCGATGTCGGACGGGTCCACCACAGACGGGTCGATCGTGACCTCCTGGAGTTCACCGTGGCCGTTGGCGACCGCGCGCACCACCCCACCGCCCGCCGTGGCCTCCACGCGCTCCGCCTTGAGTTCCTCCTGCAGCCGGGCGACGTCCTGCTGCAGCTTCTGGACTTGTTTCATCATCTTACCGAGGTCGCGCATCTTGCCACCCGAGACTACGAGACTAGGGACTCGGGACTGGGGACTAGTGGGACGCCTTTCTGTGAGCCAGCTGGTGCTTTCCCAGTCCCTAGTCCCTAATCCCTAGTCCCGCATTTGCTCATTCAAGCGGTTTCACTTCCAGGATCTGAGCGTCGAAGAGTTCGGCGGCCTTCGTAACCAGCGGGTCGCCGTCTGCCGGGGCCTGTGGTTCGACGCCAGGGGGGGCCCCATCGTAGATGGTGCACTGCAGCCGCAGCCGGCGCTGAAGGATCCGCTCGACCGCGCCCTCCACCACGCTGCGGTTCTCGGGCCGGTGCAGGTTCTCCGCGTGGAAGTTGTAGCCGGTGCGCAGACCGATGACCAGTATCGAGCCCTCAATCCGCAGCGGGATTCCCTCGATGAGCAGGGCGTGGCAGAACATCTTCGTGCGTTTGACTTCCTCCAGCACCCGACCCCACTGGCGCCGCACATCCTCGATCACCATCACCGGGACGCCCTCCGGTTCGGCGGTGGCGACGGCGGGGCCGGGCGCGACCGTCACTTCGGCTTTGACATCGTCCTGCCCCGCCGGCCGCGACGGCGCTGGCTTGCGGCGCGTGACGTCCGGTGGCTTGGTGGGCGCAGCGGGTGGTGACTCAGGCAGCGAGGGGGCCGCAGTACCTCCCAGGCGGTGTTCAATGGCCTGCACTCGCGCCCGCAGGCCTTCCACCGTGGGGTCCATCTCCGGCCGGCACAGCCGGATCAGTGCGATTTCCAGCAGCAGCCTGGGCTGTGGGCTCCACCGCGCTTCGCTTTCCGCCGCCGAGAGGATGTTCAGCACCCGCAGGATGTCTTCGATGGTGGTGCGTTCAGCCTGCGCCGCCAGCGCCGCCAGGCGCCCCTCCGTCGTATCGAGGAGGTCGACGTCGCGCTGCCCGGTCTTGACCACCAGGAGATCGCGGAACTGGTCGATCAACGTCCGCATCACCTGGCGGGTGTCTTTCCCTTCATCCACGACACGGCCGACCAGAGCCAGGCATTCAGCCACGTCGCGGGCGATGATGGCGCCGGCGAAACCCAGGGCAGTTTGTTCCTCCACCACGCCCAGGACGGTGACGACGTCGCGCGAGGTGATTGGGCCGGCGGCGAACGCGGTCAGCTGGTCGAGGATCGACTCTGCATCGCGCACCGATCCGTCGGCGCTGCCGGCGATCAGCGCCAGCGCCTTGTCGTCGATGGCAAATCCTTCGCCCGCCGCGATGAGTTTGAGCCGGGCGACAATCTCCTTCTGCGACACCCGCCGGAAGTCGAACCGCTGGCAGCGGGACAGGATCGTGGCCGGCAGACGGTGCGGCTCCGTCGTCACCAGGACGAGGATGGCATGGGCCGGCGGTTCCTCCAGCGTCTTCAGGAGGGCGTTGGCCGCCTCCGTGGTCAGCATGTGGGCCTCGTCGATGATGTAGACCTTGTACCGGCCCTCGGTGGGTGCCAGGCGAATGCGGTCCCGCAGCTCTCGAATTTCCTCGATGCCGCGGTTGCTGGCGGCGTCGATCTCGATCACGTCCAACGAATACCCGCCGCTGATTGCCTCGCAGTTCGGACAGGTGTTGTCGGGCGTCGGCGTCGGACCCTGCACGCAATTCAACGCCTTCGCCAGGATGCGCGCCGTCGTCGTCTTGCCAGTGCCGCGATGGCCGGCAAACAGGTAGGCGTGGACCACCCGGTTGGTGCGGATCGCGTTTTGGAGCGTTCGCGTGACCCGTTCCTGGCCGATGATCTCTTCAAATGTCTTGGGGCGCCACTTCCGGTAGAAGGAAACGTGGGACATGAGAGGCCTCAATGGAAGGTTCCAGGCTGGAATTCGCCGGGGTGCACCCATCTCCTTGCAGTTGATGTAGTGGGCGAGGACCCCATGCGTGTCACGACGAAATCCATGCCGCCATGTCGGTGTCCCTCCCCCCGCTGCAGGCGTTCCCTCCTGGCCTGGCCATTTTCATTGCCGTGTCCGCCGCGGCCGCGGCCTGGGTGGCGCAGGATGCCCGGGCCCGCTTTGCCGGCGGTCCTGGGGAAGGGTGGGTGTGGGCCATCGGCACGCTGGTGGCGTTGCCCATCTTCCTGCCCCTGTACCTGATCGCGGCCAGGCCCGTTGGATCTGTTGCAGTCTGCCCCTCCTGCGGGCGCCGGACGATCGGCCATCGCGCCGCCTGCCTGCACTGCGGGCACCCCATTACCTTCGAGGCGTTCCCCGATACGTGGGGTTGGGGAGAAGTGGTCGGCATCGCCGTTGTCTTCATGATCTCCCTGCCGGTGATCGCCCAGGCCATCGGCGTGGAGGAGGTGCCCACCCTTGCTGAACTCTCCACGTTTGCGGTCGCACAGAATCTGCTCTTCCTGGCACTGGCCGCCTATGTCGCGCGCGTCCGCTATCGCCGGCCGCTGACGGAGCTGGGGCTGCGGGGGGACCGCTGGCCCTGGCGTGCCGCCGCCGGCATCATTGTCGGTTCGGTGACCATACCCCTCAGCGCCGCCAGCGAGCAGCTGGCTGTCAGCCTGATCGGCCTGGTGGTGGGGCCGCAGCGGGCGGAGGCGATGGCTGCGGCGGAACACGCGAACGATGTGCTGACGCGCCTGCTGGGGACCGGCCTCAGCACGCCGGCGTTAGTATGGATCTTGATTCTGGTCGGCGTGATTGTGCCGGTGGGCGAAGAGGTTTTCTTCCGGGGGTTCGTCTACGGCACGTTGCGTCGCTGGGGAGTGCTGCCCGGGGCCCTGCTCTCTGCCGTCTACTTTGGGGCGGTGCATCAGCAGATCGTGCACTTCCTCCCGATCACCGTGCTGGGAATAGTACTCGCGCTGGTGTACGAACGCACGGGGTCCCTCATCTCCTCGATGGCCGTGCACGGGATTAACAACGTGGTGGCGATCCTGTCCATCTTGTATGGATGGAACATCTGAAACGAAACTGCGGGACTGGGGACTCGGGACTGGGGACTCGGGACTGGTAAGTGCATAACCTGTGGTCGCATGTGTGCAGTTGCTAGTCCCTATTCCCTAGTCCCGTAGTAGAATCTATGTTGGCCGTGCTAGGTGGGGAGCTAGCGGTTCCCTGTACCCGCAATCCGCTCCAGCGGGGCTGAATCCCCCTCCGAGACGCCGTCGATCAGGATCCGGCCGGTGCGCGCAGCAACGAGGGCTGGGTCCTGCGCAACGAGATCTGACCAACCCCGCCAGATCCGGAAGGAAGCAACGGTACGTCAGCCGTCTCGTGTGCCGCAGGGGCACCTGGCCGGAGCCGGCGGCATCGGATTCGCCTGGGCGAAGGGTGACGACGAGGGGTGCACGGCCTTACAGGGTGGCGGCGGAGCCACTCAGCCGCTTACTCTCGGGGCATCAGCACTTTCATCCTCGTAGGCGGCCAGTAGATCAGCAGCGCCTGCCCCACAATGAACTCCTTCTTGAGCGCTCCAAAGGCGCGGCTGTCCTCGCTGTTGTTGCGGTTGTCCCCCATTACGAACACCGAGTCATCCGGGACCGTGAACGGCCCATAATTGCCCTGTGGTGTGCCATTAATGTAGGGTTCGTTCGTTTGCCGCCCGTTGACGTTCAGCTTCCCATCCTTGATCAGTAGGACATCTCCCGGCAGCCCGACGATGCGTTTGATGTAGTTCCGCTGGGTGTTGAGCGGATAGCGGAGAACGATGACGTCGCCATGCCGCGGTTGCCGCAGCCGGTAGAAGAACTTATCGACCAACACCCGGTCCCGCGGGAGCAGGGTCGGTTCCATCGAGTATTGCTCCACCTGGAACGCCTGGGCCACGGAGACCATGATCAATTGCGCCAGAATGAACGCAATAATCAGGGTTTTGAAGAACTCCCAGGCGCTGCGGCCGATTTTGCGCCAGTTCAGTTTCAGAGAAGTCTCCACGATTGCCTATGATAGTGGCCTTGCGGGTGTCAGTCAATTCACTCCCGGAACCACTGCGTTAAGGTCTGTGGTGGAGGTCACACTCCTACCGACGCCTCTCTCTTCGACCAAGGGACCAAGGAACCAGGGAACCAGGCAAACGTCTGGGCATCATTTACTGGTCCCCTGGTCCCGTGGTCCCTTGGTTCCTGCTGTTAGTAAACGCGCTGGCGGAGGCGGTCGGTGTCCAGCAGCGCAATCTTCCTGCCCCGCAATTCGATCAAGCCCTGAGCGCGGAACGCGGCCAGCGCGCGGTTGACCCGCTCGCGCGTGGCTCCGACCATCGTGGCCAGTTCGGCCTGGGTCAGGTCGAAATCGATCTCGATGCCGTCCTTATGGACGCCGTAGCGCGCTGACATTTCTAGCAACGTTCTTGCCAGCCGTGCGTGCACATCGAGAAATGCGAGACTCTCCGCATATTCGGTGACGTGGCGCAGGCGGTTACTGAGCAATTCCACCAGGGCCGCCGCCAGCTGGGGAGCCCGCTCCAGGTACTTCTGAAACTCGTCCCTGCTGATCGTGAAGGTAACCGTGTCCTCCAGCGTGCCCGCGCTCGCCGAGCGCGGGCGGCCGTCGAGCAGGGCCAGTTCCCCAAATACGTCACCGGGGCCCGCGACGTCCACGGTAAGTTCCTCGCCTCCCTGGGTCGGTAGGAAGATGCGGACCCGGCCTGACTCCACGATGTACAGCGCGTCGCCGGCCTGGTCTTTGTGGAAGATGATGGTGCCTTTGCGGAACGTTTTCCGGTGCAACTGCGCCGAAACGCCGGCGAGGGTCTCGTCGCCGAGTTGAGCAAACAGCGAGACGTTCCTGAGCATCGGCTGTAGATCCGCCATGGACGCGTACGGTTTCGGGACTGCGCGTAAGCGCTCCTTTCTCGCAAAATTGACACTTCTTTCGGGGCTCGCCTATGATGGGTGAGCAGGCCGGTGGGGTGCGGGAGCGGCCGATCCGGCGCGCCTGGAAAGCGCGTAGGCGGGCAACCGCCTCGTGGGTTCAAATCCCACCCCCACCGCCAGGTATGGTGGGAGGCCCGTAAGGGCCTAATCCTCTTTTCCCTCTCCCTTGGGGAGAGGGCGCAGGGTGAGGGGTGAGTTCAAATCCACCCGCACGCGGAATCCACAGCGCAGCGTCGGCCGTTCTCCAGTGCGCCTCCCGTGATGTTCCCGTTACACGGACTGGCTAGAGGTGTTGCTATCACGTTCTCGAGGTTGCGGAAGGCACTCGACTTGGGGAGGCGTTCAATGCGCGCACGGTGGATCCTGATTGCTGTGGTATTGCTGCTGATCCTGGTAGGTCCGGCCGGGCTTCCGGTGCGGGCTCAAGGCAACCGCAAGGTCATCAAGATCACGATGGTCTCCTGGAAGTTTACTCCAGACCTCTTTACCGTCACTCAGGGAGATACCGTGGTGCTGCAGCTTTCCAACGAGGACCCTGACAAGCGGAACCACAGCTTCGCCGCCCGCTGGCTGGTGGGGAAGCAGGTTACTGTACGGGGGACTGTGGCCAGAGAGGGGATCGACGACGAGCGGCGGTTCTTCGCCGTGGCTCCCGGCACGCAGGTGGAAGTCGAATTTGTGGCGTCAGAGCCAGGGTCGTTTCCGTTTGTCTGCGGTGTCTTCGATCACGGGTCGCGCGGCCAGGTCGGCGCAATGAACGTGCTGCCCAAGTGAGGGTCGCCTCCCGTTGACTGTCCGGGTCGCAGAATCATCGTCGCGGCCTAGGAGCGCTGTGTTCCGCCGACGATGGTGAAGAAGCCCCGCGCACGTTGTGTCTGCACCACTTTCATCGAATCACCTCCGCGAGAGGCCTCTCGCTTGCCGCCACGAATGCACTAACCTTGGCCGATGATTACCGTGACATTTTTCGGTGCGGTCCGGACGGTCACCGGCTCGATGCATCTGGTCGAGACCGGGGACACGCGCCTCCTGCTGGACTGCGGCCTCTTCCAGGGCCGGCGCGCCGACGCCCGCCGCGTCAACAGCGAGTTTCCGTTTTCCCCGTCCAGCATCGACACCGTGGTGCTTTCCCACGCACATCTCGATCACTGCGGCAACCTGCCCACGCTCGTCCAACAGGGATTCCGCGGCAAGATTTTATGCACCCCGGCCACGCGCGACCTGGCTGCGCTCATCCTCCGCGACAGTGCCGAGATTCAGCACCAGGACGTAAATTTCGCCAACAAGGCTCGGGCCCGGCAGGGACAGCCGCCACTCCAGCCTCTCTACACCATCGACGACGCGGAGCAGGCGATCCGTCGACTGAGTCCAGTCCCGTATCATCAAACGTTTCAGGTTGGCCCGGCGACGGGTGTTTTTTACGACGCCGGGCACATCCTCGGCAGCGCGGTTACCGTGCTCGCGGTCGAAGGCCGGACGATCGTGTTCTCAGGAGATCTTGGGCGGACTGCTGCGCCGATCATCCGGGACCCCGAATCCCCTCCCGCCGCCGCCGACCTGCTCATCATGGAAGCAACCTATGGTGATCGCCGGCACGAGCCATTTGAACGCGGCGGCCGGAAACTGGCCGACGTCGTACGCGGCACCGTGCGGCGCGGCGGCACCATTCTTATTCCGGCGTTTGCCGTCGGTCGCACGCAGGATATTACCTACACGCTGCACCGTCTCCAGGACGGGGGGAAGATTCCACCGGTCCCGACGTTTGTCGATAGCCCCATGGCGACGGACGCCACGGCCATCTTCCGGCAGCACCCGGAGGTGTTCGACACCGAAACGCTTGCACGCCTCCGCTCCGGCGATCCCTTTGGCGGCCGCGACATTCGCTACGTGCGTTCAGTGGAGGAGTCCAAGGAACTCAACGCCCGGCATGATCCATTCATTGTGGTCGCGACGTCGGGGATGTGCGAGTCCGGTCGCATCTTGCATCATCTGCGCCACCATGTCGGCGATCCGCAGTCCTCGCTCGTCTTCGTCTCGTTCCAGGCCGCCGATACGTTGGGCCGGCGGCTGGTGGATGGTGTGACGCCGGTTCGTATCTTCGATGAGTCCTACGAGGTGCGGTTACAGGTGCACCGGATTGAATCGTACAGCGCACACGCGGATCGGGACGAACTGGTTGCCTGGGTGGGCAGAATGCCACGCGTGGGTCAGATTTGTCTGGTGCACGGCGAGGAACAGCAATGCACGGCGCTGGCCCGGTATCTCAGCCGGCGGGGGATTAAGGTGACGGTTCCGACGCGGGGCCAGCGCATAACCGTCTGAGACCCTCTCATGCTCCACATTCGTTTATACTTGGGCAGGTGGAGGGGTGCCCCGAACTGGCTAAGGGACCGGTCTCGAAAACCGGCGGGGCGCAAGCCCCTTGTGGGTTCGAGTCCCACCCCCTCCGCCATGATGCCGTGACGGCCCTTGTTGGGCTGTCGCGGCATCATGGCATAGGGTGAACGAACCCACAAGGGGAGGGGGGAGCGGGGGAGGTACTCCCCCAGGTGGTAAAGGGGGCAGCGAGCGTTGAGGTAAAATATCGGTTCGCGAGCAATCCTACGCGCGAGCGATCCGGGGGATTAGTCCCCCGGAGGAGGGAGCGGAGCGACCGACCTTGGGGGTTCGAGTCCCACCCCCTCCGCCAAATATGGTGGGAGGCCCCGCGAGGGGCCTAATCCGTTTTCCCCTCTCCCTTGGGGAGAGGGCGCAGGGTGAGGGGGCAGTGCTAGTTCCCCAGGCAGTCGGGGGCAGCGAGCGCAGCGAGTCGAAGGGCAGTTCTACCCCGTGGCCTTGTGGGTTTCGGGTTCCGTGGCAATCGCCATGGCCAGGTAATCGGCGGCCGCGGCGTGGTCCCCGCGCTCTTTGAGCAGCATGCCCAGTTCCCTTGCGGCCGCGCCGACTTCGGCAGTCTGCCGGGTTCGCTTGAACAGTTCCACGGCTTCCTCGAGCTGATCCACGGCCTGCTTCCAGCGGCGCTGCGCCTTCGCCACGTCCGCCAGCGTCACCAGGCACCGCGCCTTCTGGACCAAGTCGCGGTGCTCTTCGGCCAGCGCCAGAGCTGTCTTGGCCTCGCGCTGCGCCTCCGCGAGTTTCCCCATGCGGACCAGCACCCGGGCGAGTTCGTCCAACGTCGCGGCTTTGCTGCGGATATCCCCGACGCGATCCTGGACCTGGAGCGCGCGCTGCAGCACTTCGTGCGCATCAGCGAGCTCGCCCGCCTCGTGCAGTAGCCGGCCCAATGTGCGCAGTCCGGTGGCCAGGTCCAGCGAATCGTCCGTCTCCGCGAATGCATCTTTTGCTGTGCGCAGCGCCGTGACCGCAGCCGGGCCTCGCCCCGCCGCCAGGTGAATCCGAGCGAGTCCCAGCTGCGCGCGGCCCAGGATCAGGGTGAGGTCCTGCCGCTGAGCCGCCTGGGCCACTTCGAGCAGGATGCGCTGGGCGCGGGCCGTGCGGCTTTGGCGGCTCATGAGCTCGCCGTACGTGAGGAGGGCTTTGCATCCTTCCGCGGAGCGAAGCGTGCGCGTGGAGCGGAATTGTGCTAGCGCGTTTTCCAACCGCTCACGCCCGGCGTCCTCCTCGTGGCGGGCGAATGCCAGATGCGCCATTCGCGACAGCGCGCGTGGCTCAAACGGGCGCAGCTCGTTCTTGCGGCTCCAGGCCAGCGCGTCAGAGAATGCGCGTTCGGCGTCCCGGGGGCGGCCTTGCACGACCGCGATGTCTCCGCGGGTGAGGAGCAGCTCCGCGCGCAGGTCATTGGCGTCTTCTGACAGCGCTTCCACCGTTGCGAGCAGCCGGTCGGTCTTGGCCGCGTTGGCCGGAGCGGAGGCGCGCGCCAGTTCGAGCAGATTGAGGGCGGTCTCCCGCGGGAGTTGAGGCGTTTCCAGCAGCAGCAGCGCCAGTGAGCTCTGCAGGCGGCTAGCCAGCGTCACCAGCGTGCTGACGGACGGATACGTGCGGCCGGATTCCAGCAGGCTGATGAAGCTCTTGGTCAGGTTGGGACGGGCGATATCAGTTTGGGTGAAGCCGCGGATGCGGCGGGCCTGACGGATCCTGCCACCGAGGCGCTTCAACCACACAGGGGACTTCGCGGTCCGCTGCTCAGGCATATTTCACGACGATTCGCGCGCGCGGACGCCGACCCCTGCTGGCAGCGCCGGGCGTCAAGCACGTACGGATTGATTGTGAAATGGAATTAGTGAAGTTCCGTAAACACAAACTCCTCACGCCTGAATTTTTTCCCCCGGTTGAGGGTGGGGCGCCGGCAAATCGGATGACGCACACGGGGCCGGCAGAGGACCACTGCTCCGGTGCGTGAAATGTTCTCCAACGATGAACTGCGAGCGGCGAGCCTGCGCAACCCGCACAGAGTGGTCATGATTCGCGTTGTGGGAGTGGCGGTGCTCGTTGCCGGCCTGGTGCTGTGTCCCGTCCCAGGATCGTCGCAGACCACGCTGGACGATCTGGTCATCCGTGCGTTTGACATCGATGTGTCGATGTCTCCCGTCCCTCTGAAGTACGATACTGTGGGTGGTCAACGCCGCTACGCTGCGCGCGGGACCCTGCGCGGCACCACGACGGCAATGCTCGAGGTGACGGCTCCGAGCCCCGTGTCCACCGCCCGGTTCTTTTTCGATAGCGATGTGAAGCTGACCTCGGTGACGGCGACCAGGTATCGGATCGCCTCGGCACGCCGGCGCGATGCACTCACCCTGACCTTCACGCCCGCGCTCCCGGCGGGGGCCAGAGTCGCCGTCACCTTTGCCTATGAGGGGCGGCCTCTCTACATCTTCGATGAGTTTGTCCTGGTGTCAGAGGGATCGCTCTATCCCGTGCTGACGAGCCCGTTCGGGGATTTTTCAGCAAATTTGGCGCGGGTGAAGCTCAAGTTGCGCATCCCGGATGGATATCAGATCGCGGGAACCGGCAGGCAGCTTGGCAATGAGGGTGGCGTGCGCACCTGGGATACCGAGGTGCCCGTGCCCTGGGTGGCGGTGGCTGGGGGGCGCAGGCACACCGTCCGCGACAGGGTCATCGGTGGTTTGAGGATGCAGTTCTATGTCCCTCCCGGTGACGACCGGAACCTGGACAAACTTGCGGACTTCACCGGCAGAGCGGTGGGATTCTACAGCACACTCCTCTACCCGTTTCCTTACTCCGAGCTCCGCGTTGTCTCAGTGTCCGACTTGGGGAATTCCATCGGCATCGGGTACCCGGCATTTCTCCTGATCGACGATCGTGCCTTTCGCAACAACTTGCCGGGCCAGCTCAACCGGGACTCGTCCCTCCTCCATCTCATGGCCCATGAGGCCGCGCACAGCTATGTTCCCAGCCAGACCGTTCCCAAAGGGGTGGGGTTTGTCTGGCTCTCCGAAGGGTTTGCCGAGTATCTGTCGCTGATGGCCGTCGAAGCGTTGCTCGGGCCAGGGGCATTCCAGCAGGAACTCCAGGAGGAACGCGACGATTACGCGGCCGTGGCTGGGACCTCCGCAGAACCCTCCATCGCCGCGATCACCTTTGCCAACTATCACGGGCAGGCGGCTGCGGATGTGATCTATGCCAAGGGGTCCCTGGTCTTGCACATGCTGCGCAGCGTGCTGGGCGACGAGGCGTTTCGGAAGGGGCTGGCTGCGTACTTCACAACCTTTCGGGGGCGGGCGGCCCGGGTCCAGGACTTTCAGGAGAGTATGGAGCAGGCTGCCGGCCAGTCGCTGGACTGGTTTTTCTCGGAGTGGATTCAAGGGAAGGCTCTCCCCGACTACACCGTCACGCAGGTCAAGTCCATCCCTACCGCGGAAGGCACGTTCCGGACGACTGCTACCGTGCGCAACCTCGGCACGGGGCGGATGCCTGTTGAGCTGGCGTTCGTGATGGAAGGCGACACGCAGGTGCAGAAAGTGGACATGCCTAGCGGGGGAAGTGTCACGGTGACGGCGACCACGCCGAAGGCGGTCAGGCTGGTCGAGGTGGATCCAAACAAATGGGTGATCCAAAAGAATTACAAGAACGATGTGACTCTCGTAAGGTGATCCGCTAAATCCCCAGATAGGCGCGTCTAACCTCGGCGCTCTGCAGAAGCTCTGGTCCCGGACCCTCGAGGACGATCCGGCCGCTCTCAATGACGTAAGCGCGGTCCGCAATGCGCAAGGCCTGTTGAACATTCTGCTCCACCAAGAGCACAGTGATGCCCTCCCGCCGAATGTCCTGTACGACCCGAAATACTTCCTCCACGATTGTGGGAGCCAGTCCCAGGGAGGGTTCGTCCAACATCAAGAGCCGCGGCGCGCTCATCAATCCCCTGCCAATGGCCAGCATTTGCTGCTCTCCCCCGCTAAGCGTGCTCGCCTCCTGCCGCCGCCGTTCGCGGAGGAGCGGGAACAGGGTGTAGACTCGATCGAGGTTCGTCCGCCGCAGCGTCCTGGTGCGGGCGAGGGATGAGCCGGTGAGCAGATTCTCCTCGACGGTCATCTGGTTGAACAGTTGACGTCCCTCCGGCACCATCGCCACCCCGAGGTTGACGACGTCGTGCGACGACATCTGATCGAGCCGGTTCGTCCCGAACTGCACTTCGCCATCGCGGACCCGAAGAAGGCGTGCGACCGTCCGCAACGTGGTGGTCTTGCCGGCCCCGTTGGCACCGATCAGGGCGACCAGTTCTCCCGGCCGGACCTCCAACGAGACGTCCCACAGTACCTGCACGTCACCGTAGGCGGCCTGCACGCGCCGCAGGGCGAGGGTGGGACCGGTGTCATCACGCGCAGAATGATTCTCGCCTGCAGGTGTTCCTGGGCTCCAGGTTGCTTGGGGGCGAGCATCTCGCCCCTCGTGTGTTCCTAGATACGCTGTGATGACGTCCGGATTGGTAGCGACCTGTTGAGGGGTTCCCTCGGCGATATTGCTCCCGTTGGCGAGCACTACGATCCGGTCCGAGAGGCCCATGATCACCCGCATGACGTGCTCCACCATGATGATCGTGGCGCCGCGGTCGCGGATCCGCCGGATGAGTTCGACAGTTCCCTCCGCCTCTACCGGATTGAGGCCGGCTACCACCTCATCGAGGAGAAGCAAGGTCGGGCTGAGCGTGAGGGCTCGGGCGACTTCGAGGCGTTTCCTGCCGGCAGTCGTCAGCGATCGAGCGGAAGCGGATGCAAACTCGGCGAGGCCCATCATCTCGATGACCTCAGCAGCCCACCGCACAGCCGCATGGCGGTTGGGGTGCCGCAAGTACGCACCCACCAGGAGGTTCTCCATGACGGTGAGGCGCGGGAATGGTTTCATGATCTGGAATGTGCGCCCGATGCCGAGCTCGGCACGTTGGTACGCGGGTGCGTGCGTGATCTCGCGACCCTGGAAGAAGATGCGTCCACTGGAAACCCGCATCGCGCCACTCACCAGGTTGAAGAAGGTGGTCTTGCCCGCGCCGTTCGGGCCGATGAGGCCCACGATCTCCCCTTCCGCAACGGCAAACTCCACGTCGTTGACCGCCACGAGGCCGCCAAACAGTTTACGGAGCTGTTCCGTGCGCAAGACCTCAGACACGGCGTACCCTCCGCACCACTGTCCCCAGGCCGTCTGGTGCGAACAGCACAACGAGGATGATGAGCAGGCCGTAGACAAAGAGGCTCTTCCCGGGGAAGTAGATGCGCAGAACTTCTGACCCTCCGACCAGAAGCCCCGCCCCCACCAGGGGGCCGAAGAGCGTGCCCACGCCCCCAATGTAGGCCATCAGAGCGAGCTGGACCGAGAGGTCGAGGCTGAACATCCCGCGAGGTTCAAAGAACCCGAGAAAGATTCCGTACAACGATCCCCCCAGCGAGGTCAACGCGGCGCTCGCCAGGAAGGCCAGCACCTTGTCGCGGGTGGGATTGATTCCCACCGCCATGGCCGCATCCTCGTCTTCCCGGATGGCCTGGAGGTGGTAGCCAAAACGGCTCCTCTGCAGCCACGAGGCCGCGACAACTGCGAGACCGAGGAGAACCAGGGCGATGTAGAACTCGACCCGCCGGCTGAACAGGTCCAGCCCCAGGAACCGAGGCAAGGACGGCAACGATACGCCTTCCGCGCCTCCCGTAAGACTGGCCCAGTTGTTGGCCACGATGCGGGTCATCTCTGCGACCGCGATGGACGCCAGGGCAAAGTATGGGCCGCGCAGCCGGAAGGTCACGGCACCCCACATTGCCGCGACTACGACGCTCGCCCCCACGCCGGCCATCGCGCCCCACCAAGGGGCGACGCCGGCCCGCAGAACCAGTAGGGCCATCGTATACGCGCCAATTCCAACGAACACCGCATGGCCCAGCGACAGCTGTCCCGTCCATCCTCCCAGCACGTCCCACGCCGTAGCCATGCCGGCGAAGAGTACGATGGTCACACCCAGCGTGAGAAAGTTCCTGAACACCACCGGGTAGAAAGCCAGGACGGCAAGGACGACGAGTACCCACCCCAGGCTCCAGGGCCCGGCATTGACTCCCCGCCGCACGGCCGGGTGAGAGACTGACAGCGGCGTCTGGGGCATCAGGCGGCTACGTGCGGCTTCGTCCGAATAGTCCCGCCGGACGCAGGAGGAGTACCAGCAGAAACGCGGCGAGCCCAAAGACATCGCGGTAGCTGCTGCTGACGTAGGCCGCGCCTAATGATTCCGTGATCCCCAGCAGCAAGCCGCCGCCGATGGCGCCCGCGACATTCCCCATGCCGCCCAACACCGTGACGATAAAGGCCTTCAGCGTATAGGTCGGGCCGATCGATGGGTGGGCGAACAACTGCGGCAGCAGCAGGGCTCCGGCCAGCGCCGCGAGCGCAAAGCCCATGCCAAAGACCAGGCTCCGCACCCGGCGCGTGTTGATCCCCTGGAGCTCTGCGGCGTCGGCGTTCTGCGCAGCCGCGCGGATGGCGCGGCCGAGGTCGGTTCGCCCCAGCAGGAGGGCCAGACCGCTGATGACCACAACCGTCAGGAAAAACGAAATGGTCAACGCTGTGCTGAACGTGATCGGACCGAGGTGCCACGTGCTGGTGGAATACCGGGTATTGATGATCTGTGGAGCATCGCCAAAAGTGAAGAGGAGCACGTTGCTCAGAACCAGCCCAATGCCTACGGTCATGAGGATAGAAGCGTGCTCCGGCGCTCGGGCGATGGGTTCCAGGAGGGACCGTTCCACGATGACCCCCAGCAGCCCACCCACGAGTACGACGAGGGGGATCACGAGGAACGGATCGACGTGCAGGCGTTCAAAGAAAAACAGCGTCGTAAACATGCCCACGACCAGGAACACGCCGTGGGCAAAGTTCACGATGCGCATCACCCCAAAAATCAGGCTCAGGCCGATGCCGATAATGGCATAGACCCCGCCCGTAAAAATCCCGTTAACGACGATCTGGATGAATTCGACCACGGCCCGCGCCTAGCGGACCGCGGCTACTTCCGCGCAGTCCATACCGGCGTCGGATAGATGACCTTTCCCACGGCCACATCGAGCGGCCAGACGGTGACGTATGCGCGGTGTTGCACCTGCATGAGAATGGACGGGAGTGGATTCTGATTGTGGAACCCGCTGAAGTCCTTGAACTCCACAGTCCCAAACGGTGTGGTCAGCGACGTGGTTTGCAATGCCGCGCGTATCCCCTCCGGGCTCAACGTGGCGGCCCGCCGCAGAGCATCCGCTGCCACCGTCGCGCCGGCGTACGCGCGGATGGCATGGTAGCTGGGTTCGGCCCCGCCCATGAACGCCTTGAGCCGGGCGAACAACTCGTGCGCTTTCGGATAGTGGACATCGGGGCTCCATGCCGCGGACGTGATCACGTACTCCACCGTATCGCCGCCGCCCTTCAGAAAGGAGGGGATGGCGAATCCCGTGGCACCCGCGCCGGCGAAGATCTTGGCGTTGAGGTTCACTTCTTTGATCTGGCGCATGAGGGCCACGGCGTCGGCTTCGTAACTCGACATGGCCAGAACGTCAGCACCGGTATCCTTGATGCGATTGAGCACCGGCCGAAAATCCGTCAGTCCCTCGTCGTACGCTTGATCGAACACCACCGGGTACCCGCCGTCTTTCGCCTGGGTGAGGAGTGAGTTCTCCACAGAGTGCCCCAGGGCGTTGTTCGAGACTAAGATGGCGATAGTCTTAATGGTCCCCAGCTGTTTAAACAAGGCAAAAAAGGGTTTCACGTACGCGTCGGTGTTCTGCCCGACGCGAAAGACGTAGTCGCTGCCGGGTTTGGTGATGGAGTCGTCTGCCGAGTTCGAGTTGAGCAGCGGGACACGCTGCCTTGCCATGTACACGGCAAGCGGTTTTGTGACAGAACTGGAGTACGCTCCCAGGATGAGAGGCACGCCTGAGTTGATGAATTGTTCCGCCACTGTCAGCGCGGTGTTCGCGCTGGACGTGTCGTCCTGAAGGTCGATGACCAAAGGCCGGCCGTTGAGGCCGCCGGCAGTGTTGATGTCGTCGACAGCCAGCGCGTAGCCGGCCCGCTCCATGGATCCAAACGTGGCGAACGACCCGGTGAGCGAGGAGATGGCACCGATGCGAATTGGCTCCCCCGAGGCGGGAGCGGCGCCGGAGGTTCCTCCGGCAGTCCCCAGCACCAGAAAGACAAGCGCCAGGGCCATGATCATTTGCTTCATTGACTGCACCTCCCTGGAAACTAGCCAGCGAGCCGATCTTCGCGTCAATTCACCCTTATTATAGCGCTAAGGGTTTCTGTCGATGTTCCTGCCCCCGGGATGGACACCACAACAGTTCATGCGCCTGCTTAACAGGATCCGCGCAGAGCTGCCAGATGAATCGGTACACCTTCTGGCGCGACTTCGCCGCCAGCAGCGCGCTCCAGTCTTGAAGGTAGTCATGCAGACCGTCCTGTCTCACCAGACCACGAGCCGGCAGACTCGCCGGGCCATTGATCGGTTGTGGACTCGCTACCACACACTGCGGCGCCTAGCAGAGGCTCGTCCGGCCGAGATCAAACGTCTCATCGACAATGTCGGGTTGGGGCAGATCAAAGCCAGGCGCCTGGTCTCGATTGCGATCGATATTTGGGATCGGTGGGGAAGCGAGCGGCGGCTCGCGCGTTACTTACGGTCCGCGCCGCTGGAAGACGCCCGGCGGGCCCTCCTGGAGCTGCCGGGGGTGGGACCCAAGACCGCGGCGGTCGTGTTGTTGTTCCGGTTCAATCGCCCGACATTTCCCGTGGATACGAACATCTTGCGGGTGGCACGGGAGCTGGGCTGGGTGCGGGGCCACGCAGATCCGGAGGAGGTGCGCCATCTCGTGGAGAGGACGCTGGGGTCGGACCCCGCCGTCCTGCTGCGGGCGCATGCGTACCTGATCGCGCTAGGCCGGGCCACGCAGCGCGGGCGGAGACGAGATCTGCTGGACAGATTGCGCGTCATGTCTTAGGGCGAATCTTTCCCCACGCCCATCCTTGCAACGAGCGTTGGCGCCTGTCGAAGTGTCTCCTCAGCCTGGGACATCAGCCGCCGGATGATCTCGCGCACCGGCAATACCTCGTGGATGAGACCGGCGCTCTGTCCCGCAAAGGGCATGTACTCGTGGAATCGACCTTCCGCGACGGCTGCCTGGATCTCCCCGCGCAACTCTTCGACTTTCTGAACTGCTTCTGCCCGTCGCTGTGCCCACTGATCGTGGAAGGGGGTGCGCAGGGCTCGCGGCACGGTGCCATACCCCGCCCGTCCCATCGGCGACCTCGAGATATCGTTCCAGAGTTCGACCTTGATCGCATCCTCAGATTGGGCGGCGATGATCAGCTTCTTCCATCCCTCTGCGATGGGAGCTTCGACCGATGCAAGAAAGCGCGTGCCCATGTTCACGCCCGCTGCGCCGAGCAGCAGGGCCGCCGCGATGCCGCGGCCGTCACCAATCCCTCCCGCGGCCACGACCGGCAGCGGCCGGACGGCGTCGACTACCTGCGGGATGAGCGGCAGCGTGCTGACAAACTGCCCAAAGCCTCCTGCCTCGCCTCCCTGGGCAATCACGGCATCCACGCCCCGTCCGGCGGCCTGAACCGCCTGTGCGACGGTGTGGATTTGATGGACCACGAGCGCGCCGGCGGCATGAGCCCGCCGGACCAGATCGCCAGGATCGCCGAGTGCCAGGGAAATCACAGCGGGACGAGCGTCCAGTGCCGCCGCGAAGGTTTCTTCCTTGAAGTCGGAGACGACAAAGTTGACCGCGAAGGGACGAGTTGTGCGTTCGCGGATCAGGGCGATTTGCTCACGCAGTTCGGATGGCGATCGCAGGGCGGCGCCGAGGCTGCCGAGGGCGCCTGCATTCGAGACGGCCGCCACCAGTGCGTGGGCGGGGTGCACAATTCCCATCCCGGCCTGGATGATGGGATAGTCAATCGCCAGCAGTTCGCAGAGTCGCGTGCGCATGACGATCTCCTCTGATCCTCGCGATACCTTCGAGTAAGATCTTCGACCTGCTGCACTTCCTCAACCTTCGACTCCTCTCACATCGACATGACCGTGGAACAGTCGGCCGGACTCGTCGACTGATACCGGGCGCCAGGAGTTCGCCCTCGCACACGGGAATTTCGGCTCTATCATGGCCACTACACAAAGGGAAGAACTTCGCGGACAGCCGCTCCCCGGATACGCCCCCGAGATCGGTATCTGGCTCTGGGCGCTGCAGCAGGTGCGGCGGCGGACGCTGCGGCTGATCGAGGGGCTGGGTCAACGCACCCTTGACTGGGAAGGCCCGGACGAGCGGGAGAACGCCACCGGCACGCTGCTCTACCATATCGCGCACGTGGAAATGGGCTGGCTCTTCGGTGACCTTCTGCTTCAGCCTGATTTACCAGAGCACGTGAAGGCGGACTTTCTCTTTCCCTCGCGCGGTCCGGACAAGCGTCTCACTCCGGTGCTCGGCGAGTCGCTGGAGTCGCACCTGGGTCGCCTTGCCCGCAGCCGGAAGGTCTTCCTGGAAACGTTCAAGGAGGTCTCCGCCGAGGAGTGGCGCCGGCTGCGCTCGCCGGAAGGGGAGGACTACTCGGTGACGCCGGAGTGGGTCGTCTTTCACCTCGTCGAGCACGAGGCCGGCCACGCCTTTCAGATCAGCTCGCTTAAGGCGCGGGCAGCACGCCGCTTCCGCTCCGGCGGATGAGGGGGCGTATCTCGGACTTTAGGTCCGTTCCAAGCGGGCGGGCTGGAAGAGTTCGATGGGGTTGCCTGAGGGGTCATCAAGCAGAATTTGCGAGCCACCGGGACCTTTCACGACATCGTTCCGGAATCGTACGCCGGCGGTCCGCAGCCGCGCGACCTCGGAGGTGAGATCGTCGACGATGAAATGGATACGATTCCAGCCGCCGGGTTCGGGCCGGCGTCCGTCGGGCATCGGGCGCCCGGCGGAACTGGTAGGTCCGCTCAACAAGAGTCGCAGGTCGCCGCGTACGATGTCCGCAAACGCCGGTGCCGCACTAGAGAGCACTTTGAAACCGAAGTGCGCCGTATAAAAGGCGATCGCAGCCTCGACATCGTGGACCATATAGCGAACGTTGACCGTCGCCATAATAGATTCACCTCCGCTGGTTCCTGGAACGGCGAGTGATTTAAGCCGTGCGCTCGACATGCGATTGCAGCCAGGCCAGGATATCCGGCCAGCCTCGGTGGCTGGCGCGTGCACCCTCACTCGTGAGGCCCGAGTGGGTCAGACGAACCGTCGTGGCGCCACCCTTCTCCTCCAGATCGATGCGCACGAGGCTCTCCGTCGCGTGCTCCTGCCAGTCGGGAAGCCATGTAAAGGCGAGCAGACGCGGTCGATCGATCTCGGAGTATACTCCGCTTACTATGAACGGTTTCCCACCGATGCCGATGCCGCGCATCATCCACTTGCCGCCGGGCCGCAGGTCAGACTCCATGTACGTTACCTGAAATCGCCCTTCCGCACCCCACCACCGCACACGTTCTTGGGGATTGGTCAGCGCCTTGAAAATGCGTTCCGCCGGAGCCTTGATCGTGACTTCCTGGACGATGGTATCGCCCGTGCTCGTTGGATTCATCGCTTATCCTCAACGTAGTTCTTGAGGTTACGCATGGTCCCGCGCCAGAACGTCTCGTAGTCCTGGAGCCACTCACCGATCGCACGCAGCGGCTTGGCGTTCAGATGGCAAATCCGTGCGGCGCCATCTCGCTGAGTAACGATCAAGCCCGCGGAGCGCAGCACGCGGAGGTGCTTCGAGATCGCCGGTCGGCTCGTACCAAAATTGCTCGCGATCTGCCCGACGGTGAATCGACCGCCGCGCAACAGGCTCAGGATCTGCCGGCGAGTTGGGTCGGCAATCGCCCGAAACAGCGCATCCCGTTGTCGCCTCTGGACCGTAACCATTAGGTTGCCATGATAGTAACCGAACGGTTACGGTTTTGTCAAAGACTTCCCGTCGGATTGGATTCTCGCAAGACTTCAGTAACTCTTATTGAGCGGCGCAAGCGGCCCAGATGAGCCCTGCGGAGGCGATCGAGCGGCACGCCGCTGCGATCCAGAAGGGGGGAGTGCCTCCCCCGGAGCCGCAAAAAATTGCCGAGCATCGAGAACTACACTCGACCCCCGGCAATTTTTTGGCGGGCCCGGAGGGAATCGAACCCCCCACCAGGTCGCTCCCCGCGACCCCCATGAGCCTATAGCTCATGGGGCCCCGAGAGGAATTTGACGTCGCGGCTCGCTCCTCATAGGGGCTCCGCCCCTCTGATCCTCGCGATAGCTTGGCAAGGTTGGATTTCGTTTCCAGCGGGCTCGGTCACCCCGACTACCTGAGGGAATCCCTCCCTCAGACTCCCTCTCTGGTCGGGGGTTCGATTCTACAAGACAACGAGAGGAGATGCCGTGACCCCGAGAACAGCACTCTGAGTCCCGGCATCTCCTGGCGGGCCCGGAGGGAATCGAACCCCCGACCAGAGGCTTAGGAGT
>Ga0209161_10000227_pt1 | contig 44158 bp, 41 predicted proteins | sample GraSoiAngelo_155_FD_186169 | JGI IMG/M metagenome (GOLD analysis project Ga0209161, IMG submission 186169) | Grasslands soil microbial communities from the Angelo Coastal Reserve, California, USA - 14_1009_13_30cm (SPAdes) (version 2) | ecosystem: Environmental > Terrestrial > Soil > Grasslands... | reverse complement strand
GGGCTAGGGGTTGGGGCCTCGTGGCTGGGGCTTCGGTATAGTGCCAACCACAGAAACAGCCACAAGAATCCCAGCGACCCTGTCACGACAAACGCCCAGCGCCAGCCCCAGTTCAGCGCGATCAACGGAACGATGAGCGGCGTAAGGATCGCGCCGGTGTTCGTGCCGGCGTTGAAGATGCCCGTGGCGAGGGCCCGCTCCTCTTTGGGGAACCATTGGCCCACGCTCTTGATGGCGCCGGGAAAGTTGGCGGACTCGCCGAGGCCGAGCAGCGCGCGCGCGGCGGCAAAGGCGGCGGTGGTGCGGGCGAGCGCATGGCCGATCGCCGCGAGGCTCCACACGACGACCGCGGTGGCAAAGCCGCGGCGCACACCCACGCGGTCGAGCCACCATCCCGCGATCAGGAAGCCGAATGCGTAAACAAACGTGAACGAGTAGACCACGGCGGCGTACTGCGACTCCGACCAGGTCAGCTCGCGCTGCAACGTCGGCGCGAGAATGCTCAGGACCTGGCGATCCATGTAGTTGATCGTGGTGACAGCAAACAGCAGGGCGCAAATCGTCCAGCGGTAGCCGAGGCGGGGCGTTGGGGGGGCGGCCGTGGACGTCACAGCGTGACGCCTTCTTTCCAGATGGCGATCTCGCGATAACCGTGTTTTTCGTTGTTCGCGAGCGCGCGTCCCGAGGCCACGTCGAGGATCAGGGTGAACAAGTCATCCGCGAGCTGGTCCATCGTGGCGGCGCCATCGAGCAATGCTCCCGCGTCGAAATCGATCCAGTGGGGCTTCTTTGCGGCGATCGCGGTGTTGGAGGAGACTTTGAGCGTCGGGACGGGGAACCCGAGCGGCGTACCGCGGCCCGTCGTGAACAGGAGCAGCGTCGCGCCGCTCGCGACCAGCGCCGTGGACGACACGCCGTCGTTTCCCGGCGACTCGAGCAGCGCCAGCCCCCCTGCCCGCGTGGCCGCGGGCTCGCCGTAGCGCAGCACCTGCGTGACGGGCGCCTGCCCGCCCTTCTGAATCGCCCCCAGCGATTTCTCCTCGAGCGTAGTCAGCCCCCCGGCGATGTTGCCGGGCGATGGGTTCTCGTAGATCGGCTGACCATGGCGCAGAAAGTACGCTTTGAAGTCGTTGATGAGCGCGACGGTCGCCTGGAACACCGTCTCGTCCACGGCCCGGCTCATCAACGCCCGCTCGGCGCCGAACATTTCCGGCACTTCCGTCAAGATGACCCCACCGCCCAGTGTCGTCAGGCGGTCGGCGATGCGCCCCGCGAGGGGATTGGCCGTGATGCCGCTCAACCCGTCTGAGCCGCCGCATTTGTGGCCGAGGATGAGATCGGACGCGGGGCACTCCTCGCGTTGGTCGCCCGTCATTGCGGCGACGAGCTGCCCCAGGGCCTCCAGCCCCGCGTCCACCTCGTCGGTGACGTCCTGCGAATTGAAAAACCGGAGGCGGTCGCGGTCGACGCTGCCCGCGAGCTCGAGGAGCGCGTCCATCTGGTTGTTCTCGCAGCCGAGGCCGAGGACCAGCACGCCGCCCGCGTTGGGATGGCGCAGCAGGCCGGCGAGGGCGCGTTGCGTGTTGCGGAGGTCGTCACCGAGCTGGCCGCATCCGTAGGGGTGCGAGAAGGTGTAGACGCCGTCAATGCGTCCCTGGAACCGCGCCGCGCCTTCGCGCGCAATACGCTCGGCCGCATGGTTCACGCAGCCGACCGTGTTGAGGATCCACACCTCGTTGCGCGTACCGACGCGGCCGTTAGGGCGGCGGTAGCCCATGAACGTGGGGGCGCGTAGGGGCGCAGCATGCTGCGCCCCTACCCGCACGTCCGCAGGTTCGTACGTGTATTCGAGCACGCCCTCCAGGCACGTCTTGAGATTGTGCGAGTGGACCCACGCGCCGCAGGCGATCGGCGCAGTCGCGGCACCGATGGGGAAGCCGTATTTGACGACCGTCTGTCCGCGGGCGAGGGGGCGCAGCGCGAGTTTGTGACCGGCGGGGACGTCGTCGGCGAGCACGACGCGCTCGCCCTCGACCATCAGTTCGTCCCCTGCGATGAGCGCCTGAACCGCCACCGCGACGTCGTCCGCCGGGTGGATTTTGACGGCCCGGGCAGCCACGATCACCGCGTGAAGTCCTGGTAATACGTCTCGATCTGGTTTGGTGTGGCGGTTCCGGAGAGGATCAGGATTCGGTGACGGAACGTGGTCGATTGTCCCGGGGCGAGCCGGAAGTTGCGCTCGCTCTTTCCGTTCGAGAACACCTTCTCGCCAAGCGGGTTGGCGGCGAAGAGACCATATCCGCGAGCGTGCCAGTACGTGGGGAAGCCGACGTTCGTAGGATGGTCCAAGATGGCGAGGGTCACGGGCTCCCCCTGCACGACCCCCGTGAGCATCGTCCAGCGCCCGCGCGTACCCCAGACCGAGTCGCCCTCGAGGCCCTCGGAGCTGCGATAGTGCCCGGTGATGCCCTCGTTGTTGAGCATGGGAACGGTCGTGGCGTGGCCGGCGGCATCGGTGAACACTTCGGGCGTGGTCGCGGGCTGCTCCAGCGCACGGGCCACACGCATGCCGATCAGCCCTTCCTTATTATCGGTGAAGATCACCGGTGCGTCGAGCGCCGTCAGGGTCGTGATGCGATCGATGGCGCGCAGTCCGTCCGCGGCCCGGAAGACGAAGCGGGTGTCCTCGCGCAGCACAGGCTTGCCTTGGGAGTTCACCCATTCGGCCGTCACGTCGAGCGTGCCCTCGCCCCGGCCGCTCTTGGCGCCCCGCACCGCGCGATGGAGGATGGTGCCCATCTTGTCGGCCCGCGCCGCGGGGATCGCGTCCGAGTTGTTCCAGAAGTCCAGCCCGTTCACGTCGCCGTGATCGAACCACAAGCCCACCTGGTGCGGGTGGTCCACCCGCTCCCCCGGCCGGGGGTCGAGCGGCCAGCCCCGCGTCACCAGCGCGCCCGACGCGGCGTGGATCGGGTAGAGCGTCGGCTTCTTGAGCGTGGCCGGCCAGATGTAGGAGGTGAAGGGTTTGCCGTCGACGGTGACGTCGACCCGCCGCAGATCATCGTGCGGGACGACCTCGACGCGGGGCGCCACCCCCTGCGCGTGTAGGGGCGCAGCATGCTGCGCCCCTACCCACGTCACCACCAGACTCAGCCACAACGACAGCCAAGGCTTGCGCATGTTCTGTCCCCTCAACCCATCACGATGTCTTGCCTGCCATCGTCGAACATCGCCTTGCGGCCGCTGTGCATCGCGGCGACGGTCATGCACAACGCGACCGAGTGGCTGTAGCCGGCGTCGATGTTCGCGTTGGTCTTCCCACGGGAGCGGACGCACTCCATCCAGTTCCGTACGTTGGCAGTGGTGGAAGAGTCGCCGCCGGTGTTCGCCGCGGTCTCCGTCGGCGCCACCTCGGAGAGCTTCATCGTGGGCAGCTGGTTCGCCTTCATGCCCATTTCCGCCGCGGAGCGCTCGGTGAGCCCGCCGTTGGGCGAGATCTCGTTCGTATCGAGGTTCAACATCCCCGCGTTCGAGTAGTACAGCTCCTTCGTGCCCCCGGCGCCGTTCGTCATACGCGACGCGTACACCACCTGGAAGCCCTTGGTGAGATCGTCGAGCGGCCCGTATTCGAACACGATCGTGGCCGTGTCCCAGTTCTTGCGGCCATCCTTCCACAAGTAGACGCCGCCGTTGGCCACGACGCTCCGCGGGCGCGGGAAGCCGGTGAACCAGTGCACCGTATCGATCTGGTGGACCATCCACTGGTCCGGGATCCCCGAGGAGTAGGGCCAGAAGAGGCGGTACTCGAGGTACTTGCGGGGATCCCATGCCTCGAACGGCATGTACGCCAGAAAGCGCTTCCAATCAGTGTCCGTCTCTTTGATTGTCGAGACGAGCTGGGGCCGGCGCCAGCGCCCGGGCTGATTCACGTTCCACGTCATCTCCGCCATGACGATGTCGCCGAACTTGCCCGACCGGATGAACTCGTTGGCGGCCTGATAGTTGGCGGCGCTGCGTCGCTGGGTGCCGATCTGCACGACGCGGTCCGACTTCTTCACGGCGTCGCGGATCGCGACCGCCTGGTCCATGCTGTGGGCGAGCGGCTTCTCGATGTACGCGTCCTTCCCGGCCTGGATCGCCTCGACGCCGTGGTAGGCGTGCAGGAAGTCGGGAGTCGAGATCATCACCGCGTCGGTCACCTTCGCGGCGTACATCTCTTCGTTGTTCTGGAACGCGCGCGGTTTCGCGCCCATCACGCGCTCGATCTCGGCCACGCCTTCGTCGCGGCGCCGGTTCCAGATGTCCGACACGGCGACAATCTCAAAGTTCAGCGTGGGGCCGGCGGCCTTGAACGCCGGGAGCAGCGCCTGACGGAAGCGGTCGGAGAACCCGACGATACCGACCCCGACCCGATCGTTCGCGCCCAGAATCCGGGCGTAGCTCGACGCCGGGATCGACGCGGCCGCGACGCCGGCCACGCCGGCGGCGGCGCTCTTCACGAAATCGCGACGGGGCATCGTTTTCTCTTTCTTCTTATCACGGGGCATCTCATCCTCCGATCAGGATTGGACGCGGCGCCGGCCTGCGGAGCCGAGCCCCGCGAGCACACCGCGCATGTAAGCGAACGACTGTTTCATCCCGGGCAAGGGGTCGTCGGCGTCGATCTCGTACTCGAGGTTGACGTAGCCGGCGAAGCGCATCGCCGCGAGCCGCCGGAAGATGTCGACGATCGGGATCGCGCCCTCGCCCACGATGCACTGGCTGGCCTTCGCCGACAAGTCGCGCAGGTCCTTGGCGTGCATGTCGAGCAGCCGCGGCCCCGCGTCGGCAACCGCGCGCACGACGTCGGTGCCAGTCCGCACGGTATGCCCGATGTCGATGCACAGACCCATGCGGCCGTCCATCGTTCGGACCTGCTTCAGCACGTCGTAGGGGGAGGGGAAGCGCTTGTCCTCCGGCCCGTGGTTGTGGATCGCGACCTTGATGTCGTACAGCTTGGCGAAGCGCTCGATGCGCGGGAGGATCACGGGGTCGGCGGTCGCGACGATGAGGGGCATCCCCGCGCCTCTCGCGTACGCGAAGTACTTCTCGACGTCGCGATCGGTGTCCTGCTCGAAGGTGATCGTGCCGCCGCCGACGATCTGGAGCTCGGCGGCTTCGATTTCGCGCCGCGCCGCGGCCAGCTCCTCGGGCGCCAGCTCGTATGGTAGGTGGACCGATTTGAGGTTGATGTAGGGGGTGCCCAGCGCCTTCACCATCTCGATGGCCTGGGCGCGCGGGAACTTGCGGAGCGAGTAGCTGGCGACGCCCAGCCTCACCCCCTCGCTCCCCCTTCCAGAGTCCTCACCCCCTGTCCCCCTCTCCGTTCCGGGGAGGGGGGACGTCATGCGGGGAGCAAGGATCGCCGCCGCGCTCGTCGTCAGAAACGTCCGCCGGTCGGGCACGCTCAGTACCCCGGGTTCTGGGGGTACGGGATGCTGGTGCGGTCGATCTGGATCTGCGGGATCGGTCGCAGCACGTGGAACGGCTTGATGTTGTTCTTGGCGTCGGGGTTGTACAGCCTGACCCGGCTCAGCAGGGAGTGCGTTCGCACCAGGTCGAACCAGCGCGTGATTTCGCCCGCGAGCTCGCGGGCGCGCTCGTCGAGGATGGCATCGAGCGTCAGCTGATCGACGGTCAGCTCCATCTCCGTTTCGTGTCCGGGGATGGCGGCGCGCCGCCGCACGGCGTTGATGTACGGCAGGCCTTCGGCGGGCCGGCCATCACGCATCAGCGCTTCGGCAGCGATCAGATATGTCTCGGCCAACCGTGCGACGAAGAAGTCCCGCGAGCCCCGTGTCTCATTGATCGAGGACCTGAACGGATCGTCGAACTTGTTCAAGGACGGAAACATGTTGTCCCGGTACGGTGAGGCCTGCCCGAGGTAGGCGCGGGGTGTAAACACGGTGTACGGCTTCGTCCGCGCCAGGACGGTGTCGGCGTCCGTCGTCGAGACATAAACCGCGGTGTCGCCGAGCCCGAACTTGGGGACGCCTTGCGCGTCCTTCGGGATATTCGCCGCATTGTTCGCATACCACACGCGCGTGAACTGGGCGTCGTAGCGCGAGTCCTTGGTGCGGTCGAAAAGACCCAGCAGGTACCAGGTCGGCCGGAAACGCTTGAACGGGCGGCCATTCGCGACGTCACGCGTCATCCCGGGCCATACGTCGTACTGCGCCAGGAAATAGAGGTGCCCACTGTTGCCGGGGCCGGTGGTCAGGGGATCGGTGGTGAACTGGATCGACCAGATGACCTCCTGATTGCGCTCGTTGGCGAAGTCGAAGACATCCTTGAAGCGCGGCAGCAGTGCGTACTGTCCCGAGTTGATCACGCGCTGGGCGTAGTCGGCCGCGTTCGCGAAGTCTCCCGCCTGCCGCTTCGCGAGCTCGTCGGCGGTGGAATCGGCGTCGCGGATGCGTGTGAGGTACACTTTGGCGAGGAGGTGCTGCGCCGCTCCCTTGGTCGCCCGTCCATAGTCTTTCTGAACAGCAGGAAGGGTCGATTCAGCATACTGGAGGTCGGCGACGATCGCATCGTAGACGGAGTCGACCGGTGCGCGCGTGGCTTCGGTGGTGGGGCTCTTCGTCTCGTGCAGCGCCAGCGTCACGGGCCCGTACATTTGCACCAGGTCGAAGTAGTAGAGGGCGCGCAGGAAGCGGGCTTCCGCCACGCGCCGAGCCTTGAGCGCCGAGTCCATGACGACGACCGGCGCCTGGTCGATCGCCGCGTTGGTCGTGTTGATGGCGCGGTAGAAATCGACCCACGTGTCCTGGACAAACTGCGCGGTGGGGTTCAGCTGGGTTGTGTAGTCGTTGATGTACTTGTAACTGCCGTCGGCGCCCTTGGTGAAGATGTCGGTGCCGAACTCGGTGACCGTGAATCCGCGTTCCTGCGCGTAAAAGCTGCGCAGCGGCTCGTAGGACGCGTTGACGAGGGATTCGAAGACGGGCTGCGTGCCGTAGGAGCCGGGCGTCAAGCCGGTGACGACGTCTTCATCCAGGTTCACGCACGCGGGGAGTCCCGCCAGCAGCGCGGCGCCGACTAGAGCGATCGTGTGTTTGTGCATGGCTGTATTCCTCTATATGCCCAGGGTGACGCCCATCATCAGTGTCCGGTAGCTCGGCACGCCCGAGTTCAAGGCCGATTCGGGGTCCAGGCCCCTGAACTGCGTGAACATGAACGGGTCCAGGGCGCTCGCGTAGATCCGCAGCGACCGAGCCCGCATCCAGCGCAGACGCCCGCCGGTGATCGTGTAGCCCACGGTGATGGTGCGCACCTTGATGAACGAGCCTTCCCCGTACCCCCGAATCCCCCCGTAGTCCGGATTCTCTTGCGCGGCGTTGGGGCGGGGTTCGGTGTTCGAGGGGTTGGTGGGCGTCCAGTAGTTGACGTAGATGTTGTTATAGCGGCCGGCGAGCGTGCTCTGACCTCCATTGCGGAGCGAGTCCTGTACCAGGAAGCCGAGCCGCGCCACGGCCATGACGGAGAGGTCTAGCCCCTTGCAATCGAGCCGGCTGGTCATACTCGTCGTCCACTTGGGGAACGTGGTGCCGAGGATGATGCGATCGTTCTGGTCGATCTTCCCGTCGCCGTTCTGGTCGACGACGCGAATTTGGCCGGGTCTCCGCCCGTACCGCTGTGCCTCGCCGGAAATGGAGTCCTGGATCTGCCAGATGCCGCCGAACTGGTAATCGTACGCGACGGAGATTGGATAGCCGACGAACCACTTGTTGCCGGGGTCGCTCAGCAGGCCGCTCGACAGACGCACGATCCGGTTTCGGTTCGCGGCGGCGTTGACCTCCACGTTCCAACGCATCCCGTGCCAGTCCTGGACGAGCAGGGTGGAGAGCGCCACTTCGACGCCGGTGTTGCGCGTCGCGCCGACGTTCTCGAGAATGCTCGAATACCCGGTGGTGGGGGGAAGCTGGCGGTCCATGATCAAGTCCGACGTGTTGGCGCGGTAGTAGTCGATCGATCCCGACAGGCGATTGTTCACCGCGGTGAACTCGAGCCCCACGTCGAACTGCCCGGTCTTTTCCCACCGCAAGTCCGGGTTCGGCAGTCTCCCGGGGCGGAAGCCGACGGCGGGCTGGTCGAGGAACGAGTACATCGTCCGCGTCAGGGAGCCTTCGGTCTGATATGGATCGATCGCGGTGTTGCCGGTGCGACCGTAACTGGCCCGCAGCTTCAAGTCGGAGAACAGCCCGCTGCCGCGAATGAAGGGTTCCTCGGAGAGCCGCCAGGCGAGCGCGACCGACGGGAACATCCCGTACTTCTGCCCCGGCGCGAGCCGGGACGATCCGTCGACGCGACTGCTCACGGTCAACAGATAGCGGTCCTTGAAGGTGTAGTTGACGCGCGCCATGAACGACTGCAGCGCCCATGCCGCCAGCCCGCTCCCCAACCAGTCGGGTTTCAGGCCGGACCCCAAGTCGAAGAACTTCTGATGCTCGTACGGCAGTCCCGTCACCTGCATGCTGTCGCGCTCGGTCCGCTCCTGCTGGATGCTGTAGAGTGCCGTGGCATCGACGCGGTGGTCGGTCCCGAGATTGCGGCGGAAGGTGAGGATGTTGTCGAGGGTGTAGGCGAACGTCTTGCTCTCCCACATCGCCGCGTCCGAGCTACTGCCTTGCCACTGCTGGGTCTGCGCGCCCCGGAACTGGCCCCGCCGGGAGAACGTCAAGTCCGCGCCGAAGTTCACGCGCCAGGAGAGCGCCGGAGTCAGATCGTAGCCGGCGAATAGCGTGCCGAAGAGGCGCGTGCGAATCCGGTCGTCCGTCCAGTTCTGGATGTCCGAGAGGGGGTTGACGCGTTGGCCGTCGGGGGTGGGTTTGAAAAGAATCGCGCCCGTGCTGTCGAACGCCATCCCCAAGGGGTTGTTGGTGAGCGCCTCGGTGTAGACGGGGTCGCCACGACCCACGTTTTGCTCGGTGCGGATCAGGGAGGTCGAGCTGCCGACGCGCAGCCGCGGTGACAGTTCATGGTCGAAGTTGAGACGCATCGAGCGCCGCTCGAAATCCTGGGCCTTGACGATCCCCCGCTGCTTGAGCTGGCCGGCGGTCAGGGCGAAGTGCGTCTGGTCGCTACCGCCCGTGACGCCGATCTCATTGCTCACCTGCGCACCCTCCTGTAGCACCAGGTCCTGCCAATCCGTCCAGCGGCCAGCCTGGAGCGCTGCTAGGGTCCCGTCGGGCCCGAAGAGCTTCGCATCGGCGGAGTCGCACACGGCGACGCCCGGGGCGCACTTGTAGTTGTTGCGCGCGCGCTCGGCCTCGCGCCGGTACTCGGCGAACTCCGGACCGTTGAACAGGGGGACACGCCGGAGTGGCGCCTGATATCCGGCGTACGAGTCGTATGTGACGTTCGTCGCACCGGCGCGTCCCTTGCGCGTCGTGATGAGCACGACGCCGTTCGCGCCGCGCGAGCCATAGATCGCCGTCGCCGACGCATCCTTGAGCACTTCGATCGACTCGATGTCCCTCGGGTTCAGGTCGCCGACGCCGCCCGCCATCGGGATCCCGTCGAGCACGTACAAGGGATCGTTCGACGCCTTCAGCGAGCGCTCGCCCCGCAGGCGGACGCGAATGCCGTCGCCCGGCTTGTTGCCGGTCGTCACGATATCCACGCCGGGCACGCGGCCCTTGATCGCCTCGATCACATTCACCTTGGGCACTTCGTGGACGTCATCGGTTCCCACCGACGCCACGGACCCCGTTACGTCACGGCGGACCTGCGTGCCGTATCCGACCACCACGATCTCCTGGAGCGCGACGGCCAGCTGGGTCAACTGGAAGTCCGCCGTGGTAGTTTGTCCCGCCGTCACGACGACGCCCATGACCTCTCCCAGCGCGTAGCCGATGATCTGCGCCTGCACTCGGTACGTGCCGGGCGGGACATCGGACATCGCGTAACGTCCCGCCGAGTCCGCCCGGGCACTGAAGCGGGTCCCTGCCACCGTGACCCGGGTGTCCCACAACGGTGCTCCAGTCGCCTGGGCGCGCACCACACCCGCGATCGTGCCCGTTTCCTGGGCTCGAGCGATTTGGAGCGGCAACAGCGCGATGAGGGTGAGCAGAACGGCGGGGAAATGGGTTGATGAGGGGACGAACCGCCACGCGGGGATGGCATTGGACGCACTACAACACCCCAGCGCGGCTCGACGGCGAACCTGCCACATGGGACCTCCGGATGGGCGCAGAATTCCGAATTGCACTCTGCGGCGCAAAGCGCGTGCCCCCGAAGTGATGCTTGTCACGAGACGGTCGCTCGTGTTGCGTCGTGGCGTTTACGCAGCACCGAATGGCGTTCGCGCCACGGGCCCGGACTCGCTCGGGCAAGCGCCGGCGCCGCGCGCGTCCGGGGACCCTGCGCCAGATCCCCGGGGATCTGGTCCTTTCGCATCGCGCGCAGTTACTCTATCCCGATCCGCATGCCGCGCCCTAACTCGACCTCGGATTCGCCCGACGCGCCGCGCACGATCGACCGGCGTGAAGCGCTGCGGCGCGCCGCACTCATGCTGGGAGGCGTCATCTCGGCGCCCGTCATCGCGGGCGTGCTCGCGGGATGCGAGGGCCGCCCGGGGCGGGGGGGAGGGGGAGGGGGAGGGGGGCGCCGCTCGGGCGCGCTGTCGTCCGAGCAGCTGGAGCTCGTCGCCACGATCGCCGAGCACGTCCTCCCGGAGACCGACACGCCAGGGGCGCGCGCGGTGGGCGTACATGAGTTCATCGACGCGATGCTGGCGGAGGGATACGCGCCCGAGGACCGCGCGCAATTTTTCGCCGGGCTCGCAGACGTAGACGCCCGCGCGCGGGCGGCGTGCGGCCGCCCGTTCCTGGAATGCGCGCGCGTGCAGCAGCGCGCTGTGCTCGACGATCTGGACTGCGAGACATTCACCCGGCCTCTCCCGGGGCTCGCGCGCACCGAAGTCCCGTTCTTCCGCACCTTCAAGGAGCTGACGCTCGTCGGCTACTACACCTCCGAGATCGGTGCCAGGCGCGAGCTGCACCACGAGCCGGTGCCGGGCCGCTACGCCGGGTGCGTGCCTCTCGCCAAGATCGGCCGGACGTGGGCGGTGTGAGCGCGCGGAAGGAGGAGCCGTACGACGCGATCGTCGTGGGCTCCGGCATTACCGGAGGCTGGGCCGCCAAAGAGCTCACCGCGAAGGGCCTGCGGACCCTCGTCGTCGAACGCGGCCGGCACGTCGAGCACGGCGCCGGATATGTGACCGAGTCGCTCCAGCCCTGGCAGCTGCCCCACCGCGGGCGCGGCGAGCCGGCGTTGTACGAGCGTGACTACCCGATCCAGAGCAAGAACTATGCGTTCTCCGAGGCAACGCGGCATTTCTTCGTGAGCGATCGGGAGCACCCCTATGTCACCCCGGACGACAAGCCCTTCCGCTGGATTCGCGGCTATCAGCTGGGCGGGCGCTCTCTCATTTGGGGCCGAGCCTCGTGGCGCTGGAGCGACCTCGATTTCGAGGCGAACCTGCGCGATGGGGGGGGGCACGGCGTGGATTGGCCGATCCGCTACCGCGATCTCGCACCCTGGTATACGCACGTAGAGCGCTTCGTGGGCGTGAGTGGGGAGCGGCTGGGTCTCGCGCACCTTCCCGACGGCGAGTTCCTCCCGGCGTGGGAGATGAACTGCGCGGAGCGCGCGGTGCAGCGGGGTATCGAGCGCGCGTTCCCCGGGCGGCGCATGACGATGACGCGCGTCGCGAACCTCACGCGCGTCCACCTCGGCCGCGGGCCGTGCCAGGCGCGCAATCAGTGCGCCCGCGGCTGCAGCTTCAGCGGGTACTTCTCGAGTCTCTCGGCAACGCTGCCCGCGGCGCGGCAGACAGGCCGGCTGACCGTGGTGACCGACGCGATCGTGCACAGCGTCATCTATGACGAGCGGCGCGATCGCGCGGCGGGAGTGCGGGTGATCGACGCGAAGACCAAGGCAACGCGCGAGTACTTCGGGCGGATCATCTTTCTGTGCGCGTCGACGCTCGCCACGGCGCAGATCCTCCTGAATTCCAAGAGCGCGCGCTTTCCCACGGGGCTCGGCAACTCGAGCGGCGAGGTCGGCCACAATCTGATGGACCACATCTCCAAGGCCGGCGCGCGCGGGACCGTCCCGGGGCTCGAGGACAAATACGTCTATGGCCGGCGTCCCACCGGGACCTACATCCCCCGGTTTCGCAACCTGGGCCGGCCGGGCGAAACGAAAGTGGGGTTCCTGCGTGGCTACGGGATTCAGGCAGGGGCGAGCCGGGACGGGTGGGCCCGCGGCGCGGACGAGCCGGGCCTCGGCGTCGAGCTGAAACAACGGCTGCGCGAGCCGGGACCGTGGCAGATCAGCCTGCAGGGGTACGGCGAGTGTTTGCCACGCCACGAGAACTACGTGGACCTGGACCCGGTGCGGACGGATCAGTGGGGGATTCCGCTGCTCCGCATCCAGTGCGCGTGGAGCGACAACGAGCGGGCCATTCGAGAGGATGTGAAGACTCAGGCGGCCGAGATGCTCGAGGCCGCGGGATGCAAAGGCGTCGAAACGTGGGACGACGACGGGCCCCCGGGCTTCAGCGTGCACGAGATGGGCACCGCGCGCATGGGCCGCGACCCCAAGACCTCCGTCCTCAATGCGCATAACCAGGCGCACGACGTGCCGAATCTCTTCGTTTCGGACGGCGCCTGCATGGCCAGCTCGTCGTGCGTGAATCCCTCGCTCACCTACATGGCCCTCACGGCGCGCGCCGCGGACCACGCGGTGAACGATCTGAAGCGCCAGAATTTGTGAGCGTGCGGCGTGCGCAGGCGCAGGTCGCCGCGACGTCGTTCCTGGCGCTGTTCGCGATCGTCGGGCTCGCGCTCTACGGCCTGCCGTTCTTTTACGACTTCATGGTGCGCGACTTCGGCTGGTCGCGCGCCCAGGTCACCTCCGGGAACGCGCTCAGCAAGCTCCTGGTGGGACCGCTGTTCGGTTTTCTGGCCGGGTGGATGGTGGACCGCTTCGGTCCACGCCGCCTGATGGTGGCCGGAATTCTCATGGCGGGCATCGCGCTCGTCGGGCTCGGCATGATCCACACGCTCGCCGGCTTCTACCTCTTCTATCTCTTCAACGCGCTCGGCAACGTCTGCGGCGGCCCACTCCCGAATCAGGTCCTGCTGTCGCGCTGGTTCACCGCCGCCCGCGGCCGCGCCATGGGCTTCGCGTACCTCGGCATCGGCCTCGGCGGTGCGCTGGTGCCGTTCCTCGCCGTGTGGCTGACGCGCGCGGTCGGGTGGCAAGGCGCCCTGCAGGTGCTCGGCGCGTTGATCATCGTGGTGGCGCTGCCGCTGGCGCTGTTCGTGCGAGAGGCGCCGCAAGCCACCTCGACCACCTCCACCAACATCGACCGTCCTCCCATCGGTCCCGTCCTCGGTGCGCCCGCGTTTTATCTGCTCCTCGTCGGCAGCATGTGCTCGATCGCTGCGGTGGGAGGCACGAACCAGCACCTGAAGCTGTTCCTGAGCCTCGACCACGCGTACTCACAGGCCGGGGCGGCGCAGATCGCTTCGCTCGTCCTGGCCTCGAGCCTTGTTGGCCGCCTGGGAGCCGGGTGGCTCGCGGATCGCTTCGCGAAGAAGTACGTGATGCTGCTCATCTATTCGCTCGTCGGCTCGGCGATTCCGCTGCTCTTCCTGACGGGTGTCCGCGCCTCGATCTATCTGTTTGCGGTCGTCTTCGGCCTCGGTCTGGGCGGCGAATACATGGTCATTCCGCTGATGGCGGGCGAGCTGTTCGGCGTGCGCGTGCTGGGGCGCACGATGGGCGTGGTGCTCACGGGGGATGGGATCGCCGAAGCAGTCGCGCCGTGGGTCGTCGGCCGGATGCATGACGTGTCCGGCAGCTACACGAACGGCTTTCTGGCGCTCATCGGCTGCGCGCTGACCGGAGCGATCGCGGTGGCCCTGCTGCCACGCGGCGTGAGGCCGTGAGGATCGGCATCATCATGAACGGCGTCACCGGGCGCATGGGATTGAACCAGCACCTCGTGCGCTCGATCGTCGCCATCCGGGAGCAGGGCGGGGTAAGGCTCGCCGGCGGCGAGCGGTTGCTCCCCGATCCGATCCTCGTGGGGCGGAGCGAGGAGAGACTGCGCGAGATTGCCGGCGCCCACGGCATCGAGCGGGTCTCGACCGATCTCGATAGCTGCCTCGCGAACGCCGCGGACGCGATCTACTTCGACGCGACGCTCACGAGCGCCCGCGTCGACCACGTGCGGCGAGCGATTGCCGCGGGCAAGCACATCTACTGCGAGAAGCCGCTCGCTCCGACCACGGCCGAGGCCCTCGATCTAGCGCGCGCGGCGGAGCGCGCGAAGGTGAAGCACGGCGTGGTGCAGGACAAGCTCTTCCTCCCCGGCATCCGCAAGCTGAAGCAGCTGGTCGACGACGGCTTCTTCGGTCGGATTCTGAGCGTGCGCGGCGAGTTCGGCTACTGGGTGTTCGAAGGCGACGACCAGCCGGCGCAGCGACCGTCCTGGAACTACCGAAAGGAAGACGGGGGCGGGATCATCCTCGATATGTTCGCCCATTGGCGATATCTGCTCGACCACACCTTCGGCGGCGTGACGGCCGTGCACTGCACGGGCGCCACCCATATACCCACGCGTGTGGACGAGGATGGCCGGCGCTACACGGCGACGGCGGACGACGCGGCGTATGCCACGTTCGTGCTGAAGGGTCCGCAGGGCGGGGGGGGCGGGGGGGACGGGGGCGACATCATCGTTCAGTTCAACTCCTTGTGGACGGTCCGCGTCTATCGCGACGACCTGTTGCAGATCCAGGTCGACGGGACCCTGGGGAGCGCCGTGGCGGGCCTACGCACGTGCAAGACGCAGTCGCGCGCCGCGACGCCGCGCCCGGTGTGGAACCCCGACGAGCCGAACCCCTTCGATTTCTATCGACAGTGGGAGGAAGTCCGGGACGCCGCCGAGCCGGACAACGCCTTCAAGGTGCAGTGGGAGCTGTTTCTGCGCCACGTCGCAGCCGACGAGCCGTTCGTCCACGACTTCTTCGAGGGAGCGAAGGGCGTGCAGCTCGCGGAGCTGGGGCTCAAGTCGTGGGCGGAGCGCCGTTGGATCGACGTTCCCCCTCTCCCGAAGGGAGAGGGGGCCAGGGGATGAGGCCGATCACGAGCCGCCTGGCCTACGCAGCAGCGCACGTCGTCTGTGATCCGCAATCGCCAATCGAGATCGACTGGGAGGCGACCCTCGCCTACCGGCGTTACTTGTGGTCGCTCGGTCTCGGCGTCGCGGAGGCGATGGACACGGCGCAGCGGGGCATGGGTCTCGATTGGCCCCAAGCGCGTGAGCTGATCCGTCGTTCGCTGGCTGAGGCGCGCGGGGCCGGCGGCCTGATCGCATGTGGCGCCGGGACTGATCAGCTCGTGCCAGACCCGCGCGTCACCCTCGAAGATGTAGAGCGGGCCTACGAGGAGCAGGTGGGCTACGTCGAGGGGCAAGGTGGGCGAGTGATTCTGATGGCGAGCCGCGCGCTCGCGCGGGCCGCCCGCTCGGCAGACGACTACGTCCGAGTCTACGGCACTATCCTGCGCCAGGTTCGCCGACCAGTCATTCTCCACTGGCTGGGCGACATGTTCGATTCCCAGCTCGCGGCCTACTGGGGCAGACGGGACTTGGGTGAGGCGATGGAGGTCTGCCTCCGGATCATCTGTGAGCACCGCGAGAAGGTCGACGGCATCAAGATCTCGCTGCTCGATCCGGCGCGTGAGGTGGCAATGCGCGCCCGCCTGCCCACGGGCGTCAGGATGTACACGGGCGATGATTTTAATTACGACCGGCTGATTCTGGGCGAGAACGGTGCCTATAGCGACGCGCTGCTCGGCATCTTCGACGCGATTGCGCCCGTTGCGGCAGCGGCGTTGCGCGCGCTCGATCTCGGAGACGTCGCGACCTACCGGGCCGCGCTCGCGCCCACAGTCCCCCTCGCGCGCCACATCTTCGAGCCTCCCACGCACGCCTACAAGACGGGCATCGTGTTCCTCGCGTACCTGAACGGCCACCAGTCGCACTTCCGGATGTTGGCGGGTGCGGAGGGCGCGCGGTCGCGGCAACACCTGACGGAGCTGTTCCGGCTCGCCGACACCGCGGGCGTCCTCGCGGACCGGGAGCGCGCCGCGGAGCGCATGGGGCGCGTGTTTGCCTGATGGACTCGATCACCCGCCTCAGCCTGAATCAAATCACGACGGAGCGCGCCAGCCTCGGAGAGACCGTCGACGCCTGCGCGCGGCACGGCGTGCCGTACGTGGCCGTGTGGCGTCACAAGCTCGCCGAGACGGGCGCGGAGCGGGCGGTGCGCCTCATCCGCGACGCCGGAATCCGGGTCTCGAGCCTGTGCCGCGGCGGCATGTTTCCGGCGGCCACCGCCGCCGAGCGCGCAGCGCGGATCGAGGACAACCGGCGGGCCGTGGACGACGCCGCGGCGCTCGGCGCCGAGGTGCTCATTCTCGTGTGCGGGCCGGCGCCGGATCGGGACATCGCGGCGGCGCGGCGCATGGTCGCCGATGGGATCGCGGCGCTCGTTCCGTACGCCGCCCAGCGGCACGTGCGCCTCGGGATCGAGCCGCTCCACCCCGCCTTCGCCGCCGAGCGGTCGTGCATAACCACGCTGCATGAGGCGATCGCGCTGGCGAAGAAGTTCGACGCGGCAACCGTCGGGCTCGTCGCGGACGTCTACCACATCTGGTGGGACCCGGCGTTGTACGACGAGCTGGCGGGGGCGACTGGCCGGCTCGTCGGGTTCCACGTCTCCGACTGGCTCGTCCCCGTGCGCGACATCGTGATGAATCGCGGCATGATGGGCGACGGCGTCATCGAGCTGCGGCGGATCCGCGAGGCCGTCGAGCGCGCGGGCTATCTCGGCGCGATCGAGGTCGAGATCTTCAACCAGGCGGTGTGGGATACGCCGCTCGATACGCTCGTGCCATTGGTGAAGGAGCGTTATCTCGCATGCGTCTGACGATTGCGTGTCTGCTGGTCGGGTGCGCCGCGGGTGGGAGTGACCTCCCGGTCAATTACGTAGCCGGTCCGTTGATCGAGTTGAACGACAACGGAGCATGGTCGTGGTTCATGGACGAGCGCGCAATCGTGGACGACGGCAAGCTCATCGTCGGATCGGTGCGCGCGGTGGGGGACTATCGCAACGATCGTGATCCCGACTGGGGGAACGTGGAGGTGTCGGTCTACGACCTCGCGTCGGGTGTCGCGCGACATACGGTGTTGCATCGCCATTTGCAGCAGGACGACCATGCGAGCCCGGCGTTCCTCGCCCTCCCGGATGGGCGGTATCTCGCGATGTATACGCAACACGGAGTGGAGCGGCGCACCTATTACCGGCTCTCGGAGCCCCGCAATCCCCTGCGGTGGGGACCGACCGTGACATTCGACACGCCTGGGAGCGCCGCGCAGCCGCTGCGCGGCGACAATGTCACGTACTCGACGCTGTTCCGGCTGGCGTCCGGCCGCATCGTGAACTTCTTCCGCGGCGTGGGCCTCGAGCCGAACTACATGTACTCAGACGACACGGGCCGCACCTGGCATTACGGCGGCCGCCTGGCTCACGGTACGAGCGGCGGGTACAGCCCGTATCTCAAGTACGCCTTCGACGGGGTGGCCACGATTCACTTTGTGATGACGGAAAACCACCCGCGCAATTATGACAACAGCCTGTATCACGCGTTCATCCGCGACGGTGCCATCTACCTGTCCGACGGAACCCGCCGTGGCAAGCTGAGCGAGACGACGGAGACGGACTTGAACGCTTGGGACCTGACGAAAGTATTTCAGGGCGATCCCGACAACGTAGCCTGGATGTGCGATCTCGAGCTGGACGCGGCGCAGCGGGCGTACGTGATCTTCACCGTTCAGAAAGACGGCCGCGGTCTGCCGCGCGGCCGGGGAGGCTTCGACCACCGGTTCGATTACGCCCGCTGGGACGGATCGGCGTGGCGCGTGCACGAGATCGCCTACGCCGGCACCCGGCTCTATGCCGGCGAGGATGATTACACGGGCCTCGCCGCGCTCGATCCCCAAAACCCCGACGTGGTGTACATCTCGACCGACGCGGACCCCGGCACCGGTAAACCGCTCGTCAGTACGGCAGACGGCGAGCGCCACCACGAGTTGTTCCGCGGCAGCACGAGCGACTTCGGCGCCACATGGCGGTGGGAGCCGATCACCGCCAACTCGACGGTCGACAACCTGCGGCCCGTCGTCCCCAGGTGGAAGGATCCCCGGACCGCGCTCGTGTGGATGCGAGGGACCTACAAGAACAATCACGGCAAATGGACGACAAAAGTCGTCGCGAGCATCCTGCCATGATGCTGGCGCAGTCGATGATACGACTGGAAAGTACGAGTGGCGTGTCCGAGCGCACAATGTGAATTTCAAGGACTCATGACGAGTCGCCGCGGGTTCCTGAAGACGGGGGCAGCGCTCCTGGCAGCCCGCTACACGCGCGCGCTGCCCTCCCTGAAGCGCCTGCCCCTCGGCTTTTCCACGCTCGGCTGCCCGACCTGGCCCTGGGCGCGCATTCTGGACTTTGCCGCCGAGCATCAGTTCGCCTCGATCGAGCTGCGCGGGATCCTCACGAACATGGATCTCACCAAGGTGCCCGAGCTGGCGCCCGAGCGCCTCGCCGAGGCGAAACGACAGCTCGCCGCCCACGGGCTCGTCGTCTCCGATCTCGGCGCGTCGGCGCAGATGCACGACATGGACCCGATGAAGCACGCCGCGCAGCTCGACGAGGCGCACCGCTTCATCGATCTCGCCCAGGCCCTGGGCGCCCCGTATGTACGCGTGTTCGGAAACGAGTACGTGAAAGATGTGCCGCGCGATGCGATGCTCGCGCACATCGCCGGCGCGCTGCACGAGCTCGGCGACTACGCGAAGGGCAAAGGGGTCACGGTGCTCATCGAGTCGCACGGCGACTTCACCGACTCGCCGGCGTTGCTCGACATCCTACAGAAGGCCGACTCACCCAACGTGGCGCTGCTCTGGGACGCCCATCACACCTTCGTGTCGGGCAAGGAGCAGCCCGAGGACACGGTGCGGCAGCTGGGACGCTACATCCGGCACACCCATCTCAAAGATTCCGTCCCCGCGGGCAACGACCGGCGCTACGTCCTCACCGGCACGGGTGACGTGCCTGTGAAGCGCCAGATCGCAGCGCTCGCGAAGATCGGCTACCGCGGGTTCTACAGCTTCGAGTGGGAGAAGCGGTGGCACCCAGAAATCGAGGAGCCCGAGGTTGCGTTTGCGCAGTATGCGAACGTTGCGGCAGGGTATCTACGCGAGGCTCAAAACTCTAAGGGGTGAGAGCACGCAGGCGCTGGCGCGCGGAGCCGAGCCCGTCGATGCCCAGCTCGACCACATCCCCGTCGACCAGAAAGCGCGGCGGCTTCTGCCCGAGGCCGACGCCGGCGGGAGTGCCGGTGGAGATGACGTCGCCAGGCAAGAGCGTCATGAACTCGCTGATGTAGCCGACGAGCGTCGGCACGTCATAGACGAGGTCCTTGGTCGAGCCGGACTGCTTGGTCTCCCCGTTCACTTTGAGCCACAGGCGCAGGTTGTGGACGTCGGGGATCTCGTCGGGCGTCGCGAGATAGGGACCGAGGGGCGCGAAGGTGTCGCAGCTCTTCCCCTTGACCCACTGCCCCCCACGCTCGAGCTGGAAGGCTCGCTCCGAGTAGTCGTTGTGCAGTACGTAGCCCGCCACGTGGGCCAGGGCGGCGTCCCGCTGGACGTGGCTCGCGCGGCGCCCGATGACCACCGCAAGCTCCACCTCCCAGTCGGTCTTCGTGCTGCCCCTGGGGATGACGACGTCGTCGTTCGGACCGCCGAGCGCGGTCGTCGCTTTGAAGAACAGCACGGGCTCGGCCGGGATCGCCTGGCCCGTCTCCTTCGCGTGGTCGCGATAGTTGAGACCGACGCACACGATCTTGCTGGGTCGCACGAGCGGTGGTCCGAGCCGCACGCCGTCCGGCACGGTGGGGGCGCGGGGCCTTTCCTTCGCGAGCCAGCGCGCCAGTCGCTCGAGGCCGCCTGAGCCGAAGAACGCCTCGTCGTAATCGGCGCCGAAAGCCGAGACGTCAATGCGCCGCCCTCCGTCCACAATCAGGCCGGGCCGTTCCCGCCCCGGTTCACCGAATCGAATGAGTTTCATCGCTCCCCGAGCCCCTCCCACAATCCTTGCAGATACGTCGCGCCCAACGCGCGGTCGTATAAGCCGTAGCCCGGCCGCCCGCGCTCGCCCCAGATCATCCGTCCATGATCGGGGCGCATCGGTCCGGCGAAGCCCGTGTCGTGCAATGCGCGCAGCACGTCGGCAAGTCTCACGTCGCCCGACGGATGCGGCGTCTCGTGGAATTTCCGCTCCCCGGTGATGTGCACGTTGCGGCAGTGCGCAAAATGAATACGCGCACCGATCCGCCGCACCATTGCCGGCAGGTCGTTCTCGGGGAGGGCGCCGAGCGAGCCGGTGCAGAAGGTGACACCGTTGGCGGGTCGGTCGACGAGCTTGAGGAGTCGCTCGAGATCAGTGCCGCGACAGATGATGCGCGGCAGCCCAAAGATGGGCCAGGGTGGATCGTCGGGGTGGATCGCCATCCGCACGCCCGCTTGTTCGGCGACGGGGACGACGCGCTCGAGGAAGTAGCCGAGGTGATCCCACAACCGCTCGCTGTCGACGTCGCGGTACGCCGTGAGGAGCGTCTGCAGCTCGGCGGGTCCGTACGTCGCGGCCCAACCAGCCAGGTCGCCGGTTCCGCGAGCCAGGTTCACCGCGCTGAGGGCGCGGTCGTCGTAGGCGAGTGCGGTCGAGCCGTCAGGCAGCGGCATCGCCAGATCGGTGCGCATCCAGTCGAACACGGGCATGAAGTTGTAACACAGCACTCGCACGCCCAGCTCGCCCATGGTGCGGATACTCTCGCAGTAGTTCGAGATCAGCCGGTCGCGTGTCGGCCGTCCGAGCTTGATGTCCTCGTGGACTGGAATGCTCTCGACGACGGCTAGGCGGAGTCCCGCGTCAGCGATGTCGTCCTGCAGGTGTGCGAGTCGGTCCTTCGGCCACCGCTCGCCTACCGGCACATCGTACAACGCGCTCACCACTCCATGCACGCCGGGGATTTGGCGGATGTGCGCGAGCGGGATCGGGTCCGCCCGTCCGAACCAGCGGAACGTCATGTACATCGGGCGGTCTCCACCAGCCGGCTCACTTCGGGCGTGCTCGACCGGCCGAAGTCGCCGGCCTGGCCAAGCTTCAGCGCGCCGGCCGCGGCCGCGAACTCCACGGCGTCTTGCGGTGACCGATCGGCGAGCAGAGCCGCGATCAGGCCGGCAGTGAAGCTGTCGCCGCCGCCCACGCGATCCACGACCTGCACCACATGTCTATAGGAGCGGACGACTGTGCCGGCCCTGCTGTCGTACAGCACGGCGCTCCAGGCGTGCTCGCGGGGCCCGAGGATTTCGCGCTGAGTGATGGCGACTGCGCGGCAGCCGAACCGATCCGCCAGCGCGGACGCGAGCGCGTCGCCACTTGCTTCGGCGCCGAGCATCGCGCGCACCGCCTCGCGGTTGCCGATCAACACGTTGGCCTGGCGCGCTAAACGCTCGAGCACTGGGCGCGGATCTCGTCCCCGCCACAGCGCTTCGCGGTAGTTCAGATCGAGGCTGACCGTGACGCCGCGTTCGCACGCAGCCGCGAACCCCTCGCTCAGTGCCCGCGCAGGTCCGTCACCGAGCGCCGGTGTGATTCCGGTTCCGTGGAGCCATTTCGCATGTGCGAGCGCGGCACCCCAGTCCACGTCGGCGGGCGTGATCTGCGAGAACGCCGAGCCGGCGCGGTCGTACACGACGCGCATGGCGCGGAGGTCTGCGCCCGGCTCGACGAAGTACAGGCCGAGACGCGAGCCGCCCCCGGCGCGCAGCACGCGGTCCACCACGACGTCTTCGCGCCGGAGCGCGTCGAGCCCCGCGTCACCGAGGGGACCTTCGGGGAGGCGCGTGATATAGGAAGCAGGGACGCCGAGGTGGCGCAGCGCCACGGCGACGTTGGCTTCGGCGCCGCCGAAGAATGTGTGGAGCACCGGCGAGTCGAGGAGTCGCTCCTCGCCCGGCGGGCTGAGTCGCAGCAGCAGCTCGCCGAACGTCAGGACCGTCATGCGGCTCGAGCCGCGGCCACGGCGTCCACCAGGGCGCGGGCGCGGCGTGTCAGCTCGGGCCACGTGGCGTCGCGTACTATGTCCGAGCTGACCAGCGCGCCGCCCACGCTCACCGCGGCTGCGCCCGCGCGGATCCACTCGCCGGCGTTCTCGAGCGACACGCCTCCCGAAGGAACTACGCGCAGGAAGGGCAGGGGCGCGAGCACCTCCTGCAGGTACCGCGGACCGACTGCGGACGCGGGGAACAGCTTCACCGCCGCCGCGCCGGCGCGTGACGCGGCGAGCAGCTCCGTGGGCGTCAACGCCCCGGGGAGGCAGGGGACGTGGTGGTCGTTACAGTAGCGAACGACGAAACGGTCGAACGTAGGGCTTACCACGAAGCGCGCGCCGCGAGCGATCACGTCGCGGGCGGCCTTCACGTCGAGCACCGTCCCCGCTCCGATCATGCATCCCTTGAGCCCCTCGTCCGACGCGAGGTCGGAGATCGCCTCGAGCGCGCCGGGCGTCGTCAGCGTGATCTCGACGGCGCCCACGTCCCCTGCGACGACAGCGGCCGTCGCGGCACGCAGGTTCGTCGCATCCGGCAGGCGAACGACGGCGATCACGCCGCTCGCGAGCCAGGAGGGGGGCTCAGTCATGGGCGAGCGCCGCCTCCACACCGTCGCGCTCGAGTACGCGCATCCAGCGCGTCGTGGCAGCGACGAAGTCCGGGAGCCGCGCCGCCTCCGCGAGCGACTCGAGTGGCAGTCGCAAGAGCGTGAGGTGCGCGGCGCACGCGAGCGCGAGGCCCTCGGGCGGGCGCCCCCGCCGCTTCCCGAAAGCGACAATGAGTGGCACGACTCGAATCCGCATCTTGGTCTCCTGATGGGTCAGGATCACGCGCCACTCGTGATCGAGCCACGGGTTCCGGAAGCGCTCCACGACTGACTGCGCGAACTCCTGAGCCGCGTCGCCCGGTAGGTCGGTTGCGGGGATGATCTCGTCGAACAACACCCGCCGCAAGAACGCGCCTAGCTGCGGGTGCTCGACCGCCTCGCGAACCGTCCGCACGCCGGCCAGGACCGCGAGCGGCGCCACTGCGGTGTGAGTCGCGTTCAGGAGCCGGAGCTTGCGCTCCTGGTAGAAGCCGATGTCGGGTGCGAACACCACCGACTCGGGACTGAGGTCGATGGGAAACGCCGTCCGCAGCGCTTGCGGGTCGGCCTCGATCGCCCAGAACGAGCACGGTTCCGTGACGGTGAGCAGGGCATCCGCGTATCCCAGGCCGGCCTCTAGGGCCGCTCGCTGGTCGGGGGGAGGAGCGCCGGGCGTGATGCGATCCACCAGAGAGGAACAAAACCGGACGCGGGCGGAGCGCCATGCGTGGAACTCATCGCGGCGCGGTCCTTCCCGCGCCACCTCATCCACCATGGCGGCCAGCTGGGGACCATTGTCGGGGACCAACTCAGTAGGAATCACGAACAGCGGCGGGCCATCGGGCAGGCGCTCGAAGCGAGCGCGCAGCACGTCGGTCAGCCGAGTAGGGAAGCCCGAGGCGAGCTGCAAGCCAGACTCGGTCACGTTGCTCACAATCACCTGGAGCTCCGGCCGCACGGCCACCTCGCGCACCGCGTCCCACTCGGCATCGGCGAGGAGCGCGCGCGAGATTGACCCGATCAGGCGGGTCCGCTCGACGGGCTCACCGTTCGACAGACCGCGTTCCACCAGTGTGAACAGGCCGTCCTGCGCGTTCATCGCCCGTGCCCTTCCTTGTGGCGTGCTTTGCACGACCACAATCCGGCCGTTGAACGCGCCTGTGCGGTTGGCCGCGTCGACGGACGCCGCGCACAGGGCGCGCAGTAGCACGCCGGTACCGAACTGGAGCACGCGCTCTGGGAGCTCCCGCCGGCGGTACGCGCTATCCGGCCAGTGGGTGTGACTCAGACTGGGAGGGATCCTCGCCTCGTGTCTTGCGGGTCGGTGGATAAGCTGCGCGCAAACGCACCAGAGGCAAAGGCCCGCGAACCTCCTTCCCGCCGCCCGCGTATCAGATATACACACCAACCTGGCAGGCTCTATGCTCCAGATGCGCCTTCTGGCCCTCTCCGCACTGCTGGGCGGCCTGGCCTGCGCCCGTGCGGACATCCTGCTGCTCGATCCATCCGTACGACCTCAGACCACCCCCCAATCGATTCGGTTGATTGCACAGGAGCCCGCTCGACCCTATGTGGTCGTCGCGATCGTGTCTGCGCGAGGAGACGTCGAATCAGCTCGCCATCGACTCATTAGAGAGGCGGCGAAGCTCGGCGGCCACGCCGTCCTCCTCGACAATGGCTCATTGACTCGCATCGGCGGTGATCAGAGCACGGAACAGCAAATCACGGGCAAAGTCATTGTCTACAGCGACTCGACGCGGAAGAATTAGAGGCCTTCACGTCGCCACCCAGTCTCGTGCGGCTCCGGAAGTTCGCGTACGTGTTGGATGGACTCGCTCTCGATCCGATCCTCGGATTGATTCCCGGCATCGGCGATGCGGTGGGGGCCGTTCTCGCCGCGTGGATTCTCGTGGAAGCATTTCGCATGGGTGCCTCGCGAGCCACATTGGTGCGGATGGCCGGCAATGTGGCGCTCGACGCCGGACTTGGCGCGATTCCCGTGCTCGGAGATATCTTCGACTTCGCATGGAAAGCCAATCTTCGGAACGTGGCGCTGCTCGAGCGGCATCTGGCAGGGCCGGCACAGGCCAGGCGCGCGGACCGCTCATTCGTTTTGCTTGTGATTTCTGGCGTGCTTGCGCTGGCGCTCGGACTGGTGGCGGTGGGGATTCTGCTGACGCGCTGGATCCTCCACGCCATGGGCCTCGCGTGATGAGCAAGGCGACGTCGAGACGTCAAGCCGAGACGTCTCGACGTCTAGACGTCTGCCTTGGCTCTATTGCCCAACCGTGAAATCAATCCTCTTCATTACATTGCCCGCCTCATCCCGAATCTCTACGTGCCAGGCCCCTTTTGCATCGGCGGGGATCGACTTGCGACTCCACGTGCGCCACGGCGATCCTCCGACTGCGAGCGACACATCGCCGACCTGATCACCGCCGTGGAACCAGACGTGATGCAGTGTCTGGCCGCCTCCGCCCGTCACGCGCATCCACAGCACGACCGTACCGACGCTGTCGGGAAATGCGGTGCCGGTATCCTGCGGTGCACGGTCCGCGACCGAGCGCGCGAGGACGGCTTCGACCGTCGCGGTGCTCGGTGCGGCCGCGGGAGCCGGAGGCGGCGCCGGGGGAGCTGCAGCCTTCGTCGTGTCCTGGGCCACAGCGGGCAGCGCACAGCCCAGGAGCAATACCAGCGTAAGCAGCGCTTTCATGCAGACGCTCCCTGATTGAGGGTTGCTCGTTCTACGCGGCGCCGGCTGCGACGTTCCAACCAGGCGCCCAGAAAGATGGCAATCAGACAGCCCAACAGCGTGCCCGCCATCTGAAATCCCAGCTGATACTCGAGCTGAATCCAGTGACACTTGGGGGCGAAAATCGGCCCGACCAGTCGCCCGCATTTGCTTTGCGAGAAGGCAAAACCCCAGCTCGCGCCGAGTCCAAAGACCAAGGGCAAGAGCGCGACGAAGAAATGGCGCAGCAGAATCATCGGCCACGCTCGATGTGCCAGCGATCCATGACGCGACCTCCTTCGATCACCACATACTCGTCGAAATGCGCTTCGGTCAGGCAGGAATGGTTGGGAATGATCTCGATCTGTTGCCCGACCTTGAACTTGCCCTCAATCGCGGCGGGCGCGGCGGCGCGGATCATCCCGTGCTCCTGCGACAGCGAGGCGACCGTGAGCTCGGGGTGGTCCTTCACCGCACCGAACGCGGGCTCGAGACCCATATGCGTAGGCCCCAGATCCTTCGAGAGAGAGAGCGCACCCGCATCCACGACGAAGTGCGACGCCCCGGGCTGGTGCGACACGACCGTCGCCAGTACCGTGACCGCGACGTCCTCGGGCTCACAACTGCCAATCAGCACCATGGTCCGGTCATAGAAGATGTAATTCCCGGGCCGAGCTTCTGTGACGCCCGTCAAGCTTTTTGCGGCCGTCATCGCGGGCGTCGAGCCGACGCTCACGCTGGGCACGGGCAGCCCGTCCTTCCGCAGCAGCTCCGCGAACCACACCATGACCTGCCGTTCCTGCTCGGCGATCTGCGCCGCCTCGTCCCTGTTGCGCGTGTGATACGCGTGTCCGGAATGGCTGAGGATGCCGTCGAACACGAGGCCACGCTCCGCGCCGAGCTCGCGTGCGACCTCGAGCCCGTAGCGCGAGGAGGGATCGACCCCGGCGCGGTGATAGCCGCAGTCCACCTTGAGCCAGACGTGCAGACCGCTGCCCGCCAGCGCCTTCGCCGTGTCCAGATCATCCAGAATGACGCGGACGGTGGCGCCTGCCTGGGCGATGCGCTGGACGTGCGCCACGTGCGACGGATCGAGCGGGAACGCCCAGGTGAGATCCGTAAAGCCGCCGCGTACAAACGCCTCGGCCTCGAACAGCGTGGACACCGTGATCCCGTGGGCGCCGTACGCGACCTGCCGGCGCCCCAACTCCAGGCACTTGTGCGTCTTGATGTGCGGCCTGAGCGAGACGCCGAGGCGCCGCGCCCGGTCTGCCATTTGCTTGAGATTGCGCTCCATCACGTCGCGATGGAGCAGCAGGGTGGGCGTTTCTACGTCGAGCATTCAACCTGTCGCGAAGGTGCCGCCCTATCCATCGATCCGGCGGCCGGTGACCTCCACCCGTTTCAAGCGCTCGATCCGTCCCGAGCCTCCCACGAAATGCGACGCCACCCAGCTCGTGAGGCTGACGATGATCGCGCCCCACGTCGCCGACCAGAGTCCGGCGACATGGAACCCCGGGACCAGCCACGCCACAAGTGCGAGCGAAATCCCGTTCACGATCAAAATGAACAGCCCCAGCGTGAGGATGGTCAGTGGCAGGGTGAGAATAAAAATGATCGGCCGGATGAGCGCGTTCACGAACCCCAACACCAGCGCGGACACGATCAACGCACCCGTGCTCGCGAACGCGATGCCCGGGAGCAGTTGGTCGGCGACCCACAGTCCCAGGGCGGTGATCACCAGTCTGACGAGGAAGCCTCTCATGGATAGGAAGATAACCGGTGCGCGCGACCGGCGACGAACCGGGCCGTCATGCCCGGGCGCGCCTGCACGCCCAGCTTGGAATCGATCAGAATCGTGCCGCTCATGGAGTCTCGCCCTGACGGCGCGAGCGACAGCCCGGCAAATGGCCCCAGGTCCGCCGGCCAGCCGCTGACGATGGCCTGCTCCGGTTGGCCGAACCAGCTCACCGCCAGCGTTTCGGCGCGCGGGGCGCGGAACACGATCTGCCCGCGGAAGATGCAGTCCCGATCCACTACGATCGTCGTCGTATCGAGGGTAATGTCGCCCAGGCGGAAGCGATCACTCATCGGCGGTGCGTCGGGGAAGGTGAGGGTGTCGCCACGGACGACTACCCAATGGCCCGCATAGGGGAGCGAGTACCGGCGCAGGCGGTCGAACTGATGTCCCGAACAGGGGTTGGAACGGCCACACGCCGCGACCGCACATGCCACGGCGGCGATCACGGCACGCATCAGAACTCCGTCGTATCTCTCGCTACCGTATCCGACTGATGGACCCGCGCGCTCATCGAATCCGCGGCGGTCATCGCGCGACCCACGGCGCGGGCGCCGGGAATCTTGGAGCCGGCGAGAATACTGTCCTTCTGGCGCTCGGTGAGGGTGTCGCGGTTCACGGTCTGGCTCGATTTGTCGGAGCTGCCGCATGCCGCGATGAGGCAGATCGGAACAACCCAGAGGATGGATTTCATGGCTGGCAACTTTAATGAACCGGCGTACACTTGCAACCCAACCTGGCTCCTGGGAGATCAGATGCGCCGTCTCGCCCTCGTTGCTGTGCTCCTCGTGGCGGTCGCGTGCCGCTCCTCGCTCGCGCGTCGTTTGTCGGAAGGCAAGTGGGTGGACCTCACGTACGACTTCGACTCGACCACGATCTACTGGCCGACGGCCCAGCCGTTTCACCTCACGGTCGTCTCGGCACAGCGCACGCCGGGCGGCTACTACTACGCCGCCAATAACTTCGCGGCCGCCGAGCACGGCGGAACCCATCTCGACGCGCCGGTCCACTTCGCCGAAGGCAAGCGCACGACCGACCAGGTCCCCGTCACCCAGCTGATGGGACCGGCGGTGGTCATCGATGTCAGCCATCAGGTGGACTCGAGTGTCGACTATCGCGTGCGCCCCGCCGACATCACGGCGTGGGAAAGTGTTCACGGCGCGATCCCTCGCGGTACCATCGTGCTGATCCACACGGGCTGGGGCAGCCGCTGGCCCGACCGCGCGCGCTATCTCGGCACGACAAAAACGGGAGCGGCCGCGGTTCCGGAGCTGCACTTCCCGGGCCTGGACCTCGATGCGGCGCGGGAACTGGCGCGTCGCAAAGTCAATGCGGTGGGGATCGATACGCCCAGCATCGACTATGGGCAGTCGAGCATTTTCGCCGTGCACCGCCGCCTGTTCGCGGTGAACATTCCCGCGTTCGAGAATGTCGCCAATCTGAGTCAGGTCCCGGCGACGGGTGCCTACGTCATCGCGCTGCCGATGAAGATCAAAGGCGGGAGCGGCGGGCCGCTGCGGATCGTAGCGCTGCTGCCTTAAGACGTCGGCAGTCCCTTCCGCAGCACGTCTTCCATGACGTCGCCGAACCGATCGACCTCGGCGAGCGTCGTGTAGACGTTGGGAGTGATCCGCAGGCAGTTGAACTCTGGATGCGCGATCGGCGTCACGATGATCCGATGCCGGTCGAACATGAAGCCGGCGAGTTTCCCCACGTCGAGCTGGCCCGGGGTGAAAGACGCAAGCCCGCACGACTGCGCGGGATCGTAGGGCGTGAGGATCTTCACGCCCGGGACACGCTCCAGCCGCTTGGCCCAGCGATCGCGCAGGAACCTGAGCCGCGCGGCTTTCCGCTCCGGCCCGATCCCGTCCAGAAAATCGAGCGCTTCGACGATCGCGTTGTGGTTCGCCGCCGGGTGCGTGCCGATCTCCTCGAACTTGCGGATGTTGTCGTTCATCTCGGGCGGCGCGGCCATCATCGGCCAGATCTTGGCGATCTTCGACCGCCGCACATACAGGAAACCGGTGCCGATCGGCGCCGTGAGCCACTTGTGGAGGCTGGTGCCGTAGTAATCGCAGTCCAGCTCGTCGCGGGTGAACGGGAAATGCGCGTACGCGTGTGCGCCATCCACGATCACCTCGATGCCGCGCGCGCGGCCCAGCTGGCAGATCTGCTTCACCGGAAAGATCTGGCCCGTGAGGTTCGTGATGTGGCAGAAGTGAATGACCTTCGTGCGCGGGGTGATCGCCGCTTCGATGCGCCGGGCCAGATCCTCCTGGGACGGCGGCGGTACCGGAAACGAGATCTGCTTCAGCACGATGCCATCCCGTCGCTCGCGCTGTTTCCAGGTGGTGATCATCCGCGGATAGTCCTGCGTCGTGGTCAGCACTTCGTCGCCGCGCTGCAGCGGTATGCCGAGCTGGACGATCTCGAGCGCCTCGCTGGCGTTGCGGGTGATCGCCATCTCCTCCGGATCGCAGCCGAAATTCGCCGCCAGCCGCCGGCGCACCGCTTCGATCTCCGGCTCGATCCACGCCCACATCGTGATCGCCGGCGCCTGGTTCGAGACCGCGAGATAGCGTTGAAATGCGGCATTGACCACGCGCGGTGACGGCGCGACGCCGCCGTTGTTCAAGTTGATCATCCCGCGATCGATGTCGAACGCGGCCTGGATCTCGCGCCAGAAATCTTCGTCCTGGGCGACGTCGGTGGCGCTCCGGCCGTCGGCGTGCCGGACCGCAGGAAGAATGCGCGAGAGGGCGTCGCTCTTGAGCGCCGGCAGTGTGGTGCCGGCGGCGAACAGTGAACGCAGGAAGTGGCGGCGAGTGGCCATCAGGAGCCTCGTGGGAGACGACGGATCAGGAGACTATACGCGAAGAGATTCACGGTGAGCACCAAGGTCCCGAGCGCGACTTGCACACCAGCCGTCAACCCTTTCGGATAGATCACCGGCAGGACGTAGTGTTCGACGAACCCGCCGGCGTATCCCTGTTGGCCGGCGCGCGCGCGCAAGCTGTTTTCGAGCGGCGTCAACGGGCAGATCCCACCACGGTACTCGATGAGGATACCCCACAACGCGCAGGGAATGTGGACCGCCGCCACCCATCTCCAGCGCCACGCGAGAAAGCCGCCGAGCACCACGAACAGAATGAACAGCCCGTGGAACGCGACAACCGCATTCGCGAGCAGCCGGGAGAGCACCCGTAGGTAATAAAGCAAAACCCCCCGCCCGGCCAGAGCCGGACGGGGGGCGAGAAGCGATTGCTGAGATGCTAGGCGCCGAGCACGCTGATGGCGGGCGCCAGGATACCCTGGAACAACGTCCCGATGCGCTCGACCGCGTCGCCGAGATGATGCAGCGCATCTTGTTCATCCGCATTCAGGCCATCCGCGTCGGCGCCGGCGCACGTCAGCGAGAAGCTGGTCGATGTACCGGTGACGGTGCACGTGGCGAACAGCCCGCCGTCCACCTTCGACGTGATCGTGCCGCTGACGGTGCCGGCCGTCTGATCGACATTCAGCGCGCCGTCCAGCGTTACGCCTTCGCCACCATGCTCGAAGCGGAACGACACCCTGAGGCTCGCGCTCGTCTGGGTGACCGTGGCCTGCTGCCAGTCCCGCACGTGGATGTCGCGGGAGTTGATGTCGAAGGAGACGTCCTCGGTGACGGAGATGCTCGACGTGCTGCCGGAAGCCGAAATCGATCCGTTGAAGCGCACCGAGTCGGGCGACGACGCACCGTTCGTGATGTAGCCGGCCGTCGTGATGGTCGCCGAGTTGGCCGTCTGGCCGGAGAGCGTCACGGTGTAATTGACGTACACCGGGCTCCCGCCGACACCGGCGACGATGATGTGCAGCTTGGGACTGCCGCTGCCGGTTTCATCGATGAGATCGATATAGCCGACTTCGACGAGCGGATTCGCAGGCTGCCCGGTCAGCTCGTTGATCGCGTACAGGATGAACCGCACGCCGGTAGTCGGCGCGCCGGTACGTGCGGTTGCGACGTACGCCGACGTCCCGAAATCCCATTCGAATGTCTTGCCCACCACACCAACCGGGAACAGCGCCGCCGTCGCGCGCACGCTCATCTGCGGGATGAGCCGGGCGAAGGTGCGGGCGGCCAGGATGCGGCGGGCGTAGGGCCGCAGGTCGGACGACTGTGTCAACGGATTGACCGCGCTGGCCAGCGCAAGCGCCGGCAGGGGACCGGGGGCCGTCGGCTGAATCGATGCGGAAACGGCCGAGAAGCTGTGGAGCGGGGCGGCATTGAACATCGTATCGAGCGACGCGAGCTGCGCACTCGTCGCCTGAGCATTGGCGAGCGACTTTGGTGCGATAGACTCCTTGCCACAGGCGCCCGTGACGGCTGCCAGCATGAGCCCGGCAAGCGCGGGACGCAGGAACGACCGCATACGGCCTCCGCATCGAAAAAGTGGGGGCGAAACTGAATTCTGCAGGCGCTCAGGCCGGAGGGGCTGTGACCCTCCGCACGTCTCGCCAGGCTAGGCGATCACGCCACCGCCGAGCAGTCGATCATCGGCGTCGTACAGCACGCCCGACTGCCCTGGCGTAATCGCCCGGACCGGCTCAGCGAGCCGGAGCGCGATGCGGCCGTCCGCCTGCGCAGCAATCGTGCCGGGGACGGCACGCGCGCGATAGCGGCACTGCACCCACACGGCGTCCCCGGCCGCGAGCGGGTCGGCGAGCCAGTTGACCTCTGTCAGAGACAACTCGTGTCCGAACAACTCCGCCCCGCGGCCGACGACCACCTCGCGCGTGTCGGGCCGGATCGCCACGACGTACAGCGGCTCGTCGAACCCGCCGGGCAGGCCGCGGCGCTGGCCGACCGTGTAGCGCGCGAAGCCGTCGTGCTCGCCGATCACCTCACCACCGGTCGTGACGAGGGGACCCGGGACGAGTGCCGGTGCGTCGGCGGGAAGGTGCTTCTCGAGCACCGCGACATAATTGTCGTCCGGCACAAAACAGATCTCGACCGACTCCTGCTTGTCGGCGGTGACCAGGTCCAATCCCCGTGCCACCGACCGTGTCTCCGCCTTGGTGAGCTCACCCACCGGGGTCAGCATGCGGCGCACCACCGCGCGATCGATTCCCCACAGGAAGTAGGACTGATCCTTCTGCCGGTCGCGGCCGCGGTACAGCGCGCCACGCTGCGCGATCGCGTAATGACCCGTCGCGATCGCGTCGCAGTCGAGCGCATCGGCGTGGTAGAGGAAGTCGCGGAACTTGGTGAACGAGTTGCAGCGCACACACGGGATGGGCGTCCGGCCGCGGGCGTACTCGGACACGAAGTTGTCGATGACGTCGTGCCCGAAGCGGTCCTCGAGATTGAGGACGTAATGCGGGATGCCGAGCTTGTGCGCGACCAGCTTGGCGTCGGTGATCGAGTCGAGCGAGCAGCACGGACGGTCGGGGACGCTGTCGCCGTAGCAGAACAGCTTCATCGTGGCGCCGATCACCTCGTGGCCCTGCTCGACGAGCAACGCGGCGGCGACGGAGCTGTCCACGCCGCCCGACATCGCCACGAGAACACGGCTCATCGCACGTCCCGAACTCTACACGTCGCCACGACTGCACGTCGGCACGCAGTCGTGTCGTGCCGACATGCCGACGTGCAGACGTGCAACCTGATTACCGATGCAGAACGGCTGATAACGACCTCACCTTGTCAACAATCTTTGGCAGCACAGCGGAGACAGCTTCTACGTCTTCCAAAGTGCTGTCCTTGCCAAAGGAAAACCGCAGCGCCGCGATGCCAAGCTCGCGCGGGACGCCCATTGCGGTGAGCACATGCGACGGCTCCACCGCCCCGGTGCTGCACGCCGATCCGGACGAGCAGGCAATGCCGGCGAGATCGAGATGCATCAGCAGGGCTTCGCTATCGGTGCCGGGAATCGAGACGTTCGAGATGTGCGGCGCGCGCTCCGCTTGCCAGCCATTGATCACCGCGTCGGGCACGATCGCCAGCAGGCGGCGCTCCAACTCGTCGCGCAGCTCGCGCAGCCGCGGCGCCAGGGCCTGCTGCTCTTCGACCGCCAAGCGGGCCGCGGTCCCGAGCCCGACGATGCCGGGCACGTTCTCGGTCCCGGGCCGAATGCCGAATTGCTGTCCCCCGCCGTGGATGATCGCCTCGACGGCCTTCCGGTCACGCACGATGAGTGCGCCGACGCCCTTGGGAGCGCCGATTTTGTGGCCGGAAATGGTGAGGAGAGAGCAGCTGACGTCGCGCAGCGAGACTGGAACCTTACCGAACGCCTGGACGGCGTCCGAGTGGAACAGCACGCCGGAATCACAACATCGCGTCGCTACCTGTGCTACGGGTTGGACGGTGCCGACCTCGTTGTTGACCCACATCACGCTGACGACTGCGACGCCGCCCCCCCGCGTGAGCGCCGCCTCGAGCGCCGCGGTGTCGACCAGTCCCGACGCCGTCACCGGAAGCACGATCTCTTCGCCACCCAGGTGCTTAACGGCGTGGGCGGCGGCTAACCCCGCCTTGTGCTCCGCGGCGGAGACGGCGACACGGAACGGACCACCGCGATCACGCGACGCGAGTGCCGCCCCGATGATCGCGAGGTTGTCCGCCTCCGTGCCACCCGAGGTGAACACCACCTGATTCGGCTCGGCGCCGACGGCGGTCGCGACCGCGCGCTTCGCCTCCTCGAGTCCGGCGCGCGCGGCCCGGCCGAAGCGGTGCGCCGACGAGGGATTCCCGAAGGCTTCCTTCCCGAGATAGGGAAGCATGGCCTCGAGGACCTCCGGCCGCACCGGCGTCGTCGCGGCGTTGTCGAGATACGTGAGGCGCTTGGTCATGGAAGGCGCAATCTACAAACTAGATGGACTGCACGCCAAGCCGCAGCACATCATCCACTTCCTGCGTCTCGCCGGTATAGAAGGGCTCCCCGTAGCGCCGCCGGATGAGTGATCCGTAATGGGCGGACTGTACGCGGATCAATTCGTAGAGGTCCTGGCCGGTGGGGTGGATCTCGCCGGCAGCCTTTGCACCGGTGAACTGCGACGCATAGCAGTGGATCGCTGCCATCTTCGCTTCAAACACGTCCGAAATGTCCACGACGAACGTCGGCTTCACCGGATCTTCGCGATAGGCGAGCGCATACAGGATCTTGAACGGGCGGTGAGCCTCGCCGCCCGTTCCCGGCTCATACTTCGCCAAGCCCGCCAGATAACACGCGTCGCGCCCGAGCTCGGACGCGATGCGGTGATCCGGATGGCGCCCAACGGGGAAGGGGAGGATGACGACACGCGGTCTCAGGCGCCGAACCATTTCGACGATTTTCTTCCGTGACGGTTCATCGTTCGTCAGGTAGGCATCCCGCATCCCGGCATTGAGTCGCACCGCGACGCCCAGCGTTTTCGCGGCGCGGTCGGCTTCCGCGGCGCGCGTCACCGCGTCACCCCGCGTCCCCATTTCGCCCTGCGTGAGGTCGAGGATCCCCACGCGATGGCCCGCTTTCGCCGCCTTCGCGAGCGTCCCACCGCACGTAAGCTCGACGTCATCGCGGTGCGCGGCGATAGCTAACAGGTCAACGGTTTGACCGTCATTCATAGCGCAGTGCCTCGACCGGATCGAGTCTCGCCGCGCGGGCCGCGGGCGCGATGCCGAAGACGAGCCCAACGAGGATCGATGCGGCGGTGGCGATCGCCGCGGGCACGACGGGGATCGTCGTGCTAAACGCGAGCAGCCGCTTCAGCACCTCGCCGACGCCCACGCCCAGCGCGATGCCGATGATGCCGCCCAGCAGCGTCAGTGTGGCGGCCTCGACGAGGAACTGCCACAGGATGGCCCGGCGCGTCGCACCGAGCGCCTTGCGCAGGCCGATCTCCCGGGTCCGGCTCGTCACCGAAACCATCATGATCGCCATGACTCCGATGCCTCCTACCATCAGGGCGATGCTCGAGAGCACGAGCATGACGAAGAAGAATGCGAACGTCAGGCTGTCGAAGATACTCAGCACCTGATCGGACGTGAGCAAATCGAACGTGTTGGCGTCGCCCACGCGCAGGCCGCGCAGCCGCCGCAAGCTCACCGTTGCGGCATCCATCGCGCGGCTGACGCTGACCTCCGGCTTCGGCTTCACGAGAATGATCAGGCTGTTCCATTCGTCGATGATGAAACTGCGCCGCGCCGACTCGAACGGCACGACCGCGGCGATCTCGGGTGTTCCCGGCACCTCGAAGATGTTGGTGGGTCGTTGCCAGACGCCAATGACTTTGAACGGATGTCCCCCGATCCGGAGGACGCGGCCGAGCGGATTGACGGCGCCGAAGAGGCGATCGATGGTCCGCTGCTCGACGATCGCGATCGGTTCGCCCCCGCGCAGCTCGGCCGCGGTAAACGAGCGCCCGGACGAAATGCCGCCGCCGAGGATTTCCATGAAGCGGTCATCGGCCCCGAACACGCCGAGGATCCGGGTGTGATTGCCGCCGTACTCGAATCTCTCAAAGACCTGCGTCCAGATCGCCGCGTAATGAATTTCGGGCAGGCGGGCAATCGCGTCGGCGTCCTGCGCGAGCAGCTTTGGGCGGATGCGCACCTCACGTGGCACCGCGTCGGGATTCACTCCCGTGGTAGAGAAATACCGGAGCACGCGGAACGTGGTCGGACCGACGACCTCGAGCGTATTGACGATCTGCTCCCGGAAGCCGGCGACGATGGAAGCCATCGCCATGACCGTGGCGATGCCGATCACGACGCCGAGCACCGTCAGCGCCGAGCGCAGCTTGTTGGCGCGGAGCTGGTCGAGCGCGATGCGCCAGCCCTCGCGGACCGAGTCGAGTTTCATCTACTCTTGGCGGAGGGCTTCGATGGGATCGAGGCGCGACGCGCGATGCGCGGGGTACACGCCGAACGCCACCCCCACGACGATACCCAGCAGCAACGCGAGGCCGATGGACCACGCCGTCACGCGCGCGGGGAGCGGCGATACGGCCTGCACCAGTCCCGCGAGCCCGGCGCCCACGGCGAGGCCGGCGATCCCGCCGAGCACCGACAGCGTCAGTGCCTCGGCGAAAAACTGGCGCCTGATGTCACGGCGCGCGGCCCCCAGGGCTTTCCGAATCCCGATTTCGCGGGTGCGTTCGGTGACGCTCATGAGCATGATGTTCATGATGACGATGCCGCCCACGACGATGCCGATGACGACGACGGCTGGCACGACCGTGAAAATGACGCGGGTGAGCTTGGCCCAGAACGCGATCAGTCCCTCACCGGTGTCGATGGTAAAGTCGTTATCCGTGCCCGGCCGCAGGCGGTGCGCGATGCGCATCGCCTCCTCGGCGCGCAGCATCGCGGGCGCGACGCCATCCGCCGTCGCCATCTTCACCGAGATCACCATCGTCTGGCGGCGCCCGTACATCGATTCGAACGTGGAGAGCGGCAGCATCACGAAGCCGTCCCACGATTGTCCGAGCACCGTGCCCTTCTTCGCGATCACGCCCTTCACGACCAGCTGAATGCCGTGGACCCGAATCATCCGGCCGATGGCCGCTTCAATATTCCCGAACAGCTTGTCGGCGACGTCGTAGCCGAGCACCGCGACGTAGCGCCGCTGCTGCACGTCGATGTCGGTGAGCGGCTCGCCGGCCGCGAACGTGTAGTCCTGCACCGTCACGTAGGGCGCTGTGACGCCAAAGATGAAGACGTCACCGGTCGTGCGGTTGCGCCATTGCACGTCCGCCATCGGCGTCGGCCAACCCGACTGCAGGGCGATCGCCTGCGCATCGGGGACGGCGCGCTGGATGAAGCCGACGTCCTCCGGCGCGATGATCGGCCGGCGCTGGATCTGCTTCCATGCCTCATCGTCGATGAATCCCACCTGAATCGGATCACGCCGGATCTGAAACGCGTTGACGCCGACGATCGCGCCGGCCAACCGCTCGCGGACGTATGCGTTCATGCCCTGGATCACGGCGACGACGGCGACGAGGAATGCGACGGAGACGATGATGCCGAGCAGTGTGAAGAACGAACGGAGCTTATGACTCCAGATCGTATCGACGGCGAGAATCACGGCTTCGAAGAGGGGCACGGCTACAAAGCTAAGGGCGGCAAAGGCGCCACGGGCGGCACGGCCCTGCCGCCCTTACCGCGATTGCCGCCCTTATTCGTATCTCAACGCTTCCACCGGATCCAGCCGTGCCGCCCGACTCGCCGGGTACAGACCGAACCCGACGCCGGTGAGGGCCGACGCCAGCAGGGCAGCCACGATCGACCACAGCGGCACGTTGGCGGGGATCGGCGTGATGTGGGAGATCAGGAAAGCGAGCAGCCCGCCGCCCAGCATACCGATCGCCCCACCCACCAGCGTCAGCGTCGAGGCCTCGACGAGGAACTGCCACAGGATGGCGCGGCGCGTGGCGCCCAGCGCCTTGCGCACCCCGATCTCCCGGGTGCGCTCGGTCACGGAGATCATCATGATCGCCACCACGCCGACGCCGCCGACCATCAGGCCGATCGAGGACAACACCAGCATGACGAGGAAAAACATGCCCGTCACCTGATTCCAGGAGTCGAGGAGCTTGTCCTGCGTGACGATCGAGAAAGTGTTGTCCTGGCCCGGCTTGAGCCCGCGGAGCGAGCGCAGGGTCGCGACGACCTCGTCCATCGACTCCTGCTGGGTATAGCCGGGTGACGGCGCGACCGCGAGTCGCATCCAGCCCTTGAAGTAGGGCACGCTCTTCACGAACGCGCCGTGCGGAATGCCCACGAACGGCGGCGCCGCGCCACTGAACAGACTCGGCGGCTGCGAGTACACGCCGATGACGACAAACGGCGATCCGGCGATGTGGATCGTCTGACCGATGGGGTCGCGCCCCCGGAACAGTTGATCCTCGAGCTTCCGGTTGATCACCGCGACCGGACTGTTCGAGAGATCCTCGAACCGCGTGAAGGTGCGGCCGGGGTACACGTCGCCGCCGTTCACCTCCACCCACTCCGCCGACAGCCCGGACACGTTCACCGACTCGAGCCGCCGATCCCCGAACTCGACGGTGGCGGAGCTCTCTTCCCGGCGCGTCACGAACCGCACCGATGGCAGCGCTCGGATCCGGTCCGCCTCCAGCTCCTTGATGGCCGGATTGCGTCGCCACGGGCTCGACTCGTCCGAGCCGTCCGACACGTTGATGCCGGCCTGGAAGAAGCGCCACACGAGGAACGTGCGCGGCGCGATCGACTCGAACACACCGGCGACGCTCTTGTTGATCCCGCTGATCATCGCGGCCATCAGCATCACCACCATCACGCCGATCGCGACGCCCAGAATCGTGAGCGCGGCGCGGGCCTTGCTGGCGCGCAGCGACGCGAGGGCGATACCGACCCCTTCGAACAGGCTTCCCCCGGTCATGTCTCGGCCCGCAATGCGGTGATCGGATCGAGCCGGGCCGCGCGCGTCGCGGGGTAGACGCCGGCGATGATCCCCACGCCGGCGCCGAGAATCACCCCCACCACGATCGACCAGGGAGCGACAGCGGCGGGGAGCGGCGTCGTGGCGGCGACCAGCGCCGCCAGCGCGATCCCAATGCCGACACCGGCTCCGGCGCCCACGGTGGCGAGCGTCGTGGATTCGACCAGGAACTGTCGCAGGATGTCGCTGCGCCGCGCCCCGAGCGACTTGCGAATGCCGATCTCGCGCGTGCGTTCCGCCACCGCCATCAGCATGATGTTCATGATCACGATCCCGCCCACCACGAGCGAGATCGCGACGAGGCCGGGTAGGGCGTAAAACAGAATGCGGCTGATCTTGCCCCAAAAGTCGAGCACCTCGTCCGCGGTCTCGAGGGCGAAGTCATCGGCCTGACGCGGCCGCAAATGGCGGCGGCTGCGCATCACCGCTTCGGCCTGCGACATCGCCTCCCGCATTTCGGATTGCGAATTGGCTTTGATCGCCAGGGCGTCGACGACCCGCGGCGGATTGACGAAGCGCCGCAGCGGGGCGCTGGACGGCGCGACGGCGAACTTGTCGAGCGACAGCCCGAAGAGGTTGCCCTGCTTCTCCACCACGCCGATGACGCGGTAGGGGATGTCGAAGATCTTCACCTCGCGGCCGATCGGGTCCTGGCCTTCGAACAGTTTCTCGGCCAAGTCGTGCCCGATCACGACGACCGGGACGCCGGCGAGGACTTCCTGCCCCGTGAAGGCCCGGCCCGCCTCGATCGTGAGCGAGCGGATATCGAAATAGAGCTCCGTCGCGGCGGTGACCTGCACGTCCTTGGCCTGCCGGCGGCCGGCGCTGAGGGTGGCGCGCGTGTTCGATTCCCAGGCCGCGACGACGGGCACGCTCATGCCGTGCGCCACCGCCTGCGCGTCTTCGTAGCTGACGCGCGGCCGGCGCATCCACGACCGCCACATCGAGTCGGTGACATTGCCGAGCTGCACGTCGGGAAACTGGCGCAGGCGAAACGTGTTCACGCCCAGCAGCGTGCCCGCGAACTTGTCGGTCATGTAGCGGTTCATCCCTTCGACAACGGAGACGACGGCGATGAGGAACATCACGCCGATGAACACGCCGATGATCGAGAAGCCGCTCTTGAGCTTCTGCGCCCGGATGGTCTGGAAGGCGAGGCGGACGGCGTCGAGAAAGGACACCGCCGCTACTCGTAGCGCAACGCTTCTACGGGATCGAGTCTCGCCGCCTTACTGGCGGGATAGATGCCGAACAAGAGGCCGGTAACGGCCGCCATGAGCAGCGCGACGAAGATCGAGATCAGCGGCACGTACGCTGGGACGGGCGTCATGGTGTGCAGCAGGAACGCAATCAGCCAGCCCAAGGCCATGCCGACGATGCCGCCGACGAGGGTCAGCGTCGCGGCTTCCACCAGGAACTGCCACATGACGGCGCGCCGCGTCGCACCCAGCGCTTTGCGCACGCCGATTTCGCGCGTGCGTTCGGTGACCGAAATCATCATGATGGCGACGACGCCGATGCCGCCGACCATGAGACCGACGAGGGACAACGCCCACATCAGCATCTTCGCGACCTTCGTAAAGTCGTCGATGGTCTTCGTGTACACTTCCTGCGTCACCGCATCGAAGTTGTTCTTCTGGCCGGGCCTGAGCCTGCGCATCGTGCGCATCGCAATGGTGACGTCGTCGATGGCGCGCTGGAGGGACACGGAATCCTGTGGCACGACGAACATGTCCATCCAGCCGCGCCAATGCGGCACATCCTTCATCAAGGTCCCGTGCGGAATCATGATCTCGGGGCGATCGGATTCGCCAAACAGACGGGGCGGGGGATCATAGACGCCAACGACGTCGTACGGGAGACCGGCGATCTTGATGCGCCGATTCATCGGGTCGCGCTGGCCGAAGAGATTCTCCGCCAACTTGCTATTGATCACGGCGACGTGCGCGTTGGCCGCGTCCTCGAGATACGTGAACGACCGTCCGGCACTGATGTGGCCGCCTTCGATCCTTGGCCAATCCGCGTTGCGGCCGTGGAGGGCGGTGCCGGCAAAACGGTGCCCCTCGAATTCGATGTCCGCCGAGGCAAACTCATCCACGACCACGAAGGCGACCGAGGGCAGCGTGGTGAGTCCGGTGGCCTCGTCCATCGTAATGGGGGGCCGTCGCCGCCAAGGGTCGGGGTCCTCGGGATCCTGGTCGTTCTGCCCGCCCCAGTAACGGCCCACCCAGAACGTCTTGGGGCCGAGCGACGCGAGCATGTCGGAAACGCCCTTTTTGAAGCCGCTGATCAGCGCGCTGTTGACCATCACGACCGTCACGCCGATGGCCACGCCGAGGATCGTGAGGGCCGCGCGCAGCTTGTGTGCGCGGAGTGATGAGAGCGCGATGCCGACGCCTTCGAAGAGGCCGGTCACCGGTTACTCCTGCCGCAGCGCGGCAATGGGGTCGAGTCGCGCGGCGCGCGTGGCGGGGTACACTCCGGCCAGCACGCCAACGCCCGTGCCCATGATGACGGCCACGACCACCGAGGCCGGAGACACGCTGGCCGGCAGCGGCGAGACCGCGTTGATCAAGATCGTCAGGCCGATGCCCGCGATGATGCCGAATGCCGCCCCGACGGTCGCGATCGTCGTCGATTCCGCGAGGAACTGGCGCAGAATATCGCGACGGCGCGCGCCCAGCGATTTGCGCAGCCCGATTTCGCGCGTTCGCTCGGCCACCGCCATCAGCATGATGTTCATGATGACGATGCCGCCGATCACGAGCGACACGACGACGACGCCGGGCATGACCGTCATCAGAATGCGATTGATGCCGGCCCAGAAGCGCTGGACGCCTTCCGACGTGTCCAGCACGAAGTTGTTGTCTTGCTGCGGCCGCAGGTGACGGCGGCTGCGCATGATGCCCTCCGCCTGCTCCATCGCCTCGTGCATTTCCCCCGCGGAGCCGGCCTTGACGAAGAACGCATCGAGGATCCCAGGCGGATTGACCAGATTTTGCGCCGGTGACAGCGCCGGGACGACGACGAATCGGTCGAGCGGGAACCCCATCAGGCTTCCCTGATGCTCCACCACGCCGACCACGCGATACGGGATGCCGCCGATCCGCACGTTGTGGCCGAGCGGCGGTCGATCGACGAATAACCGCTTGGCGACCGCATCGCCCAGGACGGCCACGGGCACCCCTGAGCGATTCTCCTGGGCGGTGAACGGGCGCCCCGTCGCGATGCGCAGGTTCCTGATCTCGAAGTAGCGCTCACTGGCTGCGGTGAGCTCGATGTCGCGCGCTTCTTTATTCCCGAAGGTCACCGAGACGTTATCGCTGGACTGCCACGCCGTGATCACGGGCACCGTGAGACCTTCGGTGATCGCCTTGGCATCGCTGAAGCGAATGCGGGGCCGCCGCTGCCAGGCGCGCCACACGGAATCGGGGACGTTGGGGGTGAAAACCGGCCGCCGCCGCAGCTGGAATGTGTTCACGCCGAAAATCGTCTGCGCGAACTTTTCAGTCATGTAGCGATTGACGCCGTTGGCAATCGAGCAGGAGCCGATGAGCGACGTGACGCCAACGAAGACGCCGAGGAGCGAGAACCCGCTCTTCAGCTTCTGCGTGCGGAGCGTATGCAGCGCGAGACGAAGCGCTTCGAAAAACGGCACTCAGGCAGCCCGGGCTTGGTCCGTCGCCACCAGGCCGTCGCGCAGCGTGATGACGCGCTCGGCGTTCGCGGCGATATCCTGCTCGTGGGTCACCATCACGACCGTCTGACCCTGGCGATGCAGCTCGGCGAAGACGCCCATGATCTCGGTACTCGTCGTGGAGTCGAGGTTGCCGGTCGGCTCGTCCGCGAGGAGGATGCTGGGCTCGTTCACGAGCGCCCGCGCGATCGCGACGCGCTGGCGCTGGCCGCCCGACAGCTCGTTGGGCTTGTGGTCCATGCGGTCGCCGAGGCCGACGCGCTGGAGCGCGTGCGCGGCGCGTTCGCGGCGGCCGCGCGCCGACATACCGGCATAGATCAGCGGGAGCTCGACATTGTGCAGCGCATTGGCACGGGGCAGCAGGTTGAACGTCTGGAAGACGAACCCGATCTCCTTGTTGCGAATCCGCGCCAGTTCGTCGTCCGCTAAGTCGCTGACCTTCTGGCCGTTGAGCCAGTACTCGCCGCTGGTCGGCGTGTCGAGGCAGCCGATGAGATTCATCAGCGTCGACTTCCCCGACCCCGAAGGTCCCATCACCGCCACGTACTCATTCTGCTGGATCTGGACGCTGACGCCACGCAGCGCCCGCACGAGCTCCGAGCCCATGTCATACTCGCGCGTGAGTTTGTGCGCCAGGATAATGACGTCGGGAAGTGGCGTATCGCCCGTGCGAAACAGCTGGACGTTGCTCATGAGCGGCGCCGGCCGGTCGTGTCGCTCGATTCTCTGCTGGGCTTCACGCGCGCGCCTTCCTTCAAATCGCGAATCGCCTGATACGGCCCGGCGACGATCGTGTCGCCCTGATGCACGCCTTCGACGACCTCGAAGTGCTCCTCGCCCGCGATCCCGACTTTGACCGGGTGGAACGTCGCGACGCCGCTGTGCACCAGGAACACGCCTTCGGTTTCCTTCTTATTGCCGCCATGCCGCCCCGTATCGGCACGAGCGGGCGTCGCCGCCTGGGCGGTCCCGCGACCCGCCGACTTTTGCTCCGTCGAGATCGGCGTGTTCTCGCGAACGGTCAGCGCGATGATCGGAATGGCCAGCGCCTGCTTGCGCGTATCCGTCACGATCCGCGCGGTGGCTGACAGATCGGGCCGCACCTCGGCCGGCGGATTGGAGAGCGTGATCTCGACCTCGTAATCCACCGCGCGATCGCTCTGGCCGGCGCCGACGGCCGATGCGGCCGTCAGGATGGCGCTGTTGGAGACCTTCGTGACGCGACCCATGAACGTGGTGTCCGGGAAGGCATCGATCGTGACTTCGACCGAGTCGCCCAGGTGCAGCCGGACCACGTCCGTCTCGTCGACCTGCACCTTCGTCTGAATCACCGACAGGTCCGAGATCGTCAACAGCAATCCGGTCTCGCGCGAGAACGTGCCGGGCACCGCCACCTCGCCCTCTTCGACCGCGAGCCGGGTGACGCGACCGGCCATCGGCGCGACGAGGTGCGTCTTGGCGAGCTGGTCGCGTGCTTCCTGCAGACCGGCGCGCGATTGCTCCACGAGATGCTGCGAGGCCGTCAGGTTGGCCTCGGAGATATCGGATGCCGTCTGGGCCTGCTCGAGCTGTTCCTGCGAGATGAGATTCGGGTTCTGCTCGCGCAGC
>Ga0209161_10000226_pt1 | contig 44175 bp, 54 predicted proteins | sample GraSoiAngelo_155_FD_186169 | JGI IMG/M metagenome (GOLD analysis project Ga0209161, IMG submission 186169) | Grasslands soil microbial communities from the Angelo Coastal Reserve, California, USA - 14_1009_13_30cm (SPAdes) (version 2) | ecosystem: Environmental > Terrestrial > Soil > Grasslands... | reverse complement strand
GTATAGACGAAGGCCCGGCTCACCGCAACCTTTCACAGCCCGGCAAACGCCACCGTTTGCCCGTCACACAGCCACCTCTCACAAACTCTACATCGATCATGATCCTACTGCGTCTTTTGGTCTACTTGGTCTACTTGGTCTACTTAGTCTACTTGGTCTCGCCGGTCAGCATTGCATTTAGACCAAGAAGACCAAGTAGACCAAGAAGACTAAGTAGACGTCGTGCGATTAGCGTGGCAGCAGGATCAGCACTTCCTCAAGACGGTCCAGGGCCGCAGCCGGTTCGACCTGACCTTCCTGGAGATATTCTCCCTCTTCCTGGACGAGCTGGGTAATGCGTCCCACCACCAAACCCTTGGGGAAGACGCCGCCCTGGCCTGACGTCACCACCAGATCGCCCGCCTCCACCTGCGCCGCGCGTGAGAGGTACTTGAGGTGGAGCGTCCGCTCGCTGCGGCCTTCGACCACGGCCAGATCGCGGGACCGCTGCAGCAGGGCGCCGACCGCACTCCGCGAGTCGACGATCAGCAGCACCCGCGAGGCCGTCGGTGTGACCTCGATCACCCGCCCGACCACTCCGTCGGCGGTAACGACCGGCGCGTTGCGGCGCACCCCGTCCCGCCCACCGCGGTCGACCAGCAGCGTCCCAAACCAGCGGGACACGTCCCTCGCGACCACATGCGCCGCGAGCGACCGGTAGGGGGTCTGGCGCTGCAACTCCAGCAGCCGTTCCAGCCGCTGGGCGGCCGTCGCCTGCTCCCGCAGCACGGCCATCTCCCGTGAAAGGCCCTCGACTTCCCCGCGCAGCCGCGCATTCTCCACGCGCAGCCGGCCGATCTCCGTGTACAGCCGCCACATCCGCCCCGCCCCATCGGCAATGCGGGCCATCCCCGTCTGGATTGGCAGCAGGACGGTAAGCACCGCGGTCCCAATCGCGCCCACCTGCCGGCGATCAGGGCTGCGGGCCTGCGAGGTCAGCAGGACCACGACGAATAGAAACAGCCCCAGGAAGATGGCCATCCGCCGCCTGGCAGCGATCAGCTCGGTCATCAGGCCCGGATCCTCACAGCTTCTTGGAGGTGATCAGCACGCGCCTCATCGTGTCGATCTCTTCCAGCACCCGGCCCGTGCCCATCACCACCGCCGACAGGGGATCGTCGGTTAACATCACCGGCATCCCGGTCTCCTCGCTGAGCAGCCGGTCAATGCCCCGCAACAGCGACCCGCCCCCGGCCAGCACGATGCCCCGATCCACGATGTCGGCGGCCAGTTCCGGGGGAGTGCGCTCCAGTGTCTGCTTCACGGCTTCCACGATCTGCGCGACCGGCTCGGCCAGGGCCTCCCTGGCCTCAGAACTCGTCATGCGTACAGTGCGGGGAAGCCCGCTGACCAGATCCCGTCCCCGCACTTCGATGCTCTGCTCTTCTTTCATCGGATAGGCCGAGCCGATGGCGATCTTGATCTCTTCCGAGGTGCGTTCACCGATGAGGAGGTTGTAGGCGCGCCGGCAGTACTGGATGAGGGCCTCATCCATCTCATCGCCGCCGACCCGGATGGACTTGGCGGTCACGATCCCGCCCATGGCGATCACGGCGACTTCGGTCGTGCCGCCGCCGATGTCCACCACCATGCTCCCCACCGGCTCCGAGATCGGGAGCCCGGCCCCGATGGCGGCCGCCATCGGTTCTTCAATCAGGAAGGCCTCCCGGGCGCCGGCCTGCTCGGTCGCGTCGATGACGGCGCGGCGCTCCACCCCGGTGACGCCGGATGGGATCCCGACGATCACTGTGGGGCGGAGCAGCGTCCGGTTCTTCAGGCCCTTGCGGATGAAGTACGCGAGCATGGCAGCGGTGGTATCGAAATCGGCGATGACCCCGTCGCGGAGCGGCCGCGTGGCGACAATCTCTCCGGGGGTCCGTCCGACCATGCGTTTGGCTTCCTCGCCCACCGCGATGATCTGGCCATCGTCCGCCCGCTTGGCGACCACGGAAGGCTCGCGCAGGACGATGCCCTCGCCCTGGACGTAGATCAGCGTGTTGGCCGTCCCCAGATCAACCCCCAAGTTGCGACTGAGCCGGTGAAATAGGAACTTGCGCGCCATGGCCCTCCCCGATCTGCCTGTGATCACCACCCCACAAATTCACAGGACGAATTTGTGGGGACCCCGGTCAAGTTGGTGGTGCCCCAATCCGAGGCAACGTAGGCCCTCCATGCTCTCTTGCGGAGCTGCTTAGGGAAATCCCTGCCGTTGTTCGCGCAAACTCACAAAAGCCCGCTCTCCGATGATGATGTGATCCAGGATCTCGATGCCCATCAGCCGCCCCGCCGCGCGGAGTTGCGCGGTGATCGCGACATCGTCGCCGCTGGGCTCAGGATGCCCGGAGGGGTGGTTGTGGACGACGATCACCGCCGCGGCACTATGGCGAATGGCCTCCTTGAACACCTCCCGGGGATGCACCGGGGCTGACGCCAGGCCCCCCACGGAGACGTCGGCGATGCCGAGCACCTCGTGCCGGGTGCTGAGCAGAATCACCCGGAAGTGCTCCCGATCCAGCGTGCGCATCGATGCGCACACCGCGGCGGCGTCCGCCGCGGACCGGATCGTCCGCCGCTGCGGCGGCGGTTCCAGGAGCCGCCGGGCCAGCTCCAGGGCCGCGAGGACCCTCGCCGCCTTGGTCTCACCGACACCCGGCAGGGCAATCAGCTCCTCCAGGCTCGCCTGGGCGAGCCCGCCCACCGATCGGAACCGCCCGAGCAACGTGGCGCCGACCTCCAGCGCGGTCGCCTGACGCGTGCCGGTCCCCAGGACGAGGGCCAGCAGCTCTGCCGTCGACAGCGAACCTGCGCCGCTACTCCTGAGGCGCTCGCGGGGACGAAGCTCGGCGGGAAGTTCTTTGATGGTCACACCGGATGGTCGATCGTCCGACCCACAAACAGCGCCACAAGTATAACAACGGCCCCGGGGCGATTCAACGCACCGGGGATAGCCCAGATGAGCCATTCACTGCAGCAGCCGAAAGATCCAGATGGCGATGACGATTCCAATCAGGATGGCCAGGTTCAGCCGCAAGGTCGCCCCGATGGTGAACGTGAGGAACCGGAGATCCACGGTCAGCGGGGGATCGACCCCGGCGCGGATGTCCCGGGCCAAAAACGACAGCCCCGGGTAGGCAGCGACGGCCTCGGCGATGACGCTACCCAGCAACGCGCCCACGGCGACCACGAACGCCAGCACCCACCACGGGCTGCGCGTCCTGCGGGCCACAGGCTAGTGCCGTACCGACTTGATAGTTAGATGTGGCTCCCGAGCGATCCCCAGGGGGACTGAAAAACGCAGATGTCGCGAATCAAGTTGGTACGGCACTAGGAGCTGCTGGTTGGTTCAGGGGATTCACGCGGGACGGCCCGCGGGCTCACCAGACGGGCGACCCAGATGCTGACTTCATATAAGAGGTACGTCGGTACGGCCATCAGCATCTGGGACACGACGTCGGTCGTGGGGGTGAGCACAGCCGAGGCGGTCACGATGCCCAGGAGCGCATACTTGCGGCCGGCGGCCAGCTGCGCCGGCGTGACGATCCCCAGACGCGCCAGCAGCACGACGACCAGTGGAAGCTGGAACAACAGCCCGAACGAGAGGACGAAGGCCGTGGCAAACGAGGTGTAGGCCGCAATGGAAATCATCGGGACCAGATTGGGGGTCTGGTAGCTCAGCAGGAAGCGGATCCCGAACGGGAGGATGGTCAGAAACGCAAATGCGGCTCCGCCAACGAAAAGGACCGCTGCCACGGGGATCATCGAGAGGGTGTACCGCCGTTCGGTCGGCGTGAGGCCCATCGCCACAAACCGCCAGATCTGATAGAGGATGACCGGCAGGCTGAGGAAGACCCCGGCGAGCCCGGCGACCTTCAACCGGACGAAGAAGGCCTCGGTGGGGGCGAGGAACACCACCTGCCCGACCGGCCGGAGCAATAGGGCCAGGATCCGCTCAACAAACAGGTACCCGACGATCGTCGCGATCCCAAACGCGACCAAAGAAATGAGGAGCCGCACCCGCAGCTCCTCCAAATGTTCGACGATCGTCATCGGGCGGTCTTCCAACGTCCCACCCTCGGGTCAGGAGTTCTTCTTCTGAGGTGACGCCGGCTTGTCCAGTTCGCTCTCGGCCTCGTGCACCGCCCCCCGGAATTCTCGAATCGCCCGTCCCAACGCACCACCGACCCCCGCCAGCCGCTGGGGACCGAAGATGATCAGCGCCACAAGGAGAATAACGATCAGTTCCGGCCATCCGACATTGGGCATGCGTCACCTCGTGACTCGATTATACACCTGCCGCCTACCCGGCACGGCGTGGGCGCCGCAGCGCCGACCACACCGCCGCCAGCAGCCCGCCCAGCGCGCCGAGGGCCCACGCCGGCACCCCGCGCAGGCGCGCCGCCGGCGCCGTCCAGGCACCGGCGGTGCGGCGGGGCCACGGCGGATGGATCACCGACCGCCGGCGCAGCGCCATCAGATCCGCCGCAATCTCCTCGCGCAGTTGCGCGATGCGCTGGTCGTCAGCCACACGCTTCGTCATCGCTGCCGCTCCAGGGCCCGGCGGATGAGCCGCCAGTCCTCGCGCAGACCGGCAAAGAAGGCGAACGGCCGCCTGCGCAGCCGCAGGCGTGCCACGAGCAGCAGCACGGCCGCGATGGCTAGCATGCCGGCCAGCGCGATCGCCGTCGCCAGCCAGGGCGCCACCACTTGCGCCAGGACCAGGATCAACACCCCCACCAGCACCGGAATCATCAGGAGGACCAACGCCAGCGCCGCGATCAGCAAGAAGAGAGCGATGGCCACGTCGCGCAGCGACGCGCGCATCTCCTGCCGGGTCAGGTCCACCCGCGCCTCCAGCAACGCCACGATATGCTGGAGCAGACGCCCCACGACGCTGGTGACCGCCTCTGAGCCTGACGACTGTGGCTCCTCGCTCATCATCTCCCGCTCTCGTCAAACTGCCGCGGGTGGTGCAGCGCATATCGCATCGCGTCCCGGAAGGGCTTTAGCGTCAACCCAAATGTGCGCACGGCCTTTGTATTATCGCACACGTTGTCCACCAAAAGCGCCTCGAACTCATCCTGGGTGATCGGCGGATTGGGCAGGTACCGGAACTCCCTGACCAGCGCCCTGGCCAGAGACATCGGCATGTGAACCTTCCACCGGCGCAGACCCAGCACCGCCATCACGTCATCCAGCAGGCCATCGTAGGTCAGCGCATGGGGCCCGCCCAGTTCGTAGACTTCCCCCAGCACGTCGTCGCGTCTGAGTGCCTGGCCGACGACGGCCAGCAGGTCACGGACATCCAGTGGCATCGAGCGATACTGCCCGGAACCGAGGACCGGCACGATGGGGGCCAGCACCGCGAGCACCTCCAGGGGCCGCGCGGGGACCCCCAGCAGGTACAACGGGTACCAGGGCCCCAGTCGTACGACCGCGGCGAACTGGATGGCCGCGCCGCCGCCCGGACCGATCACGAACGAAGGCCGAATAATGACCGACGGCACGCCGCTGCGCCGGATCGCCTCCTCGCCCATCCATTTCGATTGCAGGTAGCGCGGCGCCTCCGGGCCGGCGCCCAACGCACTGAGGTGCACAATCCGCTGGACGCCGGAGACCTTCGCCGCCGCGGCCACCTCCGCCGCGCCGCGCCGGTTCACCAGATCGAACGTCGCGCCGACCCGTTCGCGGATGATCGCCACCAGGTGCACCACCGCGGCGCAGCCGTCAAACGCCCGTTCCAGCGCCCCCAGGTCGCCCACGTCGGCGTACGCGACCGTGCATCCCAATCCCTGGACGGCCGCCAGACGCTGGCTCTTCTTCGTCCCTGGCCGCACCACCGCGCGCACCTCGAAACCCTCCGTGCGCAGCATGCGCACGACGTGCGATCCAATGAACCCCGCGGCCCCGGTGACGGCGACGACACGTTCTGCCATCTGCGTGCTACTTAGCGGGAACGCACGATGACGAACTCGGTGAGCGCGAGCAGGCTATCCTTGGCGGGGCTGGGAGGCAGCTCGTCCAACGCGTCAGCGGCTTGTCGCGAGTAGCGGCCGGCGACATCCAGCGCGTAGTCGAGCGCCCGGTACCGGTGGAGCAGCCGGCGGACCTCTTCCAGCTGTCCGTCGCGAGGCGCTCTCCCCAGCAGGCTGGTGAGCCGGGCGCGGTCCTCAGGGGTCGCGTCACGCAAGGCCCGGATGACCGGCAGGGTGATGGTGCCGCTTTGAATATCACTGGAGATCGGCTTGCCCAGGGTGTCCTCCCGGCTGGTCAAATCCAGGGCGTCGTCGGTGATCTGAAACGCCATGCCCCACTGCAGGCCGAAAGTCCCGAGGCGCTCGGCGGCGGCGGGGTTGCCCGCCACCAGGGCCCCGGCCCGGCACGCGGCGGAGAACAGGTGGGCAGTCTTGCCGGCAATGATCTGGAAGTAAACGTTTTCGTCGTCGTGCGGCTCCTGCCCGTACTTGATCTGCATGATTTCCGCCTGGCTCATTTTGACCGTTGCCACGGCCAGGGTGGGCGCGACCTCGGGATGCCGGATGCGGCTGAGGAGATCAAAGGCTTTCGCGAAGAGGTAGTCTCCTAGCAGCACGGCAATCTGATTCCCCCACTGCACGTTGACGGTGGCCATACCACGGCGCACCTCGGACTCGTCGATAATATCGTCGTGAATGAGTGAGGCAATATGGATGAGCTCGACCGCTTCTGCCAGCCAGAGCCGGGCCTCCCCGGCACCCCCTCCGGCCTGCGCCGAGAGGCAGACCAGCGCCGGCCGGATCATCTTGCCCTGCGTGCTCAGCACGTGGCGCACCAGCTCGCTGACAAAGGGATCGTCGGCCGCAAGCTCCTGCTCCAGCAGGCGATGCAGCCGTGACAGCTCGTCCTGGATGGGCGCATAGATCGTGGTCAAGTCCATAGGCGGGCTCGTGGCACCGATGAGGCCGGCGTCCTCCGAACGCATAGGTAGGGATTTCGCGGAAAGGCAGCGGCGCCCTTCGACCCGCGGGGGGCGGGTGGAAGGGCGCCTGTCTGTCAACGCTACTGGGCGACGGTGATTGTCGTCTTCATGCCGGCTTCCGAATGCCCGGCGATGGTACACAGCACGTTGTACGTCCCCGGCTTGAGGTCCACAGTCACCTCTTTGGTCGAACCGGGTGGAATGGCTTCCAGATCGACACTGGTGCCTTCGATGACGAAGTTATGCTCGATGGTGCCTTCGTTTTTGATGAGCAGCTTTACCTTCCCTGGCTTCACCGTAGAGCTGGCGAACTGGATGGTCCACTCTTTCTCCGAAACCGTGACGGCAGATCCCTCCGGCGTCCCGGCCGGCTGACCTCCACCCTGCTGCCCGCCCCCGCCGCACGCGGCCACGAACGCGGCCACCAGCACGACGAGGACTCCCAACCAGATCCCTCTGCGCATTGCCATCCTCCTGTATTGGGTGATGAAGTGGAAAACCTCAACTAGAATAGCAGACCGCGTTACGCTTCAGCAATCAGTCCAAATGATGCGATGAAGGTCAGCAACAGGAACCAGAGGAGATAGAACAGCAGGTAGGCGAGGTGCACCCGCAGCGGTTTCCGCTTCATGGGCGCTCCCCCTCAGACGCCTGGGCCGGCTGGGTCACGGCCGCGCGACCGGCGGCGCGCGCCGGCGGGGCCGGCGGCAGCGCGGCGATCCGATCCACAAACGCCTTGACCTCAGCCAGGAACGAGGCCCCGTCGTGGAGGCCGAATGCCAGCATGCCAATGCGCGCGGGGTCGACCTTGCGGCGCTGCAGACGGCGGCGCAGTTGATCGATCCGGTCACGCATCAGGAAGTTCCCCTCACGATTGAGGCAGTCTCCATAGGGGCAGCCGGTGACGAACACGCCGTCCGCGCCGCGGTTCAGCGCGTCTTCCAGCCAATTAGGACGCACGAACCCCGAGCACGGGACGCGGATGACGCGCACGCCCGGCACCTCGCGCAGGCGCCCTCCGTCGGACAGCGGGGCGAGGTCCACACTCCAGTCGCAGATGAACCCGACCACCTTCAGCGTCTGGGTCATGCCTGCACAGCCTCGCCGACCTGCCGCAGCACATCCCGCTCCAGGAACTTCGGCAGTTCCAGGGCCTCAAACGGGCAGGCGCCGATGCAGATGCCGCATTCGACGCAGCGGGACTCGATCACCACCGCCAGGAGGCTGCGGTTGGCCGCCGCCTTGCTGAGACCCGGACCGGGCGAGGGTACCATCACGATCGCGTTATAGGGGCAGTCGTAGTAACACAGCTCACACCCGGTGCAGTTGCCATCGATGACCTGCGCCACGCCGGAGTGACGCACTCCCATCTCCACCGGGGTCTCACGACGGCTGGCGTACGGAATGGCGAGCCCCCCCACGAAGAGGGCGACCAGCAAGAGCACGACGACCCCTGCCGGGAGGAAGTTTAGGAGCCAGAACGGGATCAAGAAGAAAACGTCCATTGGAAATCTGGTGGGGCTGGCCGCGGGCGTGGCGGCGGGAATGGTCTCTCGGGTCACCGGCACTGCGCCGGCCAGCAAGAACACCAGCCCCACGCAGAAGAGCACCCAGACGCCCGGGGGCCAGATCTTCGGATGGCGCTGGCGCACGTAGTGCCACCACAAGAACACGTACAGGGCGGTCGCCGGACCGATGTGTAGAAACAGGATGCGCACCAGCGTCCCATCGCTGATGCCGACGCCGCCGATGAACAGGCGCGTCAGCGCGGCGCCGGCGGCGGGGATGCTGCGCAGCATCGCCACAAACATCGACGTCAGCAGCTGCGCCCGCTCGTCCCACACCAGCTGGTAGCCCGTGAACCCGATGAACCCGGCGAAGAGGAGCAGGAACATCCCGGAGATCCACGGGTTGTCGCGCGCGAAGAGGTGGCGGTCGGTGAACCAGTTGCGCAGGAGGTGCAGCAGGATGCCGACGATGAAGCCGTCGGCGGCGTAGCGGTGGACGCCTCGCACGATTCCGCCGTAGGGCACGCGGTCTGTCAGGTACTGCACGGAGGCGAATGACTCGCCCAGGCTGGCATCATAGTAGAAGAAGAGGAAGATGCCAGACAGCACCAGGGTGAACAGGAACAGGTTGGACAACCCGCCGGTGTAGTACAGCGGGTTGAAATCCGTCGGATACAGCTTGTTCACCAGGACATCCAGCCGCAGCGTTCCCCGCAACAGCGAGGTCATCAGCCGCGCGTACCGTCCGGAGGCCTGGCCCGTCGCGACGGTGCTCATCGCTCTGTCTTCCGGGGCCCGATCAGACCCACCTGCCGCAGTAGCAACACGATGAAAGAGTACGCGATCAACAGCGCGCCGACAAACCCGCCGCCCAGGAACCACTGATCGGTCGCCTCGCCGTAGATGATGCCGACCGCAAAGAGCAGCGACAATCCGCTCAGCACGACGATGCCTACGACATAGATGGAACGCACGAAGACCCCCTAACTACGGGACTGGGGACTTGGGACTGGTAAGACTCGAAGCTATGTGTTCTAGTCACCAGTCCCTAGTCCCTAGTCCCGCCTTTCATGACTTGCCGCGCAAAAACCATTCGTAGAGCGCAATGCGACGCCGGACGCGACCCGCAGCCCGATCCCACGCGTACACCCAGAAGCCGAGATAGAGGAACGACCCAACGAATACCGCCGTGTACGCGAGCGTGTGCATCAGCCCCGCCGGTGTGGGGATCTGCCACGTCTGCCGCAGCGCCGTCCAGCCGGCCGCCATCGCCCACATGGCCACCAGGAAGACGGCCACGAAACCGATCGCCCTCACGCCGGACGGGACGTCATCCGTGCGCAGGCGCCCTCACCGGCGGACGGATGCCGGACAGGGCGGCCTGCCGCAGACGGCGGCGATACCGCAGTTCCCAGAGCAGCCCCAGCACGAGGACAACCAGGGTGATGTTCATGATGATCAACGGGTCGCGTTCGATGACGGCGATGTTGAACAGAATCAGCGCGGTAAACGCGAGGAAGTAGATCACCGCCAGCGCGCCGACGACCGTAAAGAACGGCCGCTGCAACGGCCCGCGGCCCTTGCTGCGGTCCAGGAACGGGACCAGCATCCCGAACCCGATCAGCAGGCCGGGCCCCAAGCCCGCCCACAGCGGCGGCGTGTACTTCACATATTGGTACAGCGCCAGAAAGTACCAGTCGGAGAGAATTGGCAGGGGCGTCCGCGTCGGATCGGCCCGCCGGCCGCTCTCAGCCGGCAGGATGATGGAGATCACGATAAGCATGATCAGGAAGAGTGTCAGGGGAAACAGCGACATGTTGATCCGCTTGCGGCGTGTGCGCTGAAACATGACCTCGACCAGGATCAACAGGACCAGCGAGACGCCGAAGTGGATGGCGTAGAACCGGGTGATGGTCGCCTGCCCAACCGCCGGCCCGCCCAGGAACAAGAACGCAATCATCGAGCCGAACTTCATCGGGCCGAGCACCGGGATCTGATCAAAATACACCGGAACCGTCAGCACCACTTTCGCCGCCCAGAAGGCGCGCTGGTTCCAGATCAGCAGGTAGCCGGTGATGCCGGAGATCATCCCCAGGATAAGCCCCGTGATAGCCAGTATCCAAGAGAGTTCTCCGGGCTTCTTGTACTCTCCAAGGAAGTACATCCGGTAGATGCGCAGGAAGATCACGGTGATCAGCGCGTCCGCGCCATACTTGTGCAGTCCGCGGACCAACCCTCCAAGGGTGACGGGATGGCCGAGGAACGTCACCGCCAGTCGGCCGATATCGTTTTGGATCCGCTCGATGGAGCTATAAGCGCCGGTCGTGGTCGGCTCATACCACAACATCAAGATGACGCCGGTGACCACGGTGATCAGCCAGAAGTAATACAACATCGGCCCCATCAGGTACAGCGGGTTGTCCTGACGGGCCACCAGCGTCTCGTCAAAGAGGTCGAGCTTTTGCCGGCGCTCAGCGAGCCAGTCGCGAACTCTCTCCCACATCAGCGGGTATCACCCAGTCCGATTGTGCCGCGCTCCGCCGGTCTCGGGAACGCGGGAACGGGGGAACGCGGGAACACGCGACTTCGTGTGCCGGCAGTGGCTCCCGCGTTCCCGCGATCCCGTGTTCCCGTCATTTGTCTCAGGCAATGCCGCCCGGCTCCACGTCGGTGGCGATAATGTTCTCTCCCTGCAGCTCGTAGAGAAATGTCCGCGGGGGCCGCGGCGCCGGACCGGACAGGACCCGACCCGGGAGCTGGGGGTCGGCCGGATCATAGATGCTCAGATGACACGGGCACGCCATCAGCGCGTGCTGCCGCGGCGGCGGCGGCGCATACCCGCCATATCCCGCGGTGACCTCTTTGTAGTTCGGCACGAAGTTGTAGATGCACCCCAGGTGCGGGCAGATGCGCGAAAAGACGATGATGTCGCTTTCGCTCACCTTCGGGGTTTTCCCAATGTCTCGGGCCCACCCCAACGGTCCCTGGCCAGTGGTGGGATCGTACAGAGTGATCTTGGTGGGCAATCGGATGACCACGCCCGGGACGTTGGCGGCCTTGAATCCCTCCGGGGTGTACTGCGGGTATTTTTGCGTGAAGACGAAGTACTTGTAGTCCCAAGGATTACTGACCTCTTTGAGCGTGGCCACGGGAATGGGCTCGCCGTGGGCGGCATCGAGGGCGGTCGGCGCCGTGATCTTGAACCTCTCCACATTGGGCTTGAGAAACCGCAGCAACGGGGACACCAGCGCCGCGGTCGCCGCCAGCGCCGGCACCGTGGTGAGCAGCTTCAGGAACTTGCGACGTTCCATGAGGTCCGGAGAAGGTGTACTCATTGCTCCACTTCTATTATGACACGCATCGCGTTCCCGCGATTCCGTTACTTCGCCGGGTACTGGTACACGAACGTCCAGGCATAGTTCACGACGGCCCACACCTCGTCGTCGGTGAGCTTGCCCCGGTATGATGGCATCTCGCCGTGGCCGTCCATGACGGCCTGAAACAGTTCACTGGGTTTGCGCTGAGCCATCAGGTTGACGTCGGTGAAGATCCCCGGACCCTGGCCGCGCGCCCAGTTCCAGAGTTTCGCGGACAGGGCGAGCCCTTCATGACCGCGCCCATCGCCGTCCGTGCCGTGGCAGGCGGCACAGGTGAGCATCCGGCCGCTCACGTCCATCGCCCGGGTCTCGTAGATCTGCTTGCCGCGCGCCACCTCCGCAGGGGTCGTCGAAAACGCCCACTCGAAGAAGATCACATGCCACCGCTCCTCATCGGTCAGCCGCACGCCGAAGGTCGCGGCCCCGTACGCCGGCCGCGGGCCGAAGGACGGCATCGCCGTATGCGGCCGCCCGCGGGTCACGGTCTCGTACATGCTGAACGGACTGTTCAGACGCATCTGCACCACGTTGTGGAAGTTGGCCGGGTGGCTGGGGAGTTGTTCACCCTTGGCGCGGATCCCGATCAACAACAAGAAGTCGGTGAGCAGGTCCTTGCCGGGCGACTTCAGGTTGGCCGCGGCCGGGCCGTTGCCGAGGCCCTCCGGACCGTGGCAGACGATGCACTGCGCCTTCAAAAACACCTTCGACCCTTCGATGGCAGAAGGCCTGATCGGTCTGCCGTCGCGCCCCAGCGGGAGCACCGGCGTATCGGGCGGTGCCAGCGCCAATCCGGTGCGAACCGTGGTGCTCGCTCTGGAGACATCGACGGTAGGCTGACACGCGGCCAAAAAAAGAGCGCCGACCGCAATCACGGCCAGGGCGGGGATCGTGCGGCCAACCATACCGCCACTTTTGATTCTTCGGATGCCAGGGGACTCCTCCCGTCATTGCGAATTTCGGATTGCGGATTGCGAATTGGACAGATAAGCGAACTGCCATTCAATCCACAATTCACAATTCGCAATACCGTCTCGTGGAGGGTGCGGCCTGGCCTGATAACCGGTGGGTGGCAGCCGGAGGAAGTTCACAGACTCCGCGCGAACTGACATTTTTGTTCCCGCGAAGTCCTACGTTGAGGTCAGGAAGGGGAAGCCATGAGCGCAGTACGGGTTCTGGTAGGGACGAAAAAAGGCGCGTTCATCCTGACATCTGACGGCTCCCGCACGCACTGGGACGTCAGTGGCCCCCACTTTCCAGGGTGGGAAGTCTACCATGTCAAGGGCTCGCCCATCGATCCAAACCGTCTGTATGCATCGCAGACCAGCGGTTGGTTTGGGCAGGTGATCCAGCGCTCCAGTGATGGTGGCCAGACGTGGGAACCAGCGGGCAGCAACGGGTTTATGTACGACGGCGTTCCCGGAACTCACAAGTGGTACGACGGCACGCCCCATCCATGGGAGTTCAAACGAGTCTGGCATCTCGAGCCCTCGCTCACCAATCCGGACACCGTGTACGCCGGGGTGGAGGACGCCGCTTTGTTCTGCTCGACAGATGCCGCACAGACCTGGCAGGAACTCCCGGGGCTTCGCGGCCACGTCTCAGGGCCATCCTGGCAGCCGGGCGCCGGCGGGCTGTGTCTGCACACGATCCTCCTGGATCCGCGCGATGCGAATCGGATGATCATCGCCATCTCGGCGGCCGGCGCGTTCCGCACAGACGACGCCGGTAAGACGTGGCGGGCGATCAACCGCGGACTCAAGTCCGCGGGCATCCCCGACCCGGATGCGGAGGTGGGGCACTGTGTCCACCACATCGCCATGCACCGATCACGCCCACGCGCGCTGTTCATGCAGAAGCACTGGGATGTGATGCGCAGCAACGATGCCGGCGAGTCCTGGCAGGAGGTCAGCGGAAATTTGCCGACTGACTTTGGATTCGTGATCGATGTGCACGCGCACGAGCCGAACACCATCTACGTCGTCCCGATCAAGAGCGACTCGGAGCACTATCCGCCTGAAGGAAAGCTGCGGGTGTACCGAAGCCGCACGGGCGGGGACGAGTGGGAGGCGCTGACGAACGGCCTCCCGCAGCGCGACTGCTACGTCAACGTGTTGCGCGACGCGATGGCGATCGATTCGCTTGATCCGTGCGGCGTCTATTTCGGCACGACCGGCGGCCAGGTGTACGTGTCGGCCAATGCCGGAGATAAGTGGACGGCCGCCGTCCGGGATCTACCGCCTGTCTTGTCCGTGGAAGTGCAGACGCTGCCATGATCCACGTCGTGCTTCCGCAGCATCTTCGGACGCTGGCGCGCGTCGGCAGAGAGGTGGCGCTCCAGGTTGAGGGCTCGGCGACGCAGCGCTCGGTCCTCGACGCGCTGGAGGCACAGTATCCAATGCTGCGCGGGACGATCCGTGATTCCGCCACGCAGCAGCGGCGTCCATTGGTAAGGTTCTTTGCCTGCGAGCAGGATCTCTCCAACGAGCCGCCGGACGCTCCCCTCCCGGACGCGGTCGCGACGGGGAGGGAACCCTTTCTGATCGTAGGGGCGATGGCCGGCGGCTGACGCTCGAATGCAGGACGATCGCGAATCGCGACCTGCAGTAAGCGCGCACGGCCTCAGCCGACGGTTTCATGTCGAGTGGGCGGTGCGCGACGTCACGTTTGTGCTGCCGCCGCACTCGGTGCTACTGGTGGTGGGCCCAAACGCCTCAGGCAAGACCACGCTGCTGCGCCTGCTGGCCACCGCGCTGCGGCCGACTGACGGCGGCGGATCTGTGTTTGGACATGACCTGGTTCGCGATGCTGATGCCGTCCGCGTGCTGACGGCGTTCGTGGGAACCTCCGCCGGAGCGTACGACCTTCTCACGGTACGCGAGAATCTCGCCTTTGCCGCTGCGATGCGCGGCCGGCCGGACGCGCCCGTGGCCACGTGGCTGGACCGGGTCGGACTGACACCCGTTGCCGATGATCCCGTGCGGGTTCTGAGCAGTGGAATGAAACGCCGGCTCGCGCTGGCGCAGGCATGGCTGGCCGCTCCCCGGTTGCTGCTGCTGGATGAACCCTATGGCGGACTGGACCGCGACGGCGTGGCCCTCGTCGCCGAGATGACCGAAGACACGACCCGCCGGGGCGGGAGTGTGGTCATAGCCACGCACGAGTGGGAGCGCGTGATGAGCGAGGCCGACGCGGTGCTGGCCCTGGCGGCGGGCCAGCCGGTCGAGGTTGGCCCGGTCGCGCAGCTCACGGCCGCGGACCTGGCGGCGGCTGCCGGAGGCCGGCGGTGAACGGATTCCTCCGCGCCGCCGCGGTCGCGCGCAAGGATCTCCGCGTGGAATGGCGAGGCCGGCAAACGATCACCGCGACCGGCATGGTGGCGTTGCTGATGATCCTGCTGCTCGGGTTTGTCGTGGGGTCGGAGCCGGCTCGCGCCGCGGCGATCCTGTGGGTGGCAATGGGCTTCGCGGCGGTGCTGGGCATTCCCCGGGTGACGCAGGGGGAAGTCGACCAGCAGGCACTGGAGACACTGCTGCTGTATCCTGGCAGCCGCGAGCATCTCTTCTGGGGCAAGTGCGCGGCCCTGACCGTCATGTTGTCGGCCCTGCTGGTCGCGCTGCTGGTGCTGCTCGGCGTGCTCTTCGGGGTCGACGTGTGGGATCATGGCGGAGCACTCGTGGGTGTCGGCGTGCTGGGCATTGTCGGGTTAAGCGTCATCGGCACGCTGCTCGCCGCCCTGGTGCTGCACGTCCGTGGTCGCGAGTTGCTGATGCCCCTGCTCTTGCTGCCGCTGGCGCTCCCGGTGGTGTTGGGGTGTGTGCGGCTCACCGAGGCCATCCTGACGGGGACCGCCGCGGGGTTGTGGCCGGCGGTGCTGGTGTCGTTCGATGTGGTGAGTGTACTGGTGTGTCCGATCCTGTTTGAAGTCGTGATGGACGAAGTATGACAGCGCAGACCGGGCTCGGCGCGGTGGCGGTGCTGTTGCTGGGTATCGCGGCGTACGTCAGCCTCTTCGCGTCGCCCCCCGACGCCTTCCAGGGCGAGTACGTACGCATCATGTACGCGCACGTGCCCAACGCCTGGGTGGCGTATCTCGCCTTCGCCATCACCTTCGCGGCGAGTGTGCTCTATCTGTGGAAGCGGCGTCCGGCGTACGATCATCTGGCGCACAGCGCCACCGAACTCGGCGTGCTGTTCACCGGGCTGGCCCTGGCGACCGGCTCGATCTGGGGACGGCCGGTGTGGGGCACCTGGTGGACGTGGGACGCCCGGCTGGTGACCACCGCCATGTTGTTCCTGATCTACACCACTGCGCTCCTGGTCCGCGGCCTGTCCGACGACCCGTTGCGCGGCGCGCGTCTGGCGGCCGTGATTGGCATCGTCGGCTTCCTCGACGTCCCCATCATCCATTACTCCGTAGTCTGGTTTCGCACCCTGCACCAACCGGCCTCGATCGCCCCAGGGAGCCTGAAGATCGCTCCTCCGATGCTGCTGGCGCTCATGCTCAGCCTGCTAGCGTTTACGGTCTTATTCATGTACCTGCTGCGGCTCCGCACGAGTCTGGCCCGGCTCGAGGCGGGCGGCGAGATGAGATGACGCCTGCCCTGTGGATTGCCGTGGGCTACGGCGTGGTGCTGGTGACGCTGGTCATCTACACCCTGGGGCTGCGCCGCCGGCTCTGGCGCGCCGAACAGGCGCGGGCGCTGCGGAAGGATTCCTCGAACCGATGAAGCGCATCCGCCTGGTCCTGGCCGCCGTTATCGTCGCGGGAGCACTGATCTACCTCATCGTCGGCGGCATCCGCGGCGCGATCGTGTACTACACCACGCCCAGCGAGCTGCTGGCCCAAGGCCCCAGTGCGATCGGTCGCACCATGCGGCTGGGAGGTCAGGTCATGCCGGGCTCGCGGCGGTGGAACGCTGGGACACTTGACCTGCGCTTCACTCTGGGCGACGGGAACGCCACGGTGCCGGTCATCCACCACGGTGCGCCGCCGGACCTGTTCACCGAGGGTCAGGGGGCGGTGGTCGAAGGGACGCTCGGTGCCGACGGTATCTTCACCGCCCGCTCCATTATCGTGAAGCATTCAGAGGAATACCGGCCCCCACCATCCCCATGATGGCGATGCTGGGATTCCTCTCTCTCATGCTGGCGGTGGGGTGTGCCGCGGGTGGTCTGGTGACGCTCCTCGCCGGCCACCGCCTTCGTCACGATCCCGCACGGGCGGCCTGGGGCCGGGCCGCCGCCGCCGGTCTCTTCGCCGGCGTCACCCTGGCCGTAGTCATGATGGAGGCGGCGCTGATCGGGTTCGACTTCAGCATTCGCTACGTTGCGGCCAACGTGAACCGCGCCACACCGTTGCTGTTCCGCGTGGCCGGCCTGTGGGGAGCGCTGGAGGGCTCGATTCTGTTATGGGCATGGATCCTGGCTGCCCTGACCCTCCTCGTGGCCGTCAAGTACCGGGGCCGGCACCCCGATCTGATCCCATCTGTGCTGACGGTCCTGTTCGGGATTGCGTTGTTCTTCGTGGGCGTCATGGTCGGGCCGGCAAATCCATTTGCGCGATTGCCGGTCGTCCCGCCGGACGGTCGCGGCCTCAACCCGCTGCTGCAAAATCACCTGCTGATGGCCATTCACCCGCCTCTCCTCTATGTGGGCTACGTGGGGTTGTCCATTCCCTACGCGTTCGCGATGGGCACGCTGTTGTCGGGACAGCACCGGGACGAATGGATGACGCTCACGCGGCGATGGACGCTGGTGGCGTGGACGTCGCTGACCGCAGGGCTGCTCCTCGGCGCGCGGTGGTCGTACGATGTGCTGGGCTGGGGCGGCTACTGGGCCTGGGACCCGGTCGAGAACGCCGCGTTCATGCCCTGGCTCGTCGCCACGGCGTTCATCCATTCGTCGATGGTGCAGGAGCGCCGCCGCCTGCTGCGGATCTGGAACGTGAGCCTGGTGATTCTGGCGTTCCTGTTGACGATCTTTGGGACATTCCTGACGCGCAGCGGCATCCTGGCCTCGGTCCATTCGTTTACGCAGTCGCTGATCGGCCCGGTGTTTGTCGCGTTCCTGGGCCTGGTGATGGTCGCGTCCTTTCTGGCGCTGCTGGCCCGCCTCCCCCAGATTCGCGACGAAGGAGGGTTAGACAGTCCTCTCTCGCGTGAGGCCATGATGCTGCTCAACAACGTGGTGCTGCTGACGATGGCGTTCACCATCTTCGTCGGCACCATCTTCCCCCTGATCGTGGAAGCCGCTACCGGCGCGAAGGTCACCGTCGGACCGCCGTTCTTCAATCGGCTATTCGTGCCGCTGGGTATCGTGCTGCTGATGGTCATGGGTCTTGGAACGGCCTTGCGGTGGGGACGCTCGGGAGCCGAAGAGATGCGGAAGCTGGGATGGCTTATCGGGATAACCCTCCTCACGGTGACCGCCCTCGGGTTCGCAGGGATACGGGGCGCCGGGCTGGTCGCGCTGGGTGCGGTGTGCTTCGTGACCGTGGCCCAGGTCGGCGAGTATGTACGGGGCGCGCTGGCCCGGCGTGCCGCCACCAGCGAATCGTTCCCGGTTGCGCTGCGGTCGCTGTTCGCACTCAACCGGCAGCGCTACTACGGGTACCTGACGCACCTGGGTCTGGCCATCGTCATCACCGGGATCGTGGGGTCGCAGTCCGGCCGGATTGAGGTGCAGCGGCAGTTGTTGGTGGGCCAGGCGATGCAGGTGGGTGGGTACACGCTGCGGCTGGACGGACTGGTGGCGCTGCCCGGAGCCGATAAGCTGGTGGTGGCCGCGCCGGTCGCTGTGTTTTCCGGGAACAGCACGGCCCTGGCAGGCAGCCCTGGATCCCCCGGGGCACTCGACATCCTCCGCCCGTCCGAGAACTTCTACCGCCAGGCGCGCACCCCGGTGCCGACGCCGGCGGTCCGTTCCACATGGCGGCAGGATCTGTATGTGGTGCTGATGGCGTTCGATCCGGCCGCGCAGAGCGCGGTGCTGCGCGCGGTGGTCACGCCCCTGGTGTCCTGGATCTGGGTGGGAGGCACGATCATGGTGATCGCGGGAGTGCTGGCCGGATGGCCGTCGCACCCAACATGAGATCTTCCTGGCCGCGGGTGTGGGCCGGCATCGCCGGCGCGGCCGGCGCCGCTGTGCTCCTGCTGGTGCTGGTCTTTGGACTGCACCGCGACCCCGGAGCGATTCCCTCTCCACTCATCGGCCGGCAGGCACCGGAGTTCGTCCTGCCCTTGTTTGACGGCGGGACGCTGGCCACACCCGCGTTGCGCGGCAGGGTCGTGGTGGTCAACTTCTGGGCTTCGTGGTGCGTTCCAGCCTGTTACGAAGAAGCGCCCCACCTGCAGCGAATTTGGGACAGGTACCGCGACCGCGGCCTCACCGTGGTCGGGGTGAACATCCAGGACCAGGACAGACTGGCGCGCGACTTCATCGCCCGGTTCGGGCTGACGTTTCCCAACGGCGTCGATCGCCTGGGGACGATCTCGATCGACTACGGCGTGTACGGCGTGCCGGAGACATTCCTCGTCGACCGGAAGGGCCGCATCGTCCATAAATACGCTGGCGCGGTGACGGAAGAGATGCTCGTGTCGGAGATCGAGCCGCTCCTGGCGGACGCCGATGGCGCATCGCCATAACGACCGGGCGTGGCGGACCGGTGTCGCGCTCCTCATAGCCGTGACGCTTCTCGCAGCGGGAATCGCCGCCGCGAAAGATCCGGAGGCCCGGGCACAGGCCATCGCCGCGCAGCTGCGCTGCCCAGTGTGTCAGAACGAGAGCGTGGCCGATTCACCATCAGAGCTAGCGGCGCAGATGCGGACGTTGATCCGCGCGAAGGTGGCCGCCGGAGAAACCGATCAACAGATTGTCGACTACTTTGTGAGCAAGTACGGAGAGTGGATCCTGCTGGAGCCGCCGCGACGCGGTCCGCTCTGGATCGTCTGGCTCGCGCCGGCCGTCGCCTTGCTCGGTGGAGCGTATCTGGCCTTTGCCTATCTCCGGCGCAGCATGGTGGGACGAGAAGTTGGAACGTTGAAACGTTGAAACGTTGGAACGAACCTCCCCCAGGAAATTCCAGTCTCGCTTTGTCGCTTCAACGTTTCAACCCTCCAACGTTTCAACGGTTCTCGGCAAGCATCCGGTCGATGATCTCGTCGACCGCGGCGGGCGAGAAAAAGCAGTAGGGATAGCCACGGTGCGCAGCCGCCGCGGTAGCCTCGGCACCGGCTTCCAGACCGGCCAGCTGTCGCTCAACCTCCTCCCGCTGGACGGCGAGCGTGCGCGATAGCTCCTCATTGATCTCCCGGATCCGCGCCGTAACCTCCCGGCGCTCACGCCGTGCCAGGACGCCCCCGTCCAGCGCCGCGATCAGTCGCCACTTCTCGCTGATGAGGCCCTGCTGTTCCGGGGTTGGCCGGCTCAGGACGCGATCCGGATTGTGCTGGAGCTCCAGCAACCGCCGCTGCAGCGTCTCCCGCTCCCGGGCCGCATCGTACGCCCCGAGCGGCAGGTGCAGCGTCGCTGTCGTCACCGCGTAGGCCGGCGGCTCGATCCCGAAGTATTCGCGGATCACCGCGTCGGTCACCCGGTCGTACCGGCCGCCGCCCACGCCATGCACAAAGAGATCCGCGACGCACAATCTCGTGAACGCCGTGAGCGTCAGCGCCCGCGGGCGAATGGCCAGGCCGGCAAGCGCCTCCGGGCCGCTGGCCTGCGGTATCTCCCCCACCCGCTCGCCGCCGGCCAGCAGACCGATACCTGAGCGTGTGGGTTGGACGGACAGCGGCTCGCGCCGCCCGCGCCGGATGATCCAAAACGGGAGTTCCTGACGGCCCTCCTCGCGCTGCAGATCGGGGAAGGGTTGGGCGGATGTGCGAATGCTGGAGCGCTCGCGATAGGCGCCCAGGTGGTGATTGTACACGGCGGCAAACCGCTCGGCGTCACGCAGGACGTGCACGACGAACCGCCTGAACTCCATCCCGGCGCTCATCTCCGACACAGGCACTTCAGCGTACCGGCGTCTCCCTTCGTAGCGCCGGCGGGCCCCCGTCAGAAACGTCCCGATGTCCTCCGCCCGCACGTCCCTCGCGGCCTGGGCAAAGTGCTCCAGCGCCGCCTGGGGTTCCGGGAGCGGAAGCGTGCGGACGTGCGCCCCTAACCGGGCCAGGAAAGCACGCCACTCCGCCAGCGGCGGCGCCGGCACGGCCTCGTACGGCACGTCCGGATCCGCTCGCACCAATGTCTCGTGCACCAGGCGCAGGCCCGTGCCGTCCATACGCGGGGCATCCGCACCAACGTCTTCCGCGGCATCGCTGTCCACCGGCATGCTCAGCGCGGCCATGCCATCGCGGGCCACGCGGTCGATCAGCAAATGCTTGAGCCAGATCCCGGGATGGAACAGAAACGGTTGGTGCCCGGTCACCAGGAGGAGTTCGGAGGGTCCGAACGTGGATGTGGGAAGGTCCAGGCGCTGCGCATACCGCACGGCGGCCTGCGAGATGTCGCTGCGCGCCCGCCGGCGGATCTCAGCCAGCCGCACACCGGCGATGGTCAGCGGCGCATCCTCCAGCAGCGCGGCGTTCTGCCGCGCCAGGGCCGCCAGCTGCCGGGCGGGCGGCACACAGAGCGCCTCACCCGACTTCTGCGGAATCTCAAATTCGATAGCGGTGACGCGATCAGTCATTCCGGACTCGCCGGACGCGGGAAGCCGGAAACGGGAAACGGTAACCGCCAAGAGTTGCTTCCCGATTCCCGATTCCCGTTTCCGTCATTTGGCGTTCACACGAATTGGTCAAGCCCGCTCAACCCGATTTTCTCCCGGCAGGCGAACGGCTCCCCGTACTCGCGGCCGATGAGGTCGCCGTAGTACCGGCCCCACGTCCGCAGGTCGTCAAAGAACCGCTCGTTCCCGCGTTCCGGGCCAAACTGCGACGCATATGTCCGCACGGCATCGATCTTGCGGTCGAGGTGGGCGGTGATGTCAAGGATGAACGCAATCTCGGGGACGAGCCGGTAATGTGTGGTAAAAAAGTGCAGTACCCGGGGCGGAAGATACGGCTCCCCGGGGATGGTGGTCTTCGTCAGTTTGGCATAGAAGCGCGCCGCTTCCGCGAGCGCCGCCCCGGCGACATGGTCGGGGTGCGCGTCAACCCAGTAGGGCGCGAATACGACCTCCGGCCTCACCCGGCGGATCACCTCGGCCACCAGCATGCGATTATCTACTGTATCAACCAGATAGCGGTTGGGCATCTCCAGCGTGATGCGGGTGACGCCCAGGATGCGCGCGGCGTCGGCCGCCTCGCGGGCGCGGCGTTCCGGCGTGCCGATGGGCGTCGGCTCCCCGTTGGTGAGATCGCAGATGGTCACCTCGTGGCCTTGGGCCCGCAGCGCGAGGATCGTCCCGCCCATGCCGATCTCGACGTCGTCGGGGTGCGGACCAATCGCAAGGATCTTCATCGCGTGCCGCACACCAAGCTCAGCCGGTCAGGCAGCCACCGCGCCACTTCACCTTCCAGCACCCTGAGATAATACGCACGGCGGGTCTGCGGGTCATCGAGACCGCCCCAGAACTGGCGGTGAGGATTCTTGTAGATGCGGGCCACCGCCAGCTCGGTGACGCGCAGGCGGTGATAGGCGGCCTGCACCCACACCTGCAGTGGCATTCCATAGCTGGGCTCGGTCAAAACGAACTTTTGCACAGCCTCCACATGATAGGCTTTGAAGCCGCACCAGGCATCGGTGATCGGATACCCTGTGATGGCCCTCAACGTGTCCACGAATTCCCGGTTCAGGCGGGCTCGATCGGGTGGGGGCGGATCGCCAGGCATCGCCGCGTCGAGATAGCGGCTGCCGGAGACGATGTCGGCGCCGGCGCTCGCCCGCAGGAAGTCGGGGATGCGCTGTGGCTCATGCTGCTCATCGCAGTCGATGGTCACGGCGACGTTGTACGCGCCGGCGACGGCCTGCCCGAAGCCCGTGATCAGCGACTGGCCATAGCCTCGATTGGCGTCATGGCGGACGATTTGGACGCCCGCGTGATGCTGCGCGAGTGCTGCCGATTGGTCGGTGGATCCATCATCCACCACCACGATGTCACTCCGCGGCGCAGCACGCCGCACTTCCGCCAGCACGCGCGGCAATGTCACCTCTTCGTTGTACACCGGGATGATGATCAGCGAGCGCACGGCATCCCCAGGAGGCTTAGTTGGCTCGTTCCCCGTGCGCCGCGATCATGTGCAGCAGCACACGGTCTAAGAACAGCTCGATTCGTCGGATGGATTGTACCTTGCGATGTGCAGGCAGCGGCAGCTGCGACGACACGGTGCGGGTAATCGATTCCTTGAAGAAGAGAAACGCGCGGGTGGCGTCGGCCGACGACAGGCGCAGGGCTGCGACCTGCCGGCCGAGCTCGCGGCCCGCCTCCTCCCCGGCCTGCGCCGCCACACGCTGCCCCCGGCCCCCGGAGAGATACCCCGCCAGGGCATCCATCAGCATCCGGCACGTCACGCGCATGGTCTCCACCGCCTCAGGCCCCACGCTCGCATACCACGGCTGCCGGCGAATGTCCCGCCGCGATGCACCGGGCATTAGCCGCGCGCCGTGCGGGCCGATGAGATCGGCGAGCTTGCCCGCGCGCTCTTGCTGGTGCCCGCGCAGGAACGCCGCGAGATCATCCTGCCGGTAGCGGCGATGCCCGCCGGGAGTCCGATACGCGCGCACCCGTCCTGCGTCCGTCCACCCGCGCAGGGTCGAGGCATCGACCCCGAGCACCTTGCTGGCTTCGCCCAGCGTGAGCCACGCGGACACACCGCCGCGGGGCAATCCGCCCATCATGTCGTTGCCTCCCTCACCACCACCATGGACACCGGCCGGCCCGTGGCCAGCAGGAATCCCGCGAACATCAGCCCGGCGGCCACCAGCTCCGCAACCGGGAGCAGCCCACCCGAGCCCAGCCGCGCCAGGGTGCTGACCAGCGCCAGCGACAGGCCGCCCGCGGCGATCAAGAGGTTGCCAATCACGCGGCCGGGCACAATCTCCTTCCGCCAGAGCAACCAGGACGAGTACAGCGCGCCTCCGATCAGGGTGAAGGTTCCATAGATGTTGAACACAGGTGTCAGCTTCCGCACCGCCGCCCCCGAAGGCAAGATGGCGCGGTACTGGACCCCCAGCGGCATGCGCGGATCGTACGCGCCGGCGTTCAGCGGCTCGGCAAACACCAGGTAGGCGGCAGCCAGACTCGCCGCGAGCAGCATCAGCAGCGTCCCAACTGCGAGCCGCTTCCGGCGGCTCAGCAGGTAAACGGTCCCCTGCCCCAGCCACGCAGCGGTGTACATGGCGCCGCAAAGATACCACAACCGGAACGCGGTGGGGGACCACCCGAACGTGGACACGAGCTCGGCCGCGCCCACGATGCCAAACATGACTAAACCAATCCCCCAGAGGAGCAAGTGCTCCCCGCCCCGTTGTGCATAACGGTGGAATACCGTGTAGGCAAACACCCCGATCACCGCCAGCGAGACCAGCGATAGCCCCTCCGCGGGCAGCGCGGCCCCGCCCCGACCCGCCTGGACCGGGACGGCGCCCAGGAGGATGCCGCCTGCCACCACCAGCACAAGGCCGGTCAAGAGCGCGAGCGCGACCAGCACCCCCGGCACCAGGATCCGGTAGCTACGGGCCTGGGTCACCGCCGCGCGGGGCACGCGCCGCAACGCCGCCGTCACGCCAGCGCCCCTTGCGGCAGGTGCGCGCGGATGACGTCGGCCACGGCGGAGATGAAATCCAGGTCGTCATTCAGCGAGCAGGTGCGAATCAATCGCAGGCCCAGCGTGGCGGCCAGCTCTTTCGCCTCCACATCGATGTCGTAGAGCACCTCCAGGTGGTCGGCGACAAATCCGATCGGGCAGACGATGCACTCGGTCTGACCCTCCCGGTGAATCGCCCGCGCGACGTCCAGCAGATCAGGTCCCAACCACGGCTCGCCGGTCGCACTCGCGCTCTGATAGGCAAACCGCCAGGCGCGGACCTTTGCCGCGGCGGCCACCTGCACGCAGGTCTGCTGCAACTGCTCGGGATATGGATCGTTCCACTCCAGGATCCGGACCGGCAGGCTATGCGCCGTGAAGATCACGGGGACGTCCGTGTCCCCCGCGCATTGCCGCTGCGCCTCACGGACGCGGGACGCCAGCGCGCTGATGAGGCCCGGATGGAGGTGCCAGCTCTCTATACAGGAGAGGGTCAGGCCATGTCGGGCGGCGGCTTCCTCCGCCGCGGCGCGGTAGGCGCCGACACTCATCCGCGAGTAGTGCGGGGCCAGCGCGAGGGCGAGCAGCGCACGGACACCGTCCCCCGCCGCCTGGGCGACCGCCTCGGCGATGAACGGCGGCGCGTGTTTCATCCCGACGTAGGCACGCGCCGGCAGGCCCGCCTGCCCCAGCGCCTGCACGACGCCGGCGGCCTGGCGCCATGTAATCTCAAGCAGCGGCGACCGGCCGCCGATGCGCTCGTAGCGGGCCCGTAACTCGGCCACCTGCTCCGCCGGTGGGGTGCGCCCGCCGCGAATGTGCGTGTAGTAGGCCTTGACGTCCCGCAGCGTGGCCGGGCTCCCGTAGGCCATGAGCAGCACACCGAAGGGCGGTGTCATCGCGAGCGCAGCATTGCCGGGGTCCCCGCAAATTCGCACCACAAATTTGCGGGGTGGCAAGCGATCTCCTTCCTCACGCCGTCATCGCGAGCGCAGCATTGCCGGGGTCCCCGCAAATTCGCACCACAAATTTGCGGGGTGGCAAGCGATCTCCTCTCAAATGGAGATTGCCACGGGGCTTCGCCCCTCGCAACGGGGGAGATTGCTTCGGCCCTCCGGGCCTCGCAATGACAGAGAAAACGTTTCGGATCGCTCATCTGCTGGCTTCAGCCCCACGGTCGGTGTATTCGTGCACCAGGTCGACCACGTAGCGCAACTGGTCTCGAGGCGTCTGCGGCAGCACGCCGTGGCCCAGGTTGAAGATGTGGCCGGGCCGGCCGTCGGCGTCGCGCAGGATCTCCAGCGTGCGCTGGCGGACGACCTCACGAGGAGCCAGGAGCACGGCAGGGTCGAGATTTCCCTGGATGCCGCGGTCGTGACCAATCCGCGCCCATGCCTGGGCCAGGGACACACGCCAGTCCACGCCGATCACCTCACCGCCCGCCGCCGCCATCTCCGGCAGCAACCCAGCAGTTCCAGTTCCAAAGTGAATTATCGGCGCGCCCGCCGGGCGCAACGCCTCGACGATTGCCCTGGTCGACGGCGCGACATATTGCGTATAATCTGCGGCACCAAGGCACCCGACCCAGCTGTCAAACAGTTGCACGGCGTGGACGCCGGAAGCGACCTGTGCGCGGAGATAGCGGATGACCATGTCGGTGAGCAGCTCCATGAGATGCGCCCAGACGGCCGGTGCGTGATGCATCAATGCTTTCGTCACCAGATAGTCGCGAGAGGGGCCGCCTTCAATCAGATAACTGGCCAGCGTAAACGGCGCTCCGGAGAATCCAATCAGGGGCACGGGGGATGCCCGGCGGATCAGCCGGATGGTCTGCAGGACCGCGGCCGTCGTGTCGTCCACCTCAAACGGCCGCAACCGATCCAGGTCGGCCGATGACCGGATGGGCTGTTCGATGACGGGCCCGCCATCGCGGAGCTCGAACTCCACGCCCATACTGCGCAAGGGCAGCATGATGTCGGCGAACAGCACCGCGGCATCCACCCCGAGCTCGGCCACCGGTCGCAGCGCCACCTCTGCCCCCAGGTCGGGATTGCGCACAATCTCAGGAAGCGAATAGCGCTCCCGCAACGCCCGGTACTCCGGCTGCGACCGGCCGGCCTGGCGCATGAACCAGACCGGCGTCCGGTCCGCGCGCTCGCGCCTGCATGCGCGGAGGAACCTATCGTTAGACGCAACGGACGCAACAGACGCGATAGACGGCATTTTATCCGAGTTGCCTGAGCGCGTCGTCGAGCGGCCGGTGGATCGCCGTAAGGATAGGCTGGTCGCGCAGCGTGTAGCGGCGCCCCTCGGTATCCCGCAGCGCCGTCACCAGATCCTGGAACACGGCCAGATCATCGGTCTCGTAGGCGACGATGAACTCCTGGTCGTCCAGTCCGGTCGAGTAGGCGAGCAGCTGGCGGACCTGCGGGAAGTCATGACCGATGCGGATGTGCTCGTTCATCATCCCCTGGCGCACGTCTGGGCTAAGGCGGTACCAATCATGTGTTTTGGTGAACGGGTAGACGATGAGATACGCGGCGCGCTCGCCGTCCAGCAGCCCCTGCTCCTGCGTGCCAGGCCGTTTCACATACCGCGACGGGCGCAGCAGGCCGACGAACGAGTGCGCCACCCGCATGAACCGGCCCACCCCGGCCCGGAGCAGCGCGCTGCTGGATTCCTGAAGCGCGTCGACCGATACGGCAAACCGGACCAGCACCAGCTCGGCGTCCGCGCGCAGGCCAGCCGTCGCATACGCCAGGGTCTGCACCTCACCTGCGGTCGTGCGGACCTGCTGGCGAAATGCGTCGAGGTCTTCTTCCCGCTGCGAGGCGGGCAGCCTGCGCCAGGCCGGGTCCACCTGCAGCGCCAGCACCTGGACCACCTCTGGGGCGCTCATCGCGGGCCCAGCCACGTCGCGGCGTCCCTGGCATGATAGGAGATGATGAGATCGGCTCCCGCCCGGGCAATCGCCGTCAACAGTTCCAGCACCGTCCGGCGCTCATCCAGCCAGCCCTGTTGCACCGCAGCCTTGACCATGGCGTACTCCCCGCTGACGTTGTACGCCGCCAGCGGCGCCGTCACGGCGTGCCGGATGCGGTGGAGCACATCCAGATACGGCAGCGCCGGTTTCACCATGACGATGTCGGCGCCCTCCGACAGGTCCTGGGCGACTTCGCGTTCGGCCTCCCGCGCGTTGGGAGGATTCATCTGATACCCGCGCCGATCCCCGAACTGTGGAGCCGAGCCGGCTGCGTCGCGGAACGGCCCGTAGAAGGCCGACGCGTACTTCGCTGAGTATCCCATGATGGCCACGTGCTGGCAGCCTGCCTCATCCAGCGCCCGGCGGATGGCCGCTACCTGCCCGTCCATCATCGCGCTCGGCGCCACCACATCCGCGCCGGCTACCGCCTGTGTCACCGCCGTCCTGCCCAGCACTTCCAGGGTGGCGTCGTTATCCACCTCGCCATCCCGCACGAGCCCGCAGTGACCGTGGGTTGTATACTCGCACAGGCAGACGTCGGTCATGACGATCAGATCGGGATGCTCCGCCCGCAGCGCCCGCGCCGCCTGCTGGACGATGCCATCGTCGGCGTAGGCGCCGCTGCCGGCAGGATCCTTCGCGTCGGGGAGCCCGAAGAGCAGGACGGCATTGATGCCCAGTCCACGGAGCGCATCCGCGTCAGCGACGGCCTCGTCGACGGAGAACCGGAACTGGCCGGGCATGGACGGGATGGGCTCACGGACGTGCCGGCCGCCACGCACAAACATGGGATAGACAAATTGATGCGGGTGCAGGCGCGTCTCGCGGACCAGCTCTCGCATCGTGTCAGTCCGCCGCAGCCGCCTCAGCCGGACGGCGCGGTCAGGATGTCGTGTAACCTGCAGCAAGTGACGCTCTCCTCTCGTCGATCGCCTCGATGATGCCGTCCACGCTGTACCGCGGGGCGACGACATCCACCTGCCAGCCCATGCCCCGGACCGCGTCGGCCGTCACCGGGCCGATCGCCACGATGAGCACACCGCCGAGCGCATCGTCGATGTGCACGCGCTGGGCCAGGCGCGCAAATCCACGCACCGTGGACGCGCTGGTAAACACCACCGCATCGATGCCCTCGTCCCAGGCCCGTTGCAGCGGACCGTCGGATTCCGGCGGCGCTTCAACGGTGCGGTAGGCTACCACTTCGTCGACCACCAGGCCCCTCGCCCGCAGGCGGACCGTGGCGACCGGTGAGGCCACCTCTCCGCGAATCCGGAGCACGCGCTGCCCCGGCGATGCCGGGAGCTCATCACCGGCGGCTTCTCCCAGGTACCGCGACGGCACCCACGGATCGGACACCCCCACTCCGGCCAGGGCGGCGGCGGTCCCCGGTCCAATCGCCGCCCAGCGCACGGTGGCCGGCAGCGCATCTGTCACCCCCAACGCCCGTCTCCGGGCGAAGAACGTGTCCACCCCACTGGCACTGGTGAACAGGACCCAGGGGTACAAGGCGAGCCGGTCCAGCGCAGCGTCGACGCCGTCCCACGCCGCGGGCGGATGGATGGCGACCGCGGGAACCACCACAGGTTCCATCCCAATCGCCCGCAGCCGGGTGGCCAGCGCCCCGGCGTGGTCCACGGGCCTGAGGACCAGCACGCGCGGTGTCCGCACTATCGTTCCTGCGCCCCAAGGATCAAATCGGAGGCGCGGCCCAGCAGGTCCTCAGCCAGCGATCTCCCGAGACCTTCGGCATCCGTGATCAGACCCTTGCCGGCGACGGTTTCGATGCGGCGGCCGTCCGGCGCGGCAATGGCGGCTTCCAGGCTCACCTGCGTGCCCTCGATCCGGGCGAAGGCGGCGACGGGGAGATGGCATCCTCCCGCCAGTCTGGTGAGCACGGCGCGTTCAGCGGCGACGGCATGGCGCGTCGGCGCGTGGTCGGCGGCCGCGGCGATCCGCGCGGCCCGGCGATCTCTGGTCCGCACCTGCACTCCCAGCGCCCCTTGGCCAGGCGCCGGCGGCAGAATGTCCAATGGCAGCCACTGCGTGATGCGCGATTCTAATCCCAGCCGGCACAACCCCGCCCCGGCCAGGCACACGGCATCGACGTCTCCGGCATCAACCTTCTGGATGCGGGTCTCCACGTTGCCGCGAATCGGGACGATCTCCAGGTCGCGCCGGTACACGCGCAGGAATGCCGAACGGCGTGGACTGCTGGTCCCGAGGCGCGCCCCCAACGGGAGCGCCTCCAGCGTCAGGTGCTCGCGGCTCACGATGACGTCGCGCGCGTCCTCCCGCTCGGCGACGGCGGCGATGGTGAGCCCGGGTGTCGCGGCGGACGGCAGGTCCTTCATACTGTGGACCACCGCGTCGATCTCCGCCGCCAGGAGGGCGAGCTCCAGTTCCTTGACAAAGAAGCCGACGTCTGGCAGTTGATGCAGCGGGCGATCGGGATGCCGGTCCGCCACGGTGCGGATCGTGCGCACAGCGAAATGCACTTCTGGATACGCAACACGGAGCGGCCGGAGCACGAGTTCGGTCTGCCGCAAGGCAAGCTGGCTCCCGCGCGTCCCCACCACAAAGTCCCGCGCCAGCGTCTCATTCATCGGGCCACCTCAAATGCCTGGCCAGCGGTCGTCGCCGTCCGGGCGATGTCGTTCCCGGTGTGCGCGGCGCTGAACGCGAAGCGGTCCCTGACCTCCAGGGGGGCGGTGGTGTGGCTGAGACCAATGACCGTTAGGTGCATCTGGCGGGCGTGCGGGCCTAAGAGAATCTAGGGAATCTTAGGCAATTGATTCCAATCCTGGGCGCGCAAATCCTGCCGGCAGGTTAGAGGAGTTTGGCGCCGTTGATCTGCAGTTTGAACTCACAGCCGAGGAACTTCGCCGCCCGCCGGCACATCACCATACGGGTGAGGAAGATCTCGAAGTACTCCATCACCTGCGACAACTTCGTGTCGATCCCGAGTTCCAGTGTGATCGTCCGGCTCTTCTCATCGACCCGCAGGAACGAGTGCTCGACCGCGTAGTTCACCCGGTCGTGGATGTCAAACGTCGTCGGATCAGGATTGCGCACGCGCGAGCGGTGCACGTCGGACTTATCGGCCAGGATCACCGCCGCGCCGACCGGGCTCACCGGCTCGCCGTGGCTCTCTTCGTGGTTGCCGATGGCCCCCATGACCACCGCGCGCTCGACGGCATCCATCCCCAACCGCTGGAGGATGACGTTGGCCAGATTCGCCCCGGTGTGTTCGTGGTTCACGCGGCTGACCAGGTTGCCGATGTCATGTATGTACGCGGCGACGGAGGCCAGTTGCGCCTCCCGTTCCTGGTTCCCCAACCGCTTCAGGGTATTGTAGGCGATGCTCGCGGTGAGATTCGCGTGACGCGAGCCGTGCTCGGTGTACCCGATGGCACCGGTGTACTCGTTGGCCTTGTCGATGTACGCGGTGACTTCAGCGTCGCGCTTCACGTCCTCGAGTGTGACCAGCTTCGCGCCGGTGATACCCGCAGTCACTTCAGCCATGGCTTTGTTCACTCCTGTCGCGGTACCGCGTTCCCCCGTTCCCCCGTTCCCGCGCTCCGCCCCGAGCTCGCGAAGCGAGCGTGGGGGGTCCCATTACGTCGGCGGTGGTGTCGTCGCGAGGGGAACGGGTTCCTGCTGTTTCTTGTTCCGCAGGTAACTGACCGCGCCCCGGTCGGCCTTCACGCGCAGGTTGGGCGCCAGCTCTAGGCTAAGCACCTCGCCGTCCACGTCCAGCACCACCGCATGCAGCCCGCCGATGGTGACGACTCGATCCCCCTTCTTCAGCTTGCCGAGCATCTCTCGACGTTTCCGCTGCTGGGCCTGCTGCGGCCGGAAGAACAGCAGGTAGATGACCACGTACAGCGCCACCATGAAGAGGATCGTGCTGACCGGAAACCGTTGCGTCGCCGCCTGCAGAACAACCACCCCACACCCCCGCCTCCAAAATCCGCTTCTCTATCCTACAGCAGCACCCGCCGCCGTGCCACACCGATTACCAGGGCGTCACGTATGCGACAAGGACCTCTCGACGCCAGGAGTCAAACCGGTCGGCAGCAATGGCGGCGCGGGCCTCCTCCATCAGCTGCGCCAGGAATGACAGATTATGGTACGTAGCCAGGCGCGGTCCCAACATCTCGTCGGCGTTGAAGAGGTGGCGAAGATAGGCGCGGGTGTACCGCGCACACACCGCGCAGCGGCAGCTATCATCCGGTGGCCCCAGGTCCTCGCGGAACCCGGCGTTGCGGACGTTCACTCGCCCCTGCCTCGTGAAGATCGCGCCGGTCCGGGCCACCCGCGTGGGCAAGACACAGTCAAACAAGTCCACGCCCCGCGCGATGGCGTCCAGCAGCGCAGGAGGCGCGCCCACCCCCATCAGATAGCGCGGGCGGTCGGCGGGCAGGCCCGCGCACGTCTCCTGGATCAGCTCTGCGGTCAGCTCCCGCGGTTCGCCCACGCTCAGCCCGCCGATCGCGTACCCGTCGAACCCCATCTCGACTGTGCGCGCGGCCGCGTCGCGCCGCAGCACCGGTGAGAACCCGCCCTGGACGATGCCGAACAGCATCTGGCCGTTGCCGGATCCGTGGGCCCGGGACCGTCTGGCCCACAGCAGTGTCAGGCGCAGCGCTTCTTTGGCCTTCTCGTCGTCGGCGGGGTACCCCAGGCACACGTCCAACGGCATCACCAGATCACTTCCCAGCTGTCGCTGAATCTCCAACACCCGCTCCGGGGTAAATAGATGCTCGGCGCCGTCCAGCGGAGAGCGGAACGTCACGCCCTCGTCGGTCAACCGCCGCAGCCTGGCCAGGCTGAAGATTTGAAACCCGCCGCTGTCCGTGAGGATGGGGCCATCCCACCGCATGAATTTGTGCAGTCCACCGGCGCGTTCGATGACGTCGGCGCCCGGCCGCAGGTACAGGTGGAAAGTGTTGGCCAGGATCATCTCGGCGCCGATCTCCCGGACCTCCTCGGAGGTCAGCCCCTTCACCGTGGCCTGCGTGCCGACCGGCATAAAGGCAGGCGTGCGCACGACGCCGCGAGGGGTCTGCAGGCTCCCCAGGCGCGGACCGGCGGCGGAACCTCGGAGCAGTTCGAAGCGAAACCCGCTCATAACGCGAGCAGTATAGCATGAGAGGAACCGCCCATCTAAAATTGAAGTAGAAGGCCGACCATGGACGAGCAGCAGAAGAGCCGCGAAGAAATTCTCGCCGCCATCAAGGCCAAAGCCGACGCCATCCGCGCGCAGCGGGCCGCGACTGTCAAGGGCGACCAACCCGCGGCGGCGGCCGCGCCGACAGCCACACTGGAAACCCCGGTGTCTGCGGTCAACGCCGCCGGACGGCCGGCTGGGAAACCAACAAGTCCAAAGGTCACGGCGCTGGCGACGGTGACCCAGGGCGTTGAGCTCGCCACCGACAAGGCTGAGGACGAGAACATCCGCAAGTTGCTGGGTGGCCTCGGCGCCTACCAGAACCCCCTGCACCCCGGCATCTGGCAGCTGGACTACCGGTATTATGACGAGGCGAAGCGCCGCCTCAAGCAGGCGGGCTACGAGATCGAGGAAGACCAGTATGGGAACATCCCGCTGAGCAAGTGGACGCCTCACCTGTGGGGATGGTCCAAAGTCGAGTAACTGACGGGAACGGGGGAACGCGGGAACAACCGCCTACCCATGTTGACGTCGCGTTCCCGTGTTCCCGCGATCCCGCGTTCCCGTTAGTCAGAGGATCAGCATGGCATCGCCGAAGCTATAAAATCGATAGCTTTGCGCGATCGCTTCCTGATAGGCCCGCAAAATCAATTCGCGGCCCGCGAATGCGCACACCAGCATCAGCAGTGTCGTCTTGGGCAGGTGGAAGTTCGTGATCAGCGCGTCCGTGGCCTTGAAGCGAAAGCCTGGATAGATGAACAGCTCACTCCAGCCGCGGCCGGGGCGAACCGCGCCGTCGCCTGCGGTCACCGTCTCCAGAGTGCGCACCGCCGACGTCCCCACCACCACGCGGCGGCCCCGACGCTGCGTCAGTGCCGTGGCCGCGTCCTCGCCGACCTCATACCATTCCGCATCCATCCGGTGGCTCCGGACATCGGCCGCCACCACGGGCCGGAAGGTCCCCAGCCCGATGTGCAGGGTCAGGGTGATGATACGCACTCCTGCTGCGCGGATGCGGTCCAGCAACTCCGGGGTAAAGTGCAGGCCGGCCGTCGGGGCCGCCACGGCGCCCTCCGCCGACGCATAGACGGTTTGATAGTCCTCAGGCCGGCGCAGCGGCTCATGTATGTACGGCGGGACCGGCATTTCGCCGATCTCGCGCGCTGCTTCAAGCACCGGGCGGTCGCCGGCAAATGCGACCAGATGAATCCCCTCATCCTGCGCGGCGATCACCTCGCCAGATAGGCGCGGCGAGAGATGCAGTCGTGTTCCAATGCGGACGCGCCTGCCGGGCCGCAAGAGCACTTCCCAGATCTGGCCGTCGCGAGGCCTGCCCTGAGCGAGCGGCTGCGAGCCGAAGGGTCGCGCAGTCGCGCTCTCCTGCTCCCGCGCAGGGCGCAGGAGGAGCACCTCAACGGCGCCACCCGTGGGCTTGCGAGCCCGCAGGCGCGCAGGAATGACCCGCGTGTTGTTCACGACCATGACGTCGGCCGGCTGCAGGTATTCGGGGAGATCGCGAAAGACGCGGTGCTCCAACCGGCCGGTGGATCGATCGACCACGAGGAGTCTCGCCGCATCACGCGGCTCGACCGGATGCTGGGCGATCAGGTTTGGGGGCAGCGAGTAATCGAAGTCGGAGAGTTTCATGCAAAGTCTACCCAGTCTTCACAGTCTGCACAGTCTTCTCAGTCTCATGCAACAGCCAGGGGCGAGTAGACTGGATAGACTGGGAAGACCGGGAAGACTGGGAAGACTAATGTGAGCGCGAAATTTCGATTCCAGTGTAATAGTACTTGAGGATTTCCTGATAGGTCCGTCCCGCGCCCGCCATCCCACGCGCGCCCCACTGGCTCAGACCGACGCCGTGACCGGACCCGCGGCCGAGGAACTCCACCACCGGCTGCTCGTCTGGGGAGAGCCGCACGATGAAGAGCGTGCTGCGCAGAAGACCGGCACCCAGGATCGCCCGCAGGTCCGTCCCTTTGATCAACAGGACACCGTGCGTCCCGGTGATCCGCACGAGGCCGACCCGGCCGGACCGGGTAGTCTCCGCCACCTCGATTCCGGTGATCCCCCTGACAGACCGCCCGGCCCGGCGCAGGCGTTCCTCGAACGCCGGCACCTCGAGGCGCGCGATCCACTCGTGATTGGGGGCGCCGGTGCTGTAGGGATCAGGCACGGCCTGAAGATAAGGGTACCGGCCACCCCACACCACCTCGCTGCTTTCCGTGTAGCCGCCGGAGTCAGAGTGGTACGCGGCGAAAATCGGCCGGCCCTCGTACGTCATGATCTCCCCTCGAGTCTCTTCCACGGCGGCGGTAGTGCGGGGATCTTCCGCGGAGATTCCTCCGTACAATTGGGTATCGGTCGTCGCCCGCACATCGTACCCCTCGGATGCAAATCGGCCCAGGCTCTGCAGTGCCAGGGTGCGCGCCGCCACGGCCTGGGCCCTCAGCGCATCCGCGGGCCACTCCGGATCAACTTCCATCTTGAGCACGCCGTACAAGTATTCTTCCAGGTCCACCTCGTTGATCACTGTGAGGCGGCCGGAGGGCGTGCGCCGCAGCTCCAGCAGTCCGCGGTAGGGTCGGATCCCGATGGACAGATGGCCCCCTTCGGTAGGCGACAGATGAATGGTGTTCTCGAAACGAGTGCCGGCGCCGGCAACTTCGATCCCTGCGGCGCGGGGGACGAACTCGTACGCGCCGGGCTCCAGACTCAGACTCACCAGCGGTCCCGCGGTCAGCGCCACGGGGTGGTCGAAGACGATGCTGACGCGTTCCACTTCCCGAAGCACGCCGATACGGAGGCTCGTCGACCCGCTGCCCGGAGCGGGAGAGACGGGCCACAGGAGGAGCAGGACGAGAGCGGCGCACACCGCTGCGCATCGTCTCATTCCCGTCTACCTCCGAGCTAAGAGGCTGAATACGAAGGTGAGGACGATGCTTAACACGATGCTGGTGGCCAGGGGGATGTACACGACTACCGAGTCCCGCCGGATGAGGATGTCCCCCGGCAGGCGCGGGACCCTGCCGGCGACCGTGAGCAACGCCCCGATCATCAGCAGCGCCACGCCGAACACCATGAGCATGCGACCGAAGGGGGCGAGCTCGTTCACAGGAGCTGCCCCTGTTCGCGGGCGTGGTTTCGCTCCCCCACCGCAAGGTCCAGGTGTTCGAGCGCCGCCGGCGTGATGCGCCGGCCCGCGGGCGTGCGGGTGAGGAACCCGATCTTCAGCAGATACGGTTCGACTACTTCCTCCAGCGTTTGCGCCTCTTCATTCAGAGTCGCGGCGATCGCCTCGACGCCGACCGGGCCGCCCCCGTACACCGTCGCGATCGTCCGCAGGAGATCCCGATCCAGCGCATCGAGGCCATGGTCGTCGACCCCTTCAAACGCGAGGGCCTCGGCCGCTACGCCCGCGGCGATCGTCCCATCCGCCCGCACCTGGCTGTAGTCGCGCACCCGCCGCAGCAGCCGGTTCGCGATGCGGGGGGTCCCGCGCGAGCAGCGGGCGATCGTCATCGCGCCATCCTCGGTGATAGAGATCCCCAGAATGGAGGCCGAGCGCCGCACCACCATCACCAGGTCGTCGACCGAGAAGAAATCCAGGTGGTGGAAGATCCCAAAGCGCTCGCGCAGCGGGGACGACAGCAATCCGGCCCGCGTCGTGGCGCCGACCAGGGTAAACGGCCGGAGCTGGTAGCGGAGGGTGCGGGCGTGCGCGCCCTTTTCGATCACGAAGTTGACGCAGAAGTCCTCCATCGCCGGGTACAGGAACTCCTCCACCGCGCGCGACAACCGATGGATCTCGTCGATGAACAGGACGTCGCCCGTCTGCAGGTTGGTTAGAATGCCCATCAGGTCGCCGCCGCGCTCCAGCGCCGGCCCCGACGTCGTGACGATATTCGCACCCATCTCCTGCGCGATCACGTTGGCCAGCGTGGTCTTCCCCAGCCCCGGCGGCCCGTGCAGCAGCACGTGGTCGAGCGATTCCGAGCGTTCTTTGGCAGCCTGAATGCTGATCCGCAGGCCTTCCACGACCTTGGTCTGTCCGATGCATTCGTCCAGCGTCTTCGGCCGCAGGCTGCGGATGAACTGTTCGTCTGCCGCCGGATCAGCGACCGGTGCCTTGCGGGTGGGCGTACCGTCTGCAGTGGTCATGCGCTTCGCTTACGTTCGGACTCCCGCGTCTTGTTCCACGCGATACACTTCCTCGAAGAGTTCCTCGGCGGAGGCAATGCCGGGCTGGCGGCGTAGGGCTTCCTCGACCATGCGGCGGGCCTCGACGGGGCGGTGCCCGAGTTGCTGGGTGAGGACCTCGAGCACCTCCGCTTTGAAATCCTCCGCGACCGGCTGGGGCCGCACTTCGGTCCCGCGCAGCAGCGCGTACTTTCCCATCTTTCCATGCAAGGTGGCGATGACTTTCTCTGCCGTGCGCTCACCGATGCCAGGCAGGCGGCGCAGAAACTGCGTGTCTTTGCGCTCGATGGCGTCGGCAATGACATGGATGGGATGCACGATCGCCTTCATGGCCTTGGTCGGCCCCATGCCGTCCACCGTAATGAAACGCTCAAAGAACTCCTGCTCGACCTCATGCAGGAACCCAATCAGCAGCGGCTTGGGTTGATTCTGCGTCGCATGATAGGAAATGTGCAGTTCGACGGCCTGAGGTTCCCCGTCAGCCGGTCGGGGCAAGGCCCGCGCCACGACCGCCGGAAGGTGAACCTCATAACCGATGCCGCCCGCCTCAACCACGACCACCTCGTCGGTGCGCCGGAGGATCGGACCCCGCAGATACGCGATCACAGCACGACCTCCTGGACCCGCAGCCGCAGCGGCACGCCGGCGCGGGACAGCGCGGTCAGGCAGATGGCGACCGCATCGGAAACGTGCACGTCAAATGGCTCCGGCCAGCGAAGCAGGCGCTGCACCGCCGCCTGAACCTGCCCCTTGCTCGCCGCGCCAAATCCGGCGATCGCCTGCTTGACCGCCGCCGGGGGAAGCGCGGTCACCTCAATCGCCAGCTCCGCAGCCGCGAGACAGACAACCCCCCGAACGTGGCCCATGAGGATCGCCGTCCGAGGATAGCGCTGCGTCGCGTAGAGGTCCTCGACGGCGACCTGCGAGGGACGGCGCTGCTCGAGGAGGGCGAAGAGAGCCCCGTGGATGCGCTCGAGACGATTGGCCAGCGGAGCGTCGTCCTCGGTGCGGACGAGACCATGCGCGACGAGCTCGACTCCCCCCGGGAGGCCTTGCAGAAATGCATAACCGGTCGCCCGCAGCCCTGGATCGACGCCGAGTATCACCATGCTCGAACCTGTGTTCGGCCTACGGCGTGCGTTATCCTACCTGCTGCAGAATCTCGTCGGGGATGTCGAAGTTCGCGTAGGCGTGCTGGACGTCGTCGTGCTCTTCCAGCGCCTCCATCAGGCGCAGCACCTGCTGAGCATCTTTCCCCTCCACGCGCACCGTGGACTTCGGCACCATCGTAATGTCTGCGGACGCGATCGGCAGGCGAGCGCGCTCCATCGCCTGTTTCACTTTGAAGAACTGCTCGGGCGAGGTCACAATTTCGTAGACATCCCCGGACGTGCGGATGTCCTCGGCCCCGGCCTCAAGCGCCGTCGACAAGACATCGTCTTCCTTGGCCTTGGACCGGTCGACCGTGATGATGCCCTGCCGGTCGAACATCCAGGAGACAGAGCCGGCCCCGCCCAGCGATCCTCCATATCTGGTGAACAGGTTCCGGATATCGCTGGCAGCGCGGTTGCGGTTGTCGGTGAGGACCTCGACCAGTACCGCGACCCCGCCTGGGGCGTACCCCTCGTACAAGATCGTCTCGAACGTCGCCCCTTCGGCCCCGCCAGCCCCGCGCTGAACCGCACGCTGGATGTTGTCGTTGGGCATCCCGGCTTCGCGCCCGTGGTCGATCGCCGTACGCAGGCGAGGGTTGCCGTCGGGGTCGCCCCCGCCCTCCTTAGCGGCGACGGCGATCTCGCGGGCCAGCTTGCTGAACAGCTTGCCCCGCACAAGATCGACTTTCTGCTTCTTCAGCCGGATATTGTGCCACTTCGAATGGCCGGACATGCCCCCACCTCGATTACTTCATTCTATTACCGGTAGTCATTGCGAGGGGCGGAGCCCCGCGGCCGCGCAAGCAACTCTATTCTGTCATTGCGAGGCACGAAGTGCCGAAGCAATCTCCAGTCCGGCGCTAGATTGCTTCGCTGCGCTCGCAATGACAAGTTGAGTGTCTACCGCCACGCCCTTTGGGCTCGCGATGACAGAAAGTGATCATTGCTCCTTAACGATCAACGTCGTGGAGGCCCGGCCGCCGCCGGGACTGGTGGCCGTCACGGTGATCACATACTGCACGCCGCTGACGTGCAGCGCGGGGCGGAACAGGTAGGAGAAGCGGCCATCGTTGGTCACCGGCACACGGGTCTCCGCCACATTGATCTTCATGAAACTCCCCTGTACCACCACCGACATGCTCACCGTGGCGTTGGGATCGGTCGCGCCCTCGATCATGAATGGCGACGTCACTTCTTGTCCCTGCGCGGGCGCGGTGATGCTGAGGGGCACAGAGACCACGACCGTGCTGTTACCGTCAGGCGGCGGAGTGGAAAGCATGCTCACGTCGAACTCCGTGGGTTCCGTGCCGCGGATAAAGACTTCCGTCCGGGGATTCGGACACCGGCTGGTCGCCAGCAGGCCTGAAGTGCCGCAAACGGTCGCGTTCACCACCCCGTCCGGCCGCTGCCAGTCATCCGGCGGCGTGTCCTGCACCGCCGCTTTCATGTACGCCCCCCAGATATGCGCCGGAACGGTTCCCCCCACGACCCGGTTCATCGGTGTGTTATCGTCGTTGCCGAGCCAGACGCCGGTGACCAGGTACGGTGTGAACCCGATAAACCAGGCGTTCTTGTAGTCGTCCGTCGTCCCCGTCTTCCCCGCGACCGGTCGGCCGATGTTGGCCGCCGTTCCTGTGCCCCGCAGGATGACGCCCTTCATCAGGTCGGTCATCATGTACGCGATATCGGCGCCCAACGCCAGCGTCCGCCGCGACGTCCGCTCTTCCAGCACCCTGCCCTCGCGGTCGGTCACCCGCAAGACCGCAATGGGATCAGCGTGCACGCCTAGGGTGGCGAGCGTCCCGAAGGCAGACGCCATCTCCATCAGCGTCACGTCATTGGTGCCCAGGGCCAGCGAGAGGTTCGGCTGCAGCGGGCTGGTGATCCCCATGCGCTTGGCGTAGTCGACGACCGCCTGCGGTCCAACCTCGTTGATCGTCTTGATCGCCGGGATATTGATAGACTGTTCCAGTGCTTCGCGTAACGTCATCGGGCCGCGGTACGATTCGTCGTAGTTCTTGGGGGTCCAGATGCTGTCTTCCGGCTTGACCGTGCCGAAGATTTCGAACGTAATCGGCTCGTCGACGATGACCTTGGTCGGGGTCATACCTTTTGCCATTGCCGCCGTGTAGATGAAGACTTTGAATGAAGAGCCGGGTTGCCGGCGCGCCTGCCAGGCCCGGTTGAACTGGCTCTGGGCGAAGTCATATCCACCGATCATGGCCTTGATATAGCCGGAATGGGGATCCAGCGTCACCAGCGCCCCCTGCGTCACCTCCAGCTTGTCTTTCTGGGCCTGGTCGATCCCGTCGCGGATCGCATTCTCGGCGGCGGCCTGCAACTTCGGATCCAGCGTCGTATACACCCGCAGTCCGCCATTGTAGACCAGATCCTCACCATACCGCTCCAGCAGATATGGGAGGATGTAGGAGACAAAATACGGCGCGCGGATGCCGATCAGGCCCGCGTTCCCTTCCTGAGACAGTTTGATCGTCTGGACGGCCGCGTCGTCCGCCTGCTTCGGAGTGATGTAACCCAAATCGGCCATGCGCCGGAGCACCGTCCGCTGCCGCTCCTTGGCCAGCTCCAGGTTCTGGAACGGTGTCGCGGTTGACGGGGAGCGGATGATGCCGGCCAACATCGCGCTTTCGGCCAGGTTCAAATTCCCCGCCGACTTGCCGAAGTACACCCGCGCCGCCATCTCCACGCCATAGGCGCCGTTGCCAAAGTACACTTGATTGAGATAGCGCTCGACGATCTCATCCTTGGTGAGGCGGCGCTCGATCTCCAGGGCCAGCATCATTTCCGCCAGTTTCCGGCTGATCAGGCGCCGCTGGGTGAGGAACATGTTGCGGGCCAGCTGCTGGGTAATCGTGCTGCCGCCCTCGACGACACCCCCGGCCAGCAGGTTATGCAGCACGGCCCGCAGGGTTCCCCGGAAATCGACCCCGTGATGCTGGTAGAAGCGATCGTCTTCGATCGCGATCACGGCCTCGCGCAATTCATCGGGGATTCCCTGCAGCGGAACCGACGCCCGGTTCTCCCGGTACAGACTGGCAATCAGCTCGTTGTTGGTGCCGTAAATTCGGGTCGCCTCGTCGGGCGGCGCGTACAGTGCCGACACGTCCGGCAGCTTGCGGTTAAAGGCCAGGGCCATGCCGGCCATGACGCCGGACCCCGACACCACCAGGCAGATAAGCACTGCGAGGGCGATCAGTCCGGCGCGGACCCATCCCTCGCGATTAGACGGCAGCTTCGCCCGCAGCTCCGGAGCGCGTGTGCGGATCGACTTCAGGGCCTTGCGGTAGGCCTCCAGCGAGGCCTGCTTCGCCCGCTCGGCCTCCTGCCGCACCCGCTCGGCGTGTTTTCCGGTCTTGCTGCGCCAGTCATTCATCAGACCGGGTTCATTGTACCACTCCAGCCCACAGAGGAGACCTTGGGGACCCGAAATTGGCTCAAGTGGGCTATTGCAAATTGTAAATTGACGATTGTGAATTGAAGACATGGATGCGCATGCTGTGCAAGAAAGAACATTCCGGTACGGACTCGCCATACTGCAGCTGGCTTCGACGCTTCCCAGGACGAGGGAAACGGAGGCCATCGTCCGGCAGATCGTCCGATCAGCCACGTCCGTGGGAGCCAACTATCGCTCTGCGTGTCGCGCCAAGTCAAAGGCGGACTTCGTGTTCAAGCTCAGCATTTCGGAGCAAGAGGCCGATGAAACTCTCTACTGGCTGGACGTGCTCACTGGTTCAGGGTTTGTGACACGATCCAAGGTGGAGGCCCTGCTGAAGGAAGGTCAAGAACTTCTAGCGATCTTAACCGCGTCAGGCCGAACCGCCAGGGCGTCAATCCGCAACCGTTGATATCGCTGAATCCCGGAACCTAGTGAGCAACGGTGCTAAATTGACAATTTACAATCCACAATTCACAATCCTCGTTTAGTCTAAATTTCGGAAATATCCGCTATAATACGGTAGTCATCTGTATAGTGTTGGGGACGTAGCTCAGTTGGGAGAGCGCCGCACTCGCATTGCGGAGGTCGTGGGTTCGAATCCCATCGTCTCCACCAGGAAAGATTGAGCGGGTCCGCTTTTTGGGCTCGCTCAATCTTTCCTGGTAGGTTAGTGGATCGAACCCACGACCTGAGGGGGGCGCGGGGGAGCGTCAGCTCCCCCAGGTGGTAAAGGGGGCAGCGAGCGCCGGAGCCTCGATCTGATTCAATACGCGACTCCTGCGCGAGCGATCAGGGGGATTAGTCCCCCTGAAGCGCGCGCCTCTGGGCGCGCGCTGGTCGGGGGTTCGAATCCCATCGTCTCCACCATGAATCTCGCTACAGGGCCCATTTCTCAAAGTAACAGGTAACCTCAAGTTGGTCTTTCTGCTACTGAGTGCTCGATCCGAACCTGGTAGCTACCTTCTCGAGAAAGCAATCAATCGCACTGAAGGATCTTCAGTTTCGTCGCGGAGATGCGTGGGCGGCATCGTGGAGAAACCGCAAGACATCTTCCTGCGCGCGGCGGTAGAGACGTCTGCCGCCGATGATCGTTGACGCAATCCCGGCGAGGATGATCACGACTGCAAGAAACCATGTGACCAGCGGAGGCATGCAGCAATGTAAGACGAAAGCGAGAAGCCATGCTAATCCGATAAGCGGCGTAAGGATGAACAACTCTGGGAAGCCGACGGGCAAGAACGACATCGCATCAAACAACGGATGAGGCGTCAGCCTGCCCTCAAACCTGGTCATTCCTCCGTCGTGAGTTAGAGTGGCAACAAAAAGAAACGGGTGAAGAGGCCCCCAACGCCACTTCATTCTGAATTCGAAGGGGTTCACGCGATCGAGTGCTCCGCCCGATAAAGTGTCTCCTCGTAACCTTTTGTTTCTGAATGTCCGAGGATCAGCAAAAAGCTGCTGGCATTCCTTCATCGTGAGGCGAGTCACCAAAACCAGTTTCATCGGCGCGATCAATCCTTGCAGTCTTCTCTCGCAGGTTTCGACCTTCCGCTCGGAGGATCCGTTAGGACACGCCGTGGCTGTTATTTACACCGGAGCCCCGATGGATGACGCGCTGCGCTTGCGTTCCTGGTTCTGATCAATCGCCCCTATCAATCGAATGGCCAGGATGGCTGCGGGAATCTCCAAGATGTGCGAGACGATCATGAGTAGATGAGCAGCCTGGCCTTTGAACATCCCGCCACTTGTGGCTTGGCTTAGTTGGTTGCCGAGGCGGCCGGTCGCAACCCATAGTATGAATAGACTCCACCACCACCTAACAGGTGCAGGGGCAGCCCGCAAGGCCGGTTCATACGACCGAATCGCCGGATCGCTAGCGTGCCACAACTCAGTGACCGCTTCGTAGGGTCGAATCAGATCGAGAAGTGGTACGAAGAACCAGCCTACGGCCCAGCCGGGCGTGAACCTGAGTTTGCGGGCGCCAAGCGCGCTCAGATTCTTGACAGCACGGTGGAGCCAACTCAGAAATGTAACCGCGCTGAGGAACCAAGCGGAGGCGTAAAAGAGCGTGACAAGTCCAATGAGCGATTCGTAGAGTTCTACCCCTTTGTTGGCTCCGAGCCCACCCTCGGTCGCTTCAAGCACCAGGAGGAAGAAATTGAAGACGGTCGTGCAGATCAGGAAAATCTTGGCCCATCGCGCCCGCGGCCGGGCCGAAATAAACGGGTGCGCTTGCGCAACCAGGGCCATGTGACGGTTAGGGCCTTCGTTGAGGCACACTTGCCTCCTGCTGGTGGGAACCGGGACGCAAAATGCGTGGAGGACACCCCGCTCCGTGTCAAACGAGGTTAATTCGGCGTCGGTGCCTGGCACCGGCAAATATGGCCCACCTGAGTCAATCGAGCCTGGCCTGGGTGGGCTGAAAAGGGTACCAGGTACGATCCCCTCTTCCCGTGGTGCCTAAGGAGACTGCGTAGAGGGCATGAATCGTAGCGCCTGCAGATAGCCTCGAAAAGGGGGGTGGCGCTGATGTTTTGGTTCGCAGTAGCGCTCGTCGCATTATATGTGACGCATGTGATTCAC
>Ga0209161_10000224_pt1 | contig 44293 bp, 50 predicted proteins | sample GraSoiAngelo_155_FD_186169 | JGI IMG/M metagenome (GOLD analysis project Ga0209161, IMG submission 186169) | Grasslands soil microbial communities from the Angelo Coastal Reserve, California, USA - 14_1009_13_30cm (SPAdes) (version 2) | ecosystem: Environmental > Terrestrial > Soil > Grasslands... | reverse complement strand
CGCGGGTGGACGAGCGAACTGTTCAAGATCCCCCGCGTGATGAGGAGATCGCCCAGTACCTGACTCTGGCTGCCGAGGGCCAGCACGTGAAATTCCTCCACCGCGAGATCCCGCAACCGGGAGGCGTAGAACCGCTGCACGTCTGCCGGACCGCGGATCCGCTCCGGGGGCGGCTCCTCCTCGGCTCCCACCCGGCGCCCCAGCTCGAGCGCCGCCACCACGCGAGCCGCCTTCCCGCGACCGACGCCCGGCACGCGGGCGAGGTCGGCCGAGGGCCGACCGGCGAGCCGGCGCAAGGACCCGTCCACGCGGGCAAGCAGCTCGCCCGCCACCGCGAGTGCGTCCCGGCCGGCGCACCCCGTGCCTAGGAGAATGGCCAACAGCTCCTGCCCCGTCAACGCGGCGGGGCCGACGCTCCACAAACGCTCACGGGGACGGTCGCGTTCCGGGTGCTCGGAGAGACGCAGCGGCATGGGGGCCAAGCTAGCCGGGCTCAAGGGAATAGGTGGTACCGGAAAAAAACGAAGGGGCGCAGCATGCTGCGCCCCTACCCGTCCCCTTCCCGTCCCCTTATGTCAGAGCCCGGCTCCGTGGCACTTCTTGAACTTCTTGCCGCTGCCACAGGGACACGGGTCGTTGCGGCCGATGCCGGCGTACGGGTTGGGAGCGACACCGGCTCCAACCGGAGACGGCTGGGAGGCGACGGCCGAATCGCCACTCACGAGACCATCGACCGCCGGCTTGCTCGCGACCATGGGCGCGGGGCGACGGGGTGAGGGCCCTTTGACCAGCCCGGCTCCGGGACCCGACGCCGGGCTCGCGGGCGGCCGGCCACCCGGGCCGGAGGGTGCCCCGCGCTGGGGCGGCGGCCCGATCTCGATCTGGAGCTTGAGCCAGCGCTCGGCGAAGGTCGCGTGTACGTCGCGCATCAGGCCGACGAACATTTCGTAGCCTTCCCGCTTGTATTCGATGAGCGGGTCCTTCTGGCCCCACTGTCGATAGTGGATCGCCGCTTTCAGCTGGTCGAGATCGTAGAGATGGTCTTTCCATTTCTCGTCGATCACCCCCAGCATGACGTGCGACAGCGCCTGCCCGCCGATGTTCACGGCACCGACTTTGGCTTCGATCTCCTTGAAATGATCGAGCTTCGCCTGGAAGGCCTCGCGGGCGGCCCGCTGTGCCGCCTGCACCAGCTCGTCGCGGCTCCGGATTTTGGCGGGGTCGGTGACGCCGGGGACGGAGACCAGGAACTTGAGCAGGAACTCGGTCTCGATCAGAGCGCGGTCCCACTGGTAGGCATCCTTCGTATCGCCGATCAGTTCGTCGGCGAGCACGGCGACGGCCTGTTCGACCATCCGCAGCGCCTCCGCCTTGAGCTCCTCGCCCCCCTCGAGCGCGAACAAGCGCAACGCGTAGATGACTTCCCGCTGCTGGTTCATCACGTCGTCGTATTCGAGGAGCTTCTTCCGCGATTGGAAGTTCTGGAGCTCGACGCGCTTCTGGGCCTGCCCGATGGCCGCGGTCACCCACGGGTGGGTAATGACCTCGTTTTCCTCGGAGCCGGTGCGGTCCATGATGCGTGCGATGCGATCTGACCCGAACAACCGCATCAGGTCGTCCTCGAGCGACAGGAAGAACACGCTCTGGCCCGGATCGCCCTGGCGACCGGCGCGGCCGCGCAGCTGTCGGTCGATGCGCCGGGCCTCGTGCCGCTCCGTGCCGATGATGACGAGGCCGCACGGGGGATCGTCGTTGCAGCCGAGTCGCTTGATCTCCTCCGCCGGGAGGTCGGGACGCTCGATCTGCTGGCCGAAGGGGGCCTCGTGCGCCGTGATCCCGCACACCTGACACTTCTTCACACCGGGCCCGAGTTTGATGTCGGTCCCCCGACCGGCCATGTTGGTCGCGATCGTGATGGCGCCCGGCTGTCCCGCCTGCGCGACGATCTCCGCCTCGCGCTGGTGGTACTTGGCGTTCAAGACCTCGTGCCGGAAGCCGCGCCGCTTGAGCATGCGCGACAACGTCTCGGAAACGTCCACGTTGACGGTGCCCACGAGGATCGGCAGACCACGCTCGTGCTGTCGCTCGACCTCGTCGAGGATCGCCTTGTATTTCTCGCTGCGCGTCTTGTAGATGAGGTCGTGCTTGTCCACGCGGCGCACCGGCCGGTTGGTCGGGATCACGACGACCTCGAGCCCGTAGATCTGGAAGAACTCGGTCTCCTCGGTCTCCGCCGTGCCCGTCATGCCCGCGAGCTTGTCGTACATCCGGAAGTAGTTCTGGATGGTAATGGTGGCCAGGGTCTGGCTCTCCTCCTGGACCGCCACGCCCTCCTTTGCTTCCACGGCCTGGTGCAGCCCCTCCGACCAGCGCCGCCCGTGCATCAGGCGTCCGGTGAACTCGTCGACGATCAGGACCTTGCCCTCCTGCACGACGTAGTCCACCTCCCGTTCGTACAGGGCGTGGGCCTGCAGCAGCTTGTGGATGATGTGGAGCGTCTCACTCTTCATAGCGTAGTCCGCTTCCACCTGGCGTCGACGCTCGATCTTCTCCTTGGGTGAGAGGCTCTCGTCGCGCTCGATCTCGTGCACGGCGTGCGAGATGTCCGGGACCACGAACAGGTTCGGGTCCTCGGGCGACATGGTCTCGACGCCCTTTTCGGTGAGGTGTACGGAGTGGCCTCGCTCGTCGAGCACGAAGTAGAGGTCCTCCTCGACGTGGCGCATCTTCTGCTCGCGCGCGGGCAACTTGCGGTCGGCCAGCACATCGAGCTCCACGCGCTGCACCTGCGACTTCACACCCGGCTCCTGGAGCAGCTTCAGGAGCTTCTTGTTCTTGGGCATCCCGAGCTGCGCCTGGTACAGGAGGACCGCGCCCTGGTACGCCGTTTTCTCGTCGGCGAGGAGCGTCTCCGCCCGGGCGATGAGATCGTTCACGACGGCGGTCTGCTTTCGCACCAGCTGCACGACTTGTGCGTTGAACTGCGCGTATTTCTCGTCCGACTCGCTGCCCACGGCGCCCGAGATGATGAGCGGGGTGCGGGCCTCGTCGATCAGAATCGAGTCGACCTCGTCGATGATGGCGTAGGCGTGACCCCGCTGGACGCGCTGCTCCAGCGTGAACACCATGTTGTCGCGCAGGTAGTCGAAGCCGAACTCGTTGTTCGTGCCGTACGTGATGTCGCAGAGATACGCGGCCCGGCGCTCGGGCGTCGACGGCTCGGTGTCGTCGATGCAGCCGACCGTGAGGCCCAGCCACGTGAAGAGGTGGCCCATCCACTGGGAGTCACGACGGGCGAGGTAGTTGTTGACGGTGACGAGATGGGCGCCCCGGCCCACGAGCGCGTTCAGGTACAGCGGCAGGGTCGCCACGAGCGTCTTGCCCTCGCCCGTCGCCATCTCGGCGATCTTCCCCTGGTGCAGCACGATGCCGCCGATGAGCTGCACGTCGTACGGCACCATGTCCCATTTGAGGGCGTGGCCGGTGACCACCACCTCGCTGCCCAAGAGCCGGCGGCACGCCTCGCGGACCGTGGCGAAGGCCTCCGGGAGCACGTCGTTCAGCGCCACCTGGAGCGCCTTGACGTAGGCCGTCTCGGCCTGGGACAGCTTCTGGCTGAGTTCCACCCGCTGGTCGGCGTCCGGGCAGTCGTGCTTCTCCCGCTTCAGACGCTCGACCTCCGCGGCGAGCGTACTGGTGCGCTCGGCGATGAGGCCGCGCAGCTTCGGCGTCTGGCCCTGCAGCTCCCCGTCCGACAGCCCCTTGAGGCCTGCCTCGTGGCCATGAATCGCGTCCACGATGGGACGGATGCGCTTCAGCTCACGCTGGAACTGGGTGCCGAAGATCTTGGTGAACCAGCCCTTGTACATCAATCCTCTATTCGTGATACAGCCCGTGCGCCGCGATGTAGTCGCGGACGGCATCGGGCACCAGATAGCGGATGGAGCGGCCCCGCCGCACCCGCTCCCGGATCATCGTGGCCGACACATCCACCGCCGGCACCTCGACGACCCGACGGATGGCCGGGTGTCGCGGCAGCGACGCTCCCGGTCGCGAGAACACTACCACGTCCGCCAGCGCGGGGAGCGCCTCGACCTGATACCAGGCGGCCAGCTCGGCGGCCGCATCGGCCCCCAGCAATAACGTGAACCGGTTCCCCGGCTCCCGCCCGGCCAGCGCCTGCAGCGTCCGGACCGTGTATGACGGGACGGGCAGCGTGAGCTCGATGCGCTCGACGGCCAGGCGCGGGTTCCCGGCGACCGCAAGGTCCAGCATCTCGGCCCGCTGCTCGGGCGCGGCGCCGGGCGCCGCCCGCTTGAATGGCTGCGCGCGTGCGGGCAGGAAGCGCACCCTGGCGTCGAGCGCTTCTCCCGCTGCTTCCGCGGCGACCAGATGCCCGATGTGCACGGGGTCGAACGAGCCGCCGAACAGAGCCTCCACGCGAGGTCAGGACGGCGTGGGGGTGCTCGAGTCGGCCGGGCAGGACTTGTCGAGCCCCTCAGTCTGCGGGAAGAAGCGCCGCAGGTGCGCGCAGGTCTCCTTCAGCTCGTCGGCGTACCCGATGACGCGGTAGCTGTCGACCAGCCGCATCAACGCGTCGGGGACGCGTGACGTCCCGGGATAGGTCGCAATCACGTCCTTAAAGTAGATGATCGCGGAATCGTAGGCGCGTCGCCGGAAGTAGAACATCCCGTTCTTGTAGTCTTTCTGGGAGAACCACTCCTTCAGCTGCTGCGTATGCATCTGCGCCCGGGCGGCCGCATCGGTCCCCGGATAGCGCCCTGCCAGCTCCTGGTAGATGGCCAGCGCCGTTTCGCCGTACGAAGGATCCAGCTCCGGTTTCCGCCACAGCCGCAGGTTAGCATCGCCGGCCCGCAGCAGGGCCAAGGGCGCGTACTCGCTCGTCGCGAATTGGTCCGCGACCTGGCGGAACTCGTGGGCCGCCTGCACGCGGTCCCCCGTCTGGAAGTAACACTCGGCCATATGGTATCGCGCCTCGGCCATCTCCGGCTGGCTGGGGCCCAGCTCGTAAGTGAGCCGGCGGAACGACAGCAGCGCCTTGGAGTAGTCCCCGCTCCGGAACTGTGCGCGCGCCTTCGCCAGGTCGGCGACGGGGTCGGGCGCGGGCACCACTCGGGGCCCATGGTGGCAGGCCGCCAGCAGCGCCGCACCGACGATGAACAGGGAACGAAGCATGATCCTCACGGCTTGTTCGGTGGAGCCGGCGACGGCGCGTCGGCCTTGCCAAGGGCGTTGATCTTCTCGTGCGCCCGCTGGGTGATGGTGTCCCCGGGTGTGCCGCCGGCCAGTGCCTGCTGGTAACTCTCCAACGCCGCCGCCACGTCGCCCTGCGCGAGTTTCACGTCTCCGAGGCCGAGAAACGCTCCGCGCACAACGTCCGCGGGCGACCCCGGCGCGGTGGCGCGCCGGAACCAGTCCTCCGCCTCGCTGGGCTTGCCCTTCTCGAGCAGCTGCTGGCCCTCGACCAGCGAGCACAACCCCAAGCCCTCGCGCGCGCGGTCCGCGACCGCGGGCTCCCGTTGCCGCCGGATCACACCCTCGAACGCCGGGACGGCCGTGGCGCAATCACGCGCGCGCACCGCAGCCATGCCATACACGAACAGCAGCGAATCGGCCATGCGAGCGTCGCCGGCGGCCGCGATCGCCCCCGGCAGCAGCACTATCGCGCTGGCCGTATCGCCGCGATCGGCGGCATCGAGCGCCGCCAACCGCGTGTAGCGGCCGAGCGGCCTGGTGGGAGCCACGGCCCGGAGTCCCGCAAGCCCCTTCGCCGCATCGCCCCGGTCGTTCGCCGCGAGCGCCGCACGGGCGACCCGCTCGAGGCCATCCGCCGCTTCACCGGCCCGCGATCCGTCGCGCGCTCCGAGCACCACGTACGCGTCCACGGCGCTGGCGAAGTCCCCGACGTGCAGCGCCGCCGCGCCCGCCTTGGCGTTCAGATCCGCGCTACCGGGGTGGGCCTTCAGTCCGAGCTCGTATTCGGCGAAGGCATCGCGGTACGCCCCTGCCGCGTAGGCGCGATCGCCCAGCTCCTCGTGGTCGGCGGCACTCGGCTGGCACGCAAGCCCCAGCGCGACACCCAGCAACACCCAGCGTGTCACGACCGCTTCTTCCGCCCGGATCGACTCGAGGGATGGGCCGACGGCGGATCGCCGTCCCCACCGGAAGCCGGCACCGCCACCGGCACGGGGGCGTCGTTGCGAGCCAGCATGGCCAGGTAGGCTTCCACGCGCGGATCCTCCGGCCGACGCTCCCGGCACTCCTCCCACACCGCCTTGGCCGCGAGCCCGTCCCCGGCGAGGTAGCAGGCGAGCCCGAGCATGGCGGCCGCGTCGAGGTAGGTGGGACGGGCGCGCACGATGATCTCGAAGTGTTCGCGCGCATCGAGGGCGCGGCCCGCCTCGAGCAGCATGCGCCCCAGCTTGTACCGCAGGTCGTGAAACGCGGGTCCCAGGGTAAGCGCCTGCTGGTACTCCCCGATCGCCTGCGTCAGGCCGCCGGCCCCGAGGTACGCATCGCCCAGGGCAGCGTGCTGGTTGGCCAGTTTGGCGGCTACATGGGCCGCGAAGCCCTCGCGCGGCTCGCCCCCGACCTGGGCGGCGCGCCGGAACGCGGCGTCCGCCTCGGCCTCCCGTCCCAGCTCGTTCAGCACGATGGCGCGGTGCACCAGCGCCTCGATGTAATGGGGGTTGAGCGCCAGGGCACGGTCGAGCTGTGCGAGGGCCTGATCTTGCTGGCCCACGAGTGAGTACGACAGGCCGAGCACGTGGTGCGCATCGGCGAACGCGCGGCCGGCCGCCACCACCTCCTCGAGGAGGTGGATGGCCCCGTAGTAATCCTGCAGTTGGAACCGCTCCCGGGCCTGCTCGACCATATGCTCAGCGCTGACGTCCATGCGTCGCCTCGTACCAACGGACGAATTGCCGAATGCCTTCCTCGAGTCCGACCGCGGGGCGGTACCCGAGCTCGCGCTGGGCACGACGCAGATCCGCGGCCGTGAGCCGCACATCTCCCGGCTGGTCGCCGTGGCGCTCGATCCGCACCTCACGCCCCAGCGTCCGCCCGATCAACTCGATCAACTGGTCGAGCCGCACGCGCGCCCCGCCGCCGATGTTGATCGGCTCGGCCAGCCCCGCCGGCCGCGGCCGGGCGGTCCATTCCACGGCGGCGAGGATGCCGTCCACGCAATCCGTAATATAGGTATAGTCGCGCTCGCTCGACCCGTCCCCGTGCATCCGGATCGGCTGTCCACCGGCGATGAGGTGGGTGAAGCGATGGATCGCGAGGTCGGGCCGCTGGCGCGGCCCGTACACCGTGAAGAACCTGAGGCAAGCGATTTGCATGCCGTAGAGATGCGCGAACGCGTGCGCCATCAGCTCCCCGGCGCGCTTGCTGGCGGCGTAGGGTGAGATCGGCCAGACGGCCGGCGCGTCCTCGGCGAAGGGGGCAGGCGTCGCGTCGCCGTACACCGAGGATGACGAGCCGAACACGATTCGCCGGAGGCCGGCGCGCCTAGCCGCCTCGAACACCCGCACCGTGCCCGTCACGTTCGTGTCGCCGTAAGACGCGGGGTCCTCGAGGGAGGGCCGCACCCCCGGGCGCGCCGCGAGGTGTAGTACGACCGACACGCCCTCGAGCGGGAGCGCATCACGGACGATGTCCGCCTCGACGAACCGGAAGCCCTTGGTCCGGCGCAGCCCGTCGAGGTTCCGCTCCTTGACGGCGCGGGGGTAGAAGGCATCGAAGTTGTCGACGCCCACCACTTCGTCACCCCGGGCGAGGAGCGCTTCGCTCACGTGCGAGCCGATGAAGCCGGCCGCGCCCGTGACGAGCAGACGGGTGCTCACGCCGCCGTGAGCCCGCTGAAATACTCGATGGTGCGGCGCAGCCCGTCTTCGAGCGAGATCTTCGGCTCCCAGCCGAGAGTCTCGCGGGCACGCTGGATGTCGGGTTGGCGGACCTTCGGATCGTCGGTGGGGAGAGGCTGCTCCACCATGCGGCTCCGGCTCCCGGTGAGTCGCAGCACCAGCCCGGCCAGCTGGCGCACGGTGAATTCATTGGGGTTACCGATGTTCGTCGGATCCGGCCCCCCGCGCTCGAACAGCCCCACGATGCCCTCCACCAGGTCGTCCACATAGCAGAAGGAGCGGGTCTGCGAGCCGTCACCGTACACGGTGAGGGGTTCGCCTTTGAGCGCCTGCACGATGAAGTTCGACACCACGCGGCCGTCGTGGGGTCGCATGCGGGGTCCATAGGTATTGAAGATGCGCACGATCCGGGTGTCGAGCCGATGGAAGCGATGATAGGCCATCGTGATGGCTTCGGCAAAGCGCTTGGCCTCGTCATATACGCCACGGGGCCCGACCGGGTTCACATTCCCCCAGTAGCTCTCCGGCTGGGGATGCACGAGCGGATCGCCGTACACTTCGGAGGTCGATGCGAGGAGGAATCGCGCACCTTTCGCCTTCGCGAGGCCGAGGGCCTTATGGGTGCCGAGCGATCCCACCTTGAGCGTCTGGATGGGCAATTCCAGGTAGTCCACCGGGCTGGCCGGGCTCGCGAAGTGGAGCACGCCCTCGAGTGGCCCCTCCACTTCGATGAAGTTGGCCACGTCGTGGAGGGTGAGTTGGAAGTTCGGGTGGCTCTTGAGATGCTCGAGGTTGGATCGGTTCCCGGTGATGAAGTTGTCCATCCCGACCACCCGGTGGCCCAGCGCGAGCAGCCGGTCGCAGAGATGCGAACCGAGAAATCCAGCGGCACCCGTTACGAGGATGCGCATGCCACCGGGCGGCCGATGCTCTCGTAGATGAACCCCAGCCGTGCCATGCGCTGCGGGTCGTACAGGTTCCGTCCATCGACGATCACGGGCCGCGTCAGGGCGCGCTTGATGCGCTCGAAGTCGGGATTCCGGTACTCCAGCCACTCGGTGACGATCGCGAGCGCCGCCGCGCCGTCCACGGCGTCGTACACACTCTTGGCATACGTCACCCGGTCTCCCAAGTGGCGGCGCGCGGACGCGAGCGCCGCCGGGTCGTGCACCCGCACCTGTGCGCCCGCGCCGAGCAGCTGTTCGACCAGCACGAGTGCGGGGCTCTCGCGCACATCGTCGGTCTCGGCCTTGAACGCGAGCCCCCACACGGCGACCGCGGCGCCGCGCAACCCGTCCCCCAGCCGACGCGCCAGCTTTTCGAACAGCACGCGCTTCTGCCGCTCGTTCGCCGCCTCGACGGCGTGCAGGATGCCGAGTGACACGCTGCGGTCCTCCCCCGTGCGGATCAGCGCCTTGACATCCTTCGGGAAGCACGATCCGCCGTAGCCCGGCCCCGGGAACAGGAACGCCGGTCCGATGCGCCGGTCCGTCCCGATTCCCTTGCGGACGAGGGTCACATCCGCGCCGACGGCGTCGCACAGCAGGGCGATCTGATTCATGAAGGAGATGCGCGTGGCCAGCATGGCGTTGGCCGCGTACTTGGTCATCTCCGCTGACGGCAGGTCCATGAAGATGATGGGATTGCCGGTCCGCACGAACGGCGCATACAGCTGACTCATCACATCCGCCGCCTCCGCCGAATCCACACCCACGATCACCCGGTCCGGCTTCATGAAGTCTTCGACCGCGGCGCCTTCCTTGAGAAACTCGGGATTGGCGCAGATGTGAAACGCGGTGCTCGTATGCTTGGCGATTTCGCCGCGTACCCGCTCCGCGGTGCCGACGGGAACCGTGCTCTTGGTGACGACCAGCTTGGGGCGGTCCATGTGCCGCCCGATGGTGCGCGCCACCTCGAGCACGTGCTGCAGGTCGGCCGAGCCGTCCTCGCCCGGTGGCGTGCCGACCGCGATGAAGATGACGTCCGAACGCTCGACCGCAGCGCCGACGTCGGTGGTGAACTCCAGGCGGCCGTCCCGCTGATTGCGCACGACGAGCGGCTCGAGTCCGGGCTCGTGGATCGGGAGCCGGTTCTGGCGGAGACTCTCGATCTTGGCGGCGTCCACATCCGCACAGGCGACATCGTTGCCGGTTTCGGCCAGACACGCCCCCGCGACGAGCCCGACGTACCCCGTGCCGACGACGGCGATCTTCACCGCGCTTGCCTCCGCTGCCGAACGGTCGCGAGGGCGTTGCGCGTATCGACGACCAGGCGCGCACACCGCTCCACGAGGGCGTAGTCCACATCCGAATGATCGGTCACGATGACCACGCAATCAGCGGTCGAGACCGTCTCGGGCGTGAGCGAGACAGAGGCGAGATCGATGGCCTCGTCCCTGAGCTTCCGGACGTGCGGATCGTGATAGGAGACCGCCGCACCGCGCCGCTGCAACAACCGGATCACATCGAGCGCCGGGCTTTCGCGAATGTCGTCGATGTCTTTCTTGTAGGCCACGCCCACCACCAGCACTTTGCTGCCCCGGGCCGCGCGCCCCTGCTCGTTCAGGCGATCGACCACGCGGCCCACCCAGTATTCGGGCATCTCCGCGTTGATCTCGCCCGCCAGCTCGATGAATCGCGTGCGATAGTTGAGGGTCCGCATCTTCCACGCGAGATAATGCGGATCGAGCGGTATACAGTGCCCCCCGACGCCCGGGCCAGGCGTGAACTTCATGAAGCCGAAGGGCTTCGTCGCCGCGGCCTCGATCACCTCCCACACATCGACCCCGAGCTTATCGCATACGATCGCCATCTCGTTGACGAGTCCGATGTTCACACTGCGAAACGTGTTTTCGAGAATCTTGACCAGCTCGGCCGCCTCCGTGGAGGACATGGCCACGAGGCGTTCGATCGCCGGCTCGTAGACCGCTATGGCCACGCGCCGACACGCCGCCGTGAGCCCTCCCACCACCTTGGGCGTGTTGTGCGTGTTCCATTTCGGGTTGCCCGGGTCTACCCGCTCCGGAGAGAACGCGAGGAAGAAGTCCTCCCCCACCTGCAGCCCGGTTTCCTCGAGCGCGGGGAGCATCAGCTCGCGGGTGGTGCCGGGATACGTCGTGGATTCGAGCACGATGAGCTGGCCGCGCCGCAGGGCCTGCTTCACCGCGTTCGTCGCCGCGAGCACGTAGCTCACGTCGGGGTCCTTGGTCTTCGAAAGCGGCGTGGGCACGCAGATCGACACGACGTCGGGCTCGCGCAGCCGCGCCAGGTCCGTGGTCGCGGTGAACTTGCCTTCCTTGGTGAAACGCGCCACGTCCGCGCTCGGCACGTCCTGGACGTGGGAGCGTCCCTGGGTCAAGCTGTCCACGACCGCCTGGTTCACGTCGAACCCGAGCACCCGGAAGCCGGCGCGCGCGAACTCCATCGCGAGCGGCAGACCCACGTAGCCCAGACCGACGATCCCGATCAGCGCGGAGCGGTCTTGCGCCTTCGCGACCAGCAGGTCCGCAGGGGCCTGGGCGGCGGCGCTCATAACTGGACCGGCGCCCCGCCCGTCGCCAACGAGCGCGTAGCCGCTTCCAGCACTCGAACCACCCGCACGCCATCCTCCGCGCTCGCGCGGGGCGGCTCCATGCCCCGCGCCACGCGGGTGAAGTGCTCGACCTCCGCCGCGAGCGGCTCCACATTGGGAATCTTGGGGATGAAGATGTCCCCCTCCCGAATCGACAGCGCCTCCCCGTACGACCCGTACTCGGGCGGCCGCTCCACCCCCTTGTCGTAGATCCGGAGCTTCTCCCGCGCCTCCATATCGTCGAACACGACCATCTTCTGCGCCCCCACGACGGTGAGTTTCCGTTCCTTGTGCGGGTCGAGCCATGACAACTGCACGTGCGCGAGCACGCCGCTCCCGAATTCCATGGTCAGGAACACGACGTCTTCCACGTTGCGCTGGAGGTAGCTCTTCCCGTGCGCGGCCACCCGCACGGGGGCCTCTCCGAGCAAGTAGAGTGCCACTGAGACATCGTGCGGCCCGAAGCTCCACAGCGCGTTCTCATCGGCGCGCACTTGCCCCAAGTTGACACGTAGGCCATACAGATAGTAGACGCGGCCGAGCTCGCCCCCTTGAACCAGGGCCCTGAGCCGCTCGACCGCAGGGTGAAAGACCAGGAGATGACCGGCCAGCACGGGGACCTTCCGTTCGGCCGCGGCGCGGGCTACCGCCTCGGCGTCCCGGGTGCTGAGGGCGAAGGGCTTCTCGACCAGGCACGGTTTCCCGGCCTCGACGCACTGCAACGCGACGCGGGCGTGCGTCGTGGCGGGTGAGGCGATCACCACCGCGTCCACCCGGCTCAAGAGGTCTGCGACGTCGGCCGTCACGTGCACGGCCGGGTACTGGCGGCCGATCCGTTCCCGAGTCTTGGGGTCCGCGTCACACACCGCCACCAGCTCGGCTTCGGGAAGGGTCGCCGCGGTCCGCACATGGTTCTTCCCCCACGCCCCGGCGCCGATCACGCCCATCTTGAGACGGGTCACCGGTAGAACCCGCGGATCGTGTCCGCGACGTAGTCGACTTGGTCACGCGTGAGCTCGGGATAGATGGGGAGCGAGATCACTTCCCCCGCCGCCCGCTCGGCCTCGGGAAGCCGGCCACGCTTGTAGCCCAGGTGACTGAAGCAGTTCTGGAGGTGGAGCGGCACGGGGTAGTAGACCGCGTTGCCGACCCCTTTGCTCTTCAGGTGCGCCTGGAGGTCATCGCGCCGCTCGACGCGCAACGTGTACTGATGAAAGATGGGCTCGTTGCAGGCCTCCACCACGGGCGTGCGGACCTCCGACACGTCCGCCAGGGCGTTCGTGTAGGTCGCGGCGTGCTCGCGCCGCCGCTCGGACCACGCGGCGAGGTATGGCAGCTTCGCCAGCAGAACCGCGGCCTGGATCGAGTCGAGTCGCGAGTTGGTGCCGACCTCGTCGTGGTGGTACTGCTTCGCCCCGCCGTGGAGCCGCAGCTTGCGCAGGCGCTCGGCGAGCGCGTCGTCCGACGTGACCATCATGCCGCCGTCGCCCCACGCGCCGAGGTTCTTGCTCGGAAAGAAGGAATACCCGGTCGCCCAGCCCAGCTCTCCGGCCATCCGCCACTGCCCCTCGATCTTGCGGCGCGCCCCGATGGCTTGGGCGGCGTCTTCCAAGATCTGGAGCCCCCGAACGCGTGCGATCGGGAGCAGCCGCTCCACGGCGGCCATTTGGCCGTAGAGGTGGACCGGCATGATGGCCCGCGTGCGCGGCGTGATCGCCGCCTCCACCGCCGCCGGATCGATATTGAACGTCCCGGGGTCGATGTCCACGAAGACGGGCGTTCCGCCGGCGTTGTGGATCGTCCCAGCGGTGGCGAAAAACGTGTACGGGGTCGTGATGACCTCGTCTCCGGAGCGGAGCCCCAGCGCCTTGAGTGGCAGGAGCAGCGCGTCTGTGCCGCTGGCGCAGGCGATGCCGTGCTTTGCACGCGCGAGCCGGGCGACGGCGGTCTCGAGCTGTGGCACGAGGGGACCCATCACGAACTGCTGCGATTCGATGACCGCCTGCAGGGCGGGCAGGACTTCGTCCTTGATCGCCTGATATTGCGCCACGAGGTCCAGTAACGGCACGTTCACGTCGCCTTCCGGGTCAGGGTTCCGTTCCGCTCCGCATAGGCGGTGCCGCAGGCGGCGCACGCCGCCTTGCCGCCCGTCACCGCCAGCCGCTCGCCGCACTGGCACATCCAGCCGACTCGACGCGCGGGCACGCCCACCATCAACGCATATGCAGGCACGTCGGAGGTCACCACTGCACCTGCACCGATGAACGCGTACTCGCCAAGGGTCACGCCACAGACGATGGTCGCGTTGGCGCCGATGGAGCAGCCGCGCTTTACGAGGGTGGTTCGATACTCATGCTTGCGCGGCACGTGACTGCGGGGGTTCATCACGTTGGTGAACACGCACGACGGCCCGCAGAACACGTCGTCTTCGAGCGTGACGCCCTCGTAGATCGATACATTGTTCTGGATCTTGGCATTGTTGCCGATCCGCACGCCGGGCATCACCACCACGTTCTGGCCCAGGTTGCAGCGCTCGCCGATCACCGCACCGGGCATGACGTGGCAGAAGTGCCAGATCTTCGTGCCCCGGCCGACCTGTGCCCCGTCGTCGACATAGCTCGATTCATGGACGAAGAACTCCGCCATCTAGGCTCCGATCACTTTGATCTCGAGCTCCAGCTCGACGCCGGTCTTCTTGGCGACCGTCTTCCGGACGTGCTCGATGAGCTTGAGCACGTCATTCGCCGTCGCGTTGCCGGTGCTCACGATGTAGTTCGCGTGCAGCGGCGAGACCTGAGCGCCGCCGATGGTGAAGCCCTTCAGCCCGCATTCGTCGATCAGGGCACCGGCGGTCCGGGGGCCCCCCGGATTCTTGAAAACCGAGCCGGCGCACGGCTGGTCGAACGGCGTCCCGGCCTTGCGCCACCGCAGCAGCCGCGCCTGCAATTCCTTGAGTTTGGCGGGCGGCTCCTCGATGAGCGCCAGCTTCGCCTCGACCACGATCACGTTGCCGAGGTTCGAGGACCGGTACTTGAACGAGATCTGTTTGCGCAGGACCTGCCGCACCTTCCCCTTGGCATCCATCACGGTGGCCTCCGTGAGCACTTCCGCGAACTCGGCCCCGTGCGCGCCCGCATTCATGTACACGCCGCCGCCCACCGTGCCCGGAATCCCGATGAAGCGCTCCACGCCCGCGAAGCCTGCCTCGGCGGTGCGACGGGCGAGGAGCGGCGTCGGCAGACCGGCCCCCACGATGGCGGTGGCACCCTTCATCTCAAAACGGTCGAGACCCTTCCCGATGCGGATCACGACGCCCGGGAAGCCGGCGTCCTTGACGAGCACGTTCGAGCCAAGGCCGAGCGCCACCCACGGGAGCCCGCGATCCTGCGCGAGCTCGAGCGCTTTGACGACGTCATCGACGTCGGCGGGCATGACGAGGTAGCGCGCCGGCCCGCCGATCCGATACGTCGTGTGGCGGGCCAGTGGCTCGTTCTCGAGCACCCGGCCCCGGAACTTGACCTTCGGAGCAGGCGGCGCAGCGGCGGCCGACGGCTTGGCAGGCGCTTTGCCCGCCTTCCCCGCCGGCTTGGCCGGTCCCTTCGCTAGGCTCGGACGGCTTCCCTTGCGGGCCCCGGCGGCCGGTTTTCGACGGTCGTTCTTTCGTGCCATTCTTGGAGACTCCTCACGCTGCCGGTTCGGCTGCGCAGAGCGATGATCGCATCGCAGGCGGCGCTCGCGGCCGACATCGTCGTCGTGTACGGCACGCGGTGCATCAACGCCGCGCGCCGGATCGCGTAATCGTCCGCCTGCGTGAACTTCCCGAGGGGCGTATTGATCAACAGCTGGACTTCGCCCGACACGATCAGATCGATCGCGTTGGGCCGCCCTTCGTGCACCTTGGCCACTCGCTCGGCCGGCACACCGCGGGACCGCAGGTACCGCGCGGTGCCCTCGGTGGCCGTGAGTCGAAACCCCAGCTCGTGGAACCGCCGCGCGATCGGCAGCACGGTCGGTTTGTCCGAGTCGTTCACCGTCACGAAGATCCCCCCCGCCAGCGGCAGGCTGCCGTCGGCGGCGATCTGCGCCTTGGCAAAAGCCATCCCGAAGCTGTCCGCCAGCCCCATCACCTCGCCGGTGGACCGCATCTCCGGGCCCAGGATGGTATCGACGCCGGGGAGCTTCGTGAAGGGGAAGACCGCCTCCTTCACCGCCACCCCGGGGAGCGGAAGGTCATCGGGAACACCCAATTCGTCCAGGGTGTGGCCGGTCATGACCGCCGCCGCGAGCTTGGCCAGGGACACCCCGGTGGCCTTGCTCACGAACGGGACGGTCCGGGACCCCCGCGGGTTGACCTCCAGCACGTAGACCACGCCGTCCTTGATGGCGTACTGGACGTTGATCAGGCCCACCACGCCGAGCGCCTCGGCGAACGCCTTGGTGTAGCGGCGCATCTCGTCGACCTGCCGATCGCCGATCAGATAGGGCGGCATCACACAGGCGGAGTCCCCCGAATGGACCCCGGCGTCCTCGATGTGCTGCATCACGCCGCCAATGACGCACCGTGTTCCGTCGGCCAACGCGTCGACGTCGCCTTCGAACGCGTCCTCGAGGAAGCGGTCGATCAGCACAGGATGCTCGGGCGCGACGCGCGCCGCCTTCTCGAAGTAGTCGCGCAGCGAGCCCTGATCGTAGACGATCTCCATGGCTCGCCCGCCCAGCACGTACGAGGGCCGCACCAGCACCGGGAAACCGATCCGCTCGGCCACCTTCACGGCCTCCTCGACAGAGCGCGCTGTGCCGTTCGCCGGCTGCGTGATGCCGAGACGGTCCGCCAGCGCCTCGAAGCGCCCGCGATCCTCCGCGATGTCGATCGAGTCGGGCGCGGTGCCGAGGATGGGAACCCCGGCCGCCTCGAGCGGTTTGGTCAAGCGCAGCGGCGTCTGCCCACCAAGCTGGACCACGACGCCCTTGGGCCGCTCCCACCGCACGATCTCGAGCACATCCTCGAACGTGAGCGGCTCGAAGTACAGCTTGTCCGAGATGTCGAAATCGGTCGACACCGTCTCGGGGTTCGAGTTGATCATGATCGTCTTGAAGCCGAGCTCGCGGAACGCGAGCCCCGCGCGCACGCAACAATAGTCGAACTCCACCCCCTGCCCGATTCGGTTCGGCCCGCTCCCGAGGATCACGATTCCCTGGGCGCCGAGGGGCTCCGATTCGTTCTCGGCGTCGTACGAGCTGTAGAGGTACGGTGTCGCGGAGGGAAACTCGCCGGCGCAGGTGTCCACGGTCTTGTAGGCGGGGTGCACATCCAGCCGCCAGCGCGCCTCACGCACCGTCTCCTCGGGGATCCCGCGCAGCGCCCCGAGCTGCCGGTCCGAGAAGCCCATGCGCTTCATGCGGCGCAGCTCGGCGGCGCCGGTCTCCCGGGGGGGGGGGAGCGCGGCGAACCAGCGCTCCGCTTCGAGCAGCTCTTCCATCTGAAAGAGGAACCAGGGATCGATGCCCGACGCCTGCGCCACCTCGTCCACCGAGACCCCCGCCAGCAGGGCCCGCTTGATCTGGAAGATCCGCTCGGGCGTGGGCGTCCGCAGGGCCACCCGCAGATCCTCCGGGCTGTCGCTGGTCAACCGGTCGTCCGCGAGGGATGCGCCGGCCACCCAGCCCGGCCGACCGATCTCCAGCGCCCGGAGCCCCTTCTGGAACGCCTCCTTGAACGTGCGCCCGATGGCCATCGCCTCGCCCACGGACTTCATCTGCGTCGTGAGACGGAAGTCCGCCGTGGGAAACTTCTCGAACGCGAACCGTGGCACTTTCACCACGACGTAGTCGAGCACCGGCTCGAACGAGGCGGGCGTGGTCTTGGTGATGTCGTTCGGCAGCTCGTCGAGCGTGTAGCCGACGGCCAGCTTGGTGCCGATGCGGGCAATCGGGAACCCGGTGGCCTTGGACGCGAGCGCGGACGAGCGCGACACCCGCGGATTCATCTCGATCACGAGCATCTCGCCGTCGACCGGGTTCACGGCGAATTGGATGTTGCAGCCGCCCGCCTCGACGCCGATCTCGCGGATGATGGCAATCGCCGCGTCGCGCATGCGCTGGTACTCGCGGTCGCTGAGGGTCATCGCCGGTGCCACCGTGATCGAGTCGCCGGTGTGCACGCCCATGGGATCGAGGTTCTCGATCGAGCATACGATCACCACGTTGTCGCGGCGGTCGCGCATGACCTCGAGCTCGAACTCTTTCCATCCGAGCACGCTGCGCTCGATGAGCGTCGTGTGCAGCGGCGACAGCTCGAGCGCTCGCTCGACCAGCTCCTCGAACTCGGCGCGGTTGTAGGCCACGCCGCCACCCGTGCCACCCAACGTGTACGACGGTCGAATGATCGCCGGGAACCCGGTCTCGCCCACGGCCGCGAGCGCATCCGCCACGGACGCCACGGTGCGGCCCACCGGCGTCGCAAGCCCGATGCGCCGCATCGCGGCGCCGAACTCCGCCCGGTCCTCGGCCATCTGGATGGCCCGTGCGTTCGCGCCAATCAGCTCGACGCCGAAGCGCTCGAGCGTGCCGTCCTTGACGAGCGCCATCGCCACATTGAGCGCGGTCTGCCCGCCCATCGTCGGCAGGAGGGCGTCCGGGCGCTCGCGCTCGATCACCTTGCGCACCCAATCGGGCGTGACCGGCTCGATGTAGGTACGGTCGGCGAGCTCCGGGTCCGTCATGATCGTGGCGGGGTTCGAGTTCACGAGCACGACGACGTAGCCCTCTTCCCGCAGGGCCTTCGCGGCCTGGGTGCCGGAGTAGTCGAACTCCGCGGCCTGGCCGATCACGATCGGCCCGGAGCCGATGAGCAGGATCCGTCGCAGGTCAGTCCGCTTGGGCATCGAGCACTTCCCGTAACGTGTCGTCGAGCGTGTACCGGGGCACCCAGCCGGTGGCCGCGCGGAGCTTCGCCGCGTCGCCCACGAGGTGGAAAATGTCCCCTCCGCGCACCAGCTCCGGATCGGCCTCCGGAATCGGCCGGGCACCGATCAGATCGGCCAACCGGAAGAATACCTCTTCCAACGAGATCCCCTGCCCTGACGCGACGTTGTACGTCTCGCCCGGCTGGCCCTTCACCAGCAGCCGCGCGTAGGCGTCCACCACGTCCCGCACGTGCAGAAACTCTCGCACCGGCTCGAGGTTCCCCACCTTCACGACCGGCGCCTGCACCCGCTTCGCGAAGCGCAGTCGCTCCGCGAACGCCGGGACGACGAAGCGCGTGTCCTGGCCGGGCCCGGTGTGCGCGAAGGCGCGGGCCACGATGACGCGGAGGCCGGTGCGACGCCACACCTCGAGCCCGGCGAGCTCCGCGCCCGCTTTGCTGGCCGCGTAGGGTGAGCACGGCGCGACGGGATCGGTCTCGCGGCGAGGCCGCGACTCGTGTGAGGCGCCGTACACCTCGCCCGTCGAGATGACGAGCACGACCGGATCGGCGCGGCCCGTCCGCTTGGCTTCCCCGAGCACCTGCACGACGCGGGCAGTGCCGGCGGCGTTCACCGTCCAGGCGTAGCCCGGGTCGCGCGTCGCCTCGGTACCCGACGAGATGGCGGCGAGGTGCACCACCGCGTCATACGGGAGGTCCACCACCTTGCGTACCGATTCGGCGTCCAGGAGCTCGAGGGGCAGCCATCGCACCGCCTGCTTCTCGGCGGGCGTGAGATCGGCCGCCGGTGGGACGGGCGCGGGGCTCTGGCCGGGTCGCACCGCGCCGTACACTTCACGCCCGTCGGCGAGCAGCCGGCGGATGAGCCAGCGGCCGACGAAGCCGTCGGCGCCGGTCACGAGCACCTTCACGACAACCGCTCCAGGTCCGCATCCACCATCATGCGCACCAGATCGGCGAAGCTCGTCTTCGGCGTCCAGCCGAGCTCGCGTACCGCCTTGCTCGGATCGGCCTGCAGCGCGTCGACTTCCGCCGGCCGCACAAAGCGCGGGTCGACTTTGACGTGTTGTTTCCAGTCGAGCCCCGCATGCGAGAATGCCAGCTCGCACAGCTCGCGCACCGCATGCGTCTCGCCCGTGCCGACCACGTAGTCCGCGGGCTTGGGCTGCTGCAGCATGCGCCACATCGCGTCCACGTAATCGCCCGCGAACCCCCAATCCCGGCGGGCGTCGAGGTTTCCGAGGTGCAGCTCGCGCGCCTTTCCCTTCACGATGCGGGCGACGCCGTCCGACACCTTGCGCGTGACGAACTCGAGCCCGCGGCGAGGCGATTCATGATTGAAGAGGATGCCGCTGACGGCGAACAGCCCGTAGGACTCGCGGTAGTTCACGGTAATCAGGTGGCCGTACACCTTGGCGACGCCATAGGGGGAGCGGGGATAGAATGGCGTCGTCTCGCGCTGCGGCGTCTCCCGCACCTTCCCGAACATCTCGGACGAGCTCGCCTGGTAGACGCGCGCCGCTGGGTGCGCGAGGCGCACGGCCTCGAGCAGGCGCGTGACCCCGAGCGCCGTAAACTCGCCCGTCAGCACCGGCTGGGTCCAGGACGTGGGGACGAAGCTTTGAGCCGCCAGATTGTAGATCTCGTCCGGCTTCGCGTCGCGTACCACGGTCGTGAGGGAGTGCTGGTCCAGCAAGTCCGCGGGCACGATGTGCACGCGGTCGAGCAGGTGTCCGATGCGCTCGTAGGAATCGTGCGAGGTACGGCGCACCACGCCCACGACCTCGTAGCCCTTCGCCAGCAGCAGCTCGGCGAGATACGAGCCGTCTTGTCCCGTGATCCCGGTGATCAACGCGGTGCGTCGGGGTTGCCCGGACCGAGGGGCCGGTATAGGTTTAGGCCGCTTTTTCGAGGCGCTCATTTCTTTCGTCGGGCAGGCCCATGGCGCGAGTGTGTGAGATTTGTGGCAAGGGCCCCATCACGGGGCACAACGTCAGCCACGCGAACAATAAGACGAACCGGCGCTGGTATCCCAATCTCCAGCGCGTGCGCGCGGTGGTGAACGGTACCACGCGCCGCCTGCGGGTCTGCACCCGCTGTCTCAAGTCGAACCGCGTCACCAAAGCGGCCTAACGAAAAGGGGGACCCTGGGTCCCCCTTGCTGCTGCAGCCGCCGCTTCCCCCCGCCCGTCGGTCGGTCACGCACCCAGCAGTTCGATCCGAGCCACCTCGGCGCCGTCGCCCGCGCGATGGCCCAGCTTGATGATGCGGGTGTAGCCCCCGGGCCGTGACGCGAACCGCGGCCCCACGTCCTTGAAGAGCTTGTGCGTCACGTCGCGATCCTTGAGGCGGCGCTCCACCAGGCGACGCGCGTGCAGGTCGCCGCGCCGCGCCAGGGTGATGAGGCGCTCGGCGTAGGGCCGGAGCTCTTTCGCCTTCGCCTCGGTGGTGACGATCCGGTCGTGGCGGAACAGGCTCGTGGCGAGGTTCGCCAGCAGCGCCTTCTTGTGGCTCGCCGTGCGAGACAGCTGGCGTCCCTTGGCGCGATGGCGCATTACTCCGCGTCTCCCTCGCTCACCTGCGCCTGCGGCGCCGCGCCGGCGTCGACCACCTTCAGCTCGTCTTCGGTCTCCTCGAACTTCATCCCGAAGTTGAGCCCCTCGCGGCGCAACAGCTCGGCGATCTCGCCCAGCGCCTTCTCGCCGACGTTCTTCACCTTCAGCAGGTCTTCCTCGCGATACTGCACCAAGTCGCCCAGGGTCCGGATGTTGGAGTTCTTGAGCGAATTGACCGAGCGCACCGAGAGTCCCACGTCGTCGATCGAGCGGGCGAGCACCTCGCGCAGCCGGCTCGTCGCCGCGCCGCCGCCGTTCCCCGCGGGCTGCGCCGCGACCATCGGCACTTTGCCGAAGTCCACGAAGAACCGGAAGTGCTCCTGCGCCAGCGCCGCGGCGTACGCCACCGCGTCTTCGGGAGAAATGGTCCCGTTGGTCTCGACCGTGAGCGTGAGCCGGTCGTAGTCGGTGCGCTGCCCTACGCGCGTCTCCGCGACGGTGAAGTTGGCGCGCCGCACGGGATTGTAGATCGAATCCACCCGCACGACGTCCACCGGCATGGTGCGATCGATGGGGTGCTGCTCGGCCTCGACGTAGCCGCGCCCCTTATTCACGTACAGCTCGCCCCCGATGTCGCGGTCGTCCTGGACCGTGAACAGGAGCTGGTCGGGATTCACGATGCTCACCGCGCTGTGCGCCTCGATGTCGCGCGCGTACACGGGACCGGCCTTGTCGTGCTTGATGTGCAGCACCGCCTCGTCCACGTCCGGCGCCAGCACCAGGGTCAGCTGCTTCAGCCGCTGAATGATCTGGTGCACGTCCTCGACCACCCCGGGGATGGTCTGATGCTCGTGCACGACGCCGTCCAGGCGGAACGCCCAAACGGCAGCGCCCCGCAGGGACGAGAGCAGCATCCGACGCAACGAGTTGCCGAGGGTGTAGCCGTAGCCCCGCTCGAGCGGCTGGAGGCGGAACTCGGCGGCATTCGGGTTGTCTTCCCGCTTGGTCATCTCGACCAGGTGGGGGCGGACCAGCCCGCTCAAATCAAGAGTCGTCATCACTTGGAATAGAGCTCGACGATTAACTGTTCTTGTGCGGCGATCGGGATGGCGTCGCGAGTGGGCCGCTGCGTCATCCGACCGAGCACCTTGTCGGTATCGACTTGAATCCAGGACACGGGTTGCTGCCGGCCGAACTGCTCGAGTGCATGCTTCACCAGCACGAGCTCGCGGCTCGCGTCGGCGATCTTCACCTCGTCGCCCGGGCCGACGCGGTACGATGGGACGTCCAGGGTGCGGCCGTTCACCTGCACGTGACGGTGCCGCACCAGCTGCCGCGCCTGCCGGCGCGACACGGCGAAGCCCATCCGATAGACGAGATTGTCGAGGCGGCTCTCCAACGCCACGAGCAGCGCCTCACCGGTCACCCCGGGCTCCTTCAGCACGCGATCGAAGATGTTTCGGAACTGCCGCTCCGAGAGCCCGTAGATGCGTTTGACCTTCTGTTTCTCGCGCAGCTGACGCTGATAGTCGGAGGCCTTGCGCCGCCGCCCGGACGATTGCCCGTGCTGACCCGGGGCGTACGGGCGCCGCTCCACCGCGCACTTCTCCGTGAGGCAGCGCGTCCCCTTGAGGAACAGCTTCGTCCCCTCGCGACGGCACAGCTTGCACGCGGGCCCGGTGTAGCGCGCCATGCTTTAGACCCGCCGCTTCTTGGGCGGCCGGCACCCATTGTGCGGAATCGGCGTCACGTCGCGGATCGAGCGGATCTGCAGGCCCGCCGTGGCGAGCGCCTGGATCGCGGACTCGCGCCCCGAGCCGGGGCCCTGCACGCGCACGTGCACGCGCCGGACGCCCAGATTCATCGCTTCCCGGGCCGCCTGCTCGGCCGCCACGGTGGCGGCGAACGGGGTCGACTTCTTGGAGCCCTGAAACCCGGCCTTGCCCGAGGATCCCCAGGTCAGGGTGTTCCCCTGCATATCCGTGATCGTGATGAGCGTGTTGTTGAACGTCGCCGTGATGTGGGCCATGCCTTCGGCCTCGACCACTTTCTTGGCGCGCTTCGCGCCCGCTGCTTTCGCTTGTGCCATTTACTTTTTCAGGAGGGGCTTCTTCTTGCCCGCAATCGCGCGCCGCGGCCCCTTCTTGGTGCGCGCGTTGGTGTGCGTGCGCTGGCCGCGCACCGGCAATCCCTTGCGATGCCGCGAGCCGCGGTACGTCCCGATGTCCATCAGCCGCTTGATGTTCATCGCGATTTCGGTGCGAAGCGCGCCCTCGACCTTGTAGTCCCGCTCGATCACCTGCCGCAGCCGCGCGACCTCCGCGTCGCGCAGGTCACGAACGCGCGCATCCACATTGACGCCGGTCTCCGCGAGAATCTTCTTCGCGTTTCGCAGGCCGATGCCGTAGATGTACGGGAGGGCGTACAGAATTTTCTTGTCGCGTGGCAGGTCGACGCCCGCTATGCGTGCCATGGCGTCCTATCCCTGCCGCTGCTTGTGCTTGGGACTGCGCTTGCAGATGACGCGGATGACACCCCGCCGCTTGATCACCTTACAATGCTCGCAGATCGGTTTGACGCTGGTCCGAACCTTCAAACGGCACGCTCCGGAGAAAAATCCAATTAAGTCTCGAACTATAGACGGGCTCGTAAGTTCACGCAAGGGGCGGGATTACGGCGCACTCCGCAACTCGGCCAGCATCCACTCCTGCCCGGGCTTCCGAAATCCCAGGAAGATCGTCTCACGTCGTTCGTCGCTCGTGCCCGCGACGACGTAGCGCCGGTCCAGCTCCGCGTAGCCGCGTCCCGGCTCGACCTCCCGGACGGCGCTGACGCGCAGGCCCCGCTCGGCACCGGCGCGCAGGTGGCGGCGCAGCAGCTCGATGGCCTGCGCCCGGTCGACCGGCGCGGAGGGATCTGCTCCAGGGATCTGCAGCACCACACTAGCGCTTTGCCCCACAACCGCTTGCACGTTGTGGGCGAGCCAGGCCTGGCGCACGCGCTCGGCCGCCTCCGCGAGCGAGCCCTGGGCCTGCCCGCTGCCCGGTACGACCGGGCTGACCACGAGCGCCACCGCTATCCGCCACCCCCTCATAGGCTCTCCATCAAGCGCTGGTACACCCCACGCGGGTCGGCGGCCCGCGTGATGGGACGCCCCACCACCAGGTGCGTCGCGCCGCGGCCCACCGCGTCCGCCACGGGGATGGTGCGGGCCTGATCGTCCGGCGCATCGCCTGGCGCGCGCACGCCGGGCACCACGATCCAGGCGTCTGGTCCGAGCATTTCGCGCAGCAGTACCAGCTCGTGGCCCGACGCCACCACGCCACGCAGCCCCGCCGCCACCGCCAACCGCCCGAGGCGTTCGGCCTCGAACCCCAGGTCGGGCACGCCCCGCCCCACCACGCGCTCGAAGTCACCGGCCTCGTGGGACGTGAGGACCGTGACGCCGACGAGCGCCATCTCGCCCGCGGCCTGCGCGGCGGCCGCGAGCACCGCCGGTCCGGCCAGCGTATGGACCGTGGCCAGGGCGACGTCCTGCGCTCGTGCCGCCTCGACCGCACCCGCCACGACGCTCGGAATGTCGTGCCACTTGAGATCGAGGAATACGCGCACGCCGCGGGCCGTGAACTCGCGCACCAGCGCGGGCCCTTCGCGCACGTGCAGCATGGGGCCGATCTTGGCCCAGCGCAGGCCGGGAAGCCGGGCCGCGAGCTCGAGCGCCTCACGCCCGCTCGGGAGGTCGAACGCGACGATGAGCTCAGCCACGGCCGAGCTCCCGCGCCACGCGCTCCGGGACGCGCGGATCGGCGAGGGCGGCGGTGCCGATCGCCACGAGCGACGCGCCCGCGGTGAGGTACTCGCGCGCGTCGCGCGCCGTACGGATCCCCCCTACCCCGATGACCGGGATGGCGACCGCCGTGCGGACTTTGCGCGTAGCCAGCACCCCTATCGCGAGCAGCGCCGGACCGCTGACGCCCCCCGCCCCGTTCCCCAGTCGCCGGTCCAGCATGCCCGGGATCGTATTCACCAGGGTGACGGCATCCGCCCCTTCCTGTTCTGCCACCCGCGCCATGCCCGCGATGTCGGGGAGTACAGGGGAGAGCTTCACCGCGATGGGGCGAGTGGCAACCGCGCGGCAGCGGCGCACCAGCTCGCGCAGCCCCTCGGGTGTCGCGCCGAACTCGAGCCCGCCGGCCTTGGTGTTGGGGCAAGACGCATTGATCTCGAACGCGGTGATCACCGAAAGGTCCGTGAGTCCCGCGATCACGCGCTCGTAGTCCTCCATGGTCCCGCCGGCGACGTTCACCAGCACCCGCGCGCGTCGTGTCGCTGTCGCGAGCCAGGGGAGCTCGTGCTCCCGCACGGCCTCGAGACCCGGGTTCGCGAGTCCAACGGCGTTCAACATTCCGCCCGCGAACTCGGCGACGCGCGGCCCGGGGTGCCCGCGGCGCGCCTCCGGCGTGACTGCTTTGGTGACGATTCCGCCCAGGGCTTCGAGGTCGATCACACCGGACACCTCGTGCCCGAAACCGGCGGTGCCGGAAGCGAGGAGGACGGGGTTTTGGAAGGAGACGCCGAACAGCGGGATCGGGGGGAGGGTCACCGACCCCTCGCCGGCGGGGCGACGGCGCGCTTGCGCTCGAGCTCGAGCAAGTAGGCGACGATGCCGTCGGCGATCGCGCTCGCGATCTTGTGCTGGCCAAGGCTCGAAGCGAGAAACGCGCCGTCGGTGCGATTCGTGGCGAACCCGGTCTCGACGAGAATGGCGGGTCGCCGGGCCGTGGTGAGCACCGTGAAACCCGCCTGCTGCACGCCGCGATCGCCGCCGGGATGGATCCGGGCCGCGGAGTCCTGGACCAGCTGGGCGAGCTGCGCCGACTCCCGCAGGTACTCGTTCACCTGCAGGTCCCGCAGGATGAACCCCAGGGGCCCCGTTGCGGCGCTCGACGTTCCGGTCTCGAAGCTGATTGCCTCGTTTTCCATCTGCGCCACGCGCTGCTGGTCTTCGGTCTTCGCGTCCGAGAGAAAGTAGGTCTCCACCCCGCTCACGCGGTCGGCGCGCCGTCCGTCGGGCATCGCGTTCACGTGGATGCTCACGAACAGGTCGCACGCCGCCTTGCAGAGCGCCCCGCGATCCGCCAGATCGATGAGGGTGTCGGTCGACCGCGTGAGCGTGGCGACGATGGCTCGACGCGTCAGCTCCGCCCGCAACAGCCGTCCGATGGCCAGCGTGATGTCCTTCTCCACCAGGCCGCTCGGGAAATAGCGCCCGGGGTTCCCCGGGTCGACGCCACCGTGGCCGGGATCGATCACAACGCCATGGCGCAGCCGCAGCCCGGTGATCGGGTTCGGCGCCGAGGCTGGGCTTGGGGGGAGGACAGGGGCGGTGGAGGGCGTGGAGGGCGGCGTCGCGGTCACCGCGCTCGCGATCGGTAGCTCCACCAGACGCCCCGTGTCGCCGCCCGGGGCCGGCTCCCAGCGGTAGCGGCCGCCCACCGCGCGCGGCACGCAGTCAGCCAGCCAGTGCAGCGGCAGGAACACGGTGTCGCGCGCCACATACGGCTCTCCGACCAGGCCGTACACGACGCCGCCGGCGCGCACGAACGGCGCGCCCAGCTGAAACACGAACACGACACCGGAGAGGCCGACGGTCACCCGCGATCCGTCGAGCGCCACCGTGAGACCGAGCGGCGGCCCGAGCCGGGGGGCCGCGACCGCGGCGGTCCCACGCTCCGTGGTCACCGGCACGCTCGTCTCGCCCCGCGGCGTCGCGATCAACACCGCCTGCGGCGCCGGGGCGCGCGGTGCGGTCACGAGCACGAGCCACACCAGGACGCTCACGTCCGTTTCCCCTTGACGCCCCGCGCGAGCTCCCGCTCCGCCACGCGCCGCTTCAGCTCTTCCCGCTTGTCGTGCTGCTGCTTCGCCTTGGCGAGTGCGATCGCCACCTTGGCGAGCCCGTCCTTGAAGTACAGCTCGAGCGGCACGATGGTGAGTCCCTTGCGACTCGTGCCGCCGATGAGCTTGCGGATCTCTTGCGCGTGGAGCAGCAGCTTGCGGGAGCGCGCGGGCGGCGGGTTGTTGTAGCTGCCCGGCAGATAGGCGGAGATGGAGAGTCCCTCGAGCCAGACCTCGCCGTTGCGCACGTGCGCGTAGGCCTCACCCAGACTCGCCCTCCCCGCGCGCAGCGACTTGACTTCCGTTCCCGTGAGCACGAGGCCGGCCTCCCACGTCTCCAGGAGATGGTAGTCATGTCGCGCCCGCGGGTTGCGGGCTATGGAGACTCTGTCCACCGGGCCAGCGCAAGATAGAAACCGACTTCAGAGCGGTCAAGCCAAGAGTTGACTTGAGGTTATACCGCGGCTTACATTCGCCGTTCCCTTCCGTCGCCGAAGTGGTGGAACTGGTAGACGCGCTGGCTTCAGGAGCCAGTGGGCGCAAGCCCGTGGGGGTTCGAGTCCCCCCTTCGGCATGCGGAAAACGACGTAGGGGCGCAGCATGCTGCGCCCCTACCGTGTTTCAGACCCGTGTCCAATTCGATCAGTACCGCGGCAATGCGGGATCCACGTTCACGGCCCACGCGTCGATTCCACCCCGCAAGCTCCGCACTTTCGAAAAGCCCGCGGCCTTGAGGATCTCGAGCGCCTTGAGCGAGCGCGCGCCGTGGTGGCAGTGCGTCACGATCTCGTGGTGACCGTCCAGCTCTCCCAGCCGATCCGGCAGCTCCCCCAGGGGCATGAGCACGGCGCCGTCGATGTGGGCGATCTCGTACTCGTGCGGCTCCCGCACATCGACTACCACCAGCGCGGGGTTGCGCTGCCACTCGTCCCGCAGCTCGTGCGCCGTGATCTCCGCTCCGTCGTACGACGGCTCGGCGCCGATGCCGCAGAACGCCTGGTAGTCGATCAGCTCGGTCACGGTCGGGTGCGCGCCGCACACCGGGCATTCGGGATCCTTCTCCAGCTTGAGCTCCCGGAACTGCAGCTTGAGCGCGTCGAACAGGACGAGGCGTCCGATCAGGGGCTGACCCGCCCCGAGGATGAGCTTGATCGTCTCCATCGCCTGGATCGAGCCAATGATGCCCGGGAGGACGCCGAGCACCCCGCCTTCGGCGCACGAGGGAACCAGTCCCGGGGGCGGGGGCTCCGAGTAGAGACAGCGGTAGCAGGGCCCCCGCTTCGCGTGGAAGACCGACGCCTGGCCCTCGAATCGGAAGATCGAGCCGTACACGTTCGGCTTGTCGAGCAGGACGCACGCATCGTTCACGAGGTAGCGCGTCGGGAAGTTATCGGTCCCGTCGGCCACGATGTCGAACTCGCGGATGATGTCGAGCGCGTTCTCCGACGTGAGCCGGGTCTCGAATGTCTCCACGCGCACGTTGGGGTTCAGGTCGTGGATCCGCGCGGCTGCGGATTCGAGCTTCGACACGCCGACGCTGGACGTGCCGTGGAGGATCTGGCGCTGCAGGTTGGTCTTGTCGACGACGTCGAAGTCCACGAGCCCCAGCGTGCCGACCCCAGCCGCGGCGAGGTAGAGCGCCGCGGGCGACCCGAGCCCGCCGGCCCCGACCAGCAGCACGCGCGCCGCCTTGAGCTTCTGCTGTCCCTCGACGCCCACATCGGGAAGGATGAGGTGGCGCGAGTAGCGCAGGATCTCTTCGTGCGACAGCTTGGGCAGTAGGGGCGCGGCATGCTGCGCCCCTACTTGCGTCGCCGTGCCTCCGGCGATACTGGGGATGATCGACACCGTGTCGCCCGGCCTCACCGGCGTCTCGCGCTGGGCGAGCTGCCGGATGTCCCGGTCGTTCACGTAGACGTTCACAAAGCTGCGCAGCCGACCGTCCGTGGCAAAGAGGTGCGGCTTCAGCGCTGCGTGTTGGCCGGTGAGCCGATCGAGCAGCTCCCCCACACTGCCTGCCTCGAGCTCGACCGCGTCCCGCCCGCCCACGAACGGGCGGAGCGGCGTCGGGATCAGAACCGTCACTGCCATACGACCTTCCGTTCCTCGCTGGTGATAGGCTCCTGGTCGAATGTCCCACGGTCGTGCGCCAGGACCCAGCTCTTCAACTCGCCTGCCCGCCCCTGACCCACCCCGACGATCACGTACGACAGCCAGGGCCAGGCGTGCTCGCGGTCGAACGCAGACGGGGCCGGCGGGTGGTCGGGGTGCGAGTGATATACACCGATCACCTCGAGCCCGTCGCGGTCCAGTTTCTCCTGAGCGCGCCGGAACGACTCCGGATCGATGAGGTAGCGGTTGCGCGCCGAGTCGGTGCGCTGGTTCACGAGCGGGACGAGTTGAACGGCGACCTTGCGATCACCCTCCACCGCGCCGCCGATCAAGCCACACGCTTCGGCGGGGTAGTCGGCCTCACCGTGCCGGCGGATCGCCGCGACTTGGCGGGCGTCCAGCACCAGGGTCACGGACGTCGCTCGCTGAGATAGCGGGTGCCCGAGTCGGGGGCGATCACAACGACGACGGGGTCGGACGGGCGGACCCTAAAGGACTCCCTGTCGGTCGCGGGCGGATGGGCGGACAGCACCCGCTGCGCGGCCACGATGGCGGCCCCGGACGACCACCCTACGAACACTCCCGCCTGCTGCGCCAGCCGTCGCACCGCGTCCTCCGCATCCTCCGTGGTCACGAACTCCGTCCGGGTCGGGAGCGCCGGATCGTAGATCCCGGGCACGATCGCCGTCGCCATGTGCTTCAGCCCCTCCAGCCCGTGGAACGGTCCGTCAGGCTGCACCGCGACCAGCGCGACGCCCGCGTTCAATTCCTTCAAACGCCGGCCGGTTCCCATGAGCGTGCCGGTCGTCCCGAGTCCTGCGACCAGATGTGTGACGCGGCCGCCCGTCTGGCGCCAGATCTCCTCCGCAGTCGTCAGGTAATGGGCTCGGGCATTCGCCGGGTGGTTGTACTGATCGGCATACCAGTACCGGTGCGGTTGAGCCGCGGCGAGGTCACGAGCCGCGCGAATCGCACCGTCCGAGCCTTCGAGCGGGTCCGTAAAGATCACCTCCGCGCCGTAGGTCTCGAGCAGTGCCTTGCGCTCCGCGCTCGCGTTCGCCGGGACGCACACCGTGACCCCGATCCCCGCTGCGGCACCGAGCATCGCATAGGCGATGGCCGTGTTGCCGCTCGACGAATCGAGCACCCGTTTCGCCGGCAGCTCGCCGCGCGCGATCCCGTCCCGCAGGATGGAGAGCGCCGCGCGATCCTTCACGGAGCCGCCCGGGTTGAGCCACTCGGCCTTGAGCAGCAAGGTCGGTGAAGGACGGTGGAGGTTGGTGGAGGTTCTGACCGGGATGAGCGGCGTGTTGCCAACCAATCCCCACAGCGCGGGCTCCCGGCTCTCGACCGCTGTCGCCCTCTGCCGCCCAATGCCGCCCGCTGCCGCCGTTTTCACTCCGCTCCCTTCACGATCGGCGCCCCGACCAGGTTGCCCCACTCCGTCCACGAGCCGTCGTAGTTGCGCACCTTTTTCACGCCCAACAGATACTTGAGCGCGAACCACGTGTGGCTCGACCGTTCGCCGATCCGGCAGTAAGCGATCACTTCATCCTTGCCGTCGATCACCCGGGCGCCCTTGTAGAGCTGCAACAGCTCCTCGAACGGCTTGAAGGTCCCGTCGGTCGCGACCGCTTTACTCCAGGGCACGTTCTTGGCGCCGGGGATATGTCCCGCACGCTGCGCCGTTTCCGTCATCCCGGGCGGGGCGATGATCTCGCCGACGAACTCAGGGGTGGATCGCACGTCCACGAGCTTGGTCTTCTTGCCCTTGAGCGCTTTCTCGATCTCGGGTCGCTTGGCCCGGATTGCGGCATTCTGCTTCTTGGGCACCGGGTAGTTCGTCGCGCGCACGGCGCTGCGCTCGGTGACGAACGGCCGCCCCTCGGTCACCCACTTCGCGCGACCACCGTTCATCAGTTTCGCGGTGGTGTGCCCATACAGCTGGAGCAGCCAGAAAGCGAACGCGGCGAACCAGTTGTTGTTGTCACCGTACAGCACGACTGTCGTCTTGGGCGTGACTCCGGCGTCCGATAGGAGCTTCGCAAACGCCTTCTTGTCCGGGATGTCACGGCGCACCGGATCGTTCAGCTGTGACTGCCAGTTCCAGCCGACGGCGCCGGGGAGGTGCCCGGAGTCGTAGGCCGTCGTGTCCACGTCCACTTCGATCAAGCGAATGCTCGGATCGGTGAGGTGCCCCGCCACCCACTCGGTGGAAACGAGTACCTCGGGATGCGCATACGCCACGCTTACCTCCAATCAGGTTAAACCCGACAGCGCCAGTCGGGTTTCAGTCCAAAAAAAACAATTGGGATGGCGGGACTAGTTCCCGGCCAAAGCCCCGGCGATGTGGTACAGCTCGGGCTCATCGTGCGTGAGGTCCGCGAGGGAAATGCCGGCCAACAGATCGTTGATCCGTTGCTCCAGCATTCGCCAGACGGGCCGGATGCTGCACGCAGCCTCCGGACTACATCGCTGGGGATCGACGGGATGGAGGTCGCAATTGACTTCGAAGGTGACGTGCTCCGAGGCTTCGATCACGTCCTTGACGGTGATGACGTGGGGCTCACGGGCGAGATGATAGCCGCCCTTGGCGCCACGGACCGAATCCACCAGGCCGGCACGCCGCAGGCGCAGGAGGATCTGCTCGACGTAATCGTGGGGCAGGCGCTCCTGCTCGGCGAGCTCGCGCGCCGCGACCGGCCCCTGCCCCGCACGCCTTGCGAGGTTCACGGAGACGATCAGCCCGTACTCGGCCCAGGTGGTGACGCGCATGGATGTAATATAGGGCGGCAACCCCGCCTCGCCCAACCCCTCCGCAGGCGACAAGGGCGGCAGAGGGCGGCAGAAGCGCTCTGTGCCGCCATTTGCCGCCTATTGCCGCCTGTTGCCGCCCAGTTTTGGACTCACGCTCACCCCCACTTGCACCCCGAACACGTTTTCCCCGGAGTTACGCCGCAGCCACAGGAGGCGCGCGTTGAGGTTCCACATGGCCCGGCCGCTGTAGAAGTCGGCACCGACGCCGCCATGCGCCCCCTGCGCCATGCCGCGGTCGCGCCCTTCCGCGTAGAACCCCGCCAGGAGGAAACCGACCACGCCGTACACGCGGCCCCACGCCGGCCGGACCGACGCTTCGTAGCCGGGCGCGAAGAGGATGGCGTTGGGCCGACATCCGGGCGCGCAGCTGCCGGCGGTGACCTCGAGGGGAGCGTAATCGATCTGCAGACCCAGGCTCCCGGCCTTCTTGGTGTCGCGCCGGAAGCGGACGCCCGCGAACGGGCTGCGGCCGCGCAGCGGCCCGGAGATGGGGATGAACGCGCTCACGACCGGCCCGAGCGTGCCGGCCAGCAGCTGTCCTTTGTGCACACCCCCCAGCGCGACCGATGCGTTCGCGACGGCCTCGAGCGCTTGGATCTGACTCCCCGGCACCTCGAGGAAGCGCCCCGCCAGGGTTGCGACCGCCGCGCCGCCGACATTCACGCGCACGCCGAGTCCGAAGGCGAGTGCGAGCTGGCTGGTGGCCGAAGCGCTGGCGTCGCAGATGATAGAGAGCAAGCAGAGCGAGTCGATTTCTGTGACCCGCGCCAGGCCGAGGGCCGTGAGCGCGAAGGGTGCGACGACACCTCGTGCGCCCACCGGATAGTAGTAAGAGTCGAGCCCGTACAGGGTGAGCCGCCGGATTCCGTGATCGGTGGAGAGATTGTTGTAGCGAGCGATCGTGAGCCCCGTCTCGCTCTCGTCGCCAGTGATCAGGGCGACCGATCCGCCGTACGACGGGAAGCTGTAGCTCGAGCCGGATTGATCCTCGAGACTGAGCGACGAGTAGGTCGGGCCGATGCGAATGCGCCGCTGCGCCTGCGCGGATGCGATGCCGGCGAGCCACAGCGCGGCGGCGAACAAGCAAGTCGTGCGCATGCGCAACGGATAATCAACACGGGGGGTCGGATTCGGTGACTCGAATCACGACCCCCCGTGTGACGGCGCTTACTTGACGAGTAATCCGACGATGAGACCGGCCACGTTCATCCGAACCAGCCACGACCAGAACGTCGCCTTCAGCAACGGGCGAACTTTGTCATACCACACACCGCTGCCGAGGGTGGACAACGCGATGGTGCATAACCAAAGGAGCGTCGCGAACTCCATTCCCGCGAGGGGCCCGCCGCCCTGCACCCACAACCCGCCCTTGAGCCGTTGATAGGAGCACGCGAGCAAGAGACCGAAGATCAGCGCGAGCGCCGCCGCCTTCGGCATGTTCGACGCCATCAGTTTTTTCTGTGCCTCAGGCGTGGGCGGCATGGTGCCAAAGCCATGCATTTCCGGACCGGTGAAAACCTTCCCCCACATCACGTAGTCTGCGAAGAATGCACCCACACCGGCGATCAACCCCGCGACGATCCAGTTCATTGGGGCTCCTCCAACGAAGTCCTCGGTTATTTCCGCTCCCCAGGCACGCCCAACTCCGTCATCGCCAGCAGATCGAGCACGGCTTCGAGGTCCTTGCCCTTGAGCACGCCCTTCTCCATCACGAGTTGTCGCACCGTGACGTTCTTCGCCACCGCTTCCTTGGCGAGCTTCGCAGCCTCGGCGTATCCGATCCTGGGAGCGAGGGCGGTGACGAGGGCGGGGCTGCGCTCGAGCCAGTACTCGCACTGGGCGCGGTCGGCTTCGATGCCCTCGACGCATCGCTCCGCGAACACCCGGGAGGCGTTCGTGAGAATCTGCATCGTGAACAGAAGATTGTGTGCGATGACGGGCATCATGACATTGAGCTCGAGCTGTCCTGCCTCCGCCGCCGCCGCGATGGTGACGTCGTTTCCGAGCGCCTGGTAGCACACCATGTTCACCATCTCGGCGATCGACGGGTTCACCTTCCCGGGCATGATGCTCGAGCCCGGCTGGACCGGGGGCAGAACGATCTCGGCGAGTCCGGTACGGGGGCCCGAGGCGAGCAACCGGAGGTCGCTCGCGATCTTGCCGAGGTCCATGGCGCAGCTGCGCAACGCCCCGGAGAAGGCCGCGGGGTCGCCCATGGACTGCATGAGCTGGATGCGGTCCTTCCCCTCCCGCAACTCGATGCCCGTGATGGCCCGGAGCTGCTTCACCATCAGAGCCGGGTACGCAGGCTCCGCGTTCAGGCCCGTCCCGACGGCGGTGCCCCCGATCCCAAGATCGCGCAGCGCATCGCCCGCCTGGGCGACACGGTCCGCGTTGCGCTCGATCGTGTGGCCGTACGCGACGAACTCCTGGCCCAGTCGAATCGGCGTCGCGTCCTGCAAGTGCGTCCGGCCCGACTTGAGGATCTTGTCGAATGCCTTGCCTTTCGTCAGGAACGCCCGCGCCAGGCGGCCCATGGCGTCGAGCAGCGCGGGCAGCTGGGCCAGCGCGGCCAGACGGATCGCGGTCGGGATCACGTCGTTCGTGGACTGGGCCATGTTGACGTGGTCGTTCGGATGGACCGGCTTGTACTCGCCACGCTTGCCGCCCAGCAGCTCGTTCGCGCGGTTGGCGAGGACCTCGTTACAGTTCATGTTGTGCGACGTCCCCGCGCCCGCCTGGTAGGGATCCACGACGAAGTGCTGGCGGTGCTGCCCCGCCAGCACTTCGTCCGCCGCCCGCACAATCGCGTCGGCGAGCTTCGGGTCGAGACGCCCGGTCTGCTTGTGCACGAGGGCGGCGGCCTGCTTGATCCAGACGACGGCGTCCACGAACGGCGCGAGGGGCTGCAGATGGGAGATGGGGAAATTCTGGCGGGCGCGCTCGGTCTGGATCCCGTAGAGCGCGTCGGCGGGAACGGGCAACTCGCCCAGGGGGTCACGCTCGATGCGGGTCGCGCCCATCGCCTCCGTCCGTTCGGTCACAGTGCCGTCGGTCTCGAACCAGGAATCGCCCATGGATACCCAGGATCTGCTGCAGCACATGCCCGAGCGCGCTCGCTTCTCGGGCACCAAAATGACCAAGCTGGATTGCTTCCGCTCGGACCGGCTCTTGGTCGGCCTGAACTGCTTCGAGCCGGGGCAGGAGCAACCGGTGCACACGCATGCCGGCGCCGACAAATTCTATTTAGTTGTGACGGGAAAGGCGAGGTTCATCCTGGGTGAGAGTGTCCGGGAGGCGGGACCGGGAGATCTGATCCTGGCGCCGGAGGGCGTCCCCCACGGCATCGAAACGGCGCTGGAGCGAACCGTCATGCTCGTAGCGATCGCTCCCGCACCGCGGGGGTAAGCGCCTCACTTCGTAGGCTCCACCCCCAAGCTGTTGTTGAACCGATTGAAGTATTCGGTCATCCCGATCACCAGGGTGATCTCCACGATCTGCCCCTCGTCCCAGGAGCCGCGCAGCCTCCCGTAGAGCTCGTCGGCGACGTCGTGCCCGGATCCGTGCACGACGTCCGCGAACTCCAGCGCCACCCGCCACGCCACCTCGAGGCGCTCGATCGGGGCGCGCCCTCCCCGGTCCTGGATCGCCTCGACCAGCTCCGCGCTGGCACCCTGCTGTCTTGCCAAGACAGTGTGAGAGTTGAGTCAGTAACGGCAGCCGTTCAAATGGGAGATCCGGACCCACAGGAGCTCCTTCAGGAGCCGGGGCACCGTGCCCTCGTTCATCACCGTGCGAAAATGCGCGATCATCGTCCGCAGGTGGTTCGGGCGCAGCGCCACAGTGCGGAACATGTTGGGGATGTTGCCGCGCTCCTTCTGGTACGTCTCGAAGATCGGCGCGACCTCCGGGGGCGCCTGATCGGGCGCGAGCGGCGTGATCCGTCGTGTCGTCATGTCGGCTCTTCCCTTCCCTTTCCCCTGCCCCAGCCGATCTTGAACAGCTGAACGGCCGCGTGGTACCCCACGGACCGCACCAGGGCGTAGACGCCGAATACGGTGAGCAGGATCGCCGTGTAGAAGCGCCACCACAGCAGCATGGTCACCTGGCGAGCACCGAAGTACCCGGCGAACCCGTTCAAGAAAGCCACCTCGAGTCCGCCGCCTCCCGAGGGCAGCGGCACGATCAGGGGCGCATGGAGCAGCGCGAGCGCGCCGAAGAACATCTGGCCGAACGGCGGACCGTCCGGCAGGCCCCAGGCCAGCGCCGGGAGGATGAGGGCGCGCGCGGCCAGGCTGACAACGGTCAAGAGCGCCCCCGCGCCGAGCGCCCAGCGGGGGGCACGTCGCACGTGCGCCCACGCGACCCGCCACTGACGGCGCACGCGGTGGCTGACGAAGCCGGAGCGGGCCAGCCGCTGCAGCAGGTACACCGTCACCAGGATGAGCAGCACGGTGATCTCGAGCGTCACGAGCTCGCCGGCCCGATGATGCCTCAGCCAGATGCGAGCCGCGTCTCGCCAGTCGGGCACGTAGTAGGCGATCAGTGCGCCCGCCGCGAGGACGAACACGGGCCATTCGCAGGCGACCTCGACGCCGATCGCGACGATCGCCGTGACCGGTCGCAGGCCGGCCTCGTGGAGGCCCAGAAAGCGGGCGGGCTCGCCGCCGAGACGGTTCGGCGTGAGCTGGGATGCCGCTTCGCCATACAGGTTCAGCCGGAAGGCGTCCGTGAAGGAGAGCCGCCCGCCCGCAGTCCAGACGGCGAGCTGGATCCGCCAGGCGCGCACGAGGCAGTCCACACCCAGGAGCGCAAGTGCGAGCAGATGATTCATTGGTTCAGTCGGAGCAGTCGCCCAGCGGGTAGATGAAGCCGCAATTCGAGCAGGGGCTCTTACACCCCAACGGTTTGGGTCGCACTTCGGCGCCGCAGCGCAGGCAGGTAGGCCGCGGCCTAGCCGAGGCGATAGGCGCCGGTGAGGAAGGGATTGGCGCGGCGCTCGCGTCCGACGGTGGTTTCCGGTCCATGCCCGCTGTACACGATGGTCGAATCAGGCAGCGTAAGCAACTCGCGCTCGATGCTCTTCAGCAAGGTGTCGAAGTCGCCCCCCGGCAGATCGGTCCGCCCGATCGATCCCTGAAACAGCACATCGCCGCCGAACGCCACGCCTTGCCCTTCGAACACGACACTGCCGGGGGAATGGCCGGGGGCGTGACGAACCCGGAACGTGAGTCCCCCGACCCGCAGCTCGTCCCCGTGGGACAGGTCACGGTCGGGCGCGGGCAGGGGCTCGGCGTGCATGCCGAAGGCGAAGGCCTGCTCCGGGACGTGATCGTACAGCACGCGGTCCGCCTGATGGAGATAGACCGGGGCCCCGGTCTCGGCCTTGAGCCGCGGCACGCCGAGCACGTGGTCGATGTGCGCATGGGTGAGCCAGATCCCGACCGGACGGACGCGCTCGGCCGCCAGCTTGTGGGCGATCAACCCCGCTTCCTCGCCGGGGTCGATGACGGCACACTCGGCCGTCGCTTCATCGATCACGAAGTAGCAGTTCTCTACGAACTGGCCGTTGGGTATCGGTACGATGCGCATGGCTAGTCGGGAAGCGTCGCGAGATACTTCTCGACCGCGATCGCCGCCGTGGTCGCATCGCCGACGGCGGTCGTGATCTGGCGTGTCAGCTGGCTGCGCACGTCGCCCGCCACGAACAGGCCAGGGATCGAGGACATCATCCGGTCATCGGTGATGAAGTAGCCGCCCGCGTCGTGTTTGAAGTGTGCCTCGACGAGGCCCGTATTGGGCTTGAACCCGATGAAAATGAACACCCCGCCCACCAGGAGATTCGAGCGCTCTCCCGTCCCAGTGTCCGCGAGCTCGAGGTGATGGATACCGCGCTCGGTCCCCTTGATCTCGAACACCTGCTTGTTCCAGATCATTTCGATCTTGGCGTTCGCAAACGCGCGCTCCTGGATGATCTTGGACGCGCGGAGCCGGTCGCGCCGGTGCACGATGTAGACCTTGGACGCATAGCGCGTGAGGTAGTCGGCCTCTTCGACCGCGGCGTCTCCGCCCCCCACCACGGCCAGCACTTCACCCTTGAAGAACGCGCCGTCACACACCGCGCAGTACGACACGCCCTTCCCGGCGTACTCCTTCTCTCCAGGTACGCCGAGCTTCACCGGAGTCCCGCCCGCGGTGAGGATCACGGCCGGCGCGCGATACGTCTTCCCGCGCGCCGTCGCGACGTCGAACCAGCCGTCGTCCGCCTTGCGGATCTGCTCCACCGTATCGGTGACGATCTCGGCGCCGAACTTCTTGGCGTGCTCCGCCATCTTCTGCGCGAGCTCCCACCCTTTGATGCTCTCGAACCCGATGTAGTCCTCGATCAGATCGGTGTTCAGGAGCTCGCCACCCGGCGCCCCGCGCTCGATCGTCAGAGCCTTGAGCATGCCGCGCCCCGCGTACATCGCGGCGCACAGCCCGGCGGGGCCGGCGCCGACAATGATTACGTCGTATCCGAGCTTAGCGGTTTCCTTCATCGGTCCTCAGTTCTCCGTCCGCCCCCCGCAACTCCAGCCGCGGCGGTTCGGCATCGCCGGCAAGCGCTCGCTCGAGCTGCGCACGAAACCGAACCGTTTCGACCTCGACATCGGGTCGCTGCCGGCCCGCCAGCTTTTCGAGCGCGCCCCGGCCCACCGTCGTCACCCCATGGGTGTTCCCGTGCTGCTGATGGAGCAACGCGGCCGCCGCCTGGATCAAGCCTTGCCAGACGCGTGCCGCCGCGGCGTCGCCGTCACTAATTATAGAACGCCAGACGGTTTCCAGGGCCTCGTGGGCGAGCCAATACTCCCCGGCGTTGAACAGGTCGCGAGCGCGGGTGACGTGCGCTCGGCGGACTTCGGGAGTCATCGGCGGCATGAGGCGGCAGAAGGCGGCAGAGGCGGCAAGGAAACGCCTACTGCCGCCCCGTGCCGCCCGTTGCCGCCCCGATCCGCAGCAAGTTCAGCGCCCCGTGGCAGCTCGAGATCGTCCCCACCAACACCCCCGCCGCCGAGCCGCTCTCGCCTGCGGCCCGCACCAGCGCGTCGCCCGCGAGCACCGCGTCCACGGCGAAGGTGCCGACGCCGAACACGTGGTGACGGCATACGAACAGGGCCGGCCCATGCACCGGCTCGCCCGCCGCCCGCAGCCGCTCCGTCAGACCGCGCACGGCGTCGCCCATCTCCCACGTCCGCGCGCTCCCGATGGCCGGGCAGATAGCGGGCTCGATGCAGTGGGTGGGACAGATCCAGTCGGCGAACGAGACATACCGAGTGCGGTCGGGTCCCGTGCGGTCGTACGGGGTCCCCGGCTCCCCCGGCACGGGAGCGACGTCGATCGCGCGGCCGGGCCACCGCTCGCGCGCGCGGGCCACGAGCCACTGAAACATGAGGTGGGGCATGAGCGGCGACGGCACGATGTAGTCCTGCGCCTCGCCCGCCGCAGCGGGTGCGGCCCCGCCCAACAGCTCCGCGAAATAATCGTCCCACTCCCGCGCTACGAAGACGCGGTCCGGGGTCTCGCCCAGCTCCAGGCGTGCCCGACAGGCGGGGTCACGATCGACGACCACGACGCGCCGGAAGCGAGCCTTCCCCCGCTCCTTGGCCTTGGCGAGCTGCCCCGCATAGAATGTCCCGTAGCAGCCGCCACCCACGACCGCCACGTCGCGCATGACGACCGCATCGGTCACGCCTAGATGTCTCCGCCGGTCACCGCGAGGATTTCACCGCTCACGCCGTGGGCCTCGTCGCTCGCGAGGTACAGCACCGCAGCCACGAGCTCGTCGAGCTCCACCCAGCGGACCTTGGCGCCCTGCATCTGCGCGAGATTGTCGGCCGTCTTCATGGTGCCGGGCGCGACGGCGTTCACGCGGATGCGGTCGTCGCGGAGCTCCTTCGCCAGCGCACGGGTGAGCCCGGCCACGGCGGACTTCGCGGCGGTGTACGCGGCCAGCTGACTCTGCGGCTTCAAGACCGCGGCAGAGGCGAAGTTCACGATGGCCCCGCCGCCGCGATCGCGCAGCGCCGGGATCGCGGCCTGCGATACGTAAAACGCGGTCTTGATGTTGATCGCGAGCTCGAGCTCCAGGCGGTCGGGCTTGAGATCGAGCACCGGACCGTAGCTCACGAGCCCGCCGGCGACGTTCACCACGACGTCGAGCCCCCCGAAGCGCTCGCGTGCTCCGGCGACCGCCCGCCGGGCCGCGTCCGGCGTGGTGAGATCACCCGCTTCGGCGTGAACGGCAAAGCCCTCCGCCGCGAATTCCTTGGCCCGATCCGCGAGGCCCGTCGCGTTGACGTCGGCGATGACGAGCTGCGCGCCGGCCCGACCGAATCCGCGGGCGACCGCGTGGCCGATCTGACCCACGCGACCCACGCCGGTGACCAGGACGACCTTGCCGCGAAACTCAGGCGGCATGCGCCACGACCGCGTCGACCGGAGGAGCGCCGCGCTGCGCGAAGACGACCGTGCCGTCCCGCTGCACGACGTACACCGAGCGTTGGATGCCCTTCCCGTCGTCTTTCAGGGCGTGGTAGGCCCGGGCGATCCCGCGATCGGGGTCCGAGAGCAGCGGGAAATTGAAACGGAGCTTCTTCACGTAGCTCGCGTGGGCTTCCACCCCAGCCGGGTTGACGCCGAACGGCTGGATGCCCGCTGCTTGGAACTTGGCCATCTCGTCGCGCACGGCGGAGAGTTGGCGGTTTCAGCCGGGGGTGTTGTTTCCCGGGTAGAAGACCAGCGCGACCTGTTTGGTCTTCAACACGTCGGTCAGGCTGTAGGTCTTGCCGTCCGACGCGGCGGCGGTGAACAGGGGTGCCTTGCTCCCGACGGCCAGGAGGTCGCTCATGTGATTGCCTTGCGGTTCTGCGGGACGGTTTCGCTTGACGTCGTCGCGCGACGCTCTTCCAGCTTTTCAAGCCATTCCATCGGGATATCCAGCCCGCCGAGCGGCGCATGAGAATCCCCGAGCTCCATGTCGCCGTGCCAATCCGAGCCGCCACTGATGGCCATGCCGAGCCGCTGTGCGATGCCGGTGATCCGCCGCTCGGTGCCCGGCGAATGGCTCGGGTGCCGCACTTCGAGGCCGTCGAGACCCTGCTCCTGGAACTGTCGGATCTGGCCTTCGGAGCCATGGTCACCGAGGTGGGCCGCGACGGCAATCCCGCCGACGGCGTGGACCAGCTCGGCGACTTGCTGAAGGGTTGGGAGCGGCTTCTCGACGTAGGCCGGCCTGCCCCGACCCAGATAGCGCGCGAACGCCTCGTTCATGTCGACGCACACCCCGCGCTGCACCAGCACTCGAGCCACGTGGGGACGACCCAGCGCCCCGCCGTTCGCGGCACGCACGATGTCCCCGACCTCGATGGCGACGCCGAGCCGATGCAGGTGCGCCACGATCTGCTCGGCGCGACGTTGCCGCGCCGCCCGGGTGCCGGCGAGGAATTCCTCGAGCCGGGCGTGACCCGGCGGCAGAAAGTAGCCCAACAAGTGGAGCTCACCCCAGGGCGCCTTCACGCTGAACTCGCAGCCGGACACCACCCGCACGCCGAGCGCCTCGCCCGCGCGGGTCGCCTCGGGAACGCCGCTGGTCGTATCGTGATCGGTCAGCGCGATCGCGACCAGGCCCGCCGCCTGCGCCCGTCGCGCGACTTCGGCCGGAGGGTACTCCCCGTCCGACGCCGTCGAATGACAGTGCAGGTCAACGCGCGCCGTAGGCACCCTCCGGCGCGGTCCAGGCCGGCTGCGACTGCCGGAACAGCTCCACCAGCTCCCGCTCGGAGAGCTCGGCCAGGGCGGCGTCGGGACTGCGGCTGCCCACCGGCGCGTAGCGCGTGAAGCGACGGCGCCGCTCGGGACCGGTCCCCTGCTCGAAGACCACGCCGAACTGGTCGCGGTCGTACACGGTCACGCGTCCCGCGGGGGCTACCTCCCACGTCTCCCCGTCCACGACGATCGTTCGCCCCGCCATGGCCCCTCCCTTACGCCTCGGTGGGAGTGGCGAGCGAAACCTCGGTCCACAGCTCCCAGGCATCCGAGGCATAGGTCCCGAGGCTCTGCAACCGTTTCTCGAGCTTGATCTCCTCGGGCAGCCGCGACGCCTGGGCCCGGTGCGACATTTCGGTCTGGCTCTCGGAAAACTCCGTGAAGAGCTGCGGGTCCTTGGCGTTGCGGAACAGCCAGATCCTCTGGCCGCGGGCATCGGCGAACTGACACAGTTCCCGCAGGGTGGCGAGGTAGTCGGCCTCGTTGGTCGGAGGCACGCGCACCCGCGCCGCGGTGAGCACCTTGGGCATGGCTAAATCGCTCCCTCGGGGAAGTCCTCGAGCGCGCGCTTCACGTCGGCGAGGAACCGGTCCGCGTCAGCGCCGTCCACCACGCGGTGATCGTAGGACATCGATACCATGCCCATGGTGCGGATCGCGATCGTGTCGGTGCCGTCCGGCAGCGTCACCACCTTGGGGCGCTTCTCGATCGCGCCGACGCCGAGGATCGCCACCTGGGGCTGGTTGATGATCGGTGCGCCCGCGTACGACCCGAACACGCCCGGGTTCGTGATCGTGAAGGTGCCGCGCTGGATCTCGTCGGGCGAGAGCTTCTTGGTCCGCGCGCGCTCCCCCAGGTCGTTGATCGCGCGCGCCAGACCGCCGAGCGACAGCTCGTCGGCGCGCTTCACGACGGGCACGATGAGCCCCCAATCGAGCGCTACCGCGATCCCGATGTTCACATCGCGACGGTAGATGATGTTGTCGCCCGAGACCGCGGCGTTCACCACCGGATGTTTCCGCAGATTCTCGGCACACGCCTTCGCGATGAACGCGAGGTACGTGAGATTCACGCCGCGCTCGGCGGAGGCCGCCTTGTGCTTGCGGCGGAGCTCGGCCACACGGCTGTAGTCGATCTCGAAGAAGCTCGTCACGTGCGCCGACGTACGGCGCGACATGATCATGTGATCCGCGGTGATCTTGCGGATCTTCGAAAACGGCTCGACCCGGTCACCGGGCCAGGGCTGGACGACGGGATGCACGACGGGGCCCGCAGAAGGAAGCGGGGAGCGGGCAGCGGTACCCGCAGGTGTCGGAACCGGCACGGATACGCCGCGCTCGATAGCCCCGAGAATGTCCTGCTTCGTGACGCGACCCGCGAAGCCGGTTCCGGGGATGGTCGAGATGTCCACCTGATGCTCCGCAGCGATCTTGCGGACCAGCGGCGTGGACTTGCGGCGCAAGCGCTCCTCGGCCGTTTCAGCTCCGTCCCCGCCCTTCACGGCCGGGGCGGGAGTGGCGGGAGTGGGCGGTAGAGGGCGGGAAGGGGCGGTAGGGGACGGCGGCGAGACCGCGGCGGGTGCCGCCGGCGCTGGCTTCGGAGCTGGCGGCGACGACGCGACCGCAGCCCCCGAAGCAGCGGGCGCCCGCTGGGCTGCTGCGGAGGGGGCTGCGGTCGTGGAGGCGCCCTTGTCGGTTTCGATAACCGCCACGAGCGTCTGGACCGGAACGGTCTGTCCCTCCTGAACCTTGATCTCGGCAAGGACCCCGGCCGACGGCGCCGGGATCTCGGCGTCCACCTTGTCGGTCGAGATTTCGAACAGCGGCTCGTCCCGCTTCACCTCGTCGCCCAGCTTCTTGAGCCACTTGCTCAAGGTGCCTTCGGCGATCGACTCGCCCATCTGGGGCATGAGGACGTCTACGCGCGCCATAGAGTCTCCATCAATACGCCGCAAGCCATCTTGCGGCCTTCACGATATCGTCCGTCTGGGGCAGCACGAAATCTTCCAGGGTCGGCGCATACGGCAGCGGCACGTCGTGCGCCGTCACCCGCATGATGGGGCCGTCCAGCCACGCGAAGGCCTGCTCGTTGATGCGCGCGGCGATCTCGCCCGCCAGGCCACCGGTGCGCGTGTCCTCGTGTACGATGAGCACCTTGTTGGTCTTCTGCACCGTCCGCATGATCGCGGCGTCATCCATCGGCAACAGCGTCCGGAGGTCGAGGACTTCGACCGAGAGACCGTCGTCTTTCGACAGCTGGTCGGCCGCCTCGAGCGACTTCCACACCGTGGCCCCATAGGTGACGATGGACAGGTCCTTCCCCTCGCGAGCCAGCCGCGCCTGGCCGATGGGAGTGAGGATCTCCTCCTCCTCCGGCAGCGCCTCCTTAATCCGCCGGTACAGCCATTTGTGCTCGAGGTAGATGACCGGATCGTCATCCCGGATGGAGGCCTTGATCAGGCCCTTCGCGTCCCGCGCGGTGGCGGGATAGACGATCTTCAGGCCCGGCGTGTGAAAGAAGGCCGCCTCCGGGTTTTGCGAATGGAACGGACCGCCCCGCACGTAGCCGCCACAGGGGCCGCGCACGACCATCGGGGTCGCGAGACCGGCGCGGTAGCGCGCGGTGGCGACGTAGTTCGTGAGCATGTCGTAGGCGCAGGAGATGAAGTCGATGAACTGCATCTCCGCCACCGGGCGCATGCCCATGTGGGCCGCCCCGGCGGC
>Ga0209161_10000218_pt1 | contig 44491 bp, 47 predicted proteins | sample GraSoiAngelo_155_FD_186169 | JGI IMG/M metagenome (GOLD analysis project Ga0209161, IMG submission 186169) | Grasslands soil microbial communities from the Angelo Coastal Reserve, California, USA - 14_1009_13_30cm (SPAdes) (version 2) | ecosystem: Environmental > Terrestrial > Soil > Grasslands... | reverse complement strand
CGTGGCCAAGACCTCCTTGGCCTTCGCATGCGCGGTCTCGCGGGCTTCCTCCTCGAGCCGCATCGTGAGGAGCTGGGCGTCGCGGCGCGCCTCCGCCTCCATACCCACGAGGAGGTGGCGCTTGGCCTCCTCGGCCGTGAGCCCCGCGATCGCCTCCAGCTTGCGGCGATGCTCGTCGAGCGCCGAGCTGAGCCGCGTCTCCGTCTCGACGATCGCGCGCTCGCGGCCGAGGAGGCTGCGCTCCTTCAGCTCGTAGTCCGCGATCCGGCGCTCGATCTGGTCGAGCTTGCGGGTCAGCTGCTCGTCCTTCTGGACGATCCGCTGCTCGACTTGCTGGATCTCGCGCTGGCGCCGGCGGGTCTCGTCGTCCAGCTCGGCGCGGGTCCTGAGGGCGGTCTCCCGGGCCTCGAGCTCGGCGGTCTTGCGGCGGGTGTCGGCCTCACGCTGAGCATCCTCGACGATCCGGCGCGCCCGGACCTCGGCGGTTCCGATCCTGCGGTCGGTCAGGACCTTGTGGAGGGCGACCCCGGCGGCGAGCCCGACGCCGAGGCCAACAGGCGGAAGCAGCCAAATCGGATCCATGTGCATCTCCAGCGGACGCACGGAGTTGACGTCAACTACTCACCCAAGTACCTGCCGGGTTTGGCGATTATAGCAGGAGGGAACGGCGTCCGGACAAAGTAAATCCCCGCCTCTGCCGTGTGCCGACGATGTTTCGAACCTGGTAAACCAGGTGGGCGCCGAATGAGGAGGGCTTTAGGCTTCCCCTTCTCGGAGGGGCTTGCGCACCGCCCTCTGTACAGCTCCCGTTATGTTAACGAGGTTGAAACTTCCCCCGGCATCACGGACAGCGCAGGGACACCTTTATGTACCCGCGTCGGCTACCGCGCGTCAAGCGGAATCGGCGGCGGGCGGCGTCACCTCGTGGAGCAGCTTGAGGAGCGTGTCGACCCGGGCGTCGACGTCTCCGGCGGCGCGGGCCTGCTCGGCCCGCGCCCGGAAGAGCTCGTCGGTGATGTGGAGGGCGACCAGGCCCAGGCGCCGCGCGGGATCCGGGATGGCGGGGCCTCCGACTTCCCGGAGTTTCCGCTCGATGTAGGCGACCAGCTGCCGGACGTAGTCCGGCGTCGCCTCGGTGCGGATCGTGTACTTCGCGCCGAGCAGCTCGAACTCGACCCGGTTGGTCGTGTCGGTCACGGCCCTCACGCCTTCTCGTCGAGCCGGGCGAGGTCCTTCAGGATGCTGTCCACGTGGGTCAGCACCTGCCGGCGCTCGGCCACCATGCGCGCGTTCTCCTCCCGGAGACGCGCGATCGTCTCGGTGGCGCGCCGCACGGCCACCTCGAGTTGCCCCAAGCGCTCGAGCAGCGGTTCCTGGCTCACGTGCCTCTGACCTCCACCCCAAAGCGGCGGCGGACCGCCTCGACGATCTGCTGGTACGCGTCGTTGACCTCGGCGTCCGTGAGCGTGCGGTCCTCGGCGCGGAAGCTGAGCCGCCAGGCGACGCTCCGCGCTCCCGCCTCGACCCCCTGGCCCGTGTAGAGGTCGAAGAGCGTGACGGTCCGCAGCAGCGGCCCGCCCGCCGCGCGGATCGCCTGCTCGACGTCGGCCGCCGGCCGGTCGAGCGGGAGGACGAGGGCGACGTCGCGCTGGACCGACGGGTGCCGCGGCAGGGGGACGAAGCGCGCGGGCGAGCCCGCGAGCCGCGCGACCACGTCGAGCGCGATCGCCGCCGCCACGACCGGCGAGGGGACCCCGAAGGCCTCCTGCACGCCCCGGGCGACCTCGCCGAAGACCGCGACCTCCTCGCCGCCGGCGACGAGCCGGGCCCAGCGCCCGGGCTCGAAGTAGCGGTGGTCGAGAGTGCCCGCGTCGACCTTGGGGGCGCCCGCCCCGAGGCGCGCCAGGACGTGCTCGGCCAGCCCCTTGGCGTCGTAGACGTCGACCGGGTCGCGGCTCGCGTACCACGCCAGGTCGGCCCGGGCACCCGTGAGCGCGAGCGCCAGCCAGCGGCTCTCCACCACCCTCTCGCCCGCGCGCGTGAAGTGCTTGCCGATCTCGAAGAGCCGGACGGTGGGCTGCTGGCGCCGCGCGTTGGTCGCGAGGGCGCCGAGAAGCCCGCTGACCAGGTCCGCCTTCAGGACGGACATCTCCTGGCTCAGCGGGTTCAGGAGCCGGACGCTGCCCGCCCCCTCCCCGGAGAGGCCGAGGGCGGCCTGCGCGGCGGGGTCTTCGAAGCTGTAGGTGATCACCTCGTGGAGCCCGGCCGCCCGAAGCGCCTGGCGCGCGATATCGGCCTGCCGCAGCGCGGCCGGGCTGTGCACGGGGCTCAGGACGCCCGCCGGTAAGGTCGCCGGGATCCGGTCGTAGCCCCAGACCCGGATGACCTCCTCCACGAGATCGTCTTCGATCGCGATGTCGCGGCGGAAGCTCGGGACCTCGACCTCGAGTTCCTCGCCGGCCCGGACGACCGGCAGGCAGAGCCCTTCGAGGATCCGCGTGACCTCCTCGATCGGCGGGCTCGTCCCGATGATCCGCCGGAGCCGGCTCATCCGGAGGCGGACGGCCGGGCGGCGCCGCGGCGCCGGGTAAGCGTCCACGACGCCGCGGGCGATCGCGCCGCCCGCCACGTCGGCGATGAGCTGGGCCGCCCGGTCGAGGGCGTCCCGCAGCGCCTCGATGTCGGCGCCCCGCTCGAACCGGTACGCGGCGTCCGTCGCGAGGCCGAGGCCGCGCGAGGTGCGCCGGATCGATGCGGGCTGGAAGTAGGCGCCCTCCAGCAGGACGCGGGTGGTCCGCTCGGTCACCTCCGTGTCCCGGCCACCCATGACGCCGGCGATCGCGATCGCCCGCCGCGGATCGGCGATGACGAGGATCCCCTCGTCGAGGGCGCGGTCCTGGCCGTCCAGCGTGGTCAGGGGCTCGCCGCGCCGCGCCCGCCGCACGACGATCGTGTGCTCGGCCACCGTGTCGTAGTCGAAGGCGTGGAGCGGGTGTCCGAGTTCCCACAGGACGTAGTTGGTCACGTCGACGACGTTGCTGATCGGCCGGAGCCCGACCGCCCGCAGCCGGGCGGCGAGCCACGCCGGCGACCGCGCCACGGCGACCCCCGTGATCACGCGCGCCGCGTAGCGGGGGCAGAGCTCCACGTCCTCGACGCGCACGCGGGCCAGGGCCCGGGCCTCGTCGCCGCCCTCCGCCACCGCGATGGCCGGATACTGGAACTTCCCGCCGCCGAGCGCGGCGAGCTCCCGCGCCACGCCCACCACCGACAGGCAGTCTGGGCGGTTGGGCGTGATCTCGATCTCGAGCACCCAGTCGTCGAGCCCGAGGTACGCGACGAGATCGCCGCCGAGCGGCGCGTCCTTGCCCACGACGAGGATGCCGGCCGCGTGCTCCTCGCCGAGCCCGAGCTCCCGCTCGGAGCAGAGCATTCCCTGCGAGTCGACGCCGTGGATCTTCGCGACCGCGACCGTGCGCGCGCCGGGCAGGCGGGCGCCCGGCGGCGCGAAGGCCGCGCGCACCCCCGGGACGCAGTTCGGCGCGCCGCACACGACCTGGAAGCGCTGGCGGCCCGTGCTGACACGGACGAGCAGACGGGGGTGCCCCGGGGGCCCGCCAAGATCGCGTTCGATCGCCTCGATCTCGCCGATGACGACGTGGGCCAGGTCGGGTGCCAGGCGCGCGACGCTCCCCACCTCCACCCCGCCATTGGTGAGCCGATCGGCCGCGGTCTGCGGCGTGAGGTCGGTCCGGAGAAACTCCGTGATCCAGCGCCAGGTGAGCTTCATGCCGAGCGCTCTCCGGCCATCCCCGTCCCCCTCGGCCGCGGCGTCGCGCCGGACCCTCCCCCCCGCGCCCCGCGCCTCACCGGGAGGCTCATACGAACTGGCTGAGGAAGCCCAGGTCGTTCTCGAAGAAGAGGCGGATGTCGTCGACGCCGTACTTGAGCATCGCGATCCGCTCGACGCCCATGCCGAACGCCCACCCCGTGACCGCCTCGGGATCGTATCCCACATTGCGGAGCACCTGCGGGTGGACCATCCCCGAGCCCAGGATCTCGAGCCAGCCCGACTTGCAGACGCGGCAGCCCACGCCCCCGCAGAGGAAGCAGAGCACATCCACCTCCGCCGACGGCTCGGTGAACGGAAAGAACGACGGGCGGAAGCGGATCTTCGAGCGCTCGCCGAACATCTCCCGCGCGAACAACTCGAGCGTTCCCTTGAGGTCGCCCATCGAGATGCCGCGGTCGACCGCGAGCCCCTCGACCTGGTGGAACATCGGCGAGTGCGTGATGTCGGCGTCCCGCCGGTAGACGCGCCCCGGGCAGATGATGCGCACGGGCGGGCGCGTCGCCTTCATCGTCCGGATCTGCACGGGCGACGTGTGCGTGCGGAGGAGGGTTTCCGCGGAGAGGTAGAACGTGTCCTGCATGTCCCGGGCGGGATGGTCACGCGGGATGTTGAGGGCCTCGAAGTTGTTGTAGTCGGACTCGACCTCGGGGCCCTCGGCGACGGAGAACCCGAGGCCCATGAAGATCCTGACGATCTCGTCGTTGACCTGCGTGAGCGGGTGCGCCGTCCCCAGGGCCGGCCGCCGCCCGGGCAGCGTCAGGTCGAGGCGCTCGCGGCCGGTCCGCCGCTCCCGCCCGCGTAATTCCGTCAAGCGCCGCTCGATCAGCTCCTCGAGCTCTCGCTTGACCCGGTTCGCGAGCTCCCCGACTCGCCGGCGATCCTCGGGGCGGAGGCGCGGGAGCTCGCGCAGGCAGGCCGTCAGGTACCCGTCCTTTCGGCCAAACGCGCGGATGCGGAGCGCCTCGACCTCGTCCGACGACCGGGCCCTGTCGACGGCCTCCCGCGCCTGGCCGGAAAAGCCGTCAATCCGCCGAACCAGATCGTCGGCCTCGACTCCGTTCACGATCTCAGCCGGCTTGCGCCTTGGCGGTCTCGGCGAGCTTCGCGAAGCTCGTAGGATCGTTCACGGCCAGCTCGGCCAGGATCTTCCGGTCGAGCGCGATACCGGCCCGCTTGAGCCCGGCCACGAAGACCGAATACGACAGGCCGGCCTGGCGACAGGCCGCGTTGAGGCGCGTGATCCAGAGCGACCGCGCGAGCCGCTTCTTCTGCTTGCGGTCGCGGTACGCGAACGCCCCGGCGCGGAGGACCGTCTCCTTCGCCGTCCGAAAGAGCTTTCGACGGCCGCCGAAGTAGCCCTTCGCCTTCTTCAATACCTTCTTGCGACGCTGGCGGGTCTTCGGCCCGCCCTTAGCCCGTGGCATCCCTTCCTCCCGGCAGGCCGCCTCGCGCGCCCTGCCCTGTTTCGCTCCCCGCCCGGAGACTTAGAGGTACGGCACCAGCACCTTCAGACGCTTCTCGTCGGCCTTCGCGATGAGCCCGGCGCGGCGCAGGTGCCGGCGGCGCTTCGGCGACTTGGCCTCGAGCAGGTGGCTCTTCCAGCCGCTGTGGCGCTTGAGCCGGCCCGAGGCGGTCTTCTTCAGGCGCTTGGCGGCGCCCCGCTTGGTCTTCATCTTCGGCATCCGGGGCCTCCGAGGCGGGCGCCGGCGCGCCCGGTCATGGTGTTCGGCATCGCCTAGTGGTGGGCCTTGGGGCTCAGGATCATGCTGAGCATCCGACCTTCCATCCGCGGATGGTTCTCCACGGTGGCGACGTCGGCCACGGCCTCGGTCATCTTGTTGAGCATCTTCCAGCCGAGCTCCGTGTGCGCCATCTCCCGCCCCTTGAAGCGCACCGTGACCTTGGCCTTGTTGCCCTCCTCGAGGAAGCGGCGCACGTGCTTCAGCTTGAACTCGAAGTCGTGCCGCTCGGTCTTCGGGCCCATCTTCACTTCCTTGACCACGATCACGGTTTGCTTCTTGCGCGCCTCCTTCTGCCGCCGCGCCTGCATGTACTTGAACTTCCCGAAGTCCATGATGCGGCAGACGGGCGGGGTGGCTTCGGGAGCGACCTCCACGAGGTCCAGCTCGCGCTGGCGCGCCGTCTCCAACGCCTGCTGGATCGGCATGACGCCGAGCTGCTCGCCCTCGGCGGAGACCACCCGCACTTCGCGGGAGCGGATGCCTTCGTTGACCCGGATTTCCTGGGATTTCGCCGGTGGGATGGGTGTGCTCCTAGACGCCGGGGTGAACAGCGCGCGCGGTCGGGGAACCCACCTGCGCTCGCGCGGCGCGGGGGGCCGGCCGCCCCGTCACGAGCGGCCCACGGTGAGGGTGACGGTGCGTGACCCGATCTCGTGCGCGAGATCGGCCAGCACGCGGTCGAGCGGGACCGCTCCGCGGTCTTCGCCCGCCCGCGACCGGAGGCTGACCGTGCCGTTCTGGGCCTCTCGCTCGCCGACGACCAGCATGTATGGCACTTTGGCCAGCTGCGCCTCGCGGATCCGGTAGCCGAGCTTCTCGTTGCGGTCGTCGAGCTCGCCGCGGATCCGGGCCTCGGTCAGGCGCCGAGTGACCGTGCGCCCGTACTCCGCATGCTTCTCGCTGACCGGCAGCACCCGCGCCTGCACGGGCGCGAGCCAGGTCGGGAAGGCGCCCGCGAAGTGCTCCGTGAGGATGCCGATGAAGCGCTCGTACGACCCGAAGATGGCGCGGTGGATGGCCACCGGTCGCTTCGGGTGGCCGTCGCTGTCGATGTACTCGAGCTGGAAGCGCTCGGGCAACATCGTGAGGTCCACCTGGACGGTCGCGATCTGCCAGCGCCGGCCGAGCACGTCCTGGACGTCCACGTCGATCTTGGGGCCGTAGAAGGCGCCGGCGCCGGGGTCCACGTCGTAGGCGAGGCCGTTCGCCTTCAACGCCTGGTGCAGCGCGTGCTCGGCCGCGTTCCACTGCTCGGGTGTGCCCAGGCACTTCTCGGGGCGGGTGGACAGCTTGAACGAGGGCTCCAGCGTGAAGACCTTGTACCACTCGCGCACCAGCTCGAGCAGCGCCGTGAGCTCGTCCTCGAGCTGATCGGGACGGCAGTAGATGTGGGCGTCGTCCTGGGTGAACTGGCGGACCCGGACCAGTCCGGTCAGGGTCCCCGACCGCTCGTTGCGGTAGCAGCGCCCCATCTCGCTGAACCGGAGCGGCAGGTCGCGGTACGAGCGCAGGGCGCGACGGTACACGTAGGCGGAGGGCGGGCAGTTCATCGGCTTGAGCGTGAACAGCTGCCCCTCGACCTCCACCTGGAACATGTTGTCCTGGTAGTGCTCCCAGTGCCCCGACTGCTCCCACAGCCGCTTGTGGATGAGCATCGGCGTGGCGATCTCCTGGTAGCCGCGCGCGTCCAGCGACTCCCGGGCGAACCGCTCGAGCTCGCGGACGAGGACCATCCCCTTCGGCAGCCAGAACGGCGCCCCGGGGGCGACGTCGAAGAAGTCGAAGAGGTCGAGCTCGCGACCGAGCTTGCGGTGGTCGCGCTTCTTTGCCTCCTCGAGGCGCCAGAGATGGCGGTCGAGCTCCTCCGGCGTCAGCCACGCGGTGCCGTAGATGCGCTGGAGCATCGGGTTCCGCTCGTCGCCGCGCCAGTACGCACCCGACGACGACAGGAGCTTGAAGGCCGTGACGTGGCCGGTCGAGGGCACGTGGGGGCCGCGGCAGAGGTCTTCAAACTCGCCCTGCCGGTAGAGCGAGACCTGGTCGGCGTCGATGCCCTCGAGGATCTCCACCTTGAAGGGCTCGCCGCGCTCGCGGAAGAGGCGGATCGCCTCGGCTCGCGGCAGCTCGCGTCGGACGAACGGCAAGTCGGCCCGGACGAGCTCGCGCATCAGGGCTTCGATCTTCGCGAGGTCCTCGGGAGTGAAGGGATCGGGCTTGGCGAAGTCGTAGTAGAAGCCGTCCTCGATGGCGGGCCCGATCGCGAGCTTCACGTCGGGGAACAGCCGCTTGACCGCCTGCGCCATGACGTGAGAGGCCGAGTGGCGCAGCGTTGGCAGCGGCGACGGATCACAGTCGAACCCTCCCGTGAAGCTCAGGTGCCGGTCTTCTTCGCTCTCTGCCATATGCTCCTACGGGGACAAAAAAAGCACCCGAAGTCGTCCTCCCGTGGTGCTCTGCCGCCGGACATGTGTCACACCTCTGTCGCGCTCGTCGATGAACATCCCTCCGCGCGAAAGTGAGTGGTAGGCTCGGGCGGTTTCGAACCGCCGACCTCCTCTGCGTCAGAGAGGCGCTCTCCCACTGAGCTACGAGCCTACGCCGGAAAAAAACACGGCCCATCCTACACAGGCGTCGCCGGACTGTCAAGCGAAACGCCTGTCGAATCGATCGTTTCCGCACCGCCCGCTCAGCGCAGGAAGTTGTAGAGCGAGCCCTCGATGATGTAGTTGAAGACGGCCACCACCGGGATGCCCGACCGGCCGATACCGTCCGGGATGGGCGGGAAGGGGGACGCGAGCTTCACCGCGTTGATCGCGTAGTCGTCGAGCACCACCACGCCCGACGAGCGCCGGAGCTCGATGAAGCGGAGCTGGCCGTCCCGGGCGATCCCGAACTCGAGCACGAGCTGGCCTCCGATGTTCTTCTCGGCCGCCTCCCGCGGGTAGAGCCACTTTTCCTGGATCGCGCGCCGGAGCCGCTCGAAGTAGTCGCCGAACTTCGGGTCCTTGGTATCGAGCGGGATCGGCTCGCCCTCGATTCCGCCCCGGCCGCCGACGAGCCCCCCCCCGGGCGGGTGGGGCCGGAGGGCGGCGAGCCGGTCGCCTGCGGCGGCTGGCTCTGCCGCGGGCGGCGCCGGCGCCCCGGTCGTCCCGGGCGACGCTCCCGCGCCCGCCTCGGCCGGCGCCTCTCGAGTCGGCGGCGGCGGCGCCGGGGCTCTCCCGAAGTTCGACCCGGGCCTGGGGGATCCCGGCGCCGGCGGCGCCGGGAGTTCCTTGGCCGTCGACGGCTCGGGCTTCGTCCCCCCCGGCCCCGACGACCCGAGCAGATCGGACCGCTCGTGCTCGGCCGACGGCAGCGGAGTCCCCGGCCGCGCCATCCGCGGCTCCGGGCGCGGCACCGGGGCGACCCGCTCCTTCGCCGGCGGCACGGGCGGCGTCTCGGCGCGCGGCACGCTCGCGACGCGCGGCGCCGGCGCTGGCATCTCCTTGATCGCCGGCCGCTCGACCTCGGGCGCCCCGGGCGGGGGACCCGCCGGGGCCGGAGGGATCGCGCCGGCGGCGTCCGGGGTCGGCGCCGCCTGCTTCGAGCGCTCGGCCGGGTTTCCCTTGGGCGCCGGCGCCGCCAGATTGGCGAGCTCGACCAGCAGCGGCTCGCCCCGCTTCTGATCGAGCCGGGGCGCCGGCCGGACGAAGAGCACGAGGGCGCAGAAGACGAGGGCGTGGAGCACCACCGACAGGGCCACGCTCACAGAGAACGGCCCCCGCCGGGGCTTCGGCTGACCGCCCGTCATCGTCCACTAATTATAACAGCGGCGCCGGGCTACAATTCGCGGCCGACCGCCCGGGCCACCGCGCCGAGTGACTCCATCAGCCGGGCGAAGCGGTCGGGCTTCAAGGACTGGGGCCCGTCCGAGAGCGCCTCCTCGGGCTTTGGGTGCACCTCGATGAGGAGCCCGTCGGCGCCGCAGGCGACGGCCGCCCGGGCCATCGGCTCGACGTAGTCCCAGTGCCCGGTGCCGTGGCTCGGATCGACCATGACCGGCAGGTGCGAGAGCTTCCGGACGACGGGCACCGCGTTGAGATCGAGGGTGAAGCGGGTGGCGGTCTCGAAGGTGCGGATGCCGCGCTCGCAGAGAATCACGTGGGGGTTGCCGCCGGCCAGGATGTACTCGGCCGAGAGGAGCCACTCCTGGACCGAGGTGGCCATGCCGCGCTTGAGCAGCACCGGCTTGCCGCACTCCGCGACGCGCCGGAGCAGGGAGAAGTTCTGCACGTTGCGGGCGCCGATCTGGATGATGTCGGCGTACGCCGCCACGAGCTCCACCCGCTCGGGCTCCATCACCTCGGTGACGACCGGCAGGCCCGTGGCCTTTCGCGCCTCGGCCAGGAGCCGGAGCCCTTCCTCTTCCAGCCCCTGGAACGCGTACGGGGAGGTGCGCGGCTTGAACGCGCCGCCCCGCAGCACGGTCGCGCCGGCCCCCTTCACCTTCTGGGCCACCTCGAAGAGCTGCTCCCGCGACTCGACCGAGCACGGGCCGGCCATCACGACGACACGGGGGCCGCCCACGACCACGTCGTCGACCACGACCCGGGTCGGCTCGGATCGCATCTCGCGGCTGGCGAGCTTGAACGGCTGCAGGATCGGCGCCACGTGTTCGACGTACTCGAGCGACTCGAGCGCGCGGAGGCGGTCCTTGGCGCGGTCGTCGCCGATCGCGCCGACCACGGTGCGCAGCTCCCCCCGGATCGTGTGGGCGCGGTACCCCATCGCTTCGATGCGCCGGCAGACGTCGGCGATCTCCTCCTCGCCCGCGTGAGACCTCAGGACGACGATCATGGCCCTCTCTCCCCTCGCAGAAACACGAAAGGCCGCGGGCTCCGTGCGCCCGCGGCCTTGGATCGCATCGCCACGGGCCGTCCGGCCTGCCCGTGGCTCCCGGTCTCGTCAGTCGGTCGGAGCCTGGGGGCAGACCTCGCTGAAGGAGAAATACCCGAAGCTGAACCCCGTCCCGGCTACGACCCGTTGCATCGTACCGCCCACTCTACGGATCAGGGTCGTTCTCTGTCAAGTCCCTTCTCGTCGCCCGCCCGGTCGGTGGAAGTAGCCGGTGATCTCGCGGCGATAGTAGTAGAGCGGCAGGCTCACCGCGGCGACGAGCGCCAGGAGCGCGAACACGTAGATGAACTGGTGGTCGACGACGTGGGCGCCGACGTAGGACGACACCCAGGTGCCGGGCAGCCGGCCCAGCGTCGACACGACGGCGAACACCCAGAAGGGGATCGGGCTGATCCCGAACAGGTACGAGACGATGTCCTTCGGGAAGCCGGGGATCAGGTAGATGATGAAGCAGAAGATCGCGCCCTCCGCCTCGAGGATGAAGCTCACCCGCTGCCAGTGATGCTCGCTGAGCCAGGGGCGCACGAGCGGCTCGCCGTAGACGCGGCCGAGCCAGAAGCAGAAGAGCGTGCCGGCGGTGAGCCCGATCGTCGAGTACACGACGCCCCACAGCGTGCCGAAGAGGGCCCCGCCCACGGGGCCCGTGATCTCGCCCGGAATCGGGGAGATGATCACCTGCAGCGCTTGGATCGCGACGAAGACGAGCGGCGCCGCCCAGCCCCAGGCGGCGACCGTCTCCTTGAGAAAGACGTTGTCGCTGTAGAGCCGCTCCGTGAACCGGACGATCGGGGCCCCGGTGATCACGAGCCACGCGAGCGCCCCCGCGGCGGCGGCCAGCGCCGCGATGCCGAGCCCCCAGCGGACACGCTCGTTCACGCGCCGGTCCGCGCGGTCACCGCCGAGGCGCCGCCCGTGGCATGGGCGAGGCGTCCGAATGTTCCGTAGCGCGGCCACCAGTACGCGAGCAAGGGCCACCGGCCGAAGCCCGCGGCGATGGTGCCGAACCACCGGCTGGGGGCGTGCGCCGCGAGCCACTGGGCGGAGCGGAGCACGCGGTAGGCCTGCCGGTGGCGCAGGACGAGCCGCCGGTAGTCGGCCAGCGCCGAGTCGAGCGCGAGCTCGCCGGCCAAGACCCGGCGGATCAGCTCGCCGCAGCGGTCCCCGAAGTAGAGCGCCGGCCGGATGCCTTCGGCCGTGAGCGGCAGGCACTGCCCGGCCGCGTCCCCGACGGCGAAGAGGCGGCCGACGGTGGGGCGGCCGAGCCGGCTCGGGAAGAACGTCCCGTGATAGCCCGCGGGCGGGGCCCCGAGGTCGGCGAGGAACACGCGCAGCGCCGGCCCGAGCCGGGAGGCGCCCGCGTAGCTCCCGAGCCCGATGAGGCTGCCGCGGCCGACCGGGAAGACCCAGCCGAGGCCGCGCGACACGACGCGCCGGTCCACCACGAACGTGAGCTTGTCGTCGGCGAGCGGCGTCGGCGCCTCCAGGCCGAACGAGTATCCGCCGCGCTCGGGGGGGGCCGGGGCCGGGCCGTTGACGAGGACGCCCCGCCAGCCCGAGGCGTCGACGATCACGGGCGCGGTGAAACGACCCGCCGTCGTTCGCACGGCACCGTCCTCGAGCCCGAGGACCACGGTCTTGAGGAAGGTCGCCGTCGACTGGGCCAGCAAGCCCCGGGCGAACGCGCGGTAGTCGAAGGTGCAGAACGGGATCGCGCGCAGGTCGTAGCTGATCGTGCGTCCGGGCGTGCGGAGGTCGAGGCGATCGTGCACCTGGAGCACGCTCGACTCCACCCCGAGCCAGCGGGGCACCCAGAGCGGCGTGCCGCACGCCGACGTCTGGACGGCGCCGACCTCGTGACGGTCGACGAGCAGCACGTCGCCGCGCACCCGGCGGGCCACCGCGAGGCCGGCGAAGCTCGCGCCGACGATGATCGCGTCGTAGTCGCGCCGCGCCGTCATCGGACGGATAGTCGGACAGGCACAGGGAAAAGTCAAAGCGGCGGGGCCGCCGACGGTTACTCGACGGGCGGCCGCCGCTCCGCCCACGGACAGGCCGCCTCGTAGGCCGCGGCCGCGGCCAGCACCGCCCGATCGGCGTGGCGTCGCCCGACGATCTGCAGGCCCACCGGGAGCCCGCGCGCGGTCACGCCGACCGGCACGCTCGCCGCCGGCTGGCCCGTCAGGTTGAAGGGATAGGTGAACGGCATCCACCCGAGCACGGTGACGGGCTCCCCGCCGATCGCGCGCGGGGGCGGTCCCTCGACCGCGAAGGGGGGCACCGCGACCGTCGGCGTCAGCAGGAGGTCGAAGCGCGCGAGGAACCCGTGCACCTCGAGCCAAAACGCGCGCGCCCAGCTCTGGGCGTCGAAGTACTGGCGGGCCGTAATCCCGCCGCCGCGGCGGAGGAGCTTGACGAAGGTCGGGTCCAAGATCGGTTCGGCCTCGGGCAGCCGGTCGCCCCACGCCGCGTACAACTGCGCCGCCACGATCGTGCCGAACGCCGTCTCGGGGCTCTCCCAGCCGGGGCTCACGACTTCGACGTGACAGCCCAGCGACTCGAACTGCGCCGCCGCCTCCTCGCAGAGCTGCAGGACCTCGGCCTCGACGCGCGCGTACCCGAGGTCCGGGCTCCAGGCGACGTGCAGCCCCTTCACCTCGTCGTCGCACGCCGCCACGTAGTCCGCGGCGCCGCCCGGCAGGGACTCGGGATCGCGATCGTCGCCGCCCGCGATCACGTCGAGCACGGCCGCCGCGTCGCGCACCGACCGCGTGATCGGACCCGTCTGGGACAGGCGCTCCCAGCCGGGGAACCCGCGATGGTTCGGCACTCGCCCCCACGAGGGTTTCAAGCCGAAGAGCCCGCAGAACGCGGCGGGGATCCGCACCGAGCCGCCGCCGTCGGTCCCGAGCCCGATCGGGCCCTGCCCGCTCGCGACGGCGGCCGCGGCGCCGCCGCTCGAACCGCCGGGCGTCAGCGACGGGTTCCACGGGTTCCGGGTCGGCCCGAACAGGGGGTTGTCGGTGACCGCCTTGTGCCCGAACTCCGAGGTGTTGGTCTTGCCGACGATCACCGCGCCCGCCGCGCGCAGCCGGCCGACCGCGATCGCGTCCTCCGACGGCACGTCGTCCGCGAACAGCCGCGAGCCGCCGGTGCTCGCGAGCCCGCGCGTGGGGAGCACGTCCTTCACCGACACGGGCACGCCACAGAGCGGCCCGATCGGCTCGCCCTTCATCACGGCGATCTCGGCCTCGCGGGCGGCCGCGCGGGCGCCGTCGTGCGCGACCGCGCAGAAGGCGTTCAGGCGCGGGTTGAGCCGCTCGATCCGGGCGAGGACGGCCTCGGCCACCTCGACGGGCGAGACTGCCCGGTCGCGGATCAGCCCCGCGAGCTCGAGCGCGCCGAGCCAGGGGAGCGCGTCAGCGCGCATCGCTCAGGCGGGCGACGATCAGGTCCACGCGCGTGGTGGTCGGGCTCGGCACGAGCTCGGCCCGGCACGTGTCGGCCGCCTTGACAAACGCGAGCGCCTGGCCGGTGAAGCCGTCCCGCGTGAGCGGTTCTCTGCCCCGGAGCGCCCAGCCCTTGTCCCGGAGCGACGTCTCGAGCGCGGTCGCCGCCTCCTCGACGGAGAGCTCGGTCTGGTACACGAGGCGCGCCGCCGTGACGCGGCCCGACCGCATCAGCGACCAATCGTTCGAGTAGGGGATGAAGGTCGCGGGGACGGGAATGTCGTCAAAGGGCTCGCGCGGGAGGCCGCCGGTCGGCGCGAGGATCGCGCACGCGGGCAGCGCGCCGACGAGGAGGAGCAGGCAGAGGAGACGGCGTGGCCACGCGAGTCGAGGCATCCTGGTCATGGCGGTGTGTCGCCCGCCCCCGCAGCGGCCGACGCGCTGATTGTATCATCCGCTCATGAATCGGACGCCCGGAGAGCGCCGGACCCCGTACGGCGGCACGATCCGGTTCCGAGCAGGACCCGGCCGCGGGCTCCGGGTCCTCGAGCTCGACCGGTACCAGGCGCCGGTGGCGACGCTCTGCTGGGACACGACGAACGCCCTCACGACGGCCGCGGTGAGAACCGCGCCGGGGGCGTGGATCGGCATCGAGCCGCGGGCGGCACGGCACGGGGGCTGGGGCCTCTCCGACCGCCTGTGGCTCCTGCCCGACGGCCCGAGCGGGGAGCGGCGCGGGCCGCTCACGGTCTTCGAGGCGCTCGACTGGGCGGCCATCGACCACATTCCCCCGCTCGCCGAGCCCGCCCGGCTGCCGCCGGGCGCGGGCACGGCCGTGCTGAACCTCGTCGCGGCGCTGGCCGCCGACCAGGAGGTCCCGCGGCTCCGCTACCGCGGGCCCTACCCGACGGAGACGCTCTTCACGGCCCTGCTCGAGGCGTTCCGCTACGTCGACGGCGACGCGGAGCCGCTCGATCGCTTCCGCGCGGGCCAGCTCGAGTGGGCGCCCGCGCCCCACGAGCGCCACTTCGAGCCGGGCGGCGCCGCGGTCCAGCTTCGGGACGGGGTCGAGAAGGTCGTGTGGCGCGGGCAGGCGTACTACCGGGCCCGCTGGCAATCGGTGGCCCGGTGGGCGCCGGGGCGCGTGCACGAGGCCGAGGGCACCGTCCGCTGCTCGCTGTGGGCGCTCGGCGCCGCGGTCGAGGACCACCTCGTGCTCGACCCGGCGGGCCACGTGCTCACGGCGCTCGAGCCGGCGCCGGACCCACGTCACTCCGCCCCGCTGAGCCCGGAGGTCCAGGCGGGCCTGCAGGCGCTCGTGCGCGCGCAGAGCGCACCGGCGCTCGCAGGTGCGGTGGCCGGGGTGATGGCGGCGCTCGCGATCGAGTGGGCCGGCCTCGCCGGCGGCCTGGTCGAGGTCACCGGGGCGCGGGCGCGCCTCGCCTGGAAGCTGGCCGACGCGGGCGGCGCTCGGATCGGGGCCGCGACGTCGCCGGACGCGCGGCTCGGCCGCGCGCTAGAACTGTTGGTCGAGATGGCCCGGCTCCTCGGCGACCCGGTCCGCGCCCGCGCCCAGGCCAGCCTCGGGGAGCTCCCCGCCGCCGCCCAGCCGAGGGCGCTCGCGGGGGGGGCGCCCGCCGGCGACGCCGCGACGATCGCCGCCGCCGCGACCGCCCTGGCGACCGAGTTCCGTCGCCGCTGAGAGAGACGGCGGAGCCGGCTCCCTCCGGTCTCCGCGTCGGTGCCGGGTGACGGTGCGCCGGCCGGCCCCCCGCCTCACCCGACGATGAGGTGGATCACCGTCCAGACGTTGACGGCGACGAAGGCGCCGACGGACGCGGCCGAGAGGAGGACGTAGCCGAGCCAGATGCCCTCCCGTCGGCTGAGGGCCCGGCGGTCGGCGACGTGCCGCCAGAGGCCCCGGCGCACGAACCGCAGCGCGTCGGGCCGCAGGGTCGGCAGCCCGAGGGCGTCGACGAGGACGTGGTAGCCATCCATCTCGATGAAGCAGAAGGGATAGAGGCTCAGCACGAAGGCCTGGAGCTGGATCAGCCCCGAGGCGGCGGCGAAGGCCTGGGTCAGCCCGTGCGCCAGGTGGGCGGCGAGCGCGAGCCAGACGCTCCCGAGCACGAGGTGCAGGAGGGGTCCCGACACGGCGGTGACCACCCGCGCCCGGCGGCTCGCCATGAAGATGTCGGTGACGTCGACGTAGAAGGTCGGCAGGAAGCCGTGGAGGATCGTGAAGCCGAACTCCCGCACGCGGCGGCCGTAGTGGACGAGGGCCAGGCCGTGGACGACCTGGTGGGCGGCGAGGGTGAGGAAGAAGGCGAGCTTGACGAGCACGACCGCGATCACGGGATATCGACCGATGGGCGCGACCACGGTCGCGGCGTCCCGCCAGAGGGGGACGCCCGAGACGAACCCGATCACGGTGAGCGCCGCGCCGACGACGATCGCGGCCGGGGTGAAGAGCATCCAACCGCCCGCCCGGTACAGGCGCGCGAAGAACGGCTGCACCCGACGGCTCGAGACCGTGACGCGCTCGAGTCCGCGGAAGATCGCCTCGAGCGCGCGGAGGGCGGGGCGGCGCCGGTTCCGGGCCAGCGCGTCGCGCAGGCGCGACGCCGGCCTGAGCGTCAGCAGCCCGGCCTGGCGCAGCTTGGCGATCAGCACGGGGATCAGGTCGACGTCGAAGGTGCCGAACCGCAGCAGGTACGCCGTCGCGATCTCCTGGAGCGACGTGCCACCGTCCATCTGCTCCCACAGGAAGCGCTCCGGCTCCGTCAGGAGGAGGTAGCGGTCCGTCAGCCGGCTCCTGAGGACGAAGGTGATCCGGCCGTCCACGCGCGACGGCACCTCCGCGACCTCGTACGCCGCCGGCTCGACGCGCTGCGGGCGGAGCTGAAGCCAGGCGAGCGCGCTCGACACCTGGCGCACCTCGAAGCCCTGGTCGCCCTCCTGCCGCACCAGGAGCTGGAGCTTGGTCCGCCGGGCCGCCCCCCGACTCACCGCGCCGCGGGCGGGGACGCCGCCCCCCGCCCGACCCGCCCCCCGCGGGAGGGCGCCGGGCCCGCGGGCGCGCGACGGGCGGCCTGCGCACGCGACCGCGCGCCGGTGATGGCCGGCCTCACCTGGTCTCGACGTCGAGCCCGGTGGCCTCGAGCCCCCAGCGCGTGACCTCCGCCACGAGCTCGCCCGAGGCCCGCAGGCGCTGGATGAACGTCCGGACGAGCGTCGAGAAGAAGGCCGCGGCCGCCCGCGGGCTCACCTCGACGAACTCTTGCAGACTCTGACGGTCGAGACACAGGAGGACCGTCTCCCCGTCCGCCTGCACCGTGGCCGACCGCGGCGCCTGATCGAACAGGCTCATCTCGCCGAAGAACTCGCCGGGGCCCATCCGCGCCAGCACCTGCTCGACCCGCCCCGTGATCGGCTTCGAGATGATGACGCTCCCGAAGCGGACCAAGAACATCTCCTGCCCGGGGTCGCCCTCCCGAAAGAGCACCTCGCCCTTCTTGAGCTTCCGCTCGCGGAGCCGGGGCGTGAGGGAGACCAGGTGCGGCTCCGCGAGATCCTTGAAGAGGCTGACGGTACGGAGGAACGCGGCGACCGTCGGGCTGGCCACGACGACCCCGGGCCCTCAGGTGGCCAGGCGGCGCACCAGCGTGGAGCGAAACGCCCCCGCGCGCTGCGTCGACGGCGTCGATCTGAGCCGCGTCACCGCCTGGAGGACGGCCGCGCGCTCGGTGTCGTCGAGCTCGTACTCGACGAGCGTCGATTCGGGCGCGCGGACGAGCGAGTCCAGGAAGTCGGGGTCGACCATGGCCCGCCCGACCAGCTCCCGGATCCCCTGCTTCCGCATCGACGCCTCCCTCCCCGCCGGCTGGCCGCCCTCGGCGCGCGCGGTCGGGGTGACGGGCGGCCCCGGGAGGGTCTTATATAGCACGTTTGGGCGGTCCGTGACGGCTCTCCGGGTTCCGTGCTAGGCTCTCGCTTCGGGAGGGACGGCGATGACGACGCCGATCGATCTCAGAGGCATCATTCCCGCGACGGTGCTCCCGCTGACCCCGGGCGGCGAGATCGACGAGCCCGCGCTCCGCACGTACATCCGCTGGATCAGCACCCAGGGCATCCGCGCGGTCGCCGTCAACGTCGACACCGGCGAGGGCCCCCACCTCTGGCCGGAGGAGAGGCTGCGCGTCATCCGGGTCTACAAGGAGGAGCTGGCCGGCACCGGCATCCCGGTCGTCGCCGGCCTCGGGGCCTCGTTCACGGCCCAGGCCCTCCGGTCCGCGCGCGAGGCGCGCCTGGCCGGCGCCGACTGCCTGCTCGTCTTCCCGCTCGCGGATTACCTGGGTCAGCCGCTCTCGCCCGAGCTGCCGTACGGCTACCACAAGGCGATCGCGGACGAGGTCGGGCTGCCGCTGATCCTCTTCACGCTGCAGCCCGCCCTCGGCGGCACCGATTTCGGCGACGAGGTGCTCCTCCGGCTCCTCGAGATCCCCCAGGTGGTCGCGATCAAGGAGGCGCTCTTCGACGCCAAGCGCTTCCGGGAGATCGTCACCCTCGTCCGCTCGGTCGACCGGCCGATCACGGTCCTGACCGGCAACGACAACTTCATCTGGGAGTCGTACCTGCTGGGCGCCGAGGGCGCGCTGCTCGGCGCGTGCGCCGTCGCGACGCGGGCGCACGTGGAGGTCTGGGCGGCGGCGATGCGCGGCGACTGGGCGACCGCGCGGGCGCGGGGGGACCGGATCCAGCGGCTCGTCGACGCGATGTTCGCGCCGCCGGTGCGGGACTACCGGGCCCGGGCCAAGGAGATCCTGGTCATGCAGGGGATCCTCACCGGCGCCCACGTGCGGCCGCCGCTCCTGCCGATCGGGCCCGAGGACCGGCAGGCGCTCAAGCGGGCTCTGGAGGACGCCGGGCAGCTCTGAGCGCGCCCGCGCGCGGTCCCCCGTCCGATGGCGCCCCTCCGCTTCGGCTTCATCCCCACCGAGGGCGGTCGCTTCTTCGAGGCGTCGCTCGCCGAGGCCGTCCGGGCCGAGGAGCTCGGCTTCGATTCCGTGTGGATGGAGGAGCACCACTCGGTCACCGATCACTACTGGCCGTCCCCGCTGCAGGTGCTGGCCGGGTTCGCCACCCGCACCTCGCGGATCCGGCTCGGGACCGACATCCTGGTCGCCCCGTTCTACCATCCGGTGCGGTTGGCCGAGGACGTGACGCTCCTCGATATCATGTCGGGCGGGCGCTTCACCCTCGGCATCGCGATCGGCTATAAGCCGGACGAGTTCGCCCTCTACGGCGCCGAGCCGGCCCGCCGGGGGGCGCGCTTCGAGGAGCAGCTCGCGATCGTCCGGGGGCTCTGGACGGAGGAGCGGCTCACCTTCACGGGGGCCTACTACACCCTCGAGGGGCGCCTCGAGCCTCGGCCCCTCACGAAGCCGCATCCTCCGGTCTGGATCGGGGGCTGGGGCGACCTCACGCTCAAGCGGGCCGCCACCCTCGCGGACAACTGGATCCCGGGGCCGACGGCCGAGCTCCCGCGCCTGATCGCCGGCAAGCAGCGCTTCCTCGCCAACCGCGCGGCGGCGGGGCGGACGGAGCCGATCCGCGAGTGGCCGCTCACGCGGGACGTGATCATCGCCGACACGAACCGTCAGGCCCGCGAGCTCGCCGAGCGGCACATCATGACCGCCTACCGGAAGGAGTACGCGGGGGGCTGGCGGCATCCGTTCATCGACGCCGCCATCGCCACCGACCTGGACAAACTCATGGCCGACCGCTTCATCATCGGCGGGCCCGACGAGTGCATCGCGCAGATCCGCCGGTTCGTCGACGCCTACGGGATGACCCACCTGATCTGCCGGACGTTCTTCCCGGGCATGCCGCACGCCCACATCCTGCACGAGCTCGAGCTCCTCGCGCGGACCGTGATGCCGGCCTTCGGGGATCGCTAGCGGCTCAGTCCGCGTCCCCCTTCTGCACGGTCTCCAGGAAGGCCTTGATCCTCCAGATGGTCCGCTCGTCGAGGATCGGGCCCCACGTCGGCATCCCCTTGGTGGGGCGGCCCTGCGTGACGGTTTCGTAGAAGACGTCGTTCACGCGGCCGCCGTAGCGGTGGTTCAGGAGGCGGAGGTCCCGGACGGGATCGGGGCTGGCCGCGTTCGGCGAGTGGCAGTGCGAGCACAGGACGTTGAACTCGATCCGGCCGGCCGCCGCGGCGGCGGGATCGCCGCTGAAGGGGTTGACCCGGCCGGGGGCGGGCGCCGGCGCGGGCGTCGGAGGCGGGGCGGCCGCCGCGGCGCCCAGGTCGACCGGGGCGTCCAGCGGGAAATGGTACTTCGCCGCGAGGGCGCGAATGGCGGGCCCGAGCTCCGCGAGCTCGCGGTCGAGGCGCTCCCGGAGGGCCTCGTCCTCGGCCCGCACGCCGATCGCGGCCGGCGCGCGCAGGTCGAGACCGCTCACGGAGACGATCTTGAACCGGTCGAGGAGGGCGCGCCGGGCGGCCTCCCACCCCGCGACGGGGCCCCACACGAAGGCGGCGTCGACCTCGCCGCGACCGAGGGCGCCGACGGCCTCCTCCGCGAGCCGGAAGGTCGCGATCCGGACGCCCTCGCGAACGGACAGGAGCGTCTGCGGCGTCGAGGCGTACTGGACGCCGACCGTCTTGCCGTCCAGGTCCTCCAGCCGGGTGAAGGCCATCGTCCGCGGGAGGAGGACGGCGTAGCCGAGGTCGAGAACGGGGCGCGTGAGGCGGATCGATCGTCCCGCGGCGCCGCCCGCCGTGGACGGCATCCCGAAGAACGCGTCGCAGCGCCCGGCGAGGAGGGTGGGCCTGAGGGCCCGCAGCCCGGCGTCGGTCCGGAAGAAGAGGGGCTCCATCGTCGTCCCCAGGCGGGCGGCGATCACCCCCGCCAGCTCCAGGTAGAGGCCCGGCTCGGTCGGGTCCGAGCTCGTGAAGGGGAGGTTCTCGGGGTCGGCGCAGACGCGCAGGGGGCCGGGCGCTCCGGCCGCGCGGAGCGCGAGTCCGAGGAGGATCAGCCCGGTGATCGTGAGGGCGACGCGCGTGGACACGGTTGACGGCCTCCGCCCGCGCGCAGCCGGCGGGGGTGGCGGCGATGCTGCGGGCGACAGGGACGAGGGCGCCCCCGTCCCTGTCGCCGGCAGACGCTACTCCGACAGCGCGAACACGAAGAGCGCGCCCCCCTCGGCGCTCGCCGCCATCATCTTGCGGCCGGTCTCGCCGAAGAAGGGCGGGATGCTGTGGGTGCGCCCGGAGACGACGGCCACGTACTGCTTGCCGTCGATCATATAGGTCATCGGCCCGGCGCTGATCCCCGAGCCGGTGAGGAACTTCCAGAGAAGCTCGCCGTTCTTCTGGTCGAGGGCCTTGAACCACCCCTCGGTGTTGCCGTGGAACACGAGGCCGCCCGCGGTGGCGAGCATCCCGCCGACGTAGGGCAGCGCCTCCTTGTTCCGCCACACGGCCTCCTGCTTGGCCGGGTCCCAGGCGATCGCCTCGCCCATGAAGCCGCCGGGGCCGGGCTTGCCGATCTCGAAGTCGGCGGCCAGGTAGAAGGCGCCGCGCTTGTAGTCCTGGGGGACGAACTCCATGTCCATGCAGAGGTTGAACGTGGGCATGAAGAGGATGCCCGTCTTCGGGTTGATGGCCATCGGCATCCAGTTCTTCGCCCCGATCGCGGCCGGGCAGACCCCCTTGGCCCGGTAGCCCTGGCGCGGCCGCATCTCGGGATTCTCGATCGGGCGCCCCGTCGACATGTCCACGCCCGTCGCCCAGTTGATGTACTCGAACGCCTTGGCGGAGACCAGCGCGCCGCTCTTTCGGTTGATCACGTACAGGAAGCCGTTGCGGTCGCCCTTGAGCACCACGGGCGTCTTCTGGCCGTCGATCATGAGGTCGGCGACCAGCAGTTCGTTGACGCCGTCATAGTCCCAGGCGTCGTGCGGCGTCGACTGGTAGTGCCACACGATCTTGCCGGTGTCGCCGTCGAGCGCGACCGAGGCCGAGGTGTAGAGGTTCGTGAACCGGCCGTAGTCGCTCTTGTCGGGGCCGCGCACCGCGGCGTTCCACGGTCCGGGGTTGCTCGTCCCGTAGAAGATCAGGTTCTGCTCGGGATCGTAGGAGCCGATCGCCCAGGCCGCCCCCCCGCCGGTCTTCCACGAGTCGCCCTTCCAGGTCTCGCTGCCGGGCTCGCCCGGCCCCGGGGTCAGGTAGGTCCGCCACACGAGGGCGCCGGTGTCGGCGCTGAACGCCTGCAGGGCACCGCGCGCGCCGTACTCGCCGCCGCCGAAGCCGATCACGACGTTGTTCTTCGCGACCACGGGGGGCGAGGTGATCACCGAGCCCTGCTTGTAGTCGACGACCGTCGACGTCCACAGCATCTGCCCGGTCCGGGCGTCGAGGGCGCGGAGGCGGCCGTCGAGCAGGCCGACGAAGATCTTGCCGTTGGCGTAGGCCACGCCCCGGTTGTTCACGTCGCAGCAGCCGTACGGGTCCGCGTCGGCCGCGATCTCAGGGTCGTGCCGCCAGCGGAGCTCGCCCGTCCGCGCGTCCACGGCGAAGACGTGCGCGGGACCGAAGGACGAGGTGACGTAGAGGGTGTCGCCGATCACGAGCGGGGTCGACTCCTGGGACCGGAGCGTGCCGAGCTGTAGCACCCAGGCCGGCTTGAGCTTCGTCACGTTCGAGGTGTTGATCTGATCGAGGGCGCTCCAGTGCGTGTCCCCCGGGTCGCCGCCGAAGTACTGCCAGCCGACGTTCTGGGCGCCCGCGCCGGACGGCCCGAGCACCAGGGCCAGGACCACTGCCGCGACGTACACGTGTCTCATGTGCCCCTCCATCCTCACTGCCAGGGAACTCCATCGCTCACACGGGATCGACCACGCGGGCGTGCCACCTCCGTCCGAGGATCGCTCCCGCGACCCGCGCGCGGTCGGGACGGGTGACGCCGGCGCGGGCGGATTGTATGCCCGCCGGGAATTCGGCGTCAACGCCGGCTATGGGTCATTGGTTGAGCGTCCGGCGCAGGCCGCCGAGGAGCCCCTGGGGCAGGAAGATCACGGTGAGCGTGAAGATCAGGCCGACCGGGATCAGGTAGTACTCCGTGAAGTAGCGCGAGAGGATCTCCCGCAGGAGGAAGAAGACCGCGGCGCCCAAGACCGGCCCGACGAGGGTCCCCACGCCGCCCAGCACGTTGAAGATCACGACGTTGGCCGAGACGTCGAAGAACACGAAGTTCGGGGCCGCGAACCGGTTCTGCACGGCGTAGAGCACCCCCGCCATCCCCGCGAACAGCCCCGAGAGCATGACCGCGACCACCTTGTACCGCTTGACGTCGTAGCCGATCGCCAGCGTCCGCGGCTCGTTCTCGCGGATCGACTGGAGCACCATCCCGAACGGCGACTGCGTCACCCGCCGCAGGACGAGGTAGGACAGCGTCACCACGCCGAGCACGAACCAGTGCAGGGTGGTCGGCGTGAACCGGTGGGTCCACCCGAAGAGCGCGAGCGGCGGCAGCCGGAAGGCGAGGCCGTTCTCGCCGCCCGTCGCCTCGGTCCAGGTGAAGATCACCACGTAGAAGATCTGGGAAAACACGAGCGTCGTGATCGCGAAGTAGATGTCGCGGAGCCGCGTGGAGAAGTACGCGACGACGGCGGCCACCAGGGCGGCGCCCGCGAGCCCCGCGGCGGTGGCCAGCGCGAGGCTCGGCGGGTGGACCCGGAGCAGGGCCAGGGCGGTCCCGTACATCCCGACGCCGAAGAAGGCGGAGTGGCCGAAGGAGACGATGCCCGTGTAGCCGAGCAGGAGGTCCGACGACATCGCGAGGAGCCCCCAGATCAGGATCTCGGTGACGAAGCGGCGCCAGAACTCGGGAAGGACGAGCGGAGCCACCGCGAGCGCGGCGAGCGCGAGCCCGAACCCGGTCCAGTAACCGCGCGCCGGGCGCCCCCGCCTCATTTCGGCGTCGGGACGAAGAGGCCGGTCGGGCGCGCGAGCAGCGTCACGATCAGCAGCACGAACGACACGATCACCGCCTGGGCCGGGCTCACCCAGAGGGAGGCCAGCGCCTCGAGCAGGCTGATGAAGACCGCGGCCAGGACCGACCCGAGGAGGTTGCCCATGCCCCCCACGACCACGACGATGAAGGCCCTCAGGATGATGCCGAGACCGAGCGTCTGGTCGACGCCGACCAGCGGACCGGACAGGCAGCCGCTGGCCCCCGCCATGGCCGCGCCGAGGCCGAACACCACCGTGTGGACGCGCGGTACCGGGATGCCCATCGCGGCCGCCATGACGCGGTCCTGCGTGACGGCGCGGATCCAGACGCCCCAGGTCGCGTGCTTGAGGAAGAGCCAGAGCGCGGCGAGGATGGCCCCCGCCAACGCCGCCACGATGACGCGGTACCAGGGGTAGTCGAGGTAGAAGAGGCGGAAGTGGCCCCCGACCGGCTCCGGGATCCGCCGCGCCACCGGCCCGTACTGCCAGAGGGCGTAGTTCTGCAGCACGAGCGAGACCCCGAAGGTCGCCAAGATCGTGGTGAGCGGGTCCCGGCCGAGGAGGGGCCGGAGGGCCACGATCTGGACGACGACGCCGAGCCAGAAGATCGCCACCGCCGCCCCCACGAGCGCGAGCCAGAAGCTCCCCGTCACGGCGAGGGCCGTCGTGCCGACGTACGCGCCGAGCATGTAGAGCTCGCCGTGGGCAAAGTTGACGACGTCCATGATGCCGAAGATGAGCGTGAGCCCGGAGGCGACGAGCGCCAGGATCATCCCGTTCACGAGGCCGTTCAGGAGCTGGACGGCGACCTGCTCGAGCACGCTCAGCGATCCTCGGCGGGGGGTGCCGTCCCCCCGAGCCGCGCCCCGCGAGCGGGCGCCGCCGGCGCCGGACCGGGAGCCGCCGGGGGCTCGAGCCTGAGGTTCATAGGCCGAGGTGGCGGTGGATCACCGCGTCGTCGGCGCGGAGCTCGGCGGCCGGCGCCGCGTGGCGCACGGCGCCCTTCTCCATGATGTAGACGCGATCGCTGACCTCGAGGGTGAGCGGCACGTTCTGCTCGACGAGCAGGATGGCCACCCCCTCGCGGTGGAGCGCGTCGACGATCGTCCGGATCTGCGCGACCATCCGCGGCATCAGCCCCTCCGTCGGCTCGTCGAGCAGGAGGAGCTTGGGCTCTAGCATCATCGCCCGCGCGATCGCGAGCATCTGCTGCTCGCCGCCCGACAGGGTGCCGCCCGCCTGCCCGCGTCGCTCGGCGAGCATCGGGAAGCTCCGGTACGCCTTGTCGAGCAGCCGCGCCCGCCGGCCGGCGTCGACACCGGGCCGGTCGAGTCCGGTCCGGAGGTTCTCGAGCACGCTCAGGGCGCGGAAGATGCGCCGGTCCTCGGGCACGTACGCGAGCCCGAGGCGCGCCAGCCGGTGGGCGGCCGTGCCGGTGACGTCGCGCCCGTCGAAGACGATCGAGCCCCGGGCCGGGCGGAGGAGGCCCATGATCGTCTTGAGGGTCGTACTCTTCCCGACCCCGTTCCGGCCGAGCACGCCCACCACCTCGCCCGCCCCCACTTCGATGGAGACGCCGTGGAGGACGTGGCTCTTGCCGTAGAACGTGTCCAGCTCCCGCGCGACCAGGATCACGTCTTCAGGTAGACCTCGCGGACGCGCGGGTCGGCCTGGATCCGGGCCGGCGGGCCCTCGGCGAGGACCTCGCCGTGGTGGAGCACGGTGATCGCGTGGGCGAGCCCCATCACGACCTCCATGTCGTGCTCGACGATCAGGATGGTCAGGTCCGTCGCCAGCCGGCGGATCAGATCGACCGTGCTCCGAGTCTCCGCCGCGCTCATCCCCGCCGTCGGCTCGTCCAGGCAGAGGAGCATCGGCTCTGTGGCAAGAGCGATGCCGATCTCGAGGTGCCGCTGGTCGCCGTGCGACAGGTTCGCGGCGGGCTCCGCCTCCTTCCCGCGGAGCCCGACGGCGTCGAGGACCGCCCGCGCGCGGTCGATCAGGTCGCGGTACGCGCGGTGGTGCCGGTAGACGGACCAGGCGTGGCGCCGCGATTGCACGGCGATGCGCACGTTCTCGAGGACACTCGCGCCGGGCAGGATGTTCGTCACTTGGTAGGAGCGGGCAATCGCCTTCCGGGAGATCGCGTCAGGCGGCAGGCCCGCGATGTCCTCGCCGTCGAAGATGACGCGGCCGCCTGTCGGCCGCAGCACGCCGGTCAGGCAGTTGAAGAACGTGCTCTTGCCGGCGCCGTTCGGCCCGATGAGCGCGCGCACCTCGCCCCGACCGACGGCGAGGCTCACCCTGTTGAGCGCGGTGAGGCCGCCGAACCGCATCGTGAGGCCCTCCGTCCGCAGCAGGGCGCCGTCCGGCGACGCCGCGCGGCCCGTGCTCACCCGCGGCTAGGCGAACGAGCACGCCGGCGGCCGCACCGTCTGCTGCCACGGGATCCGGGCGATGACCTGGTGTCGGCCGGCGTCGATGCGGAAGATGAACTCGTCGATGAAGGCCTGGTGGTCCTCCCGGCGGAGCTTCTTGTCGCCCTGCGGGAAGTCGTCCCCGGCCCGGACCTCCATGCCCTCCAGCGCCTCGATGAGCTTCGGCGTGTCCTCGCGGCCGCGGAAGCCCGCGCGCTGGATCCCGAGCTTGAGGAAGTTCACGGCCTCGTAGTTCGACTGGACGTAGCGGTCCGGCGCCACGCCCTTCGGCTCGAACTTGCGCGTCAGCTCGAGCACCTCCTGGAACCACCGCCGGTGGAACGGCGTGTTCAGCGTGCTCTCGAAGACCGGCACGTAGCGGTTGATCCCGACGAACCCGTCGATCTTCCGGCCGAGCGCCGGCAGGTTCGTGGCCTCCGCGATGGCGCCGTCGCCGGCCCACCGGTACTTCCGCGTCAGACCGAGGTCGTACGCCTGGATGCCGAGGGTCACCCCGTCCTTGCCGAAGGAGATCCCGAAGAGGCCCTCGAACGATCCGCCGATCTGTGACAGGAACGGGGTCATGTCGGCCGTGCCGAGCGGAATGCCGGTGGCGCCGACGACCTCGCCGCCGAGCTTCCGGATCTCGCCCGCATAGGCGTCCCGCGTCGACTGGCCCCAGGCGTAGTCGGCGTAGACGAGGTGCCAGCGCCGGGCCAGCCGGACGAGCGCGGGCGCGAAGGCCAGCGCCTGCGCGGGGGCGTAGTCGAAGGGGCGGAACGTGTACCGGCTGCACTTCGTGGTCGTGATCGTCGTGTCCAGGCAGACGCCGATCATGTTGACGATCTGGTGCTCCTCCCAGACCGGCATGCACGCCAGGCACACGTTCGAGAGGAAGCCGCCCGCGTGGGCGTCGATGCGGTCCTCGGTCGCGAGCTTCTCGGCCTTGCGCCGGCCCGTGTCGGGAGCCGACTGGTAGTCCTCGACGATCAGCTCGACCGGGCGGCCGTTGATGCCGCCCGCCCCGTTGATCCGCCGCACGGCCAGCTCGGTGCCGATGAGCGCCATCCGGCCCCCCGCCGCCGCCGCGCCCGTGAGCGGCTGCAGCGAGCCGATCCGGTACGGCTTCGCCTGCCCGAAGGCCGCCCGCCAGGGCGGCGGCTCGAGCAGGACGGCGCCGAGGGCGCCCGCGGCCGCGGCTCCGAGTCCGAGGACGGTCCGCCGCGTCACCTTGCCCCGATACCAGAGGCCCCGGGACCAGGCCTGATCCTGCCAGCGCACCGGCATAGAGGCTCCTCCGCCGCCCGGTCGCGCCCGGGCGGTGCTGTCAGGCCGGAAGCAGCCGCGACCGGACGAGGGCGCGCCGGATCTCCGCGCGCTCGGCGGCGGTCACCGGCGTGAGCGGCGGCCGCACGTGGGCGCGGGGGATGCGCCCGAGCAGCACGAGCGCCTCCTTCATGCGGTTGTGCATGTCGACGAAGGGCGGCGCGTAGAACGCGCGAACGAGCGGGTGGAGCCGGTCGTTGATCCCGCGGGCGCGCTCCAGGTCGCCCTTCTGGCAAGCCACGAACAGCTCCGCCTGCAGGTCGGCGACCACGCTGCCCATCCCCGAGATTGCGCCGTCCGCCCCCAGGAGGAAGCTCGCCATGAGCGACATCGTGAACGACGAGAGCACCGCCACCGGCCGGCCCGTCGCGCGGACGGCCCGCAGGTTCTGCTCGAAGGCCACGATGTCGTTCGACCAGTCCTTGACCGCCGCCACCGTGGGAATCTCCGCGAGTCGCGCCAGCGTCTCCGGCGTGTAGCCGATGCCCGACGCCGTCGGGTACTCGAAGATGACGATCGGCAGGTCGACGGCGCTCGCGATCTCGGCGAAGTGCCGGAGCGCCATCTCGGGTTTGAGCTGCGCGCCCCACATGAAGAGCGTCGGCGGGAACACGAGGATCCCGGTCGCGCCGCCGCCGCGGGCGTCCCGGGCGAGCGCCACCGCCTCCTGCGTGCCGTCCGCGTAGACGCCGCTCACGACCGGGCACGCGCCCGCCACCTCGTCGAGCGCGATCGCGAGGGCACGCTGGCGCTCTCCGGGACTGAGCGACGCGACCTCCGCGGCGTGGCCGTTGACCACTACGCCCGTCACCCCGGGCGCGTCGACGAGCCAGCGGAGGTGGGCGCGGTACGCCGCTTCGTCGATCGCGAGGCCGGCCGTGAAGGGAAGGAGGTTCGCCGGCAGGACGCCGGAGAACTTGAGGGGCGGATCCGTCGTCAGCATCTCATCGAGCCTCGCCGCGACCCGTCACGGGCGCGTCGTTCGGGGAGAGCGTGCCGCGGAGTATAGCACGGGGCTGCGGCCGCCGCCGGGACGGACGCGCTAGTAGGGCAGGTCGGCCTCGGTCGGGATCGTGAGGAGGGTGAGCATCCTCATCAGCAGCGGGTAAAACATCATGACGACGAAGAACGCCGTCACGATCCAGATCAGGGCCCGCACGACCGTCATGCCCGCCCCACGCTCCTTTCGCCCCTCGTGGGCCTCGCCGAAGGCCCCGTGGCCCTACCGCGCGTCACCGCCAGATTCTAGCGGCCACTCACTCTATCGGTCAATATGGCACCGCGCGCCATCCTGTCATGCCAATTCGGCCGGGCGCCCGGCATTACCATCTGTGTTGACGCGGGTTTAGGATGCCCTCGTGGTGGCACCCCGCTTGCTTGCGGTCGGGACCGTGCAGATCAGCGCTGAGACGAGCACCTCCGACGCGCGCACCGTGCGGCCATGAGCGGCAACCGGGTTTCGCCCCGGCTCCGGAAGTTCCTCGGCCAGCGGCTCCGCACCCTCCGCAAGCAGCGGGGGTGGAGTCAGCGCGCCCTCGGCCGGAACTCCGGGCTCAGCGGCAAATTCATCGGCGAGGTCGAGCGCGGCGAGAAATCGATCTCGGTCGACAGCCTCTACGGGGTCTCCCGAGCGCTCAAGGTTCCGCTCCGGACGCTGACGGACGCGCCGTCGGATCGCACGCCGGTGCCGAGCGAGGACGCCGAGAAGCTGCTGGCGTTCCTCGTGCAGCATCGCGCGCCCGGCGACCTGCGCAAGGTCTACGGGGTCCTGCGCACGCTCTTCCGCCGAAACCAGACGCGCTGAGGGCGGCAGGCCCGCGCCCGGGTCACGCCGAGGACAGCTCGCAACAGAAGGACCCGTACTCCCCACAGGCGGGACGGCCGGGCAGCCCAGGCGCCGCCGGCCCGACACCCTGCGCGGGCCGAGGCCGGCCGGACGGCCGAACCGCTCGCCCTCGACGTCGTCCCGGTACAGTTCGAAGCTCACCCGCGGGGTCACGCCGCCCACGTCAGCCGCGTTCGACATGCCCGCCGGCCGCCCCCCCCGGGTCGGTGCCCTCGCCCTGACACGCGGGAGGCGCCCGCGAGTCGTGCGTGAGCGGGAGGGAGACGCCTCGCGCTGCCGGGCGTCGTTCGTCGGACGACGGCCGCCGGGCGGGGGGTCGAACGTCACGCCGCCGACCCGGAGCCGCGCCCGCCCGTAACCGTCAGGATGTCGGGTCAGCGTGGCCATTCCACTCTGGCGGCGGGGACGGCGTCGACGGCCGAGCTCGGCAGAGTATGATCAGGCTGTCGTGACGATGGGGGCTGCCGTAGGGCTGGCCGTTCGCCGTCGGGTTCTGCTCGTCCTGATCGCGAGCGGGGCCGCCGGATGCTCGGCGGGCGCCCTCGCGTACCGGGACGAGACGAGCCTCCGCTCGCTGACCCTCGGAGAGCCGAAGGAGGCGGTGCTGGCGACGTTCGGCGAGCGCGAGAGAGACGCCCAGAACAAGTCCATCCCGGTCGTGGCCATGCGCATGCGGATCGGAGAGCGAACGAGCGCCGGGGATCTTCTGGAGATCGGCGAGGTGCCATTGATCGACAGGAGCTCGGGCCGGGTCACACACTACTGGGTCCTCTTCGAGAACGGCCGGCTGGCCGTCTGGGGACGGCCCGAGGAGTGGCGCCTGGTGGCGGGGCGCTATCCGATCCGCTTCAGGCCGACCCAGACCGCCAAGTAGGCGGGCCCCCCTCATGGACGACCGCGGAGGAGCTCGTCCCTCGCCGCGGGCGCGGCGGTGTTGGAATCCGCCGGGCTCAGCCGGCGGAGGACGTCACGTCAGGACCTCCTCTACCTTTGTCAGGAGGGCGTCGGGCACGAACGGCTTCGGGAGAATGGGCGCGTCGAGCCGGAGGGCGTCCCGCGTCTTCTCGTCGGCGTAGCCGGAAATATACAGCACCTTCAGGCTCGGGTGCGTCGGCAGGAGGCGCTTCACCATGGCCTGCCCGCCGAGACGGGGCATCAGGAGGTCGGTGATGATGAGGTGAATCGGGCCCGCGTGCTGCTCGGCGACGTGCAGCCCCTCCAGCCCGTCGCCGGCCGTCAGGACGGTGTAGCCGTGCGCCTCGAGAATCTCTTGCATCAACGCTCGAGGGCCTGCCTCATCCTCGACCACCAGGATGGTTCGGGGCGAGGTCGTCTTCATGGTCGGGTTCGCCACCTCCAGCTGATGTAATCGCCCTGCCCGGAGCCGAGACGGCGCACGCGAGTGTCCCGACGGTCCGCCCTGCACGAGGCTGAGTCTCGCAACCGCCTGCAAGTATCCGTCACTTGGGCCCCTCGCGCACCGACACGCGTCTCGTTCGGCGCCGGCGCGTCACGATCGCTTAGGTCGAAGGCCGCCCGCCCGAGAGGGCAGCCGGGGCCCCGCGGGGGACTGGTGCCCTCTCGACGGCGGTCCGCGGCGGCACCGAGCGGGGGCGTCCGCCACGCGGATCGGGCAGCGGCGACGGTGAGCGTCATCCAGACGCGTCGGTTCGACGACGAACCGCGAATCGCCCGTAGGGAGCCCGCACCCGCGTCGCCCGCGCGGTCTCGGAGTCACGCGCCCGCGGCGGCCGCCGTGTCCGTCGAGGTGGCGGGCCCGCCCGCGGCAGGCGTCTCCGGCACCGTCCACATCACTCTGCCCCGTCGGCCCACGAAGACGAACTGCCGGGCGCGGATTTCGTGGCCGCGGCGCCGCTCGAGCTGTCGGCGCTCGTACCGCTTGCCCGCGTCCTGCCGTCGCCGCTCCCCCTGTCGCCGGTCCAGGATCACCTCGACGGTCGGCCGCTCCGCCGACACGCGCGACAGGTACCGGTACTGCTCAGGATCGTCGGCCGGCACGATGAAGCGCCATTCCGGTCCCGAACCGCGCCGCGGAGTCACGGGCCCGTCTCCCGTCGCGCCCAGACCTCGTCGAAGACCTGGCACCGGGAGGCCTGCCGCGGCCCGGTGGGCGCGGGGCCGCGGCCGACCACGAACCGACCGGCCAGGCGACCGAAGCTCGTCCGGATCCGGGTCGGGGACGAGCCCAGGGCGAGCGCGCCGACGGAGCGCCCGGGCGTATGCGCGGCGAGGACGAGGCAGGCGACGCGACGAGGCATCATGTGGGAGTTCGACATTAAGGGCGAAGCCGCCCGGTTTGCAAGGGAGAGGAAGGCCGGGCCCTACTGCGCCCGCCCGGGCGCCCGTGGGGCTCGACCGCCGGCCGGGTCCTTGGCCAGGCGCTTCGGGGCGGCGACGCCCGGCGGCCCAACGAGCGCGTCGAGCTCGCCCTGAACCCAGCCCTGGCGTGTCGCCTCTCTCCGGACGACGCCGTCGAGCCGCCGGAACGTCGCCTCGCTCAGGCTGACGAAGCGGAAGCCGTGGCCGTCCGAATCTTCCCGAACGGGAACGGCGAGGACCTCGAGGGGCGCCGTCTCGTCCGGCGGGATGAAGCTGAGCTTGGCGACGGAATCGAGGGCCAGCGGCCCCTGCGGACGGATCTTCATGCCGAAGAGGCTGAGGTCGACGCACTCACCCACGGACTCGGCGCCGTCGGCCCCGGCAATCCGGACGGGAATCGGCAGCGGCGGCCGCAGCGAGCGCCGCCGCTCTCCAGGGCGCTCGCCTTCCCCGCCCCGTCGACCGGTCGCATACACCTCGAGATAGGCGATGAGCCCGCGCGCCAGATCCCGAGAGACGCGCTTGTCGGCGAAATCGAGCACGCCCAGGCGCAGGCACTCGCGCGCCTGTCCCTCTGTCGGGAAGGCGGAGACGGCGATCAGCGGGACCTCCGCCCATTGCGCAGGCCGCTGCCGGAGAAAATCCAGTCCGCTCACGCTCGGGAAGTAGTAGTAGAGATTGAGGAGGATCGCGTCGGGCGGTGCGGCTCCGAACCGCTCGAGCGCCGCGTCGACGCTCGGGACGACGACGGGCTCGTGCCCCGCCTCGATCAGCAGATCCCGGAAGACGGAGGCGATCTCTTCCTCGTCCTCTACCACCAGGATCCGCACCTTCGCCCCTCCTTTAGTTCGGTGGTCTGTCCCGAGCTCGGCGGTCTCGCCCGGTGACGTCACCGGGCGCCCCGGCTGCAGTCAGCTGAACTAGCAAGGCGTGCGCCACAGGAGGCGAGAGGGCCAAAGGCTCGGATTCAAAGGCCTCGCGGGCCCGTGATGTGTCAGGCCGGCATGCCAATGCCAACCGGGGACACCAGAGGCGCCGCCGGGGAGGCCGCGCGGCCGGCGCGGCTTCCCCGGAGGCGCCCCCATCAGAACCGGTCAGGGAGACGCCGCGTCGACCCCGACCGATCGGGTCACTGTTGAGCGGGTGGGGGGGCCTGAGACTCCGCCGACGCGTGGGTGCCGCTGGGCGCCGGCGAGAGCACCGTGACCGTGACGCGGCGCTTCTTCGCCTGCTCCTCGGGCGCTCCCGTACCGGACAGCACCCCGAGCCCTACCCAGTGGATGCGCGACAGGTCGACTCCCTTCTCCACGAGGTAGCGCTGGACCGCGGTCGCCCGGCGCTGGCTCAACTGAATGTTGTAGTCGCGCGTGCCGACCGGATCCGTATAGCCCTCCAGGTTCACCATCAAGTCCGGATGCTCCCGGACCTGGGTCGCGACCTCGGCGAGCGCCGTCTGGTCCGCGTCGTCGAGCTCCGCCTTGTCGAAGGCGAACGTCACGACCTTACTCGCTACCGCCTGAAACGGCCCGCTCCACTGGTCGCCCGGGCCACGGCCCGTCTGCTCGGCCTTCGCCATCGCCGCGCCGGCCGTCGCCGTGCTGGCCTCGGCCTTGGCCGACGCCTCGCGCGCGAGCGAGGCCGCCGCGTCAGCGGTCTTGGCCGCCTGCTCCGCGAGGGTGCGCACGGCCGTGAGCTGAGCGGCCGGATCTGATTCCGCGGCCGTCGGCTGGCCCTGGTCGCCGGCCTGCATCCCCGCGCCCTGCGAGCCGCCTGCCATGTTAGCGCCGGCGACGCGCAAGAGCGTGACGCGCAGCGGCCCGCTCGCACGGTCGAAGATCCCGGCCATTCGATCCCCGCGCACCCTGAACCGCGCGGTCACGAGGTCGCTCCCGAGCTCGTGCTCAACGCGAAGCCGCGCGCCGGAGACGACGAGCACGACGGGCACTCCGCCGCCGCCCGCGCGGCGAAGGGCCGTCGGTACTTCTTCGGCCGCCATGGTGTCGTGCATCACGAGCTTGCCGGTACCCGTCGAGCCGGCCTGGACGAAATCGGCGAGGATCGCGCCGCTGCGCGTGCCCTCCACGCCGGGCAGGCTCCAGGTGCCGATCCAGTGCCCCGAGACGTTGACGCTCGCGACAGTGGCGGTCGAGACCGCCGGGGATACCAGCACCGTCGGCTCGGCCGGGGACGGCGACGCGGGCGCGGACCCGGACTCGACGATCCCGAAGCCCGCCCAGACCTTCTGCGGGCGGTCGCCGGCGTGGGCATCGGCGAGCGCGACGAGCCCGATCAGGCCGGCGGCGGTCAGGAGCAGCAATGCGGGGCGCACGAGGCCCGGTGGTCGCATGAATCTCTCCCTCCCTCTCCTCGTCCTCGGCCGCCGCTCGGACGTCGGCGGCGACCCCCTCACTCGAACCAGCGCATGACGAGCGCGATAACGGCGGCCAGGACCAGGAATCCGATCGTCAGACCAATGAGGACTCCAGCTGCTTCGAGCAGCTCAATTCTGCGGCGACGCCCCAGCGAAGTCCTGTCCGTGAGAAGCACTGGCCGTGCCATCCGGCGGTCGACCCGGCAACGGTCGCCCTCTCAGGCACTTACGTGAGCCGGCCGGGCGCGTGAGGGCCCGAACTCGGGCCCCGCTTCCTGACAGTGTCAGCAGAGCCAAAAAGTGCGCACGGCTGACACGGGCTGTCTGCCGCTGACAGCCCCGGGCCCCGGCGCTGGTCCCCGGTCCGCCGCCCGGCCACGAGCGCTGGGGTTTTCTCGGCCACCGGCCGCCTGGAATGCGGCTTGCACCGCCACTGAGTCGCGCCTCTTCGTGCGGCGACCAGCCTGTCGGGACGCGCGTCGAGGGCCGAGGCCGACACCGGTAGAGTCGCGATCGAAGGAGGCAGAGATGCTCGGTCGTTCGGGAGCTTCGAGGTCCCAGGTCACGCCCCCCGTGCCCGCGTCGGAGGACCGCCGGTCCGCCGCCGAGATGACCTTGCTCACGATCGTCGGCGACAGCGCGAGGGTCGAAGGAAAGTTCGACATCGCCGATTCCATCCACATCGAATGCGCCGTCGGCGGCGACCTGAAGGTCGGCAAGCAGCTGGTGATCGGCGAGAAGGGCGTGGTGAGCGCCAACGTCCAGACGGTCGACGCCATCATCCGGGGGGTGTACGAAGGCACGATGGTGGCGACGGGCAACGTCGAGATCACCGCCACCGGGCGGGTGAACGGCAACATCGAGACGGACTCGCTCGTCATCTCGAAGGGCGGGTTCTTCAACGGCAACGTCGTGAAGACGGGCGGACGCGAGCCGAAAGTACCCGTCTACCTCGTCGAGGACAAGCGGATGGGCGTCCCGAGGTAGCGCCCGCTGCATCCACCATGGGAATCCCGGTAGGATCGCGGCAGCGAGCGCAGGCGGTGACCCGGTGACCCGCCGTCAACGGCTCAGCGTCTTCATCGTCCCGAGCGACGGCGCGCGGCCCGTGCGCTTCCACCTCCCGCGGGCCGTCGTCCCGGCCGTCGTGGTCGCCGCCGCCCTCATCCTCACCACGCTCACCGCTCTCGTCTGCGACTATGTCCGCGTGCGGCGGCTCGCCGCCAGCCCGGCCATGCTCGAGCGTCAGCTCGCCGAGCAGCAGGGACTCGCCGCCTCGCTCCAGACGCGCATCGGCGAGCTCCGCCTCGAGATCGGGTCGTGGCGCGACCTGCACGCCAAGATCTGGGAGCCCTTCGGGCCCGACGCCGGTCGCGTCCAGAAGACGCGCGGCATCGGCGGCGCCGTCGCGGCGGCGCCGTTCGAGCACGGGGGAATCAGGCCGTCGCCGCTCGAGGATCTCGAGCGACTGGCCGAGACCGTGGACGAGGCCGACCAGAACCTGCGGGCGCTCGAGCGACTGATGGAGCACGCGGGAAAGGCGCTGGCGCTCATGCCGTCACGCTGGCCCGTGCGCGGCGCCGTGAACTCGGAGTTCGGGCGTCGCCCCTCGCCGTGGGAGGAGGGAACCGAGTTCCACCCCGGCCTCGACATCGCCGCCGACACCGGAACGCCGGTTCACGCGCCGGCGCCGAGCAGCGTCGTCTTTGCCGGGCGCCAGCCCGACTTCGGCTTGACCGTGATCCTCGAGCACGGCCGCGACATCCGCTCGATCTACGGTCACCTGTCGAAGGTGCTGGTCTCCACCGGACAGACGGTCGGGCGCGGGCAGCTCATCGCGCTGACCGGAAATAGCGGCAAGTCCACGGGCCCCCACCTGCACTACCAGATCCTCGTCAAGGGCCAACCGGTCAACCCGCGCGCCTATCTCTGGGAATAACCCGCCGAGATTCCACGCAGGCCTGGGCCGCGATGGCGTCGGACGTCCGCCCGCAGTCGACCGATCGCTCGGCGACCCGCACGCAGCGCGGCCTGACGAGGGTCGTCGAACTGCTCCGGGCGCGGGCCACGGGCCTCCCGAACCATCCCGCGGACCCACGCGCGGACGCGAGGCCGGTCGAGACCCGGGAATCGCGCGTCGTCCGGAGCCTGATGGTTGGGCTCCTCCCCGCCGGTTTGCTCTGGCTGACGGTGTTCTCCCTGCTCCGCGGCCTGTTCGGGTAGGGCGTCCCGACGCCGCGGCCGATTCCCGGAGGCGCCCCGGGACGCCGGCGGCCGTGGGCGCGGCTCCCGATCGCTCGCCCGATCGCCTCCGGGCGGCGCCCGGCTCCTCTCGCGGGGGCGACCAGCAGGTCCGCCGTGTCCCGCGGCTCCCGGGAGGTGTTCGCCGGACTGAGGCGTCATCGCGCTCGACATCACCGTCAACGGCCAGTGCGCTCCCACGCGCGACGCACCGCCACGGTTCGGCGCCGGGCCAGTTGCAGGACGGTGCCGTCGGACGGACCATCGGCCCCGCTCGCGCGCGGAATCCGTGGGAGCGCCCCGCGCATCTCAACGTCGAGAGGTGTGACGCATGGCAAAGCGAATTCTCGTCCCCCTTGACCGGTCGTCCGCGAGCGAGGTCGTGCTGCCGTTGATCGGCGACGCGGCGCGCGGTGCCGGGGCGACGGTCAGGCTCCTCCACATCGCGCCGGTGCCCGACGCCGTCGAGCGTGAATACGGACGGGTCGCCGCGGACAACGACCGCCTCATGGAGCGGGCCACCGCCGACGGAGAGAGCTATCTGGAGGGGGCCGGCGCGAGTTTGCAGGGCGTCCCCGTCGAGCGCGTCGTGCGGTTCGGAGATCCCGTGCGCGAGATTCTCGTCGAGGCGGAGGCTTGGGGCGCCGACCTCATCGCGGTGACGGCGACGCCGGCGAGCCCGTTCAGGCGGCTCGTCCGCCGGGGCGGGGTCGCAGACCGGGTTGCGCGGGGCGCCGCCGCCCCGGTGCTTCTCTACCGGCCGCGGCGGGACCAGCGGCGCGCCGGCCTCAGCTGAGCGGCGGTCGCGAGGCTGCCCGGAGCGCCGCCGCGACGAGGCTCTCGACGTAGACGACGCTGACGGGCTTGGGAATGTAGGCGAAGGCGCCGCTCTCCGCCGCTTCGGCCGCGATCCTCAAATCCCGTGTTCCCGTGATCAGGATGACCGGGCTGGCGGACGAGCTTCAGCACGTCGAGGCCGCTGAAATCGGGCAGCCCGATGTCGAGGAGCACGATGCTCGGCCGGCGCCGGTGAGCGACCTCGTGGGCGTCGCCCCCGGTCGTCGCCACGTCCACGACGTACCCGAGTTCCCCGCGCGCGAACCAGTCACGGAGGAGCTCGTGTCGTCCTCGACGATCAGGAGCCGAACGGGGGCGTCAGGCGCCGTTGGCGGATGGGCCATCGCTCACGCCGGCGGCCGCCCGGGATGGGGGGCCATGGCTCACGATCGCCGGGAGTGGCGTGTCAACGGCCCGGCACCGTGAGCGCTTCCGCCTCGCCCAATCTCTGGAGCCGGCTCCCGACGGACTCGATCTGGATGACCTGGTTGGACTCCCGACGAAGCTCACGCCGCCGATCGGCACGTCAGAGACGGCCCAGCGCGCGCCGACGCGGGAGAGGCGATACTCCACGGGAATCTCGCCCTGCCCGGCGGTCAAGATCTTCGCCCGGACGCGGGCGGAGGCCTGGTCGATCGACTCCCCGAGGTAGACGATCCGATCGCCCGCGTAGGCCTGGATCCTTTCCACATGCGCCTGTTCGAGCCTCCCCCGTGAAGAGCCAAGTGAATTCCGCGCGCTCCCGGGTGGAGTAGCCGGTCCCGTTGCCGGATCAGCGCCCGGCGCGCCATCCCGGGGAAGTCGAAGCGCGACGCGGCGACCCGGTGGACCTCGGCGCGCCGCCTCTCGGCGTTGCCGGGACGGGCGAGCTCAGGATCGCGCCGCAGGGCGAGCACCTGCGCGACCGAGGACTGGACGACGACGCGGGGCGTTGTCGGAGAGGCGACCGTGGCCACCGGCAGCAGCCACGCCGCGAATGCATGGCTCATCTGCCCCCTTTCCGGCTGGGCCTGGCACGCATAGGACGTACCAGCCCGCCCGTATAACGGGCCCGCGCCGGCAAGACACTGAATCGGCGGACATCAAACGGGACGTGGGGACAGTCGAGATCGGGTCAGGCGCGCGCCGCGGCGACGATGGCGGTCAGGGACCATTGCAAAATTTCGTCGGTCGGGCCGCCCCGCGGGAGGGGAGAGGCCGGCAGGCCGGGCGTGCCGGTGCGGTCCGCTCACCGCGCCCGGGGCGGCACGGCGGGCACCAGGTCGAAGCCGAACAGGTTGCAGCAGGTCCCCAGGAGCGCACCGGCGCGCACGAACCTGTCGTCTTGGGCATCGCGCGCCACGTCGGCCGCCGCTTCCAGGCCCTCGGCGAGGCGGATCCGCGCCTCCTCGGTCGGCGGCGACTGCTGCCGTATCAGTGCGAGCGCCCGGCTTGCCTGTCCGGCGAGGCGAGGGCGGGGCGCCAGTGCGAGGAGCCGGGTGAGAGAGGCCTCGGCGTCCGGGAGCTGTCCGCCTCGGAGGTAGGCCAGGGCGAGATAGAGGTGGGCGGTCTCGCTGCTCGGCTCGCGGGCGACCACCCGGGCGAGAGCGGCCACCGCCTCGGCGAGCTCACCCTCCCGGTAGCGGGCGGTCCCGAGGCCCAGGAGGGCGTCGAGCCGGTCGGGATCACGCGCGAGCGCATCCTCGAAGTGGCGCGCGGCCTCAGCATACCGCCTGGCCTGCAGGGCGACCCGGCCATCCGCATAGGGCGTCGCGCAGCCGGCCAGCAGGACGAGGCCCAGGACGCCGCACCCGCGCCGGACGCTCACTCCTCCCCGCTCCCTCGCCCCTGATTACGGACCCGCGCGACGGGGGCGTCGCCGCCGTCATCCGGGCCCGGGCCGCCGCGTCAGTCCTCTTCGCCCCCGCGTCGCTTGAGCGCTCGCCGCCGCTTCTTCCGGGCCTGCGCTTGCTTCCGCTTTCGCTTCACCGAGGGCTTCTCGTAGTAGGCCCGCCGCTTCATCTCCTGGAACGCGCCGTCCTTGAGCATCTGCTTCTTGAGCGCCTTGAGGGCCGCCTCGATCTGGTTGTCGAAGACCTCAACTCTCACGTCATCCTCCCGACCCGGCCCGGGCCCGCCCTTCGTCACTCGCCGCGGCCGCGTCCGACGGCGCCGTCCCCACCCTCAGGGGGGGCAGGCGGGTGGCCGCGACGCGCACCAACGCCACCAGCCGCGCGACCGCCAGGGCGCGGATCACGAGCCAGGACGGATCGAACTCGCCCCGCCCGACACTGAACTTAGCGGCTCGCGGGTCAGCGTGATGGTTGTTGTGGAGGCTTTCGCCGCCCGTCACCCACGCCAGGGAGCGCCAATTATACGCCGTGTTCTCGAAATTCTGGGCCCCCCGCCAGTGCCCGAGTCCGTTGATCAGGGGCGCCAGGACGAACACGTAGAGCAGCGCGTGCCCGAGCCCGGCGCCGAGCCCGGCGCCGACCCCGAGGGTGACGCAGAGCAGCACCAAGCCGAGCGCGGGGCCGCACCAGCCCCAGGCGAAGACCGTGCGATCGAGCCAGTCCTCCTGGAGATCGGGGGCGAACGTCTCGATCGTCTCGCGATCCCGCACGGCCCGCATGTAGTAGTACACGTTGAAGAGCTGCACGTGCCAGAAGCCGAAGAGCCGGGGGCTGTGGGGGTCCCCGTCCCGGTCGGTGAAGGTGTGATGCTTCCGATGGACGGCCACCCACTCCCGCCGGCACAGACCCGTCGTCAGCCAGAGCACCGCTCGAAAGAGCAGCTCCGCGATCGGGTGGACCCGGAGGGAACGATGCGCGAGGGCGCGGTGAAGGTAGACAGAGGTGGCGATCACGGCGGTCTGGGCCAGCGCAACCGCGACCAGCGGAACGATCCAGACGTATGGCAGCACAGCGCCTCCTGTTCAGCGAGAGGACCGCGAGAGGGCGTCGAGAGCGGTGGACAACCGCGGTCGATCGCGCCTCACGGAGTCACTCGGCGGCGATAGGGATGACTCGGGGAGGCGAGGGCAGGCCCCCGGTCGCCTCCGATGGTCGGCTCCCCGTGGTGGCTTCGGTATGGCTCCTCAATTCGACCGGCCGGGCGACTCCGGCCGACGGCGACCTCGCGGCGCGGCTCCCCGCCGCCCCGGCTGGCGGCACGAGCCCGCCGCGCCTCCCCGGCCCCGGCGAGCGCGCACAGCACGTCCGCCGACCGCGGTGTCATCGCCGCTTCCGCCCCTCCTCCCGATCGCCGGGCCGCGGCGAGAGCCGTCGCCCGAGCGCCCAGTGGCCCGCGTCGTTCGACCTCCGGCCCCCGACCCGGGGCGGATCGTGGGAGGCGGCCCCGGACCCCGCGCGCCGTCTCGCCAGGCTCCGCGAGCGTCGGACGGCTTGGGCCTGCTCCTCGATGTTCGCGAGGAGGGCCCGATCATCGGCGCGTTTCAGTCCCTCCTCGATGAGGGCGCGCAGCACGATCTGGAGGCTCACGGTGAGCCTGAGCTTCGTCGTCGTCCGACCGGCCAGGACTCGGGCCCGCTCGAGGATGTCCGACGGGAGAATGAGCAGGACCCGCGTCTTGTTCGCGAACATCGTCGCCTCCGCTGTTGGCCGTGCGCCCACGCCGGCGGCCGGACCGGCCTCTGGGAAGGTCCGTATATAATATATACTTCAACTATACTTCAATGCTCCGGTATACTGTCGTATGATTTGGATGCACCGTTTCCGCGCCGCCGGCGACCCCGGGCGGCCGTCCCCCGAAGGCACGCGAGGCCGAAGGGGTCGTCACGGGGATGACCAGGGCCCCGGGACGCTGACCCCACGGCCGATCGCGACCGACGCCCACGCGTTGCGCAGGAGCGTACGATGAGCGGGGCCCATGTCCGTCGACGAGGCGATGGTCAGCGCGCGACGCGACGACCGGTGACGACGCACCGATGAGCCGCATCGCGCCGAAGAAGTCCTTTTACTGCACCGTCGTCTCCGAAACCGTGGCGATCACCCTGGCCCGGCGATCGCGCTTCAGCGGCCGCGAGGATCTGTTCGTCCAGTGCAGCGAAGCCGATTGCCAGTACGTCGACTCCAATGCGCCGCCTTGCCCGCTGACGCTCAGCCTCTTCGCGGTCGAGCTCGAACGCCGGGCGGCGCGACGCAGCGCGGGAGGTGAAGCATGACGCTCGACATCGTCGCGGTGCGCGGTCAGGTGACCTGGTGGACCTGGGTGATTCGAGACGCCGCCGGGGTGGCGATCGAGGAATCGAAGACGCAGTTTCGGGTCATCGAAGACGCCAAGGCCAATGGTCACGCTCGACTCGCGCAGCTCCAAGGGCCGCGGCCGCGTCCCGCCCAGGACTGACGAAGCGCGGTTCCCCACCCAGTCGAAATGCGTTGACGAGGTCAGCGCGGAGTCGCGCTCCATCGGCCCCTTGGGGTCCCGGTCCTCGAGTCGCGGAGGGGTCTCCCGCGGAAGGGTCCGTCGGTCCCGATGGCGTCCAGGTTGGCTCACCGTCCGATCGTGGAGGGCCGCCCATGCGAAGGGGGATCGTTCTCGCGACCGTCGTCCTGATACTGCTCGCGGCCGGGGTGGTGTTCGCCGAAACCTGTCTGTCGCCGTACATCAAGGGGCTCCGGGGGCCCGAGAAAGTGATGTACCTCTGGACGCTGCCCGCCGACGGGCACGGGTCCGACTACCTGACCGTCATCGATGTACACCTACCCTCGCCCACCTACGGCAAGATCCTCGAGAAGGTCGAAGTGGGCTCGGTCGGGAACGAAGCGCACCACATGGGGTTCACCGACGATCGGGCGAAGATCTGGGCCGCGTCCCTGAACACGAGCCGCTTCTTCATCTTCGACGTGCAGACTGACCCGATGCACCCGCGGCTGATCCGCACGATCGACGACGTTCCCGCCCTCACGGGCCTCTCCGGTCCGCACACGCCCTACGCGATCCCGGGGCGGATGCTCGTCAGCATGGCGTCGGGTCCCGAGGGGACCGGCCCGGGTGGCATCGCCGAGTTCACGAACGACGGCGACTTCGTGGCCAGCTACAAGGTCGCGAACCATCCGTACGAGACCGTCGTGAAGCCGGAGTTCAACCGGATGCTCACGTCGAGTTGGGCCGCCCAGAAGACCTTCATGAGCCCGCGGACTACCTGGGATCCCAAGGATATCTCCGACACCGTGCTCGTGTGGGACCTGAAGGCGCGGGCGGTCATCCAGGAACTCAAGGGCGAGCCCTTCCCGCTCGCGGCGCGCTGGGCGCTGAAGCCGAACGCGACCTACGGCTACAACATCAGCAGCGGCGGAGACTCGATCTGGATGTTCCGGATGCGGCCGGACGGTACCTTCGCGTACACGAAGGCGGCCAGCACCGGCAAGGGGTGTGCCCCCGGGGACCTCCGGCAGTCGCCGGACGACCGCTACCTCTACGTGAGCTGCATCGCGGGGAGTGAGATCCAGGCATGGGACATCTCGAACCCCGAGAAGATCCGACTCCACGACACGGTACAGGGAATGGTCCAGGCCAACATGATGCACGTCACCTACGACGGGCGGCGCCTGTACTTCACGAACTCGGCCATTAGCAGCCTGGACTACTCGCCGCGCTACGCGCTGCGTCTCATCCAGATCGGACCGGACGGCCGCCTGAAGCTCGACCCGACCTTCGTGATCGATTTCTCCAAGGCGCCTGACGGGCCGGCCCGGCCCCACGACATGCTGCTCAACTAGGCGCCGCGAGGATGCCCGGGAGCGGAGGCCGCCGCCCCTCCTTGCGCGTCTGTGAGCTCGGCGCCTCGACGGGCCCGCCCGCCCGGCGCCGAGCGTGGCTCGCGGCGCTCTCGCTCCTCCTCTGCGCGTGTCTGCCGCGCGCGGCCACCGCGCAGGAGGTGAAAGCGGCGCCGGCGCCGCGCGACCTGGGCGTCTCGCCGGCACCCCGGCTGCCGGTGATCAAGCGGGCGCCCGACTTCACGCTGCGTGACACCGCGGGTCGGCCCGTCCCCTTGTCGGCGCTGCGCGGCCGCGCGGTCCTTCTGAGCTTCATCTACACAAAGTGCGCGGCGGCCTGTCCGCTCGTCACGCAGCGGATGGGGCTCCTCCACGACCGCCTCGTACGGGCCGGCCTCCGGAGAACGACGGTCTTGCTCACGGTGTCCGTCGATCCCGAGCGCGACTCCGCGCCGGTGCTCGAGCGGTACGCCGCCCGTTTCGGGGGCCCTCAGGCAGACTGGAAGTTCCTTCGCGACGAACCCGATCGTGTCAGGCGGGTCCTGGAGGTCTACGACGAATGGACTCGCCCCCAGCCCGACGGGGAGATCGACCATCCCGCTCGCATCTACCTCATTGACCCTCGGGGCGATATCCGCGAGATTTACAGCCTCTCGTTCTTCGACGAGCGCCAGGCGTTCGTGGACATCCGCGCGCTCGCCCGCGAATTTCGGTAGGGCACTACCAGTCTAGCGCCAGTGCGTCCGGCCGGAAAGATTGCCGTCCCGCGTCCCGACGCATGACCCGCGGGAGTCGTGGCCGCCCCTGAGGCAGGGCGACGCGTGGTCGTTCACCCGGCGCTGAGCCCTGAACGCCTCCTGCTATAGGTGATGCGGGTCTCTAGGGCTGGTCGCGGTCCCGGCGGTCGCCCCGCCGGGCGGGTCGAGCCGGAGCGGCGGCGGGAGCTCCATTCCCGCGCCGGGCGGCGTGGAGCGTGCGGAAGGGCCGCCGCAGATCCGGCCGGCACCGCGGGCGCGCCCCCCCGCTGGGACAGCCGGCCCCACGCTCGAGGTCGGATCAGCCGGCGTCGAGCACCTCGCGGACCGCCCGCGACAGGGCGTCGGGCAGGAAGGGCTTGTCGAGCACCGGCCTGCCCTCGCGGAGCGGCCCCGATCGCCCGATGAGGGCATCGGAGTACGCCGAGATGTAGAGCACCCTGATCTCAGGACGATAGGCCCGGAGGCGCTCGGACAGCTCGAACCCGTTCATCTGGGGCATCACGAGGTCGGTGACGACCAGATGGATCCGGCCCGCGTAGCGCTCCCCGACCAGGAGCGCCTCGCCGGGGTGCCGCGCCTCGAGCACCCGGTAGCCCTGCGCCTGGAGCACTTCCTGAGCGAGCTCCCGCACGCCCTGCTCGTCCTCGACCAGCAGGATGGTCTCCGAGCCCCGCGGAGCC
>Ga0209161_10000216_pt1 | contig 44682 bp, 39 predicted proteins | sample GraSoiAngelo_155_FD_186169 | JGI IMG/M metagenome (GOLD analysis project Ga0209161, IMG submission 186169) | Grasslands soil microbial communities from the Angelo Coastal Reserve, California, USA - 14_1009_13_30cm (SPAdes) (version 2) | ecosystem: Environmental > Terrestrial > Soil > Grasslands... | reverse complement strand
ACGCCGTGGCTGCGCAAGCTGATGGGTGGAGTCCGCTGACGCCGTTCTAGGGAGCGTGCCAGGTCATGTCCCCGATCTCGGCTGCTCCCCGCACCTTCAATCCGTCCGTATCCGCGCCGACGCCCACGGAGACGATCGCCTTCGGCGCATTGTTCCAGAGCCGGCGATAGTCGCTGAACGGGTCGCGCTTCTCCACGTGCCAGGAGCCGTCCGCGTCCTCCGACCGCTCCAGCACCACCACCATGCGATTCCGCCCCGCCCCGCTCGCAAGGCTCTCGCCGCGACTCTCGCGATTTCCCCAGGTATACGCGATCGCGCGGCGGTCCTGGAACGTGACGACGAGTCGAACCGGGCTATCGTCGGTGTTGCGCCGCTTCAGGTCCGCGCCACGCAGCGGCGTGCCGGCGCGCCAGCGCCAGGTGAGGCTGCCCGCCTCCAACGAATGCGGTGGCTGGATGGGACTGCGCAACCGATAGGTCGCGGTCCCCGCCTGGCCAACGGCAATGACCTGCAATGTGTGCGACCGCGTGACATTGAACGCGGGTGGCTCCACGCCTTTCGTCCGGCTGAGGTTCCAGCCCGCGGGCAATCCGGAACCAGCCGGCGCGGTCAACAAATTCGTCAGCGTCTGCGTCAGCAGCAGGACCGAAATCACATCGGCTCCGCGGCGTAATGACAGGCGGCGAGATGTCCGGACGTTATGGGCCGGAGCGGCGGCGGCTCGGTGCGGCAGCGCTCGCTCTTCTTGGGGTGCGGACAGCGGGGATGGAACGGGCAGCCGGGCGGTGGATGCGCGGGTGACGGCATATCGCCGGTGAGCACGATCCGCTGTTTCGAGGCGCGCGGGTTCGGCTCCGGCACAGCCGAGAGCAGCGCGGTGGTGTACGGGTGTCGCGGCTGGGCGTAGATCTCCGCGGCCGGTGCGTGCTCGACGATCTTGCCGAGGTACATCACCGCAACGTCGTCGGCGATGTGTCGCACCACGGCGAGATCGTGCGCGATGAACAAGTACGTCAGGCGGCGCTTCGCTTGGAGGTCGGCAAGCAGGTTCAGGACCTGAGCCTGCACTGACACGTCGAGCGCACTGACCGGCTCGTCGCACACGATGAAGCGGGGCTCGACCGACAGCGCCCGTGCGATTCCCACGCGCTGCCGCTGGCCGCCGGACAATTCGTGCGGATAGCGCTTCGCGAAGGCGGCGTCGAGTCCTACCTCATCCAGCAAGGCGGAGACGGCGCCGTTCAGCCGGTGGATTTCGAGCGGCTCCCGCAGCGTTTCCTCGACGGTCATGCGCGGATTGAGCGAGCTGTAGGGATCCTGGAACACGATCTGCATCTTGCGGCGCAACGCGCGCAGCCGCGCGGCGTCGAGTCCGAAAACGTCGTTCCCTTCGAACAAGACCTTCCCCGACGTGGGCTCCTGCAGCCGCAGCATCGTCCGGCCGACTGTCGTCTTTCCCGAGCCCGATTCACCGACCAGCCCCAGCGTGCGGCCGGAGGCGATCGTGAACGACACGCCGTCCACGGCGCGCACCGGCGCGCGGGGAGCGCCCAGGCCAAACCAGCTGCGCTCACCGGGATAGTGTTTCACCAGATCGCGCACCTCGACCAGCAGCGAGCCGGGCGCGGTCATCGTTTGGGCGCTCGCCGTTCCGGCTCGGTCACGAGCCAGCAGCGCGCGGTGTGGCCAGCTGCGTTGCCCTCCCCCGTCTCGAGCAGCGGCGGCTCCTGCGCGACACACTTGTCCCACGCATAGGGACAGCGCGGATGGAAGCGGCAACCCGGCGGCCAGGCCGTCGCCGCCGGTACCTGACCCGGGATGGCGTGCAGCCGCGCACGCCGGGCGTCGATGCGCGGCACCGCGGCGAGCAGCCCTTCCGTGTATGGATGCGTCGGATGCTCGAACAGGGCCTCGGTCGTCGCCGTCTCGACGACGCGTCCGGCATACATCACCACGACGCGATCGGCGTGTCCCGCGACGACACCGAGATCGTGCGTGATGAGTAGCACAGCCATGCCGAGCTCCTGCTGGAGACGATCGAGGAGCTCGAGGATCTGCGCCTGGATGGTCACATCGAGCGCGGTCGTCGGCTCGTCCGCGATGAGCACCTTGGGGTGACAGATGAGCGCCATGGCGATCATGACGCGCTGGCGCATGCCGCCCGAAAGCTGATGCGGGTAGTGGTCGACGCGCTCGTCCGGGTCCGGAATGCCCACGAGCCGCAGCATCTCGATGGCGCGCGCGCGCGCCGCGCGGCGCGAGAGGTGCTGATGGATGATGGCCGCCTCGGCGATCTGATCGCCGACCGTGAACACCGGATTCAGCGACGTCATCGGCTCCTGAAAAATCATCGCGATCTGATTGCCGCGGACGGCGCGGAGCTCGGGTGCGGAAAGCGCGAGCAGATTGCGGCCGTCGAACTCGACCAGGCTGCCCGGAAGAATGTGTCCGGGAGGCTCCGGCACGAGCCTGAGGATCGACAGGGACGTGACCGTCTTGCCGCAGCCCGATTCGCCGACGATGCCCAGCGTCTCACCCGGATAGAGATCGAACGACACCTCGTCCACGGCCCGCGCCGTGCCCTTCCCGTGCTCGGTGACGAAATACGTCTTGAGATCGCGCACGCGCAGCAGCACGCTCATGGAGCCTCGCGCGGATCGAGTGCGTCGCGGACGCCGTCGGCGACGCCGTTCAGGGACATCACCACCAGGGAGATAGCGAGACCCGGAAAGAATGTCGACCAGGGCGCCGTGTAGATGCTGGGCATGCCGTCGGCGATCATGTTGCCCCAGCTGGCGTCCGGCGGCGGAACGCCGATGCCGAGAAACGACAGGGCCGCTTCGAGCAGCAGCACGTTCCCGACGCCCAGCGCCGCGGAGACGATGATCGGCGCGGCGGCATTCGGCAACACGTGACGCACGATCACTCGGCTCGAGCCAGCACCAAGCGCGCGGGCGGCGACGACGAAATCGCGCTGCCGCAGCGAGAGCACCTCAGCCCGCACCAGCCGGCTGGTCCCGAACCACGACGTCAGTCCGATGGCGACGACAAGCGCGGCGAACGGGAGACCATCCCACAAGGCGACCGCCATCAGCAGGACAAAGATGCGCGGCAGGGCGAGCCCCACGTCGACCCCGCGCATCAACACGGCGTCAATCCAGCGCCGGTAGTAGCCGGCGAGGGCGCCGACCAGCGTCCCCAGGGCGACCGCCACGAGCGCGCCGAGCGCGCCGATCCCGAGCGACACGCGAGTCCCGTACACGAGCCGGCTCCACACGTCGCGGCTCAACGGATCGGTCCCCAGCAGAAAGGTCGACGAGGGCGGCCGGTTCGTGAGATGCACGATGTCGAGCTGCCGGTTCGGATCGAAGGGAGCGAGCAGCGGCGCCGCGAGGGCGACGGCGAGCAGAAACGTGAGGATCCCGAGGCCCCAGGACGTCGTGCGGAGCCGGAAGAAGCGCCGCCACCGCTCTTGCCGTACGGCGCGATGCCGCAGCGCGCGGACGACTTCTGCCGCGACGACGAGGGCGACGAGCAACGCGAACCAGTTGCCGAGGGTCATGCGGTGACGATATCCGCATCGGCAGCGGCGTGCACGCGGAGGCGCGGATCGGCGAAGCCCAGCAAGATGTCGGCGAGCAGGTTCCCGGCGACGACGACGGTACTCGCGATCAAGGCGCTCGCCGTGACCACGGGGTAATCCCGCGTGAGGATTGCGTCGAAGGCGAGCCGCCCCATCCCGGGCCACGCGAAGATCGTTTCGACGAGCACGGCTCCCGTCAGCAAGAACGGAAAGGCGAGACCGAAGCGCGTTATAAAGGACAGCAGCGCGTTGCGCAGCTGATGCCGGAGCACGATCTGGCGCTCCGGAACCCCCTTCGCCCGCGCGGTCCGGACGTAATCCTGGCTGGCGACCTCGAGCATCGCGGCCCGTTGAAAGCGCGCCGTACCCGCGGCCCCGACGACCCCGAGCGTCGTCGCCGGCAAGACCAGATGCCAGAGCCGGTCGGCGACACAATAGAGCGAGTCGACCTGCGGGCAGAAGATCGGGTCGCTGGCCCCCCCGACCGGAAACCATCCGAGCTTCTCCCCGAAAACGAGCAGCAGGATCGGCGCCAGCCAAAATGTCGGAAGCGAATAGATGAACAGCGTGACATTCCCCAGCATCAGATCGGGGAGCCGGTTGACGCGGGTGGCTTGATAAATGCCCAGGCCCAGCCCGACCACGAAATCGAGCACCAGCGCCGCGCCCGCCAGCTGCAGCGTGAACGGGACGGTTTCGACGAGCGCGTCCCACACGGGCCGGCGGAGCGAGAACGACATGCCCAGATTGCCGTGTGCCAACTGGACCAGGTATCGCCAGTACTGCACCGCAATGGGCTGATCGAGCCCGAATTGACGGGTGAGCAGGATGCAGACTCGCGGGTCCAGGTTTTCGCTGCACGGCTTTCCCGGCGCGAGATGGATCAGAATGAAGATGAAAGTGATGACCGCGAAGACGACGGCGACGGACGCAACTAGGCGCCGCAGGAGCCACACGCCCCCGGTCACTTAGCGCTCCACGCGGTCTCGATCGATCAGCCGGTCAGGCGGGATGCGCCAGGTGCGCAGCAAGGCAGCCCAGGAGTCGGGACGGAATTGCACGTTGTCGACGCGCTTGTGTACCGCGCCGACGTTGGCGAGCGCATACAGGAAGATTCCGGGGGCGTCGGCGTTGATCGTCTCAAGGGCGTACCGCCACAGCGTGCGGGCCTGATCCCGTTTCGGGGCCGAGATGGCGCGCTGCACGATGTGTTCGAACTCCGGATTGTAATAGCGGCCGAAGTTCGATCCCCCAAACCCGGCGCGCGTCCACGACTGCGTGATGCCGGAACCCGGCGAGGGATCGTTGCTGCGCGACAGAATCGCCGTGTCGTAGTTCCCCGAGCCCGTCCGTTGTGCGACGACGCTGCCTTCCAATTCGTCGATCTCGGCGCGGACGCCGATGGCTAGAAACTGCTGCTGGAGCAGCCGCGCGTATTGCTTGCGCAGGCCGCTCGAGCTGGGGACGAGCATGTGGAAGGCGAGCGGCTGCCCGTCCTTATCCCGGATGCCGTCCCCGTCGTGGTCGCGCCATCCGTGCAGGCTCAAGAGCCGGGCGGCCTGCGCGGTGTCGTAGGGCAACTGCCGGACATCCGGATCCCAGATGCCCACGAGTGCCGAGATCGGGCCCGGGGGCACCTGACCGAGATCGCCCAGCGTGCTTTTGACCAAGCTGGCGCGATCGACGGCCATGGTGAGGGCCCGGCGCACGTCGCGGTCCCCGAAAATCGGATGCGGCTTCGAGGTGTCGCCCGGCGCGCGCTGGTTGAAGCTCAAGAACGTGTACACGTTGCCGCGGAAGGGGTAGATGGCGAGCTGCTTTGCGGTCTTCGCACGTTCGACATTGTCGGGCGTCACCAGCTGCTCGCGGATGTCGGCTTGATCGGCGATCACCTGCTCGACGGCCACGGGAAGGCTCGGGGTGAATCGCCAGATCACCCGGCGGATCCCGGGCCGGCCGAGAAAGAACGTCGTGTCGGCGACGAGCTCGATCGACTGCGCCGCCTGCCACCGGACGAACCGATACGGCCCGTCGCCCACGGGCTGGCGACCGAACGGCGCCGTCCGCCATTGCTCGCGGGGCACCGAGCGGAGGAGATGTGCCGGCAGGATTCGCATGTGATACACGGCGTCATAAAACATCTCGGGATACTTCTCGCGGAACCGGAACACCGCCGTGAGCGAATCGCGTTGCGTGACCTTCTCGATCCGCTGGAGCTTCGGGCGGAACGGTGATGCTACGATCGAGTCGTTGTAGGCGTTGAACGTGAACTCGACATCCGCGGCCGTCACCCGCTGGCCGTCCTGCCAGCGCGCCCGCGGGTCGATGTGGAAGACGAGCGTGAGCGGTCCGTCCCATTCCCACCGCTGCGCGAGCAGCGGCTGAAAATCCTCGTCGCCGACGGTGTTGGTCGACATGCCGACGTCGGCGAGCTTGAGAAACAGCTGCTCGGCGATGTCGTTCGCGACGATGTCTTCCGTCGACGGGGGCAACAGCGTCGGGGGTTCCACGACTGCGGCGTCGATCAAGGTGCCGCACCCGGCCGTGGTGCAGCCGCCCCGGCGTTCGCAGGCGCCGAGCGTGGCGACGATCAAAACGATGTAAACGGAAAATGCGGAGCGCCGCAGCATGGCGCTTAACATTTCACTGTGGCGCGAGAGATGCAACGGCGGACGGTCGGACGGTCTGACGGCCGGACGGTGTGAGGCTGGCTCCCCAGTTCGCGACAATGGCCCTCGCCGTTTCCTCAAACGTCACGGCTCTTCCAAGCGCAGCCGCGAGCGTTGTTTCACCGGTGCGGGCTCCCGCCGTGTGCTGAGATCCCGCCAGCAGAATCGACCCGTGTTGCAGAAAGGCGTCCCCCCGCCGCATCTGGGCGGAGCCGACGAGCTTCCGCCCTTGTACGAGGATTTCGCCGCCCGCGGGCGCTGCAAAGCAAGATGTTGGACCGTCGGACGGTCGGACTGTCGGACGGTAGGAAGCCAAGCTGGCCTCGACTCCCAATGACAGCAGCGCCGCCCTCAGGCGCGTGTGAATTTCGCAATACGCGTCTCGTAGGGACCCGAACAGGGCAATGGGTGCCGCGACAGCGTACGTGACTTCGTGTTCATGCCAAACGGCCTTCCCCCCGGTTGGCCGGCGCACGATTGGGAGACCGCGTTCGAACGCGGCCATCGACTGGTTGCGGCCGATCGAGAGTGTCGGAGGATCCCACCGGTACAGTCGCAAGAACGCGGCTCGCGATCGGAAAACGCGATCCAGCAGCGCTTCGTCTGTAGCCATGTTTTCGACACCCGATCGTCCGATCAGGTCGACGAGCAACGTCCAGTCAGACCTCAGCGTAGGCCTCCACCGGAGGACAGGTGCACACCAGGTTGCGGTCTCCGAACGCGGCGTCGATCCGGCCGACCGGCGGCCAGATCTTGTGCTCGCGGGTCGCGGCCGTCGGGAAGCCCGCGCGCTCGCGGGCATACGGACGGTCCCAGGTATCCGCGAGTAGGTCGGCGAGCGGATGCGGCGCGTTTTTCAGCAGGTTGTTGTCGCGATCCGCTTCGCCATTCTCGATCTCGCGAATTTCCCCGCGAATCGCGATCAACGCGTCGACGAAGCGATCGAGCTCGACCTTCGGTTCGCTCTCCGTCGGCTCCACCATCAATGTGCCGGCGACGGGGAAGGAGACCGTCGGCGGATGAAAACCGTAATCGATGAGCCGCTTCGCGATGTCCTCCACATCGACCCCGGCAGAGCTCTTGAAGGGGCGGGTGTCGACGATGCACTCGTGTGCGACGAGGCCCTGCTGCCCGGCGTAGAGCAATTCGTAGTGACCGCCTTCCTGCAGCCGCTTCGCGATATAGTTGGCGCTGAGGATGGCGACTTTAGTCGCCAACGTCAGACCACCCCGGCCCATCATGACGATGTAGGCCCAAGAGATCGGCAGGATGGATGGGCTCCCCCATGGTCCCGCCGACACGGTGCCCGCGCTCTCGGCCAGGGGAACGCCGACGTCGATAATCGGATGCGTGGGAAGATGCGGCGCCAGATGCTCGGCGACCCCGATCGGTCCCATGCCGGGGCCGCCGCCGCCGTGCGGAATGCAGAACGTCTTGTGAAGATTGAGATGGCAGACGTCGGCGCCGATGTCGCCGGGCCGGCAGAGCCCGACCTGCGCGTTCATGTTCGCGCCGTCCATGTACACCTGGCCGCCGTGCTGATGGACGATCCTGCAGATCTTCTTGATGGAGGCCTCGAACACGCCGTGCGTGGAGGGATACGTCACCATCAACGCGCCGAGCGTAGCGCTGTACTCTTTGGCCTTGGCCTCGAGATCCGCGACGTCGATGTTGCCGTGCGCATCGGTCTTCACCACGACGACCTGCATGCCCGCCATCACCGCACTGGCCGGATTCGTGCCGTGCGCCGACTGCGGGATGAGGCAGGTGGTGCGATGCGCTTCCCCGCGATGCTTGTGATACGCACGAATCACGAGGAGCCCGGCAAACTCACCTTGTGAGCCGGCATTCGGCTGCAGCGAGACCTTCGCGAACCCCGTGATCTCGGCGAGCCACTCCTCGAGCTGGCGGAAAAGAGTAGCATATCCTTGGGCCTGTGACCGCGGCGCAAACGGATGCAGTCTGTTGAAGCCGCGCCAGGTGATCGGAAGCATCTCGGTCGTGGCGTTGAGCTTCATGGTGCACGAGCCGAGCGGGATCATCGCCGACGTCAACGAGAGGTCGCGATCCTCGAGCCGCTTCAGGTAGCGCAGCATCTCGGTCTCGGAGTGATGCGTGTTGAAGACCGGATGCGTGCAAAAGGGCGTGGTGCGGGACAGACTATCCGGGATCGCCGCCGGGGCCTCGCGCGCGGCGGCACTCTTTTCCGACCCGGCCGCGAACGCGGCGATCAGGTCGGCGATGTCTTCATCCGTCACCGTCTCGTCGAGCGAGATACCGATCCGCGTCTGTGACAGCGTGCGCAGATTGATCTGCCTGGCGCGCGCCACGTCGATGATGCGCGGCAGCACCTCCGGCGCGACTTCGACCGCCAGCGTATCGAAGTAATGAGGGTAGGCGATGCCGTAGTCGAGCCGCTCCAGGGCGGCGGCGAGCGAGGTCGTATACCGGTGGACGCGGCGGGCGATGCGGAGCAGTCCTTCGGGGCCGTGATAGACCGCGTACATCGCGGCGACGACCGCCAGGAGGACCTGGGCGGTGCAGACGTTGCTGGTCGCCTTCTCGCGGCGGATGTGCTGCTCGCGGGTCTGCAGCGCCATGCGCAACCCGCTCCGTCCCGCGCGATCCTTCGACACGCCGATAATCCGTCCGGGCAAATGACGCTTGTATTCGTCCCGGGTCGCAAAAAAGGCGGCATGCGGGCCGCCGTAACCGAGTGGGACACCGAACCGCTGCGAGTTGCCGACGGCGATGTCGGCGCCCCACTCGCCCGGCGGTGCGAGCAGCGTCAGCGCGAGGAGATCGGTCGCGACGGTGACCAGCGCTCCGCCCGTGTGCGCCGCTTCGCAGACCGCGCGGTAATCCCGGATCGCGCCGTCGGTCGCGGGATACTGGAGCAGCGCCCCAATCACACGTGCCGGAAATTGGAACGTACCAGGGTCGGCGACCACGATCTCGATGCCGCGCACTGCGGCGCGCGTGCGCACCACCGCAATGGTCTGCGGGTGGCAGTTCGCGTCCACCAGGTACACCAGTTTTCCCTCATGTTTCGAAACCGCTTCCGTCAGGTGCATTGCTTCAGCGGCGGCCGTGGCTTCGTCGAGGAGTGAGGCATTCGCGATCTCGAGTCCCGTCAGATCCGCGATCATCGTCTGGAAGTTCAACAGCGCCTCCAGCCGGCCCTGCGCGATCTCGGCCTGGTACGGCGTGTACGCCGTGTACCAGCCGGGATTCTCCAGGACGTTGCGCTGAATCACGGTCGGCGTGATGCAGTCGTGGTAGCCCATGCCGAGATAGGACCGATAGACCTGGTTCTGCGCGGCGAGCAGTCGGAGCTCCTCGAGCGTTTCCTGCTCGGTCCTCGCCTCGGGAGTGCGCAACGGCGCCCGCATCCGGATGTCGGCCGGGACGACGGCGTCGATGAACGCGTCGAGTGACTCGTAGCCGAGCGCGCCGAGCATCGCCGCCTGGTCCTCGGCGGATGGGCCGATGTGTCGGTGCTGAAACAGGTCGCGATCGCTGTGCATCGTCATGAGAGCGTGTAGGACTCCCCGGGCTTCAAAATCGTGACGGCGGCCGCATTCCCGACGCGCCGCCGGAACTCCTGCGGGTCGGCCTTGATCAGATCCCAGGTGTTGTAGTGCATTGGAATAACGCTTTTGGGTTTCACGAACTCGACGGCGCGGACGGCATCTTCGATGCCCATGGTGAAGTTGTCGCCGATCGGCAGCAGCATGAGGTCGATGCGCCCCGCCAGCAGCTGCATCTCGAGCGTCAGCGCGGTGTCACCGGTGTGATAGACCGACTTGCCGCCGATCGTCACGACGATACCGGCGGGATTGGTCGTGTACCGGCCGGTCTCGTCCCCTTCCACCCGGCCCCCGTGAAACGCGGGGACGAGCTTCACGCGTCCAAATGGAAACTCGTGCGCCCCGCCGATGTGCATCCCGTGGGCCGTGGCGCCTTGATCGGAGCAGAACTGGGCCAGCTCGTACGTGGCGACGATCGTCGCGTGGTGTTTTTGCGACAGGGCGACGGCATCCCCGAGGTGGTCACCATGGCCGTGAGACAGGAGGATGCCGTCGAGATGGGGCAGCTTATCGGGTCCGATGTCGGCGGAGGGATTGCCGGTGAGGAAGGGGTCGATGATGACGCGTTTCCCGTCCCGCTCGAGCACGAAACAGGCGTGTCCGTGGAATGTCGCTTTCACTCTCCTACATGCTTCGCGTACGCGTCGGCGCGGAGCAGCCCCTCCAATTCCTTGGGGTCCTTGATTTTCACCTTGACCATCCAGCCCTTGCCGTACGGATCGCGGTTCACGAGGGCGGGATCCTGCTCGAGCGCCTTGTTGATCTCGAGGATCGTGCCGCCGACCGGGGAATACAGTTCTGACACGGCCTTCACCGCCTCGATCGTCCCGAAGACGTCGCGCTGCTTGAATCCGGCAGACGCCTTGGGCAGCTCGACAAACACCACATCTCCCAGTTCGCCCTGAGCGTAATCGGTGATCCCGACTTCGACGACCTGTGGATCACGACTTTCGCGGACCCACTCGTGATCCTTCGTATAACGAAGCTCTTTGGGAATGCTGGACATGGGACCGGAGCCTACACCAGGTCCGCTCGGGGCGCCAGTCCTGCGCCGTCTTCTTCACTCAGTGATACGCGATCGTGGCCCCAAGGCCGCAGGTCGAGCCGCACCGCGATTGGATCGGGGTCGGGCGAGAGATGATAGAGGCGACAGGGCCGGGGCGGCACGGCCGCGTCCCAAGCCGCGCGGGCGCCCTCGGCCGCCGCAGCCGTCGCGACGATCGAAAGCGGCGTGATGCTCTTCAACGTCTTCCCGAGTGTCTTGGGGGTCGTCTGCTCGATCCGCATGCCGGCGTCGGTATAGCGGCGCGCGATCGCCTTGAGGACGGGTGCTGCGGCATCTTTCGCGTCGACGGCGCAGAGCACCAGCGTTTGGCCGGGTTCCTCGTTCCGCACGCCGGCGCGAGCCGCCCGCCGGCGCAGCTCCGCGAACACATGCTGCGCGCGCTGCTCCAGCTCGGCCAGCGTCCCCGAGTTAGTGATGACGTGGTGACTCTGCGGCCGTTTGCGGTCGGCCGGCATCTGGGCTGCGATGATGCGATCGGCTTCCTCGTTGGAAAGGCCGCGCAACGTCCGCAGCCGCGTGCGCCGGAGCGGTGTGGGGGCGTCGACCAGCACGACCGCATCGAATTGCGCCGGATCCAGAACCTCGAAGAGGAGCGGTATGTCGTTGATGACGATGGCGTCGCCGCGCTCCTGTGCGACGCGCTGCAGCTCGAGCCGGCGCTGCTGCACGGCAGGATGGACGATCGCATTGAGGGCGGCCAACGCGGCGTCGTCGCCCATCACCTTGGCACGCAACGCCGCCCGATCGAGACCACCCTGGGCGAGCACGTCGGCGCCGAAGCGGCCGGCGATCGCGGCGAGCACCGCGCCTCCGGGCGCCTGCGCCTCGCGGGCGAGCACGTCGGCGTCGATCACGGTCGCGCCCCACTTCTTGAAGAGCTCGACCACGGTCGACTTGCCCGAGGCGATATTGCCCGTCAGTCCGACGTTGAGCATCTAGACGTTGAGCATCTAGAGGAGTGCTGTCTGGTCTTCGTCTTGCCTGGGAACGCGGTGACAATGCCTGCACCGGGCTTCATAGCTCTCCCTACCGCCCACCATGATGATCGGGCTGTCCCACAGCGCCGGCTTGCCGTTCACCAGACGCTGGTTGCGGGTCGCCGGGCCGCCGCACACCACGCAGATCGCCTGGAACTTGTCTACGACCTCAGCGACGCACATCAGGATTGGCATCGGGCCAAAGGGCAGGCCCCGGAAATCGACGTCCGTCCCGGCGAGGATCACCCGGACACCCCTGTCGGCGAGGTGGTTTGCCAGATCGACGATCCCGTCATCGAGGAATTGGGCCTCGTCCACGGCGACGACTTCCGTGGTGTCACGGAGCCGGCGCGCGATCTCTTCGGCCGAGTCCACCGGCTCGGCCTCGACGGTCACGCCGTCATGCGACGACACGGAAAAGAGCCCAGCGTAGCGCGCATCTAGGTGCGACTTAAAGACTTGCACTTGCTTGCGAGCGATGACCGCGCGGCGAACGCGACGGATCAGTTCTTCGGACTTGCCACTGAACATCACGCCCGAGATGACTTCAATCCATCCGGGACGGGTGGGTTGCTGGAACACTTAGGTCCTCACGAATCACGTCGGCACGTCTGCACGATGGGACGAGCGGGTCGAACGCTAGCGAGGGTCGCCTTTTCGGGCAAACGTGCCGACGAGCCGACGTGACCCCAGAAAGTCCAGCAATCTTGCGGATTTTTGGGGGATATCCCATAGTTCTTCAGTATTCATGCGGGTTTCCGCGCCCCCCTTCAAGGAGATCGCAGTGAACAAGGCAGAACTCACCTCCGCGCTGGCGATGCGCACCAAGATGTCGAAGGCCGATGCGACGCGCACCGTTGAGGCACTCTTCGACGACAAGGGCATCATCGCCACAGAGTTGAAGAAGGGCTCCAAGGTGCAGATCACCGGCTTCGGCAATTTTGAAGCGCGCAAGCGTGCAGCGAGAATGGGTCGCAATCCGAAGACAGGCGGCGTCATTCAGATCAAGGCGTCGATCGCGCCGGCGTTCCGCGCCGGAAAGCAGCTCAAGATGGCGGTGAACGGGAAGAAGTAGTTGCTCGGTCGGTCATGATGAAACGGGCCGCCCTGTCGGGCGGCCCGTTGTCAGAGGCGGACAAGAACGGCGACAAAATTCGCGGCCTCGTCGTTGCCGTCGCCATCGAAATCCCACTCGGATGCATCGCTGCTCAACGCTAGCGTCTCGCCGGCGAGGCGATAGACGACGGCGTCCGGCGGACCATCCTGGGCGTGTAGTGCCAGGCGATCGCCGTCGACGGCGACCGCGCCGCCGATACTACGGCTCTCCCGACCGGCCGAGCTCCAGGTCAGGACGTAGGCCTCCTCCGAGAGACTCAGTGTCACTGTGGCGCCGAGTGAGCAGACGACATCGACGACGGCCTCGGGCTGCGTACGACTGGTGTACTGCCAGCGCGTCGCAGACCAGCTGCCGAGCAGCGCCGTGTCCACCGGCCCCCGCTGGCCGGCGGTTCGTCCCGCTGCGGCACCGGCGGTCGGATCGTGGTCTCGTCGGAGTCGCACGCCCTATCCTTGGGTGAGGGTCGTCATGGTGCGCGGATTTGCCACAACCGAATCGCGCCATCCGCCCCAGCCGTCACGAGCTGGTGACCGCCGGGCGCGAGTGCCATCGCCGCAATCGACTGCGTATGTGCGGCAACAGTCTGCAGCGGCTGACCGCTCGCGACGTCGAAGAACTGCAACCGGCCATTGTACGCGCCCGCCGCGAGCGTACGGGAATCGGTAAAGGCAACGGCGTAGATCGCCCCCTGGCCGCCGCTCATGCTGCGAACTTGCGTGCCGCTCCAGGGATCACCGATTCCGATGGTCATGTCGGCGCTGCTGGTGGCGATGGTCTTGCCGTCGGGCGCCCACGCCAACGCCTTGACGTATCCTTGGTGCAGCCGGAGCGATGGGAGCTCCGCGCCGCTCCTGACGCGCCACAGGCGCACGACAAAGTCACCGCTGCCACTTGCGAGCAGCTGACCGTCCGGCGAGAACCCCAACGCGCTTACCCACCGCTGGTGCCCGATGAGCGTGCGCAGCGGCGCTCCCGACCGGGCATCCCATAACCGTACCGCGCCGTCACCCGAACCGGCGGCGACGATCCGTCCGTCCGGAGACCACGCGACGCAGAACACCCAGCGATCCGCGCCCGTGAGCACCTGGCGGGCTTCGCCGGTTGCGACGTCCCAGATCCGCACCGTGTTGTCCGCGCTTCCCGATGCGATGGAGCGCCCATCGGGGCTGAAGACCAACGAGGTGACGCCGCTGTCGTGCCCGGCGAGGGTCCGTTCCAGCAAGCCGGTATTGACGTTCCACAGCCGGATCGCGCGATCTTCGCCCGCCGCAGCGATGAGCGAGGCTCGGTTTGGCGCGAACGCGACCGCCGTCACGCCGCCGCTCGGATCGCGCAACGTCCGCAGTGCGCCACGATCGACGACGTCGCGGGCGGGGGGGAGCGGCGCAACGGCAGCGCCACCCGGTGTTGTCACCGCGAGCGACGCGGTGGGCTTGCTGCCGGTAGCGACCGGATGCGAAGGCTCCGGACGCGGGGCGGGCGGGGGGGGCGCAGCGACCGGCTGCTTCGTCGCCTCCCCGCCACTCCTCCCGAATCCCAGCGCGCGACTGTAGCTCCGGGCCGTGACTTCGTTGAACGTCCCGATCGCCGTCGCGACGATGCCGAGCGACAGAAACACCTGAAACCAGGGCGATGCCGCGGCTGACCGCACGCTAGTTTCCGGCCGCGGTCCATGTGAGCATGGCGATCTTTCCGGCTTGACCGCTCGCGAGCAGAGTCCATCCGGAGCCCGAGATCAGCAGCATGGTGCCCAAGTCATCGACCTTCCAGCCACGCTTGCTACTCAGATCCTTGAGCGTGGAGAGCTCGTCCTCGATGCGGATTCCCTCGAATCCGCCGGCTTCGCGCGCGATCGCGACGACGCCCGATACGGATCGATGCCCATCGAACGTCACGCCGAGCGTCCGGCCGCGGAACGCCCACGTTTCTCCGCCGTCGGTTGACGGTGCGCGGCCAACCGGATCGCCGAGCTTGCGGCGCACGTCGTCCTGCGACATCCCGATGCGAATTCCCTCGAACGTCGCCTCACCTGATTGACCCGAGGCTGCGGGAGAAGGGGCCGGGGCGGCGGCGGGGGCTGTGTGAGACGCGGCAGCGACGGTCGCAGTGCCGTTCAGCTTGTCCCGCTGCTGGCACGAGAGCGAGGCGCCGAGATCGCATCCCTTCGTGTAGTAGGAAAGCGACCGAGCGATGTCCTGCGTGACACCGGTGCCGTTTTGATACATGACGCCGAGCATCGAGCACGCATTACCGACGCTCCCGACGCAGGCCTTTTCGAGTGCTGGGGCCGCCTGCCCCATCTTTACGGGATCGGAGCCGTCGCCGGCGATGTACAGTGCGACGGTCCAGCAGTTATCGCCATCGCCCCGCTTGCATCCAGCTTCTTCGTCCGGCGTCGGGCGGCGCCCCGTCGGGCTGTAGGCCGGATCCTGCAGCTGCGTGACGCGCGTGCAACCCGGTTCAAAGCCGGCGCTGCATGCCCTTTGAAAGAGTCCCTTGGCGCGGGGCAGGTCGTTGGGAAAGCTCAATCCAGTCGACACCGCCGTCTGGAAAATGCCCCCGAGGGCAAAACACGCCTTGCCGACGCCGCCGTCGCACGCCTTGGTGAAGAAGGGCATGGAACGCTCCACGTTGGGAGCGTTGTCCATGTTGCCGAGGTAGTGCATCCCCACCGTGAAGCAGGCCTGCGTGTCTCCGCCTCGACAGGCCTGCTCCTCCGGGCTCTGCGCGGCAACTGGCGACGCGCTCAGCAGCAGCGCGATCGCGGAGATTGTGGACCAACCGACCAAGCGGGACATACCGGGCTCCTTTTCTTAGCGTGACTTGTCACGACGCTGAGCGACGGTGAGCGCACCGTCAGACGAAACTCCGAGAGTCACTTGTTGCGCCCCGGTCTGGCGGGCCTGCAGGATCGCGTCGGCCGTGGCGGTCTGGAGATAGGAGGCGAGCTGTCGCACGCCGTAGGCGCGGAACTCCTCGTTGCGCTCGACGGCGCGCAGAATGATTTCGGGAGCGGTGTACGCGACCTCGATGCCGTATTCGCGCCAATGCTTCGCCAGCTGCAGGCAGGCCACTTCAGCCACGTGGAGCGGCGGCAGCTCATCCATGAACTGGATGCCGCTCCACCGCGCCAGAAACGCCTTGTCGAATCCGGCGGCTTCGGCCAGCGCGTCGCGGCTGCGTCCCAGCCACCGCGCCGCGTCGGGAGGGGTCGATCCTGATCCCCGGGGCTCGCACAGTGCGCGCAACGCTTCGACGCCGGAGTTGGACGTGCCGAAGAACACACAGCCACTGAAGTCGACGGTGCGGCCCGAGCTTTTTTCGCGGCAGCGGGCCGTATCCAGGATGTCGTACAGGCAGTGGTGAATATCGGGATGGCACTTCTCCAGCTCATCCAGCAACACGAGCCGGTAGGGATGCTCGAGAATCGGCCGGGTGAGCGTGCCGCCGACTTCATATCCCGGCATCCCTGGCGGCGGGCCGATCAACGTGTAGACGTCGTCGGGATGCTTGTACTGATTCATCCGCAGGATGACCGGCTCGACATTCGGGAACAGCGCCTGACCGAGGAGCTGCGCGAGGAATGTCTTCCCTGTTCCCGTGGGTCCCACGAGCAGAAACGCGCCGAGGTGCCGGCCCGGCTTGGCAAGCCGGAGATTGCGCTCGAGCTCCGCCATGACGGCATCGATCACGCGGTCATGGCCGCGGACGTTATCCTTGAGCCAGGGAATGAATTGCGCGACCGGCGTGGCCATCAGCCGGCCGTAGTCGATGGGGCCGGCCGCGCCGCGCCGGCGCCGCTCTTCACGCCGCGTCGAGACGGCGACGCTGCCCAGGCCCACGAGCGCGACGCCGAGCATCGCGGGCGCAAACCAGATGCTTACGCGATTCAGTCCGATGACGGCGCCGCTCAGCGACAGCACCACCGAGATCAGAATGAAGGGATGGATCTGGCCTTTCACCGGACTACCACGGTCCATTCTTCCCGATCGCCGACGTTCATCACCCGACTGCGGATTTCGCCCTGCGACGAGGCCGCGCCAAACGTCACGCCACCGCCACCCCCATCCCGCTCCGCGACCACCTGCAACAGGGCGGGCGTGCCGATCGGAAGGGCGACGGTGAGCTCGGTTCCCGCGTTCTTCAACTCGAGATCGCCGAACGGCACACCGTCCAGCCCAACCCACACCACGTCACCGTCCTCGGCCATGTTGTCGAGGACCCGCAGGCGGAAGATCCCGCGCTGCCCGCCGCTCAATGCCTTCCGGATCGGCGGCGTGGCGTATGCGAGGACGTGCGCCGCGCGCTGCCGCACCGCCGGTGCGGCGTTCGGGAGCGCGTTCTCGACCGCGCGCCGGATGCGAACGCGGTCCGCATCGGTCGGATTCGCGGTCAGCTCCGGAATCCGGCCGCTGGCGAGTGCCGTCAGGGCCGCCGTAGTTGCCTCGCGATCGAGGTCGGACGACCCGACGAACAGGACGCGCTCGTCTGTCTGGGTCGCGACGGCACGCGGCCGGGCAGCCCCTCCGCTCGAGGAGCCGCGACCGATGAGTGGGATACCAACCGCTGCGGCGATCGCTGCCGCGGCAACGGCGATGGCGATCAACCAGAGGCGGCGGGAACCGGCACCTCGTCCCGTGGTCTCGCCTGCCAACGGCGTGTACGCCACCGCCTGACGCGAGCCATCGGAGAGGAGCGGCTGGCCACCGCCGGTGATGGGACGCATGGCACCGGTGGCAGCGCGGAGCGAGGGTTTCTCTTGCTCAGGCTGTGGCATTCGAGTCTCCTGGGTTAGCCGGAGCGGCAGGTGGATCGGCCCGCTGGACGGCTGCGTTGCCGTCGGCACCCATGCCTACGGTCACCGTCTGCGCCCCGCCGTCTTTGGCCTGGGCGAATTCGGGCGCGAACATGTCGAAGACGATCCGGTCGAGCTCGCGAATTCCGAAGCGGCTGATTTTCTGATTGGCGAGCAATGCCCGCATGATCAGCTCGGGAGCGACAAACGACACCTTGAGACCGTACTCGCCTCCCAGCTTCGCGAGCTTGAGGAGCGCGATCTCGGCGATCACCATCCCCTCGAGCGGCTGGAAGACGTACACGCGGTCGATGCGTCCCAAAATCTCCGGGCGGAAGACTTTCGTGTCGGCGAGATACCCCTTCACGGCATTCAACATCTCGTGGTAGTCGGAGACGTCGTGCTGGATCTTCCCGATCTCTTCGGCGTGCGCATTGCTCGTGAGGATGATGATCGTCTGCGTGAAATCGACCGTCTTTCCCGACCCCTGCTCGGTCAGCCGCGCCTCGCCCATGAGCTGCAGGAAGAGATCGAATACCTGCGTGTACGCCTTCTCGATTTCATCGAACAGAATGATCCGGCGCGGATTGGAGATGACGGGGCGGGTGAGCTGCCCGCCGAGATCGGCGGAGACATATCCCTGCGGCACGCCGATCAGCCGCGACTTCGCTTCGGGACCGGTGAATTCCGAGCAATCGAAGCGGAGCATCGCTTTCTCGTCGCCGTACAGAAATTCGGCGATGGCTTTCGCCAGTTCCGTCTTCCCGGTTCCCGTGGGACCGAGAAACAGCAGATTGCAGATCGGCCGGTCCTTCTGTTTTTTCGCCATCTGCAAGCGGATCAGCCGGGCGACGTTTTCGAGAATCGGATCCTGGCCCTTCACGCGCGACCGCATGTGCGCGAAGAGCGCGGCTTCGTCGACCCGGCCGGTGCCCGTCTCGGACGCCTTCTTGTCCAGCATCGTCTTCAGCTGGTCCCAGTTTGTCAGTCCCCGGAGATCGGACATGTCGCTGGCCCCCCCTCTACTGCTTTACCAGCCACCGCGCGGCGCGGAGGTTGCTCGACGTGGTGATGGATTGCTGTCCCGCGACGTACGCCTGCATCTGCCCGTCGGAGCCCTGGAAGAGCTGGCTGACGGCGTTGGCACGTGCCGAAACAGAGTTCGGCGCCCGCGCCAGCACGAGCGCAGGGACAGCCACATCCCCCTTCCAGATGAAGGCTTGAGCGAGCGTGTTGGTCCCGGCGCCCCAACCACCCGTTATCCATCCGGCGTTGTTGACATCCGACGCTTCGCTCGCGACCAGGGTGCTCGCCGGCACACCCGGAATGCCGGTCCGCAAGGCAAAGCCATTCGGCCAGCGCTCTGCCAGATGCCTGATGTTGTTAATCGACGAGACGTACGACTCGGTCCATCCCACCGCGACGCCGTTGTCATTGACGGCGGAGGCCAGCGATTGCGACAGGCCGACGTTGATGGTCGAGGGTACAGACGCGGCTCCGAGATCGCCGACGGCCGCCCCCGCGGCGGCGTTCGCGGGCAGCAGACCAGCATGAGCGATGTCGGCATTGTTGAAGCACTGGAATCCGCAGACGTACCCCTGCACCACGGTCGACTGGCCGGTCATGCGGCCCGACTCACTAATCCCCCAGACAACGCCACCCGGCCCGGTCCATGTGCTCGACCAGCGGAAGGTGACGGGAGTGCTGGTCGGCGAATTCCACCGCGCTCCCGAACCGGCCCAGGTGAGGGCCCCGTTGCCGGCGAATGCGTAGCTGCGTGGCGCAGACCCCACGATGACGCCGTTGTCGTTGATGTTGCGGGCACTCGTGCCGAGTTGTGGCACCCCTCCTGTCCCGAGCGGCGGGTTCGTGATGTTGGCCAGAACCTGAAGCGCGCCGCCTGGACCCTGCCAGAACACGGCGCCGGTCTTCGTACTGCCGCGGGGGAAGATGCAGGTCCCGACGATGTCGCTGTGGGAGTTGATGGCGTACGGCGTGCAATGCACCGCATCGGACTCATCCAACTCCGTGGGTGCGTGGGTTACGTCGCCGTCCCAGTAGAACGCGCGGTCGTGAAGCGCGCCCTCGAGGCGCTTGCAGGCGATGACCATTTCGCCGTGGACGTTGACGTCCATGGCGCGCGATGTCTGGCAGGCTGCCGGGTGTACGATGCATCCCGTCGCGTCGCAGTCAGGTCCACTCGGGGGTGGCTCGTCGGGCGGAGGCGGCGGCGGCAGTTTGACCTCGACCGGGAAACTTCCGGTCAGCGTGCCGACGGTGAGATGAATCGTCGTCGTGCCGGCGGCGACGGCTTTGATATGGCCGTCGGTGGTGACGGAAACGATGTTGTCGTCTTCGGTCGACCAACTGCGGCAGCCGCCGAAGGTCTCGGCCGTGATCCCCACGCCACTGTAGGAGCCGGCGAGATTTGCTTCGTCGTCCGGTTCCAGCGAGAGACTCGTGGCGTTCGGGTCGGCAGTCGGAGCGACGGTGATCGCGTCGCCGCTATTGAACACCAGCACGCGCGTCACTGTGCTCAATCCCAGCAGCGAGGCACCGATCGTCGCGAGCCCGCGGCCCATTCCGCCGACCACGCCTGCGCTCGGATCCACGACCGCAATGGCGTCATCGGAGCTACTGTAGTGAGTCCGCAGGGTGCGCGTGATCGGTTGGTGCGCGGCGTCGAACGCCGTCGCGATGATCGTCACCGACGATCCGATCGCGAGCGAGCCGCAGGACGTCGCGAAGGCGAGTGATACGGGCGGCTCGTAAATCGTGTAAAGCGCGCTCGCGCTGCGGCCACGGTATGCCGCGGTGAGTGTTCCGTTCCCCGGCGAGACCGCGGTCAGCGTACCCGAGCCGAATGTGGCGTTGGCCGGCGCCCCACTCGTGGACTGGATCGACCAGCCAGGCGTCGCGTCGGGCACCGGCGCGTCGTGCAGGTCGTAGATCGTGGCGACGACGCCCTGCGCGTCGCCGACTTCCATGAAGATGGGCGACGGGGCGATCGCGATCCGTCCCGCGATTCCTGTCTCGGCGCGGAACTTGATGGGGAGGGTTCGCCCGGAGAGCAGGGGGATGTACTCGTTCGTGCTGATGTTGCGGAGGTCACCACTCCGGTTCACCACGTCGACATCGGCAAATCCCAGAGGCAATCCCCCGGCGTTGACGAGGATGCGGTAGTTCTTCAACGGATCGAGCGAGAAATCCGTCGTCTGCCAATTCACATGGTACTGTTGATCGTCGACGTCGACGCCTATGGTCTCGCCGCCGGTCCCCGTTGTCATCGTGTATCGGGCGATTTCGGTCACGCACGAGTTCGCCCATTCGCAGATGACGACCTCCGGTGACAGCGTCGCATCGAATGTTCCGGAATACGCGATGTCAGGGAGAATTGGTGGCCGGAAATAGAACCCCGCGATCCCATTCGCATCGCGAGCGCCGTCGCTGATCGACGCCAGCAGGTTTCCCGTAGTCGGCTTCACCGGATTTTCGGTGCAGCCGCTGATCATCGCGAGCGCGCACCACAGCGCGCCGACATACAGTTCCGCTCTCTTCATAGCAGTCTCCCGGTCGAGCCTTTCGAGGCGGTGCAGGGGCCTCTCCCTTGTCAGGCCGTCATTCGGGCGCTAACTCTGAACACGCTAGTGAGGGGGGCTTACCCGCCTTTCCATCCCGCTCTTACGGCCGGAATAAGACCCGCAACCGATTGGGGGCTCGTTGCTTCGCCTGACGACACTCGGGGCGATCGATCTGCGCGACCGCCGGGGCCACCCCGTCCGCGAGATTCTTAGCCAGCCCAAGCGCATCGCGTTGCTTGTGTATCTCGCCATGGAGAGCGGCAAGCTCGGGCCGAGCGTCCCGCGCGACCGCCTGCTGGCGCTGTTCTGGCCGGAATCGGACGCCACGCATGCCCGCAACACGCTGTCGCAGGCGCTGCATCACCTGCGGCAGGCACTCGGCACCGATGTCATCGAAAGCCGCGGCTCGATCATGGTGGGTGTACGGGCTGATCAGTTGTGGTGTGATGCGACGGTTTTTCTGGAAACAGTGGAGCGCGGCGATGTTGAGCTCGCGCTCGATTTGTATCGGGGAGAATTCTGCCCGACGCTGTTCACGAACGGGGCACCGCAGCTGGAGCAGTGGCTCGATGCGCAGCGTCGCGAACTTCGCGGCCGAGCGCTCGCCGCGGCGAGGAAAGCGGCCGAGCAGCTGGCGGATCGTGGCGATAAGGCGGGCGTTGTGCGCACCGCGCGCCGAGCGCTGGCCTTGCGACCCGATGATGAAGCCGACGTCCGGGCAATGCTGGTCCTGCTTGAGCGGGCCGGTGACGTCTCGAGCGCCCTCATGGCCTATCAGGATTACGTGAAGTGGCTGCAGGCGGAGCTGGAGGCCGAGCCGGCGCCGCAAACCACGCGGCTGGTCCAGGCGATGCGACTGCGGCGCGATGTGGACTCAGGCGCTGACGCACCTCCCGCTCCCCTTCCTCCTCCGCAGCATCCATCCGTCGTCGCTCCGCCGGTCATCCCGAAACAACGCGACTGGCGCCTGCGTCCCGCGTTGCTGGCCTCCCTCTCGCTCGCGTTGCTCACGCTTTCCGGCATTGCCTACGACCGCCGGGAAGGCCGCGCGAACCCGGCGAACAAGACGATCGCTGTCTTCCCGTTCGCGGTGCATGGCGGAGAACGGCATGCCTATTTGCGCGAAGGCATGGTCGACCTGCTGAGCGCGAAGCTGGACGGCGCCGTCGGCCTGCGCGCGATCGATCCTCGCAGCGCGATCGCCAGCGTCCGATCGGACTCCGCGGGTGCCCCGGACGCCGCGGGACTGGCACGCGCCGCCCGGCAGCTGGGCGCGAGGTGGTATGTCACCGGGGACGCGGTCCCGGTTGGTGGTCGTCTCCAGATCAACGGCGCGCTCCACGATGTCAGTGGAAAACCGCAGGCGATCGCGACGGCGAGCGTGTCGGGGGACACCACCACGTTGTTCGAATTGGTTGACGATCTCACCGGGAGACTGCTGGCCGGCCTGATGCGCGGCCGTGACACTGCGCTGACGCGCCTCGCGGCGGTGACGACGCGTTCGCTGCCGGCGCTGAAGGCGTTTCTCGATGGGGAGCGCAATGTGCGCTCCGGCCGCGACGCCGAGGCCGCGGCGGCATTTCGGGATGCGGCACAGCTGGACACCACGTTCGCGCTGGCGCAGTACCGGCTCGCGATGATGGCCACCTGGGTCAGCGTGCGCGATGCGCCGAGTCCCAAGATCTCGGCGGCGCTCGCCGCGCGGCACGCGGAGCATTTGACGCCACTGGTCCGGGACCTGCTGGCCGCGTACGGCGCCTATCAATACCCGCATCCGGACGACGCCGAGCGGATGTACCGCATGCTCAGCGAGTCGCATCCTGAGAATGTCGAGACGTGGATGATGCTGGGCGAGACGCTGTTTCATTTCAACTGGTTGCGGGGGCGCTCCGCGCACGAAGCACGCTCGTCGTTCGAGCGCGTGCTAGCGCTCGACTCGACCAACGCGCACGCGGCCATCCATCTCGCGCGATTGGCCGCGGCCGAAGGTCGCACGGGCGACCTCGATGACCTGGCTCGGCGGTATTTCGCAATGCACCAGGAGGCCGACCGGGTGCTCGAGATGCGCGCGCTGCAAGCCTACGCGCACGACGACCCCACGCTGCGCGCGGCCGTGGCCGCCGCCCTCCCGCAGGCTGATGAATTCGTCCAGGCCTCGGTGCTCCAGGATGCGCTGGCTTACACGCACAACCTGCCGCGCGCCGATGAGCTCGCCGATCCCTATGTGACGGCAGCCGGTTCGACCGTGGCGATGATCCGCTACGGGCAGCGAATGCTGTCGGATGTCGCGCTCGCGCGCGGGCGCTGGGGCCGCACGGCCGCCGTGAAACGCCTGGGATCGGCGTTCGATGGCGACTGGTTCGCCGAGACGGCCGCCCTCGTGGCCGCCGACCCCTTCTTTCCCGTCGCTCATAGCGAAATGATCGCGCGACGCGACAGCGTGATCGCGCGCCAGCCATACCCCATGCAGACCTATATCACGCGTGCGCCGGCGGTGGACCTCGGCAGTGCGATGCGGACGTACGTACTCGGCCTGCTCAGTGCACGCCTCGGTGATACTGTCCAGGCCCGTCGGTACGTGGCGGAACTCGCTGCTGCTCGTGACGACCAAGCCGCACCCGCCATGCAGGCGCTCGCGCACGGCGTGCGAGCGGAGTTGGCCCGAACACGAGGTGATTTACGGCAGGCGCTCGGCGAGCTCGAAGCGTTCGATGGCGCCGCGGCCGATCGCGGGTTCTGGCAGCTGGGCCACTGGGGCCAGCATGAACGGTTCCTGCATGCCGAGCTGCTGCTCGCGCTCGGCCGGGACGCCGAAGCGCTTCCCTGGTACGACACCTTTACGCTCTTCGACCTCCCCTACTTCGCGCCGGCGGACCTGCGTCGGGGCGAGATCTACGAGCGCCAGGGAGATCGCGCGCGCGCGCGCGTGTATTACAGCCGCGCGGCGCAGATCTGGGACGGAAGCGACGCGGAATTCCAGCCGTTGCTCGCGCGGGCGCGCGAGGGATTGCGGCGGGTTAGCTCCGATCCGGTCGCGCTGTCACCCGCCGGCCGCGAATCGACACCCCGCTGAGTCGTCGCTCCGCCTGCTCGACCGCGGGTGAGGCAATCTCGACGAGCGAAAACGTTTCGCGCACGTCGATCTTGCCGATTTGACCTTTCTGCAGCCCCGCTTCCTTGATCAACGCGCCAACAAGATCCTTCGCGCTCGCGCGATCCTTTCGGCCCACCGATACGAAGAGCCGCGACCAGCCAGCCTGCGGTGCCTCCGCCGGGGCGGTGCCTGCCTCAGACGGCTGGCGGCTGAGGGCCAGTAACGCGCCGGCCACGAGCGCGGGATCATGCTCTTCGAAGAGCGGCGCCAGCGCAGCGAGCTCCGCGTCGACGGAACCGTGCTCGAGCCTCGCAGCGATCTGCGTGCGGAGCGCCGCGTTCCGATCCTGCGCCCGTTCGGCCGTCGGGGACAGCGGTAGGGGCGTAAGCACCGCGATGGAGCGGAGATAAGGGACCTGCGCGGCGAGCGCGAGCACGACCGGCTGGCCTGCGCGCGAGGCGACCAGCGCCTGCATTTCGTCGCGCGCCGGCAGCGTCGCGGCGACGACGACATCCGCGTCCTCCGGGATCGCAACCGGACCGCCGTTCCAGACATAGGGGCGAGCCGCGCGAACCGCGTCGAGGACATCGCGTACTGCCATCGCGCGACGCGACGCCGAGGTGACCACGTATCGTGCCGAGCCGACGGCACTGAGCGGATTGCCATCGGGATCGAGCGGCAGGTTGCCGATGATCTCTGGGCGACGCGCATGACGCTCGTAGAATGCGTCGAGCGCTGATGGGTTCCAGCTGAGAATGACGCGCCGAGCCTCCGGCGCTTCGGCGAGCAACGTGTCGAGCTCGGCCGCAAAGCCCTCGGGCCAGGCGAGGACGATGGTTTGTACGGACTCGAGCTTGAGGGCGGCGCGAGCGACGAGCGCGGCGAGATCGGCGGGGGATCCGGCGAGCACGCCGACGCGCCCTTCTTTTAGAAGAGCGGTACAGCGCGCGAGGCCGGTAACGGCATGAGCGCGAAACTTGGTGGGTGCGGCATCAGCCCATAGTGTGGCCTGTTCGTAATCCGCGCAGACCACGATCGCGTGGGGATCCATCAACTCCCACACGTTCCCCGCGCGCTCCACCGCGGGAGGCAGAACCAACACGACGTGCCGCACACGAGCCTCGATTGTCAAAGGGTGCTAATTTCCCTGCGGTGAAAGGTAACCTCCCGGTCGTATTCCTTCTAATCGTGACGTCCCTGGGGGCGCAGCAGCCTCGGCCCCGCGCCCGCGATCTCGGCATCGTGGTGGGATCGATCCCCACCGGCCCGCTCAACGCGATCACCGATGTGGTGGGCGTGCGCGTCGGGCACACGACGATCGCGCGCGGGGACTCGATCAATTCCGGGGTCACGGCGATTCTGCCGCACGGCGGGAATCCGTTCCGCGAAAAGGTTCCCGCGGCCATCGTGGTCGGCAACGGCTTCGGCAAGCTCGCCGGATCGACCCAGGTGAATGAGCTGGGCGAGCTGGAGTCGCCGATCGTGCTGACGTGCACGCTCTGCGTGCCGCGCGCCGCGGACGCCGTGCTCACCTGGCTCCTCGCGCTGCCAGGCAACGAAGATGTCCGCTCCGCGAATCCGGTCGTCGGCGAGACGAATGACGGCTTTTTGAACGACATCCGCGCGCGGCCGATCACCGAAGCCGACGTGCTCGGCGCGATTCGCGGTGCGGCCGAGGGACCCGTCGCCGAAGGCGCCGTCGGCGCGGGACGGGGCACCGTCGCGTTCGGGTGGAAAGGCGGGATCGGCACGTCGAGCCGGAAGCTCCCGAAAAAATGGGGTGGCTGGACGGTGGGTGTGCTGGTGCAAACGAACTTTGGCGGTGACCTGCGTATCGATGGGGTGCCGATTGAGATTCGTGTAGGGGCGCAGCGTGCTGCGCCCCTACCCCCAAACGGCGATGGTTCAATCATGATTGTGGTCGGCACAGATGCTCCCCTCGATCACCTGCGTCTCGCGCGTCTCGCGAATCGCGCGCTCGCCGGGCTCGCGCGCACGGGCAGCTCGATGAGTAACGGCAGCGGCGATTACGTGATCGCGTTCTCGACACGGCGTGTCTCTCTAACCGCCCAACCGTCGAACCGCCTAACTGATTCAGTCGAAGTCGTCCGGAACGATTGGATGTCTCCGCTATTCCAGGCGACCATCGATGCCACGGAGGAAGCCATTTACAATTCCTTATTGCGGGCGGAGACGGTCCGGGGCTATCGTGGCGTTGTGCGTGCCCTCCCCGTCGACTCGACGCTTGCGATCCTCAAGCGCCACGGAGCGATTCCCCGATGATCGACGGTCTCTCCCCCAACCTCCAGCATCTCGAGACGTCAGCGACCATCGCCATTTCGGCCGAAGCCAAGCGCCGCAAGGCCGCGGGGGAGGACGTCATCGACCTGGGCGCGGGCGAGCCCGATTTCCCGACGCCGTCGATCCCCGCGGAGGCGGGCATTCGCGCCATCAAGGACGGCAAGACCCACTACTCGGCCAACGAAGGCATCCTCGAGCTCCGGGCCGCCGCCGCGACGCATCTCTCGCTCTTGTCCGGCGGCCGGCCGGTCAATGCCGATCACATCGTCGTGTCGAACGGATCCAAGCAGTCGCTGTTCAACGCGTGCTTCACACTGTTCGGCCCCGGTGACGTCGTGGCGATTCCCGCGCCGGCGTGGGTGTCGTATCCGCAGATCGTGCATCTCGCGCGCGCGCGGCCCGTTATGATCGCGGGAGATCCAGAATGGAGCCTCAAGGCCAGCGTGAAGGACCTCGAGCGCATGCTGCCCGGCGCGACCGGGCTGATTCTCTGCTCTCCGTGTAACCCGACCGGCGCCGTGTACACGCATGCCGAGATCCGCGCAATTGCGCAGTGGGCGACGGCCAGGAAGGTGTGGGTGATTGCCGACGAGATCTACCGGCGGATTCACTACGGCACCGGACCGGCGCCCTCGTTCCTCGATCTCCCCGACGATCTGCTCGAGCGCGTCGTGCTCATCACCGGCGTCAGCAAGACGTACGCGATGACCGGGTGGCGGATCGGGTTCGCGCTCGCGCCCGCGAAGGTCGCGAAGGCGATGGCCGCGCTGCAATCGCACACGACCACCGGTGCGAACCATCCCGCCCAATTCGCGGCTGCGGCCGCGCTCGGCGATGAGCGAGTCGAGCAGGACGTCAACCGCATGGTGGGGGAGTTCCGCAAACGCCGCGACATCGTGGTCGCGCGCTTCCGCCAGGATCTGCCCGGCGTCGAATTCGTCGACCCACTGGGCGCGTTCTACTTCTTCTTTCGAGTGGATTCCTTCGGGAAGATCACGGGCACGGACTTCTGTACGCGTCTGATTACCCAGACTGGTGTCGCTCTAGTGCCCGGGGCGGCGTTCGGCGATGACCGGTGGGTGCGGCTGTCGTACGCAGCAGCAACAGACGCCATTAAGCAGGCGCTCGACCGAATCGTGAGTTTTGCGAGGAAGCTGGGCGACTAGAGCTTTGCGGTCCTGTGTGACAGGACTTCGACCCCGCTCGGCGTCATCATGCAGTCGTCTTCAATCCGCACACCGAACTTGCCGAGCTGGTAAATCCCGGGCTCATCGGTAAAGACGATCCCCGGCTCGAGCAGCAGGGTATTGCCTTCCACCATGTACGGCGGCTCGTGGCCGTCCATCCCCATGCCGTGCCCCAACCGGTGAGTGAAGTACTGCCCGTAGCCCGCATCGGTGATCACCTTCCGGGCCGCACGATCTACCTGCTGGCACTGCGTGATGCCCGGTTTCGCGTTCTCGATTGCGGCCGTCTGCGCGTCGTGCACGATGTTGTAGACCTTCTTGAACTCATCCGACGGCGCGTCCCCGAACCAGATCGTGCGCGTGATGTCGGACGTGTACCCCTCGACCCGCGAGCCGGCGTCGATCAAGACTACGGTCTCGCGAGTCAGCTGGCCTGCCGATGGGCCACCGTGCGGGAGTGCGCTCGACGGTCCGAACTGCACCAGGCCACCGCCGGGTGAACCGCGGCTGGCCATCTCGCGCGACAAGAGCTGCGCAACGTCGCGCTCCGTCATGCCGACCGCCAGCTGCGAGAACGTCGCTGCGATCGAGGCCTCGGTGGCCGCGATTGCCTGGCGAATCAACGCGATCTCCTCGGGCGACTTGATGATCCGCAGGCGCTCCGTGACCGCGCTGCCGTCGCGCGGGATCCAGCCCCGGACCTTGGTTGTCAGCCGCACGTAGCTCTGGTAGGAGGTCGTGGGCTCGACGGCGACTTCACCGGCGCGTCCACGCGGCTTCATCTGCTGCGCGGCCTTCGCCACGAGCAGCCAGGGATCTTCCTGCTCCTCCCAGCCGCGCGCCTGGCTGATGACGGTATTGCGCTTGATGCGCTCGACCTCGAACGAGGGGCACACGATCGCCGGCACGCCGGTCGCGGGGAGCATGAGCAGGATGAGTCGCTCGCTGCGCCCGGGATTGTATCCCGCGAAGTACTGGAAATTGGTGCTCGGCTCAACGACGAGGAGGTCGAGCTTGTGGCTCTTGAGCTCCTCTTGTGCGCGCGCGATCCGGCGAGCGAACGTCGCCGGCGTGAGAGTCGGGGTTTGTGTCCGCCCGACCGCCCGACCGCCCTTCATGTGAACCGATGCTCCGACCACCGCACCGCCAGCGACCGTCAGAAACTCGCGTCGTTCCATGGTGCGGCTATATTACGCGAGCCTCACTCGCGCGGGAAGGCGCAGAACCGCATGCATTTCGAAGCACGCATCGAGCCGCTCACCGGCAAACTTCCGAAGGTGACCTACCGCTGGGATCCTGAGACCGACATCCTGACCGTCGCCTGCAAAGGTGTCCCGAAAGGGAACGGGATGAACGGCACGGTGGATCTCGAGGGCGGGGACGGCTCCTTCGTCGTGATCGATGTCGCCGGCGGCGCGATGCGCGGCGTCGACGTCGTGACGTGGCCGGATGACGTGCGGACGGTCGCGTCACTCAAGCCGCCGGAGGCGTCCAAGGAAGGGCAGGTGACGTTCCCCGGACGCCTCTCACAGCCCGGCATCGCGGCGGTCGAGGTCGATACGGCGCTCACCGTGGACAAGGATCAAGCGGAATCGGTGTTTCACATTCGCGTCGGGCGACAGCGCCCAGCGACGATCGTGCGCGTGGCCGATCACATGCTCGTGGAAATCGACAAGCAGTCGCGGATCGCGGGGCTCTGGCTGCTCCAGGTCCCCCCCTTCCCGAACGTCGAAGCTACGGCGTAGTGGACGAGAGATTCGAGCGCTACGTCACCGAGCTGTTCGCCGCTGAAGACCCGATTCTCTCCAAAATCCGCGCCCGTCACACCGCCGAGAATCTGCCGGCGATCAACGTCTCGCCTGAAGAAGGCAAGCTGCTCTACGTCTTGCTGCACGCGATTCAGGCGAAGCGCGTGCTGGAGATCGGTGCGCTCGGCGGCTATAGCGGTGTGTGGCTGGCGCGCGCACTGCCTCCAGGCGGTGAGCTGACGACGATCGAAAGAGATCCGAAGCACGCGAAGGTGGCGCGCGAAGCGTTCGACATGGCCAAGCTCCACGGTCGTGTGCGGTTGATCGAAGGCTCGGCGCTCGATGTCTTACCGACGCTTCCACCCGGCTTCGATGCGGTGTTCATCGACGCCGATAAGGAGCCGCTTCCCAAGTATTTCGATTGGGGCATGAAGCTACTGCGGCGCGGCGGGCTGCTCCTGTGCGACAATGCGTTTTTCCACGGCGCGGCCATCGACCCGAGCGACCACTCTCCGAATGCGCTGGGCGTCCGAGCGTTCAACGAGCTGGCGGCTCGTGATCGCCGGCTCGTTGCCACGATCATTCCAGTACGGGATGGGCTCGTCGTCGGCGTGAAAATGCGAGACAGCGCATGACCTGGTGGCAAGCGCTGGTTGCCGCCGGCGCTGTCCCCGCCAATGCCGGGCGAAGCGACGAGGCTGAGCCTGGCGAACGCGCAGATTTGGTCGAGGACTCGGAGCTGCAGGTCCACCCGATTCCCGAACCCCAAATCCCCAACCCCGTCTCATTTCTCAATGGCATGCAGCGGTGGAGCGTCGTCGCGTACGACGGCGTGGCCCAGATCGTCAGCGCCTACGTCGCCGCGGCGGTGTGCCGGCGGGACAAGCGCGGCGTGTTGCACGCGACGTTCGAGCGGAGCCGCGCGTTTGCGATCGCCCCCCTCGACCGGCTCAGCCCGACCCTGCGGCCGGTGCTCGAGCAGGCGGTACCTGACATCGAGCCGGTCGATGGTGAGCTGGTGGGGCAGCCGGCGCGCTATCTGGAGCAGGTCGAGCGTACGGTCCGACGGGCGCGCGCTCATCTCGAGCGCGAGCTGGCCGAGGCGGCGACGGCGGCGCTTGGGGCCGACGAATGGCTCGTCCTCGACGGCCTTCTCTCCCGCTCGCCCGCGGTCGCGCGGCATCCCCGCGCCCTCGGCGTCATCAAGAGTCATGGCGCGCAGTTTTTGGATGGGCGGGGACTTGAACGCGCGTTGACGCTTCCTGCCGGTCATCGTACCAGCGTCTTTGCCGTCCGCGGCGGTCACACGCGCACGGAGGTGTACTCGTGGTACCTCCGGCTGTGGCCCTGGGAAGGGAACAACTTGCAGTACGGACTGCTGCGGGTGGAGGCGCGCGCGGATCGCGAGACCATCGCGCGCGCGCCAGCGCTCAGCAGCTGGCTCTTCGCCGAGCGGGCGCCCCTCGCGACGCCGGCCACACGCTGGGACCGGCTGTTGTATCCTTTACATCACGTGGAGGAATACCTGAAGGCTCGTGCGCCGCGCTCCCCGGCGGCTCGTTCCCGGTTACCGGTCGCATGATCGACAAAGCGATCCCAGTCCCGATCGGACGAGTCGTCGCGACGGAGCTGAAACCGGCGACCCCGCACCAATTCCACTTCTGGACGCCGACCGATACGACGATCGGCATTGGGGCGATTGTGAAGGTGGGGGGAAGCGGGACGGGGGAAGAGGGAAGGGTGGTTTATGGCGTCGTAACCGAAGGATTCGCGTACTCCGATCTTGCGACCCCGTTGCATGATGTCGTCGGCGCGGAAGGCGATCCCACGCGCGCCGTGGAAGCGCCCACGGCCCGCCAGCAGATCCGCTACTGGACCGCCGCGGTTCTGCGGCAGACACCTGAAGAGCCGCTCCAGCCGGTCCCGCTCGGCCAGGTGTATGTGGCAGACGACGCCGACGTCGCCCAGGCGCTGCGCATGGACACATACCTGTATTCGGCGACACCGACGGCGATTCCCGTCGGTCTGTACACGTCCGCCGGCCGCGATGCTCCGGTCTACCTCGACGCCGATTTCCTGCTCGGCCCCGAGGCGGCGCACCTCAACATCTCCGGTATGTCCGGTCTCGCGACCAAGACGAGCGCTGTCGAGTTCCTGCTCGCCTCGATCTTCGCGCACTTCCCGGCGCACAAGGGCCGGGTTGCGGCGGTGTGCTTCAACGTCAAAGGTCCCGACCTCTGCTTTCTCGATCAACCCGCTGATCTCAGTGACGAGGACCGGCGGCGCTACGAACGGCTCGGGGTGCCATCCACGCCGTTCGAACGCGTACAGCTCTACGCGCCGCTCAAAGCCGATGGCGTCAACCTCAATACACTGCGCACGCACCCCGATCTCGTCGACGACGTCGAGCCGCTGACGTGGGGTCTACAGGAGGTTGTCGACTACGCGGAAGTGTTGCTCAATCGTGACGACATCGATGCCAAAGCCGACGCGTTTATTGATTTTCTCAGAGACAGAGTCTTAGGAAGAACGTTTGACGACGGCTTCGGCACCACGCATCGCGTGCAGACATTCGCCGACCTCGACCGGCTGTTCCGCTCGATCTTCGACGGACTCGAAGTCATCTCCGGGGGTCGGAGCGACACGTGGCGCACCCACCACATTGCCACGATGCGGAAGGTGCGCAACCGGCTGCTGAATATCTCGACGCGCTGCAAGGGACTCGTGACCGACGACGGTCCGTCCAGCGATCTACCGTGGCAGGACTTCAAGGATCGCACGGTCTATGTCATCGACATCGCCAACGTGGATCCGTTGGGGCAGGATCTCGTCTTCGCCCGCGTCGTTTCGAAGCTGCGCGAGCAGCTCGAGCGCCGGGAGCTGGGCGTGGACGCGGTCGTCGTGTTCGTCGATGAGCTCAACAAGTACGCACCCGGTGACGGTCCCGATACGTACGTCAAGAAGATGTTGCTCGATATCTCGGAGCGTGGCCGCTACCTCGGCCTGGTACTGTTTGGGGCCGAGCAGTTCCGCTCCCAGGTCCACCGGCGCGTCGTGGGAAATGCGGGGACCCAGGTGTTCGGGCGAATGGATATGGATGAGCTGGCGACGCCGGGCTATCAGGTGCTGACCCCCGCGACCAAGAACAAGCTGGCGACGCTGCCGATCGGCGAGCTGATGGTGCGGCACCCGCACTTTACCCAACCGATCTTCATCCGCTTCCCCAAGCCGCCGGTGCTGCGCGGCCGGGACGGTGTGGAGCGGTTTCCGCCGGCCGCGGATGTGCCGTTCGAGGACGCGGTCGTTCGCCAGCTCGTGCGACTCGACCGCCGCGTACGACCGAATCAGGTGAAGGACCTGATCGCCGACCGCGAGCCGGATGACGTGCGGCGCGCGCTCGCCGCGGTGCGGCGGATCCGTCCGGACGATGTCCTGGCCTATTTCCGGAAGGTGCTGGGCGCCCGTGTGACTCCCGAAGGCGCGCTCCCGCGGGAGCATCACACGGTACCGCCGTTGAATCCCATATCGGACGAGCCGTATTGATGAAGCTCGCCCACCTCGCCGATCTCCACCTCGGGTTCCGCCAGTTCGACCGGCAGACGCCGAAGGGCGCGAACCAGCGTGAGGTCGACGTCGCGGAAGTCTTCAAGCGCGCCGTCGACGATCTGCTCGAGCAAAAGCCGGAGTTGATCGTGGTCGCCGGTGACCTGTTTCACTCCGTGCGGCCAACCAATGCCGCCATTCTTTATTGCTTCCGTCAGCTGCAGCGGCTGCGGACCGGCCTGCCGCACACCCCGATCGTGGTCGTGGCGGGCGAGCACGACACGCCGCGCTCCACCGAGACGGGCTCGATTCTGCGCCTCTACGAAGCGCTGGGCGTCGAAATCGCGGTGGAGGAGGCGCGCCGCATCGTATTTCCCATGCTCGACTGCGCGGTGCTCGCGGTGCCCCAGCAGGCGCTCGCCAGGGCGGACCGCCCCGCGCTGCGGCCGGAAGCGGGCGGGCCGACCCGCAACGTCCTCGTCACGCATGGCGTGTACGGCGGATTGGGTGAAGAGCGTGGCACCGTGGAATACGGCGGCGCCGAACTGTCGCGCGAGCTACTCGCCCCTGAAAAATGGGACTACATCGCACTGGGTCACTATCACACGGCGCAGTCGGTCGCGACGAATGCCTGGTATTCAGGGAGCCTCGAGTACTTGCCCCCGAATCCCTGGGGGCAGCTGCAGGATGAGGCCGCGCAGCGCACAGGTGCCAAGGGGAAGAAGGAGCGCACCGGCAAAGGGTATCTGCTCGTGGACCTGCCGGGGGCGCGCGTCACGTTTCGTCCGATCGCGCCTGCGCGCCGGCACATCGACTTGCCGCCCATTCAGGCCGCCGGGCTGAATGCCAAAGAGTTGGATGCGCAGATCGCCGAGCGCGTCGGCGCCGCCAAGATCGACGATCAGATTGTCCGCTTGCTGGTGTGGGACGTCGACCGCGCGGTCGCGCGCGACCTCGATCACGCCGCGATCCGCGGATACAAAGCGCGCGCGTTGAACTTTCAACTCGATCTCCGCCGACCCGATATCCAGCGGACCCTGGGGACCAGCGGGGGCGCCGGTGCCCGCCGCCAGACGCTCGCCGAGACGGTGCAGGAGTTCCTCGGCCGCCGGCCCCTCGATGCCGAGCTGAATCGCGAGACATTCGTGAAACTCGGCGTCGAATACCTGGAGACGGCTGCTCGCGCGGAGGGCGAAACGGGCGGCGGATCGGGATGAAGCTGCACCGGCTGCGGCTTGTGAACTTTCGCCAGCATGCCGATACCGAGATCGTCTTCGGCGACGGGATCACCGGCATCATCGGGCCCAACGGCTCCGGCAAGACGTCGTTGCTCGAGGCGATCGCCTGGGCGATTTACGGCAATCCCGCCGCGCGCGGCGACAAGGACTCGATCCGAAACCTGCGTGCGAAAGCGCGCGCTCCGGTGCGTGTGGAGCTCGAGTTCGGACTCGGCAGCCACGCGTACCGCGTGGACCGCGGGCTCAATAATGCCGAGCTGTACCAGGACGGCGTCGTGGTCGCCAACTCGCTGAAGGAAGTCACGGGACGGTTGCAGCGCGTACTCGGCATGACCCACGCCGAGTTCTTCAACACCTACTTCACCGGCCAGAAAGAGCTCGCGGTGCTCGCGGACGCGAGCCGTCCCGAGCGCGCGGCCTTCTTGTCGCGTGTGCTGCGGCACGAGCAGCTCACCCTGGCTCAGGAACGCATCCGCGAGCGGCGCAACGCACTCGGTCACGAGGTGGACGGGCTCGAGACCGGTCTGCCGCCACAGGCCGAGCTCGAGAAGGAGCGCAAGACTGCCGAGAGTCGGCTCGCAGAAGCTCGGAAGGCGGCAACGGCCGCCACGGCGGAGCGGACCAAGACACAGCAGGCGCTCGCCGAGGAAGAGCCGCGCTGGCAGCAGTGGGTCGAGCGGCGCGAGCGGACGCTGTCGCTGCATGGCGACCTGCGCGTGGCGGAGCAGGGCGTGGTGGTCGCGCGCCAGGAATTTCAACGGCTCGACAAGGAGTTGGCCGAGGCGTTGGCCGCGCGCGAGGAGCTGCGCAAGCTCGAAGGCGAGGTCGCCCCGATCTCGAAGCTGAAAGCGGAGCTCGCCGAGTTGGAGCGGTTACACCGGGCGGACGCGGCACGGCGCGAGGAACAGGCGAAATTGACCGAGCTGACGCGCAATCTCAACGTGCTGGATCGACGTATGGCGGAGCTGGGTGAGGCTGAGGCGGCATTGGAGCGCGCCAGCAAGGAGGCGCAGGCGCTCGCCAGGCGACTGGAAGCCGCCGACAAAGTCGCCGGCGAGCAACAGGCGGCCTGGGTGCGCGAGAAGGAATACGCGAATACCAGGCGCGCCGAGCTGCTGAAGCAGCACGAGGAAGTGAAGGATCAGCGCGACAAGATCGAGCGCCTCGGCCCCGAGGGGCAGTGTCCCACCTGCCTGCGACCGCTCGGTGCCGAGCATCGCGCGGTGCTCGATGTCCTAAACAATCAGCTCGAAGTGATCGTGACTGACGGGACGTACTTCAAGCAGCGCATCGAACAGCTCGCGACGACCCCCGTAGCGGTGACGGAGGCGGAAGCCGCGCGCGACGCGCTCCGCGAGGAAGTTCGACAGGCGAGCGAGCGCGAGGTCACGCTGCGAGAGCAAACTCGGGAACGGGCGCGGCTCCGCAAAGAGTACGCGGGTCTCGCCAAGCGCACTGAGGAAATCGAGCGCCGCGTCGCCGCGCGGGACACGGGGTACAACGCCGAGCACCACAATGCCGTGCGGACGGAGCTGGCTCGACTCGAGCCCGTGGCCCTCCAGGCGGCCGCGTTGTCCGCGCGTGCCGATCGTGCCGAAGCGCTGGTCGGCGAAGCGGAGATTGCCGAGAAGGGGTTGTCGGCCCGCGAGGAGCACGTCCGGCAGCTCGCGGACGCCGTGAAGGCAGAGGGGTTCTCGGAGCCAAAGTTTCAGGCGGCACGCGAGCGTCACGACCGCGCCGCGCACGCCCTGCGGGCGGCCGAGCTGGCGGTGGCCGAGACGCGCGGCGAGCTGGTAGCGGCCGAGTCGGCGGTCCGCGAGATCGAGCGGCGCGTCACCGAGCGGGCCGCTCGCGAGCGCACTATCGCCGAGCGGAAGATCGAGCAGCGGCTGCATAATGAGCTGGATCGCGCCTTCTCCGACCTGCGCGCCGAGCTGAACGCGGCCATGCGGCCTGAGATCAGCGCGCTGGCGTCGGGGTTCCTATCGGATCTCACCGACGCGCGCTACGATGAGGTGGATCTCGATGAGGATTACCGCGTGGTCGTCCTCGACGAAGGGGTGCCCAAGCCGGTGATCTCCGGCGGAGAAGAGGACATTGCGAATCTCGTGCTGCGGCTCGCCATTTCCCAAATGATCGCCGAGCGCGCGGGGCAGCCGCTCTCGCTGCTCGTGCTCGACGAGATCTTCGGCTCGCTCGACGAGTCGCGACGCCAGCACGTCCTCGCGTTGCTGCGCCGCCTGGGCGACCGCTTCCCGCAGGTCATTCTCATCACCCACATCGAGCAGGTCCGGGACGGCCTGGACCGCATCATTCGTGTCGCATACGACGCCACGACCGGTACGAGCGTCGTCCGCGATGATACCGCTACCCTGGGACCGCCCGATGCGAGCGTGGCTGCCTGACACGCGGGTTACCGGCCCCGAGCGTGCCACCGAGCACGACATCGAGGGGCTGAACCGCGTTTTTGCGGAGGCGTTCACCGACCGCTATCGCCGCGATGGGTTGATCGGCGTGCGCGTGCCGCAGCTGAATCCGCTGGTGTGGCGCTACGCGCTGCTCGACGCCGGCGACGGCGCGATGGTCTGGCGCGACGAACACGGCGACGTGGCCGCGTTCAACGTCGGGCACCAGGCGGGCACCGAGGGGTGGATGGGGCCGCTGGCCGTGCGCCCGGACCGCCAGGGGACGGGAGTCGGCAAGACGGTCGTCCGGACGGCCGCCGACTGGCTCATCGACCGCGGCGTCACGACGCTCGGCCTCGAGACGATGCCGCGCACCCCCGAAAACATCGGCTTCTACGCTCGGCTCGGCTTCACGCCGGGATTCCTGACCGTCACGCTGACCAACGAGATCGCGACGCGCGGCCATCCGGCGCCGGTCTTGTTGTCGAAGCGAGCCGCCGAGGAAAAGGAAACGACGCTAGCGGCGGCCCGCCGCCTGGTCGACGATTTGGTTCCTGGCGTCGACTTCGCGCGTGAGATCATGCTGACGGCCGAGCTGGGGCTGGGCGATACGTCGCTCGTCGAGGGGGATAGGGGGCTCGACGCGCTGGCGGTGTGGCACTCGGCGCCGCTCGCGGACAGCCGCACCCGCGACGAAGTGCGGGTGTTGAAGCTCGCGGCGCGCGGCGATGCGGCGTTCGACGCTGCCGTCGGCGCGGTCGAAGCGGCCGCTGCCACGGCGGGCATTCGGCGGATCGCGATCCGTTGCCAGAGCCGCTACGCCGAGGCGTTTCGCCGGCTCATCGCGCGCGGGTATCGCGTGCGCTGGACCGATCTGCGGATGACGTACGAGGGTTACTCCGAACGGCAGGCGGCGCAGGGTGTGCTCTTTTCCAACTGGGAGATCTAAGCCTCGGCAAAGCAGGTCCCTCGCTTCGCGCGCGTACGCGCGCTCCGCTCAGGATGACATGCCGCCGTCGCCTTGGAGGGGGGGAAGAAGGAGATCACCTTTTGTGTGATGCAGTGGTATTGCGTTTAGGCTGACCGCCTATTTCCGGTCTCGTGGAGCAGAGATTCAGTTTATACAGGGAGCAATGGAGAGCGAAATGTCTTACACAGTTCTGTCGAATTATCGTAAGGCGGCGCTAACTGTGACGTCTGCTGGCCAGAGAGGGTACTTTCAGACTGGGCTTTGCGGATTCCGTCGGTCCGTTCGGACCGTCCCGTGACGCCACCACTCAACGAGACACGTTGGTGTTGTCCGCAGCAGCCGACCGGCCCGGAACCTACAGTTCTGATTCGATCCCCAGGGTACAGCGACTGGCTACGTGCGGGCGTCGAAGTCACTGCCGATGCCTGCATTGCATCGCGTCTCGTACGTGTCTTACCTGCGCAGTTGCGGAGGGTCATCTTAGCAGGTGTTCCCCTCACCGGAGGGTGCCATGCGCCCGCACCTCGGATTGGGTCTCCTGTCACTGATCGATTGTCTCACCTGTGCCGCCATGACGGCCGCGGTGCCGATGTTGCTCGGTTGCGGCGATCCCAGCCCGACGACCGAGCCGTCAGCCGCGACGCCCGTCGCATCGGGCGTCCTCGCCAGCGCCGGGCAGCCGCATGCCAGTGCCTCGGATCGGCTGGTCAACATGAACGATGCGTGTGACGGGCCGACATTCAACGCCGCCGTCGACCCAGGGACCTGCATCCGGGAGGGAGGCGTGATCTTTTCCGACTTCATTGCGCAGCTCACGCGGCAGGGAGTCGCCGGGGCGTGGCACTTCGCGCCGTCCATGACCGCGGCGCAGCTCGACCAGGCGCTAGTGGCGGTCAATCGGGGCGGCGAGGTCCACACCTTGACGCGCGTCGCGAAGTTCGGCGGCGGTATCGTCCCGCCGCTGAACGAGCTGTCCCACAACCCCGTCGTGGCACCGGAGTGCACCACCCTCGAGCCGGACGATTTCGTGGCCCCCGGCGGCACGTACCGCCAACAGATCGACGCGACGGGGCCGCTCCTGTTCCAATGCTGCATCCATCCGTGGATGCGGCTGACGGTGCAGGTGCCAGGCTGAGCAGCGCCAAGGTGCTTCGGGGGCCTGATGCCACACCGGGCTGCGGGCCCCAGAGTACCGGAGTTCCGGGCGTCTGCGCCGCGGCGGGGCGCTTTCACCCTCAATCTTGGGAGGTCGCGATGCGTGGGATCTGGTTGCTTGCAAGCGCCGTCGTGTGCAGCGCAACAGCAGCGATGGCCCAGGCTTCTGTCAATTGGATGAACAAAGAGACGGCTATGTGGCAGGCAGTCAAAGACAAGAAGATAGATGCTTTCAGCGCTGGTCTCGATTCCGCGTTTGTGGGCGTTTATACGGACGGTCTGCACAATCGTGATACAGAAGTGGCACAAGTGCGCCCAGCCAATCTCAAAGATTTCCATCTGAGCGATTTTACAGTGCACCGTCTTAGCGCGCAGGTCGTCTTGCTGACCTATAAGGTGGTTGTTAACGGGGAGTCGGGCGGTAAGGATTTGTCCGGGACATACTGGGTGGCGAGCGTTTGGCAGAAGCGCGGACAGCAGTGGCGCACGGTGATGCACACTGAGGAGAAGGCCTCGTGATGCCCGCCGGCTAACCCGCGCCTGAAGCTGTCGGCGCCCTGCGTCTATGGTAGAATTGCATTTGTGATCATACACGTTCGGCGCCGGAGCTTAGGCGCATCCCGTGAGGCAGCGACCAACCCAAGATGACAAGGAGAATCACATGGCAGAGAGCGTCTACAAGGTCATCGAGTTGGTCGGGACCAGCACGGAGTCCTGGGAGAAAGCCGCTGCGGCGGCGGTCAAGCGGGCGGGGCAGACACTGCGCGACCTGCGTGTCGCGGAAGTCTCACAGCTCGACATGCAGTTGAAGGATGGCAAGGTCGAGGCCTATCGGGCGAAGATCAAGGTTTCCTTCAAGTACGAAGGCGGCAAATGATCTGAGCGGCTAGGCGGTTTGCGAACCGTCCAACCGCTCAACCGCCTGTTTATCCAACGTTCCGCTCACATAGACGACCTGCGCTAATCCGAGCACTTCGATCGTATGCGGCAGGTTCGGCGGCAGGTCGAGCCGGTCTCCAGGCCCGAGGTCGACCGCCTCTGCGCCGGCTGTGATCCGCAGATAACCCTCCACGACCCAGCGCGTTTCGGGAAACGCGTGCTCGTGCTCGGTCATCCGCGCGCCCGGGAGATCCGACCACCAGGCGGTGACCATGCCTTCGCGCTCGAGCGCGCGACGCAGCGTGGCCACCTGCAGCGGCCCGAGCCGCGGATCCCAGCGCCGCGGCGCGAGCGTCACGACACGAACCGTGGCGCCCCGACGAGAATGCGTCGCGCGAAAAGGATGATGGCCCCCGCGTAGAGCAGGTGAATCGCGCCGCTGGGAACGGGCGCGACGAAGAGCAGCAGCGCCCACACGATCAGCATCACGACAGCGGCGAGCAGCGTGAGATTCAGGGTGATTGACCTTTCAGGGACGGAAAGTATTCTAGTACCCAGGAGCGGGGAGTCAAATTATTGAGCCAACAAGCTCGACAGTGGACCCAGATACTGCGGCCCATGTCACGCCCCCTCGATTGGGGAAGACAGAATCCGTGGTGAGGGACCAGTCATTCCTTTCGGGCTTCAATAATCCTCTCCGTTCCTGTTCTACCCGGTCGGCCGGCCTGCGTTAGGCAGTCCCGGCCGATCGTTTTTGTGTGAGGGTCTGCCAGAAATACTTCGGGGCGAGCAGCGCCTGTCCCCGGATCACGAACCCGACGAGCAGGATCACGATCCACAGCGCATACGCCACGGACACTTCTTCGCGGAGATGGGGCGCGAGGAACTGCACGATCCAGAGCACGAACAACGCGGTCGCGTCGAACCAGTCGAACTCCATGTTCGCGAGGAGCACCACGCCCAACGCGGTTTGCAGCAGCGTGAGAATGATCTCCTGGCGCTGCGCCGCATCGAACGGAAAGTGTGCCCATGTTCCCGTGTGATGGTAATGCGAATACCCGTACACCAGCGGAATCATCGCGGCGAGGACGGTCCACTGGTTGATGTTGCTCGACACCATGTTCATCAGCGCCATGGGGGCATGGGTCACGCGTCGCGCCCAGAGAAACGCCGACACTTTTTCCGGGAACTCCGAGAGGAACGGCGCGACCCACTGCACCAGCACGAACTGGCTCACGCCGAGCAGGGCCGCGACCGCCAGCATCGATTCCAGGAACGGCTGCGCGGTGACGTAGAGCAGAAATCCGCCCGCGGCGAACAGCGCGCCGATCGCCGCCTTCTGGCGCCAGCCGCGCTGCTGGTACGCCCACTGCGACACGCGGGGTGCGTCGCCCAGCTCCTCGACGTTGTGTGGCGGATTGCGCAGGAGCACGCGGAGATAGGCGACGTAGAGGAGCAGCAGCACCACGGCGTCGAACCAGCTCAGCGTTTGCTTCCACACGATCACGACGAAGTACAAGAGCGGCGGGATCAGCCCGATGACTTCGACCGCGTGCTCGGGCTGCAGCGCGATGCACCCGAGCTTGGTGTCCCCGCGGCGGCGCCCCGACACCGCGAACACGAAGTAGATCATCGGCCAGCCGAGGCCGAGCAGCAGGCGAATCGCCCCGGTGAGATTGGCAATGGCGAGATGAGCGCGCGCCGGATTCCCGCCCGCCTCCCACGCGATGACGGCTTCGACGGCGAATTCCGGGAGCGTCTGGACCCACGCCAGGATCGCGAGCGCGAGGCCCTGGGAAATCAGGAATTGCGCCGCTTCCGCGCCCCAGGCGACCAGAAACGCCGACAGGAGCATGCTCGGAAACGTCCACAGCGCGGCGAGCGAGGTGCCTCGCGCCTGTGTCGCCGAGGCGAGTAGCTTTAGGAATCGCACGGGGGTCCAAGATACTATGGCTCAAGTGAAATTCCACGAATCGCATGCCGAGCGGGTGGAGGAGCACATTCCATTCCAGACGCTGGTGCACGAGATGCTCGAGCAGCTGGGCGAGGATCCGAAACGCGAGGGGTTGCGGCAGACGCCGGCCCGCGTCGAAGCGTCGCTGAAATGGCTCACGCGCGGCTACGGCATGAACGTCGACGAAGTGATCGGCGATGCCCTGTTCGAGGAGACGCACGAGAGCATGATCTGCGTGCGCGACATCGAGATCTACTCGATGTGCGAGCACCACATGCTGCCGTTCTTCGGGAGGGCGCACGTGGCGTACCTCCCCAACGGCCGGATCGTCGGGCTGTCGAAGATCCCACGGGTCGTGGAAGTCTTCGCGCGGCGGCTCCAGGTGCAAGAGCGGCTGACCGACCAGGTCGCCGACGCGCTCTGCCGCGTGCTCAAGCCGCTCGGCGTCGGCGTGGTGATCGAGGCCTATCACCTGTGCATGATGATGCGGGGCGTCGAGAAGCAGAACTCGAAAACGGTCACCAGCGCATTGCGCGGCGCCTTCCGCGACGACGGCAAGACCCGCGATGAATTCCTGAGGCTCGTACACGGCGGCACCTTCTCCCTGTGAAGATCGCGCTCGTGACGGGCGCGTCGCGGGGGATTGGACTGGCCGTCGCGGTGGCACTGCGGGCCCGGGGAATGCACGTCGTGCGGGTGGCGCGCAGCCTGACCGACGCGGTGGCGGAGCGGCGCACCGACATCGCCTGCGACATCACGAAACCGGCCGACGTCGAGCGCGCCCTGGCCCGCGTCGAGCAACAGCTCGGCGTGCCGGACGTGCTGGTGAACAACGCCGGCATCTTTTTCATCAAGCCGCTCGCCGAGACCGCACCTGTCGACTTCGCGAGCACGCTCACGACCAATCTCACGGCGGCATTTCTCTTCGTGCGCGCCATCGTCCCGAAAATGGTCGCGCGCGGCAGCGGGCATCTGGTGACCATCGGATCGATCTCCGACTACATCGGGTTCTCGGGATCGACCGCCTACGCCGCCAGCAAGTTCGGGTTGCGGGGCATGCACGAAGTAATTCGTCAGGAGACAGGGAAGAGTGGGGTTCGCACGACCCTCATTTCGCCAGGTCCGGTCGATACGGACATCTGGGATCCGGTCGATCCCGACTCGAAACCGGGGTTCACCAAGCGCAAGGACATGATGCGCGCCGAGGATGTCGCAGCCGCGGTCGTATACGCGGTGACGCAGCCGGAGCATGTGGCCGTCACGGAGATTCGCCTCTTGCCCACTGTGTATTCGCCGAGAGGGTGAGGCACGGCTCTTCATGCACATTGAGTTGACGGAGATGTTGCGCTGCCCCGAGCCCCACCGCGAGGAGATGCTCGTGCTCTCCACCGGGGAGGTGAAAGACCGCATGGTGCGCTCCGGGATCATCGGGTGCCCGGTGTGTCACAAGGAGTATCCGATTTCACGCGGGATCGTGAACTTCCGGCGCAGTCGCGAGCGTGTCTCGAAGGAATCCTCGGGTCCCCGGCCCGCCTACGCGCCCCCCTCGCCATTGCCGTCGGCGGAGGCCACGAGCCTGCAGGCGTTGCTCGAGTTGTCAGGCCCCGGCGGATACGTCGTGCTCATCGGGGCGGCGGTGCGGCAGGCCCCGCGCCTCGGCGCGCTGATGGCGGGAATTCACTTCGTGGGTATCAATGCGCCGTCCGAAATGGAAGAACAGCCGACCCTCTCGCTGCTCTACGCCAACGAGAAAGTGCCGCTGCGGACGGCGGTCGCGCGCGGCGTCGTCGTCGGCGCCGATCTCGCCACGTCGCCGTGGCTCGTCGAGGCGCACCGCGTCCTGCTGCGCGGCCGCCGCTTTGTGGTGGAAAACGAAGAGCCCGAACTGCCGATCGGGCTCCTCAAGCTGGCGGCGGAAAACGGACTCTGGGTGGGCGAAAAGCGTTAGCGCTCGATGGCCGCCGCCATCGCATCGTCGGCCGAATAGGCGGCGTCGATCACATCCTTGTAGTGCTGCTCCACCACGCGACGCTTTACCTTGAGCGTGGGCGTCAACTCTCCCGACTCGATCGTGAAATCCTTCTCCAGCAGGACGACCTTCTTCGGCGTCTCGAACTTGGCGAGATGAGACAGCATGCTCATCACTTCGCGCTCGACCTTCGCCTTGACGTCCGGCAGCCCGATCAGCTCGGCGCGCGTGCCGTAGGCGAGGCTCCGCTCCTGTGCCCAGCGCTCGAGGTTGTCGAAGTTCGGGACGATCAGAATGATCGGGAACTTGCGGCGGTCGCCGTACAGCATGGCATTCGCGGCAAACTTGTTGCGCTTGACCGCCATCTCGATCGGCTGGGGCGCGATGTATTTGCCGCCCGCCGTCTTGAGCAGCTCTTTCTTGCGGTCGGTGATCTTCAGATATCCGTCGGAGTCGATCTCGCCGATGTCTCCGGTGCGCAGCCAGCCCTCGGCGTCGATCGTCTCCTTGGTCGCCTCCGGCAGCTTGTAGTAGCCCTGCATGATATTCGGGCCGCGCGCCAGGATCTCACCGTCCGCGGCGATCTTGAGCTCGACACCCGGGATCGCCCGGCCAACGGTCCCCAGTTTGATGCGGTCGAGCGGGTTCAGCGTCAGCACGGGCGACGACTCGGTCAGCCCGTATCCCTCGATGACCGGCAGCCCGGCGCTATAAAAGAATTTCGCGATATCGGCCGACAGCGGCGCCGCACCGGAGACAAAGAAGCGAATCCTGCCGCCCGTGCGTGCCCGCAGCTTGGAGAACAACAGCCGGTCGGCCACCTTCTTCTTGAGTGCCAGCCCGCCCGGGATGGGCAGCCCG